>Ga0187822_10000013_pt1 | contig 24730 bp, 19 predicted proteins | sample NC_wetland_sal_i_18_FD_132967 | JGI IMG/M metagenome (GOLD analysis project Ga0187822, IMG submission 132967) | Wetland sediment microbial communities from Neuse River Estuary, North Carolina, USA - SourceSoil_2 | ecosystem: Environmental > Aquatic > Freshwater > Wetlands > Sediment | place...
ATCCTGGTGATCAGCGACCGGGCCGCCAATGAGCAGCGGGCCCCGATCCCCATGCTCCTGGCCGTCGGCGCCGTCCGGCAGCACCTCGTGGAGCGGGGGCTGCGGGCCCGGGTCGGGCTCGTGGCGGAAGCCGGCGACGCGCTCGACATCCACCATTTCGCGAGCCTGTTCGGGTACGGGGCCGAAGCGGTCCATCCGTGGCTGGCCCTGGCCAGCGTCGATGCCCTGTTCTCGGCCGACGGGCACGAAAGCCGGCGCGAGGCCGCCGACGCCTCGCGGCCGACCCCTGCCGAGGCGCGCCTGCGGTTCCGGGCGGCCGCCGAGAAGGGGCTGCTCAAGATCCTCTCGAAAATGGGCATCTCCACGCTGTCGTCCTATTGCGGAGCGCAGATCTTCGAGGCCCTGGGGCTCGGCGCCGAGATCATCGACACGTGCTTCGCGGGCACGGCCTCGCCGATCGGGGGGATCGGATTCGAGGAGGTCGCTGAGGACGTGCTGCTCCGGCACCGCGCGGCGTACGCGCGGACGGCGGAGAGCAGCGGCGCCCTGCCCGACTACGGCCGGGTTCGCTTCCGCAAGGAAGGTGAGGATCACGGCTGGGCGCCGCCGATCGTGGTGGCGCTGCAGCAGGCCGTGAAGGCCGGCACGCCCGAAGCCTACGCCGCCTATCTCACCAAGAACGGGTACCGCCGGCCCGCGGGTCCGCGTGACCTGCTCGCGATCAGGGCGGGGACGCCGGTCCCCATCGATGAGGTCGAGCCGGCCGAAGGCATCCGGCGCCGATTCATCTCGTCGGCGATGTCGCTCGGGGCGCTCTCGCCCGAGGCGCATTCGGTGCTCTCGGTGGGCATGAACCGGATGGGGGCCAAGTCCAACTCGGGCGAAGGCGGAGAAGATCCGGCCAACTACCGCACGCTCCCGAACGGGGACCGGCTGGACAACCGCATCAAGCAGGTGGCGTCGGCCCGCTTCGGGGTCACGGCCGAATATCTGGTCCGGGCGGAGGAGCTCGAGATCAAGATCGTGCAGGGCGCCAAGCCCGGCGAAGGCGGCCAGCTGCCCGGTCACAAGGTGACCGAGCTGATCGCCCGGCTCCGGCACGCGGTACCCGGCATCCAGCTCATTTCGCCGCCGCCGCACCACGACATCTATTCGATCGAGGATCTCGCCCAGCTGATCCACGACCTGAAGACGGTCAACCCGGCCGCCCGGGTCGGCGTCAAACTGGTGGCCGAGGCCGGCGTGGGCACCGTCGCGGCCGGCGTGGCGAAGGCCTATGCCGATTACGTGCTCATCGCCGGCCACAACGGGGGCACCGGCGCCTCGCCCCTGTCATCCATCAAGCACGCGGGCTCGCCCTGGGAGCTCGGCCTGGCGGAGGCGCAGGCGACGCTGGTGAGAAACGGGCTCCGGCACCGGATCGAGGTGCGGACCGACGGCGGCCTCAAGACCGGACGTGACGTCGTCATCGCCGCGCTGCTCGGGGCGGAGGCGTACGGGTTCGGCACCGCGGCCCTGGTCGCCATCGGGTGCGCCATGGCACGCCAGTGCCACCTCAACACCTGCCCGACCGGCATCGCCACCCAGCGGCCCGACCTCCGCGCCAAGTTCAAAGGCACGGCCGAGCAGATCATCACGTATTTCACGCTGCTCGCGGAGGAAGTGCGCGAGATCCTGGCCTCGATGGGGTTCCGCTCGCTGGACGAGATCGTCGGGCGCAACGACCTGCTGGAGCGGGTCGAGCACCCGGAGGTGCCCCGGGCCCAGATGCTGGACCTGTCGATGCTGCTCTCCGCGCCGCACAGCCAGGAGCGCCCGGTGGCGCTGCGGCGGGCGCAGGACCGCAACGACCGTCCCGGCATGACCTGCCTCGACGACGAGATCCTGCAGGAGCTGCAACCGTATCTGGAGAGCGGCCTGCCGTTCACCGGCAACTACGAGGTCCGGAACCACCACCTCGCCGTCGGCGCCCGGGTCGCCGGCGTCATCGCGACCCGCTTCGGCGACGCGGGCCTGCCCGAGGGCCGGATCCGACTCCGCTTCCACGGGCCGGCGGGCCAGAGCTTCGGCGCCTTCCTGAGCCCGGGCATGCACCTCGACCTCGAAGGCGAGGCCAATGACTACGTGGGCAAGGGCCTGAGCGGCGGGGAGATCACCATCCGGCCGTACCGCCGCGCCGCCTACGCCGATGCGACCCACCAGCATCTCATTCTCGGCAATACGGTCCTCTATGGCGCGACGGGCGGCAAGCTCTTCGCGGCCGGCCAGGCCGGTGACCGGTTCGGGGTGCGCAACTCCGGCGCGATCGCGGTCATCGAGGGAGCGGGCAACCACTGCTGCGAGTACATGACCGGCGGCATCGTGGTCGTGCTCGGGCGCGCGGGCCGGAACCTCGGGGCCGGCATGTCGAACGGGGTCGCCTACGTGCTGGACGAAAGCCGGACGCTGCACGAGCGGGTCAATTTCGACATGGTGGACCTCGAGGAGCTCGACGGCGAAGACGAGGCGGTGTTGCGGCGCCTGGTGCGGGAGCACGAAGAGAAGACCACGAGTCCCCGCGCGCGCACGCTCCTGGTCGAGTGGGCGCACTATCTGCCGCTGTTCCGCAAGGTGGCGCCGAAAGGCGCCGAGGCGTTCGTCGCGGCGGCGCGCAGCGCATATCTGCAGGGGGCATCCACCGAGGCCGAGCCCTTGCTCGCCCGGCGGAGCGCCTAGCAGTTAGCTTCCGGGCGCCATGTCCCGGCGCCCCTACACGTACCTCGTGATCGGAGTGCTGCTGGGCGCGCTCCCCCGGGGAATCCGCGCTCAGGAGCCGGGCACCCAGCTCGGCTTCGAGCTTGGCTATTCCCGCGCCCGATTCCAGCCCGCGGGCGCCCAGAACGACTCCCGCGACGGCAGCCTGATCGGCGGCTTCGTGTCGCGCCGGATCGCCGGTCCGCTGAGCGGCCAAATCGAGCTCATGCTCTCCCGCAAGGGCGGCGGCCTTACGACCCAGACCGCCGCGGGGGCGACCGTGGGCACGGTGCAGTTGATCTACGTCGAGGTTCCCCTGCTGGCGCGGGTCAGTCTGCCGGTCGGCCGCCTGCGGCCGGTGCTGCTCGGCGGCGGCTCCTTCGCGGTGTCCGTGGGCTGCGAGCTCCAGGCGGAGGGCGTGGACAACATCGAGCAACAGCGCTGCGACGGGGCCGGAACGGACCCCTCGTTGGCCGGGACCGATTTCAGCGCGATCGTCGGCGGCGGGCTGGAGTATCCCTGGCGCAGCTCCTACCTCCGGCTGGAAGTGCGCCGAACGATCGGGCTCAACAACCTCCTGGCAAACGACCCGCTGAAGAACCGGGTCTGGGCCGTCCTGGCGGGCATCACCTTCTGAGGCCGGCCACGGCCATCAGCCCGAAACCCACGAGCAACAGCCCCGCCGCCCAGTCTACAGCCCGGAGCGCTCTGGCCCCGATCGTCCCCCTCAGCAGGCCCACGGCTCCACTCAACAGGGCCCACCAGCACAGCGACCCCAGAAATACCGCGGCAACGAGCGGGAGCCCGGCCCCGGGGTCGGTCACGCCGTCGGCCAGCCCGAGCCCGGCGAAGGCCGCGGCGAAGGACAGGATGGTCATGGGGTTGGTGACGGTGAGGAGCAGCGTGGACACATAGGCCGTCCAGAGTCCTCCCCGGGAGCCGCCCGCCTCTCCCGGCGAAGCCGGCGGGGCCCGCAGCGTGCGGATCCCGAACCAGCAGAGGAAGAGCCCGCCGCCCCCGCGCAGCCAGTCGGCGTTGGCCACCAGGAGGTGGGTCGCGGCAGTCAGTCCCAGCACCGCAACGCATCCGTACCCCGTGTCGGCGGTGGCGGCGCCGAGCCCCGAGACGAACCCGGTCCGCGGCCCGAGCGCCAGCGTTCGGCGGATCACGAGGACGCCGATCGGACCGACGGGTGCGGCGACGGCAAAGCCGAGCAGGAAGCCCCGAACGACCAGCCCCCCATCCACGGGACCTACTCCCGCGCCTCGAGCGGGGGGAACCCGACCGATTCCTTCTCCGACCGGAGCACGACCAGCGTGCGGGTGCGCACGACGCCGGGGCCGCCCTTGAGCTGCGAGGTGAGCAGGCGATCGAGGTCGGCCGGCCCGCGGCAGCGCACCTTGAGGAGATAGTCGTCGTCGCCGGTGACGTGGTGACACTCCTGCACCTCGGCGAGCGAGGCGACCCGGGCGAGGAACGCCCGGCGATGGTGCGGCGTCTCGAGGGTCACCGAGACAAATGCCGTGAGCGGGAAACCGACCGACTCCGGAGCGACCAGCGCGGCATACCCGCGAATGACGCCGTGCTCCTCGAGCCGGCGGACCCGCTCGGCGACGGCGGGGCCGGTGAGGCCGACCCGCTCGCCGATGCGCGCCCAGGCTTCCCGGCCGTCGCGGAGGAGGAGGGACAGTATTTTCGCATCGGTAGCATCCATGGCAGCACACTAATGTTTCATTTGCACTTTGTAAATAATGCGATCGAATATGTGGCAACGCTGCATCAGAAGAGCGTCGGCCGGCTCCCCCGAGGCCCGCGCCCTTGGGCCGACCGGGTCGGTGGCCACTTGCGGGCTGGAGGCCTTCTCATCATACTTGCTAGCCAACAAGCAAGTTTGACGGGCGCACCGGAACCAGGGACACCGATGACCTCTCCCGAGCGCGAACGCAACGCAGCGAAGACCCGCGAAGCGATCCTCGACGCCGCCGAGCGGCTGTTCGCCGAGCAGGGATACGAGGCGACCAGCCTGAGTCAGGTCGGGAAGGCGGCGAGAGTCTCCCGGGCCACGCCGGGCTACTTCTACGGGTCGAAGCCCGATCTCTACCGCGCCGTGCTGGACCGGTGCTTCGGGGAGGTGCTGGGGGCGGTTCGAACCGGGCGGGACCGCGCGCTGGCGAGCGGGGAATCCCCCGAGGTGGTCCTGGAAGGCGCCGTCGCGGACTACTTCGACTTCCTTGTTGCCCGGCCGAACTTCGTGCGCCTGCTCGAGCGCGAAGCCTTGACCGCCCGGGGGATCCTTCCCGAAGCGGCGGTGGAGGTGCAGGCCGGGCGGGAGGCCCTGGCCGCCCTGGCGGTGGAGCTCGGGCTCGATCCCGGCCCGTCCGGACACGCAGCCCACCTGCTCCTCAGCATCATCTCGCTCTGCTGGTTCCCCCTGGTACACGCGCAGACAGTCGCGCCGGCCATCGGCGTCAGACTCACGGGACCCGCCGCGCTGGCCCAGCGGAAGCGGCACGTGATCGATCTCGTCCTCTACGGAGTCCTGGGCCGACCCGCCCTGACCCCGATGGTCCCATCTTCAGCCGGTAATCCAGCATGACCCACGTCGCCACGCCCCCCGACCTCGAGCCCGGCCGGACCACGCCGCCGCTCGCAACCGAGCAGGAAGCCCGGGAAGTGGCGGAAGCCGCCCGGGAAAAGGAATGGCAGGCACCCAGTTTCGTCCGTGAGCTGTTCGATGGCGCGTTCCGCCTCGAGCTGGTGCACCCCTTCCCGGAGCTCGATCCCCGGGAGGTGGAGAAGGCGCGGCCGTTCCTCGAGCAGCTGGAGCGATTCATGAAGGAGCGCGTGGACAGCGACCGGATCGATCGGGAGGGGCAGATCCCCCCCGACGTCATCGAAGGGCTGCGCCAGTTGGGGGCGTTCGGCATCAAGATCCCCGAGGAATACGGCGGCCTGGGCCTGAGCCAGACGAGCTACACCCACGCCATCGGGCTCGTCACCAGTCAGGACGGCAACCTCACCGCGCTGCTCTCGGCCGCGCAGTCGATCGGCGTCCCCCAGCCGCTCAAGCTCTTCGGCACGCCGGAGCAGAAGAAGAGGTACCTGCCCCGCCTGGCGAAGGGAGCGGTGTCGGCGTTCGCGCTGACCGAGGCTAACGTCGGCTCGGACCCGGCGGCGATGACGACCACGGCCGAGCTCTCCGCCGACGGGACCCACTACGTGCTCAACGGCGAGAAGCTCTGGTGCACCAACGGGACGATCGCGGAGCTGATGGTGGTTATGGCGCGCACGGGCCCGAAGCGGATCACCGCGTTCATCGTTGAGACCGACTGGCCGGGGGTCCAGGTCGTCCAGCGGCTCCACTTCATGGGGCTCAAGGCGCTGGAGAACGGGGTCATCCGCTTCACCAACGTGCGGGTGCCCCGCGAGAACGTGCTCTGGGGGGAAGGCAAGGGACTCAAGCTCGCCCTGGTCACGCTCAACACCGGCCGCCTCACGCTCCCCGCCTCCTGCGTCGCGGCGTCGAAGCGCTGCCTCGAGATCGCGCGCCGCTGGGCGGCCGAGCGGGTGCAATGGGGCCAGCCCATCGGCAAGCACGACGCCATCGCCCAGAAGCTCGGCCGGATGGCGGCCGAGACGTTCGCCATGGAGGCGGTATCCGACCTCGCGTCGCTCATGGCCGACCGGGGCAACGCGGACATCCGGCTCGAGGCCGCGATGGCCAAGCTCTGGAACACGGAGGCCGGCTGGCGCATCGTGGACGACACGCTCCAGATCAAGGGTGGCCGCGGCTACGAGACGGCGGACAGCCTGCGGAGCCGGGGCGAGCGACCCGATCCGGTCGAGCGCATCATGCGCGACATGCGCATCAACCTGATCTTCGAGGGGTCGAGTGAAATCATGCGGCTCTTCATCGCCCGCGAGGCGGTGGATACGCATCTTTCCGTGGCCGGCGACCTGATCGATCCGAAGACGCCGGCCGGCCGCAAGCTCGCCGCGCTGGGCCGGGCGGCCCTCTTCTACGCTACGTGGTACCCGCGGCTTTACGTGGGGTGGGGCCGGTGGCCCCGCTACGGCGAGTTCGGCAGGCTGGCCCCCCATCTGCGTTTTGTGAGCCGGATGTCCCGCAAGCTGGCGCGCACTCTGTTCCACTGCATGGTCCGGTTCGGTCCCCGGCTGGAGAAGCGCCAGGCGGTGCTGGGCCGGCTGGTCGAGATCGGCGCCGAGCTGCTCGCCATCACGGCCGCCTGTTCCCGGGCCCACGCGATGGCCCGGGCCGGCAGCCCCGCGGGCCGTCAGGTCGGGGACGGCGCGCTCGAGCTGGCGGACGTCTTCAGCCGCCAGGCCCGCCGCCGGGTGCAGGAGAAGTTCCGGGCCGTGTTCCGGAACGACGACGCCGCGACATACGCGGCGGCGCAGCACCTCCTTCGGGGCGAGTACGCCTGGCTCGAGCAAGGCACGGTGGGGAATCTGGGACGGTAAGCCGCGCCCCCTTACATTGCCGGGGTACCCTACGGGAGCCCCGCCATGGCCATCGCTGAAGACCGCGCCGTACCATTCACCGGCCCGGAGGTCATCGATGCGGCCGTGCTGGAGACCTTCCCCTACGCGGGGCCCGAGCAGGAGATCGTCACCGAGACCCGGGAGTTCAGCGCCGTCTGTCCGTACAGCGGGCTCCCGGACTTCGCGACCCTGACCATCCGGTACGTTCCCTCCGACCGGTGCGTCGAGCTGAAGAGCCTCAAGTACTACGTGGTCAGCTTCCGCAATGTCGGGATCTTCCAGGAGCACGCTACGGCGCGCATCGCCGAGGACCTCTTCCGCCTCCTCCAGCCCCGCCGTATGGTTGTCACGACCCTCTACAATGTTCGCGGCGGTTTCGAAACGACCTGCAGCGTGACGCTTCCCGGCACCTGACCGGCGCGCACGCGGCCGACCGGGCTGGGCTGCAATGTTGCTCCTCCCCCTTCTGTCTCTGCCGGACCTGCCGGACGTGCTGCGGCACGCGATCGTCACGTTCGCGACCCCGCTGCTCCTCGGCTACGTGGCGTCATGGACCGCGCTCTACGCCCACGAGATCGGGCACGCCGTCGCCGCGCGCATGCTCGGGGTCCGGATCTGGGGGATCCGCCTCGGCGTGGGGCCGACCCTGTTCCAGGGGTCGGTGACCGGCTACCGGCTCTGGATCGGGCTCTTCCCGCTGGTCGGGTCGGTCATCCTGCTGGACGACGACGCCACCGCCATCGGGTATCGGGACATCCAGCCGGGGCCCTGGCGGTTCGAGTGGGGTCGCGAGGCGTGGCGGGCCCCCATCATTTCCGTGTCGGGCGGGGTCGCGAACCTGCTGCTGATGCTGCTGGTCGTGGGGTACTGGTGGCTCGCCGGCACGCCCCGCCTCGGGACCGTGATCGGCGACCTGTTCGTCTATACGTTCATCGCCAACCTCTCCGGCTACCTGAACCTCTTCCCTCTCTTCTCCTCGGACGGGCGCCAGCTGCTGGCGCACGTCGCGGCCGCGCGGCGCGTGAGCCGGGAGCCCACGACGACCCCCTCGTAAGGCGCCGGCCGGCCGCCGGAGCAGAGCGCACCGCGGGTTGGCCCGGATTTCCCCCCGGGCGTATCTTTTCGCTTCGCCCGGCATCAGCCGGGCCCGCTCTTCTCTTCCCCCCGGGAGCAGGACGTGGCCAAGGACACGCTCACCATCACGGACAACCGGACCGGCAAGGCGTACGAGCTGCCCATCGCCGACGGGACGATCCGCGCCGTCGATCTCCGCCAGATCCGCACGTCGGACGACGATTTCGGCCTCATGACGTACGATCCGGCCTTCATGAATACGGCGGCCTGCCGGAGCGCCGTGACCTTCATCGACGGGGACCGCGGCATCCTCCGCTATCGCGGCTACCCGATCGAGGAGCTGGCCGAGCGGGCCTCGTTTCTCGAGGTCGCCTGGCTCCTGATGCAGGGCGAGCTGCCGACGCAGGCCCAGCTGCAGGGCTGGGCGGACGAGATCCGCTATCACACGTACGTCCACACGAACGTGACGAAGTTCCTGGAGGGCTTCCGCTACGACGCGCACCCCATGGGCATGCTGCTCGGCACTGTGGGGGCGCTCTCCACGTTCTATCCGGACGCCAAGCACGTGCAGGACCCCGAGAACCGCCGGCTCCAGCGGGTGCGCCTCATCGCGAAGCTGCCGACGATCGCCGCCTTCGTCTTCCGCCACTCGCGCGGACTCCCGTTCGTCTTCCCCGACAACGATCTCGACTACATCGGCAACTTCGTGAACATGACGTTCAGCATCGGGGGCCGGCACAAGCCCAACCGGGTGCTGCAGCGGGCGCTCGAGATCCTCCTGATCCTGCACGCCGACCACGAGCAGAACTGCTCCACGAGCGCGGTCCGGGCGGTCGGGTCCTCCCACGTCGACCCGTTCTCCGCCGTCTCTGCCGGGATCGCGGCCCTCTACGGACCGCTTCATGGCGGGGCCAACGAGGCGGTGTTGCGGATGCTGGACGAGATCGGGAGCAAGGCGCACATCCCCGACTTCATCGCCAAGGTGAAGGCCGGATCGGACCGGCTGATGGGATTCGGGCACCGGGTGTACAAGTCGTACGATCCGCGGGCCAAGCTGATCAAGAAGGTCGCCTACGACGTGTTCGAGCAGACGGGCCTGAACCCGAAGCTCGAGATCGCCCTCGAGCTGGAGCGGATCGCGCTGGAAGACGAGTACTTCATCAAGCGCAAGCTCTACCCGAACGTGGACTTCTACTCGGGCCTGATCTACCAGGCGATGGGCTACCCGACCGACTACTTCACCGTGCTCTTCGCGCTGGGCCGGACGCCCGGGTGGCTGGCGCAGTGGGAGGAGATGATCACGGACAAGGAGCAGAAGATCGCCCGTCCGCGCCAGATCTACACCGGGCCCGCCGTGCGGGAGCTGGTCCCGATCGAGCAGCGCTGAAGCCTGCACGCCCGCTGGTGCCCCCCGTGGACGACTTGCTCGCCAGGCTCCGGACCGCACTGGGCGACCGCTACGAGATCCTGCGCCTGATCGGCGAGGGGGGGATGGCGCGGGTCTATCTCGCGCGGGACCTCCGCCACGAGCGCCGGGTGGCGCTCAAGATCCTGCGCCCCGAGATCGGCGCGAGCCTCGGCGCCGAGCGGTTCCTGCGCGAAATCCGGATCGTCGCCGGCCTCCAGCACCCCAACATCCTTCCCCTCTTCGACAGCGGCGCCGCCCGCGCCGCCGGCGCCGAGCTGCTCTGGTACGTGATGCCGTACGTCGAAGGCGAATCGCTCCGGTCGAAGCTCGAGCGCGAGGGCCGTCTGCCGCTGGACGACGCCCTGCGCATCGCCGACGATCTCGCGGGGGCGCTCGACTACGCGCACGAGCGCGGCATCGTGCATCGGGACGTGAAGCCGGAGAACGTCCTGCTCTCCGACCGGCACGCCTTCGTGGCCGACTTCGGCGTGGCCCGCGCCGTGGATCTGGCCGGGGTGCACGGCGCCACGGCCACCGGGCTCGCGATGGGAACGCCGGCCTACATGAGCCCCGAGCAGGCGGCCGGCGCGCCTGATCTCGACGGCCGGAGCGATGTCTACAGCCTCGCCTGCGTGATCCACGAGATGCTCGCGGGGGCGACCCCGTTCGGCGGCACCAGCCCGCGCGAGATCATGGCGAAGCACGCGCTGGAGCCGCCGCCGCCGATCCGTCGCGACCGGCCCGACCTCGCCCCGGCGGTGGAGGCGGCCCTCACTGGCGGCCTTGCGAAGGCCCCGGCCGAGCGGGCGCGCAGCGCCACCGCCCTCGTGCGGCAGCTACGGCAGACAGAGGCCGTCTCGGGCCGGACCACGCCCACGCCGATACCGGCCGTCCCCGGAAGGCGCCGCCGCTGGCTCCTGCCGGCGGGCCTGGCGCTCGCCGCAGCCGCAGGAACGGCGGTCTGGCGCACGCGGTCACCCGAGGCGCCGCCACCGCCCGCGACCTCGTCCAGCGCGGTGGCGGTGCTGCCGTTCACCGTCCGGGGCGCGGACTCGCTGGGTCTGGGCGAGGGGCTGGTCGGGCTGCTCGGGACCAAGCTCGACGGCGCCGGCGACCTGCACAGCGTCGACCCGCGGGCGCTCCTGGGCTACGTGGCGCGGCAGGCCCCGGCCCCACTCGGACCGGACCAGGGCCGCCAGATCGCGGACCATTTCGGCGCGGGGCTTTTCGTGCTCGGCGACGTGCTCGCGGTCGGCGGCCGGCTCCGGCTCACAGCGTCGCTCTACGACACCCGCAGGCCCGGGCGCGCCGCGGCGACCGGCTCGGCGGAGGGGCCCACCGACCAGGTGTTCGAGCTGGTGGACTCGCTGGCCGCGCAGCTGGTGGCCGGCTGGAGCGGCCGGGAGTCGCGGCTCACGGCCATCGCGGCCGTGACTACCCGTTCACTCGGCGCGCTCAAGGCCTATCTGGAAGGCGAGAGCGCGCTCCGGGCCGGCAACTTCGACGCGGCAGTGGACGGATTCCGGCGGGCGGTGGCCCAGGATTCCCTGTTCGCACTGGCCTGGTACCGCATGAGCGTGGCGGCCGAGTGGCTGACCCGGTCCGACATCGCGCGGGACGCGGCCGAGCACGCGGCCAAGCTGGCGGACCGCTTGTCCGAGCACGACCGGCTCCTGCTGCAGGCGCTGGTCGCGACCCGCCGAGGGGCGGGTGCCGAGGCCGAGCGCCTGTTCCAGAACGCCGTGGCGATCTACCCGAACGACGTCGAGGCCTGGATCCAGCTGGGCGAGGTGCAGTTCCACTACGGGCCGCTGCTGGGCCGGCCGATCGTGCAGTCGAAGGCGACCTGGCAGCGCGTCCTCGCGCTCGAGCCGGACTTCTTCGCGCCGCTCGTGCACCTGGTGCGCATCGCCGCGAGCGAGCACGACCGGGCCGGAGTGGACTCGCTCGTCCGGCGCGCCCTGGCCCTGCGCCCCGCGTCGGGGGCGCGGGATACCGGGTCCTCGCGCTCCGAGGCGCTGGAGCTCGAGACCCTGCGCACCTTCGCGCTGGGGGACACGGCGGAGCAAACCCGGCTCATGTCCCGGCTCGACGCCGCCACCGACGTCACCGTGTACCTCTCGATGTGGGACGTGGCCTCGTTCTCCGGCAAGCTCGATGACGCCGCCCGGATCGCGGCCCTGCTCGGGGGGGCGTCACGACCGCCGTGGTCCCGCGCGTCGAGCCTCGTCTTTCTCGCCAACCTGGACGCGGCCCGGGGAAGGATCGACGCGGCGCGACGCCACCTCGACGCGGCGGCGGACATCGATCCGCGCACCGCGGCGGAGGCGCGCGCACTCCTGGCCACGGCGCCGTTCCGGCAGGCCGATGCGGCGGAGCTGGCCGCGGCGCGCGACGCCGTGGCCCGGGCGCCCGATACGCCGGAGCCGCCCCAGGAAACCAGCGTCTTCATGAGCGTCCACAACGGCCTGCACCGGCACCTGCGCGCTTACCTGCTCGGGCTGCTGGACGCGCGCCTTGGCAACGCGGCCCGCGCCGCGCAGTACGCGAAGGAGCTGGAGGCAATGCCCGCGCCCGCCGATGCGGGCTCGCTCACCCGGGACCTCGCCGCAGGCATCCGGGCGGAGAGCGCGGCGCGGCGCGGCCGCCCGGCCGAGGTGATCACGGCCTTCGAGGGCGTCCGCCGGGAGAGCTGGTACGAGATGGCGACGGCCTCGCCGTTCTTCGCCCAGCCCCGCGAGCGGTTCGTGCAGGCCGAAGCGCTCGAGGCCGCGGGGCGCGACGCCGAGGCCGTCCCGTTGTACCGGTCGCTGGGCGGGCAGAGCTCGCTGTTCGAGCTGCCCTACATGGCGCCCGCGCAACTCCGGCTCGGCGAGATCGCGGAGCGCCAGGGGCGGACGGACGAAGCGGCGGAGCATTACTCGCGGGTGATCGAGCTATGGCGGGACGCGGACGCGCCGCTGCAGCCGCTAGTACGGGAGGCGCGGGCGAGGCTGGCGAAGGTGAGAGGTGAGAGGTGAGAGGTGAGAGGTAAGAGGTGAGAGGGGCCAGGCTCCCAAGCCCCTCTCACCTCTTACCTCTTACCTCACGGGCCCTACGGATTATCCCCCTCCAGGTAGGTATACCCCTCCAGCCCCGCGACGTAGTCGGCAATGAAGCCGTTCGCGTCCTGGCGGCTGAGCTCGCGCGCCTTGCCCACCTTGCGCCGGAAGGTGGCGAGGAGGTCGGACGCGTGGAACTGGACGTAGTTGAGGACCTCGGTGACGGTGTCGCCGTGCACGAGGTCGGTGACCTCGTAGCCGTGCTCGGTGAGTCGGACGTGCACCGCGTTCGTGTCCCCGAACAGGTTGTGGAGATCGCCCAGGATCTCCTGGTACGCGCCCGTCAGGAAGATGCCGAGGATGTAGGGCTCGTCCTCGATCACGGGATGGAGCTCGAGCGACGGTTTGCCCTTGCGGCCGCCGGCGAACCGGTCGATCACCCCGTCGGAGTCGCAGGTAATGTCCTGAAGCGTGCCGCGCCGGGTAGGCGGCTCGTTGAGCCGGTGGATCGGCATGATCGGAAAGATCTGGTCGATGGCCCAGTTGTCCGGCAGCGACTGGAAGACCGAGAAGTTGCAGAAGTACCGGTCCACCAGGACCGCCTCGATGTGGGCCGCGATCTCGGGATAGGCGTTCTTGTCGTCGGCGATGGCGCCGGCGATGGCGTTGAGCGTGCACAGATAGAACTGCTCCGCGTCCGCCTTGTCCCGAAGCGAGAACACGCCGCTGGCGAAGTATTCCTGGGCCCGCTCCTTGGCGAACACGACGTCGTGGAAGACCTCCTGCACCCGGTCGTGGGTGAAGGACCGGAGATCCTCGGCCATCTCCAGCAGCAGGGGATGGGGCTCCTCCCGCAGGGCCGGCGCAACCGTGTCGTTGAGCGATTCGACGTCGATGACGTTCATGAGCAGGAGCGAATGGTGCGCGGTGATGGCCCGGCCCGACTCGGAGATGATGTTCGGCATCGGCAGCTCTTCCGAGCGACAGACCGTTCCGAGCGTGTAGACCACGTCGTTGGCGTATTCACGCACGGTGTAGTTGACGCTGGCCGGACGGGTCGAGCGTGACCCGTCGTAGTCCACGCCGAGCCCGCCGCCCACGTCCACGTAGCTCAGGTTGCCGAACCCCATGCGCCTGAGCTCGACGTAATACCGGCTGATCTCCTCGAGGCCGGCCTTGATGACGCGGATGTCGGGGATCTGGCTGCCCAGGTGGAAATGCACCAGCCGCAGGATGTCCTTCCGGCCGACCTCGCTCAGCCGGTCGAGCAGCTTCACCAGCTCGACCGCGCCCAACCCGAACTTCGACTTCTCTCCGGCGCTCTTGGCCCATCGGCCCGAGCCCTCGCTCGCCAGCTTGATCCGGACGCCCACGGTGGGCTGGATGCCCATGTCGTCGGCGACGCGCAGCAGGACCTCGAGCTCGTTGAGCTGCTCCAGGACGATCAGGACCGTGTGCCCGAGCTTCTGGCCCATGAGGGCGAGGCGCATGAACTCCTCGTCCTTGTAGCCGTTGCAGACGATCAGATGGTTGGTGCTCTCGTTGAGGCCGAGCACCGCCATGAGCTCGGGTTTGCTGCCGCACTCGAGCCCGGCTCCGTGGGGCGTGCCGAACTCGACGATCTCCTGTACGACGTGGCGCTGCTGGTTCACCTTGACCGGGTAGACCGTGGTGTAGCTCCCGTCGTACCCGAATTCCTTGATCGTGCTCTCGAACTGCCCGGCCAGGGCCTGGATCCGCGAGCGGAGGATATCGGAGAACCGGAGCAGGAGCGGGAGGCCAACGCCCTGGGCGTTGAGATCGAGGGCGAGCTGGTAGAGATCGAGCCCGCGCTTGGGGTTGCCGTCGGGGTGGACGGTGACGTGCCCCGCCTCGTTGACCCGGAAGTAGCCCTGACCCCAGCCGCTCATGTTGTAGAGCTTCTCGGAGTCCCGGGTGGTCCAGGTCGGCGGGGATATGGTCGTGGCGATGGTGTGCTCCTGGTCGCTCAAAGCGCGGAAAAATAACGAGTTAACTGTGTAGGCGCCAGCTTGCCGGAGCGTCGGATCGTTGCGGTGGCACCACATACAGCCGGAACGGGGCGGCAGCCGCGCGAGGCGCGCGGAGGCCAGGCCCACCTTCGGGGCCGGTCCGGACTCGTTGCCGGCTCAGGGGTTGGCGCTGTTCGGCCGGTTCAGGCCCAAGGCGGCACGAAGCTCGCACCTTCCCGGGTTGTGCAGCTGTAAGCCTTGGCATTGCAGACGGTTGCACGGCTGTCTCAAGCTTCGCCGTCGAGGTCCCCATGCAATACCTGACCCTGAATTCCGTTCGCCGCCTCCCGCCGGCGCTCAAGCTGCGGCTCCAGGTCGCCTATGCGCGCGCCTGGGAGGCCCTGACCGATACGCACCAGACCCAGGCCGCGATGTTCGTTACCCGGCTCGCCGACCGCCTGCCGCTGGAGGAGGCGCTCGCGCGCTACTTCCGGGAAGTCGCGGTTCCGGTCGCCATGCGGGAGACGGTGCGGGCTCGCGCCCTTCTGTCCGTCGCCGACGCGGTCCCCGCCGTGCCCGGCGCCACCGATTCCGCCGATCCGTGGCAGCGGCTCCGGCCCGACCGGCTGGTGGAGGCCGTGCGCCGCCGGGCGCAGTGGGTCGAGGAAACGACGCTGCGGTGCCGGATGACCGCCTGTCTGGCCGAAGCCGCCGTGACCGACACACACACCCGCATGGCGGTGGAAGTCGCCGAGCTGCTGGCGGAGTCGATCCCCGCGGATGAGGCGCTCATGGCGTACATCCGCAGCTTCGACCTTCCCGCGCGGGACGGCGATTCCGTCTTCCGCGCGGCGCTGGCCGAGCTGGCCGCGCGCCGGCTGCCCGGCAGCGAACGCCCCGTCCTGCACGTGGCGCCGGCGAAGCCGCCGGCTCGCGAGATTCCCGCGACCGTCCCGATGGCGCCCCCCGCGTTCGGGCTCCGCGTGATCGTGTAGCGCCGGCCCTCCCGCGGCGTTCCGGGTGCCGGGCTCCGGTGTATCTTCACCGGAGACCGGCACTTCTTCTTTTCGCGGGCGGCGCGTGATGCGGTGGTCGTATTCGATCGGACGGATCGCGGGGACCGAGATCAAGGTCCACGTCACCTTCCTTCTCCTCCTCGCCTGGCTGGCGTTTCAGGCCTACGGCGTCGGCGGGGCGGCGGCCGCGCTCGACCGCAGCATCTTCGTCCTCGCACTCTTCGCCTGCGTCACGCTGCACGAGTTCGGGCACATTCTGGTGGCCCGCCGGTTCGGGGTCCACACTCCGGACGTCCTGCTCCTACCGATCGGCGGCGTCGCCCGGCTCGAGCGAATTCCGGACGAGCCGCGGCAGGAGCTGGCGATCGCCCTCGGTGGCCCGGCCGTCACGGTGGCGATCGCGGTTCTCCTGTACGGGTATCTGCGCGCCACCGGCTTCGCCGGCCCGTTCCTGCCCACCGACCCGAACGCCGGGCCGTTCGCCCTGCGGCTCATGGTCGTAAACGTGGTGCTGCTGGTGTTCAACCTCATTCCGGCGTTCCCCATGGACGGAGGCCGGGTGCTGCGGTCGCTCCTGGCCACCAAGCTCGGACTGGTGCGAGCCACGCGCGTCGCCGCGGCCGTGGGCCAGACCCTGGCGGTGGTAATGGGGCTCGTCGGGCTCTCGCCGTACGGATCTCCGCTCCTGGTGCTGATCGCCTTCTTCGTCTTCATCGGCGCCGCCGCGGAAGCCTCGGCCGTGGAGACCCGGGCGGCCGCCCAGGGACTCAAGGTGGCGCAGGTGATGGTGACCCAGTTCCGTTCGATCCCGGTGCACGCTACGCTGGCCGACGCCGTGGACCTGCTGCTCTCGGGCGAGCAGCGCGAGTTCCCGGTGGTGGACAACCTGGGACGGACGGAGGGGCTCCTGACCCGGGAGAACCTGATCCGCGGCCTCAAGGAGCGGGGGACCGAATCGACCGTCGCCGAGGCGATGACGACCCCGGCGCCCGCCGTCGCGCCGACAGCGCCGTTCCAGGAGGCGCTGGACCGGCTCCGCGCGAGCGGCCTGCCGGCGCTGCCGGTGGTGGACACGGCCGGTGCGCTGGTCGGGCTGCTGACGCTCGAGAACATTTCGGAGCTGCTGTTGATTCGACGGGCCGCCGCTCGCTGAACCCCGAGCCGAGCCGACCCATGGACGTGGTCGAGCGCTCGACCCGGCTGCCGTTCCCCGCGGAAGCGATCTACGCCTGGCACGCGCGCCCGTCGGCGTTCGAGCGCCTCACCCCGCCATGGGAGCGGGTGGAGATGCTCGAGCGCACCGGTGGGCTCGCCGACGCTCGGGCCCTCATCCGGATTCGCCTCGGGCCGCTCGGCATTCGCTGGACCGCGCTCCACCGCGACCACATACCGGACCGCCAGTTCGTCGACGAGCAGGCGCGAGGCCCATTCGCCCATTGGGTCCATACGCACCGATTCGTGCCCGACGGGGTCTCCGCTTCCGTCGTGACCGACAGAGTGGAGTTCGGCCTGCCGGGGGGCGCCCTCGGCGCCGCTGTCGGAGGATGGCTGGTGCGGCACAGGATCGAGCGGCTTCTGGCCTATCGCCACACGCTGCTGGCAGGCGATCTGGCGGCGCACGCCCGGTTCGCCGACCGGGGGCCGCTCCGGATCGCGGTGACCGGAGCGGGCGGGCTCGTGGGACGAACGCTGGTCGCGTTTCTCTCGACCGGAGGCCACACGGTGCTGCCGGTCGTGCGCCGGGCGGCGCGGCCGGGCGAGATCGCCTGGGACGGACGGAGCCGCCTCGACCGGGCTGCGCTGGAAGGAGCGGACGCGGTGGTGCACCTCGCCGGCGAGAACATCGCCGCGGGCCGCTGGACTCGTGCACGCCGGCGCCGGATCCGGGAAAGCCGCCTTGCGGGCACGGCCCTGATCGCCCGGACGCTCGCGGAGCTGCGCCGGCCGCCGCGCGTGCTCGTCGCCGCCGCGGCGATCGGCATCTATGGCGATCGCGGCGACGCCGTCGTGGACGACGCCAGCCTCCCGGGACCGCCGGGGCGGTTTCTCGGCGATCTCTGCCGGGAGTGGGAGGCAGCAGCGGAGCCCGCACGCCGGGCCGGCATCCGGGTCTGTCATCCCCGCTTCGGCGCGGTGCTGAGTCCTGCCGGCGGCGCGCTCGCCAAGATGCTTCCCGTCTTTCGCGCCGGCCTCGGCGGCCCGCTGGGCGGCGGGCGCCAATGGATGGCGTGGCTGTCGGCGGAGGACGCGGCCGGCGCCCTGCACCACGCGCTGTTCACCGACGCGCTCGACGGGCCGTTCAACGCGACGGCGCCGGCGCCGGTCACCAACGCCGAGTTCACGGCCACGCTGGGCCGCGTGCTCCACCGGCCGGCCGTGCTGCCGGTGCCCGCCGCGGCGCTGCGCCTCGCGTTCGGCGCCATGGCCGACGAAACCATTCTGGCGAGCGCGCGCGTGGTGCCGAGTCGGCTGCTCGCGTCGGGCTACGCGTTCCGGCATCCCGCGCTGGAGGATGCGCTGCGGTTCGAGCTGGGCCGCTTCGCCAACGCTCCGGGACCGTCTAGGATTCCGCCATGACGAACGCGAGAGCCGTCGTGCTGCTGAGCGGCGGCATGGACTCGGCCACGGCGGCGGCGATGACGAAGGCCCGCGGCTTCGAGCTGTACGCCCTCAGTTTCCGCTACGGCCAGCGGCACGCGCTCGAGCTCGAGGCGGCCCGGCGGGTCGCGGCGCACCTGGGCGTGGCGCGCCATGTGATCGTGGACATCGATCTCCGCGCCTTCGGCGGCTCGGCCCTGACGGCCGAGATCGCCGTCCCCAAGGACCGGTCCGCCGAGGTGATCGGCTCGGGCATTCCGGTGACCTACGTGCCGGCGCGCAACACGATCTTTCTGTCGTTCGCGCTGGCCTGGGCCGAAACACTGGGCGTCACGGACATCGTGATCGGGGTGAACGCGCTGGATTACAGCGGGTATCCCGATTGCCGCCCGGAGTACATCGCCGCGTTCCAGCACCTGGCCAACCTGGCCACCCGCGCCGGCACCGAGCTCAAGCAGCGGTTCACGATCCACACGCCCCTCATCCTGCTGGCCAAGCGCGAGATCGTCGAGCGCGGCGCGGCGCTGGGCCTGGACTACGGCCTGACGCTGAGCTGCTACGACCCGTCGGAGGCGGGGGAGGCCTGCGGCCGCTGCGACGCGTGCCAGCTCCGCCGCAAGGGGTTCCGGGAGGCGGGGCTGGAAGACCCGGGGAAATACCAGACCGCAGGGCGCGGTGAACGGTAAGCTCGGGCGATGGCATACTCGGTCAAGGAGATCTTCTACACCCTGCAGGGCGAGGGGGCGCAGGCCGGACGGCCGGCGGTGTTTTGCCGCTTTGCCGGGTGCAACCTCTGGAGCGGACGCGAGGCGGACCGGGCGAGCGCCGTCTGCACCTTCTGCGACACCGACTTCGTGGAAACCGACGGCCCCGGCGGCGGCCGGTTCGCGACGGCGGACGCGCTGGCGACCGCGGTGGCGGCGGCGTGGCCGGCCGGCGCGGGGGGCCTCCCGTTCGTGGTCTGCACCGGGGGCGAGCCGCTGCTTCAGCTCGACGCCGAGCTGGTGGGCGCGCTCCACCGGCGAGGCTTCGAGATCGCGGTGGAGACGAACGGCACGCGCCCGCCCCCGCCCGGCCTGGACTGGATCTGCGTGAGTCCCAAGGCCGGGGCGGAGCTGGTGGTGCGCGCCGGCGACGAGCTCAAACTGGTCTATCCGCAGACGGGCGCGGAGCCCGAGCGGTTCGAGCCGCTCGCCTTCCGCTATTTCTTCCTCCAACCGATGGACGGCCCGGCGCGGGAGCGGAACACCGACGCCGCGCTGCGTTACTGTCTCACGCATCCGCGCTGGCGGCTCAGCCTGCAGACGCATAAGCTTCTCGGCATTCCGTGAGCAGGGCTCCCGCCAACCGTCTGCGCATGCACGCCTATTCCGACCGCATCAACCACGCGTTCGCCTTTGCCGCGAAGCACCATCGGGGCCCCGGGTCCGCGTCGCCCGGCAGCCTGGGGCATCCGGCGAACGTGGCCGTGATCCTCGCACGCTACGCCTGCGACCAGCCGACCCTGGTCGCGGGGATCCTCCACCACGTCTTGGAGGACGCGACCCCGGACCGGCGGGAGGTGCTGGAGCACAAGGTGGCGGACAAGTTCGGTCCGGTTGTGCTTGCCATCGCGGCTGACGCGTCTGAGCCGAGATACACGTCCCGCGGCGAGGAGCGGCCGTGGCGCGCCTGCAAGCACGATTTCCTGGCGCACCTGGCCGTGGCTGAGCCGCGGGCACTCGACATCATCGCCGCCGACGAGATCCATCGGTGTGGATCGACGATCGCGGCGCTCCGGCGCCTCGGTGCGGAGTATCTACGAGCCGTCTCCCAGGCGAGCTCGGAGGAGACGATCTGGTGGTACCGCTCCATGACGGAAGTGCTCGCCTCCCGGCCGGACTGGCCGCAACGCGCCATGCTCGAGGAATTGCGGGCCCTCGCCGCGGACCTGGTCCGCGGCCTGCGGGAACGGGAAGAAGAGCGGTGAGGACGGCCCTGCTCCGGCGCCTGGCGCCGGCCCTGACGCTGGGCGCCCTGACGGCGTGTCTCGGCCTGCCGCCCGCGCCCGCGCCGACCAACCCGATGCGGTTCGTCTCGCTCAACGACGTGTACGTCGCCGACACCCTGGCGGACGGCTCGGGCGGGCTGGCCCGCGTGGCGACCATCCTCGACCGGGTCAAGGCGGAAGGACCGACCCTTTTCGTGCTCGCCGGCGACTTCCTCTCCCCGAGCCTCCTGAGCAAGTACTACTCCGGCCGCCAGATGATCGACGCGCTGAACGCGGCGAAGCTCGACTACGCCACGTTCGGCAACCACGAGTTCGAGCTGTCCCGGGACACGCTGGTCGCCCGGATCCACCTGGCGAACTTCAAGTGGCTGTCAGCCAACTGCCGGGAGGCGAACGGCGACGCGTTCCCCGGCGTCTTCACCTGGGACACCCTCCGCCTCGCGGGCCGGAAGGTGGGGATCTTCGGGCTCACGCTCCAGGGCGACTACCCGGCCTACGTCCGCTGCAGCGATCCCGACAGCGCGGCGCGGTTCGTCATCGACACGCTGGTCCAGCAGGGAGCGGAGTTCCTGGTGGCGCTCACCCACCAGACGGTGGAGGCCGACCGCGCGCTGCTCAATCGCGAGGGCCGCCTCGATCTCGTCCTGGGGGGCCACGAGCACGAGCACATGACGGTGGCCATCTCGAAGCGCTACATCCTCAAGGCCGACGCCAACGCCCGGAGCGCCCAGTTCGCCACGGTCTGGGGCAGCAAGGGCCAGTGGCGGGAGGCGGTCGCGCTGCTTCCGGTCACGCCGACGGTCGCCACGCTCGACACCGCCGTGGCCCGGGTCGTCGCGGGTTGGGCCGACAGCCTGCGGCGGCGGCTCGGGCCGGAACGAGACCTGGGCACCATCCAGACCGCGCTCGATGCGCGCGACCTGGTCCAGCGGCGGAACGAAACCCCGCTCGGCGACCTGGTCGCCGACGCCATGCGCGCGGGCGCGAAGACCGACGCGGCCTTCCTCAACGCCGGGGCGATCCGCATCGACGACATCCTCTACCCGGGACCGCTCACGAACTACAAGCTGGAATCACAGTTCCTCTTCGCCGACGAGATCCGGGTGCTCGTGGTCCCCCTCACGGGCGCGCGCGTGCGCGAGCTGCTAGAGCACAGCGTGTCCGACGGGGTCATCGGCAAGGGCGGGTTCCTGCAGGTGTCCGGCGTGGCGTTCGCCTACGATCCGGCCCGCCCCTCCGGCAGCCGGATCGTGGGCGACGTGGTGCGTCCCGACGGCGAGGTGATCGGCTCCAGCACCAGGCTCCGGGTGGCGCTGCCGGCCTTCATGGCCTGCAGCGGCGGGGACGGCTACCGCGTGCCCGAAGCGGCCGCGGCGTGCGCCGCGCAGAGCACGGCCCCGCGGACCGTGGACCTGGTCGCCGCCTACGTCACCGACTCGCTGCACGGGGCAGTGGCGCCGCCGCCGGGCGGGCGAATCACCCGGCGCTGACGGGGCCCGGGAACCTCCCCGACTCCCCTACCGCCCGGGCGCTAACTATCTTAGGGGCCAATGGGTTTAACACCTACCCCGTCCGCGCTCGCCTCCCTACCTAGCGCCTTCGCCGCCGCCTGCCGCCTATCCCGGACGGACGGCGAGCTGCTGGAGCGCTGCCGCGTCGCGCTGGTGCAGCGTTTCCAGAGCGAACGCATCTGGTTCAACCTCGCGGCCCCCGAGGGGGAGATGCCCCGCGTGGGGCCGGCCGAGGGCTTCGACGAGGCGATCGAGGTCGCCCGGCTCAAGAGCGGGGAGACCGAGGCGGTGGTCCTGGCGGACCCCTCGGTGGCTCCCGACATGCGGGCGGCCGCCATGCCGCTCGTGCTGGGCCTGAGCGTGGTGTTCGAGCTGCGCGGCATCCTGCTCGACCGCCAGGCCGCCCTCGATGACGCGGTCTTCCAGCTCCGCGCGCTCCGGCAAGTGGCCCGACTCCTCTCGTCGGTCCACTCGATCGAGGAGACCGAGCAGCTCATCCTGGATTTCATGGCGGAGGTGTTCTTCGCCTGGTGGGCGTGCCTCTACCGGCCAGACGGGACGGTCTACTCGCCCAAGGTGTCGCGCTCCCTCGGCGACCGGCCGCAGCCCGTGCCCATCGACCGCGCTGCGCTGGATCAGGCCCTGCCGACGGGGAGCGCGTCGGTCGGGGCCGACGACGTGGCCGTCGCGACGCTCGTGGGCCAGGGAGCGGAGCTGGTGGTGCCGCTCGACGCCGGCTCGGAGCGGATGGCGGTGCTGGTGCTGGGCTCCCGGATCAGCAACAAGGGCTACGCCCGCGCCGAGCTCGAGCTCGCGGGGACGCTGTCGTTCGCGGCGGCGATCGCGCTCAAGAACTCGGAGCTGGTGGAGCAGCTCCACAGCGCCGCCACCACCGATGAGCTGACGGGCCTGTACAACCGCCGGGCGCTGGAGGAGCGGCTGGGCGCCGAGATCTCCCGCAGCCTCCGGCACCAGCTCCACACCAGCGTCCTCCTGCTCGACCTCGACCGCTTCAAGGTGGTCAACGACACGATGGGCCACGCCGCGGGCGACCGCCTGCTCGTGCTCGTCTCCAACGTGCTCCGGCAGCAGGCCCGGGCGCTCGACGTGGTGGGGCGGCTCGGCGGCGACGAGTTTCTCGTCATTCTCCCGATGACCACGCCGACCGAGGCGCAGGTGTTCGTGTCACGGGTACAGGCCAGCCTGGACGCCCTGGCGCGGTCCCACCCCGAGTTCGGCCATTGCACGCTCAGCATCGGCATCGCGGAGTCGCCGCGGCACGGCACGACCGTGAGCGGCGTGCTCGCGGCGGCGGACACGGCGCTCTACCGGGCCAAGCGCGGCGGCCGGAACTCGGTCGAGGTCTCCGACGTCGAGGTGGGGGACGACTAGCGTCCCGCGCGCCATGCCCGATCCGGAGTTCACGCTTCTCGGCGACGCCTGCTGGCTCGACTTCGTCAACACGACCCGCGGGCGCAGCGCGGCGCCGCCCGATCTCCTGCCCGACCCCGCCGCCTACCACCGCTGGACCAAGGCGCAAAAGCTGACGTCGGACGTCGAGACGATCCCGTTCGCCGAGATCCTCGCGTTCCGCCGCGAGCTCGTCCGCCTGGCCGAAGCGCTGCAGGCCGGGCGCCAGCCTCCCGCCTCGGCGATCGCCGCGATCAACAGCCGGCTGGTGCAGCAGCCGGGCCACGAGCGGCTGGTGCGGACCGCCGGGGCCTGGCAGCTCGCTTTCGCTCCCGACCGCCCGCCCGCGGCGCTCGATGCGATCGCGCGATCCGCGGCCGCCAGCCTCGTGGACCGCGCTCACACCATCCGCCAGTGCGCCGCCGACCCCTGCTCGCTCCTGTTCCTCGACGCGTCGCCCACGCAGAGCCGCCGGTGGTGCAGCGCGGTCGAGTGCGGCGGGCGGGGACGGATCGAGCGCCGCCGCGGCCTGCAGCGATGACCGCTCCCGATCCCGTCGCCGCCTTCCAGGCCGCGGAGACGGCGGTCGGAACGCGCTATAAGGTGGAGCGGCTGGTCGCCGCGAACCGGGAGCGCGTGCTGTTCCTGGCGGTGGACCGGGTGCTCAAGCGGCGCGTGAGCCTCCGGCTCAACTTCTATTCCGACGAGCCCACCCGCGCCTGGTTCCTCCGGGAAGCGGAGGCCCTGGGCCAGCTCGACCACCCGGCGATCCGGCACGTGTACGACGTCGGCGAGGCGGGAACGCTCGCCTACCGGGTGGGCAACTGGATCGACGGCGAGGGTCTCCAGGAAGCGGTGCAGCGGGGCCCCCGCCCGATCCCCACGGTCCACACCCTCGCCCGCGATCTGCTGAGCGCCATGGAGCACGCGCACGCCCGCGGCATCGTGCTCCGCCGCGTCGTGCCCGCGTCCCTCATCGTGAGCCCGGCGGGACGGGGCACCATCACCGACGTCCGCTTCAGCAGCTGGACGCTGCCGGTGATCCCCGCGGGCGCAACGCCGACGCAGCAGGCGTTCATGGCGCCGGAGGTGCGTGACGCGACGGCCGGGGACCCGGTGAGCGACGTCTATACCGCGGGCGGGATCCTCTACTACGCCATCACCGCGCAGGAGCCGCCGCTGGATGCGCGGGAGATCCGCCGGCCGCTCGAGCTCAGGCCCAATTGTCCCCGCGCGCTCGAGCGGGTGATCCTGCGCGCGCTCCGGCCGGCGCCGGAAGACCGGTACCTGACGGCCGCGGAGATGCTGGAAGACTTCGCGTCGGAGGCCGGGACCTTCGAGACACCGGTGGTGACGCCCTTCGCCGGCGTGGCGGCCCTGGTCGAGGGGGAGGACCGGGCCCGCTGGGAGAAGCGGCTCCGCCGCGCGCTGGGCGACGACTACGTGCTGCTCGGCCAGCTGGGCCAGGGCGGGTTC
>Ga0187822_10000015_pt1 | contig 23992 bp, 22 predicted proteins | sample NC_wetland_sal_i_18_FD_132967 | JGI IMG/M metagenome (GOLD analysis project Ga0187822, IMG submission 132967) | Wetland sediment microbial communities from Neuse River Estuary, North Carolina, USA - SourceSoil_2 | ecosystem: Environmental > Aquatic > Freshwater > Wetlands > Sediment | place...
AGATCGATGGCTACCGTGGGCGCAGCCACCATCAGCGGAGTGCCGCCTTTGGGGCTGCCGAATATGACGACTTGAGTGGGCGGCATCTTCAAGCCGGCTTTTTCGGCCTCGCCGCTGTGGTCGACGCGGCAGAATTCAGTCAGCCCCTGGGCCGGCAGCAGGGCTTCCAGACGCTTGACGGTTTCTGCCACCGAGTATGGGCTACTGAGATGGACCATTCCATTGTCGGGCACAGACAGCATGAGGATCCTCCGTGGATTCGTGAAGTTTGCCTTCGCCCTGACTTTCTTCTCCGGCGTCATCCTGAGGGACTTAAGTCCCGAAGGACCTGGCGCGAACCACCACAACGCCGGGCGAGTGAATTTCCTCTGCGCGCAAGATCCTTCGCACGCTCAGGGCGACGCCTCACATGGTTTCCCGCCCTGGTTTACAATAAATCTGTCATGTCAGACGGACTCAGCTTCGGCCCCTACACCACCACCGAGAACGGCAAGAAAGTAGTCAAGGAACTCGCTTTCGGCAATCCCACGCCGGAAGGGGTTGTGCTGACCACGCTCGACTCGGCGGTCAATTGGATGCGCAAGAATTCCATCTGGCCGCTTACTTTCGGCTTGGCTTGCTGCGCCATCGAAATGATGTCCATGGGCGCGTCCCGGTTTGATATTGCCCGCTTCGGCGCCGAAGTATTCCGTCCGTCACCGCGCCAGTCGGATCTCATCATCATCGCCGGCCGCGTCTCCAACAAAATGGCGCCGGTCATTCGCCAGCTCTGGGAACAGATGCCGGAGCCGAAGTGGGTGATTTCGATGGGAGCCTGCGCCACCTCCGGCGGCGTGTTCAACAACTATGCCCTGGTCCAGAGCGTCAACCAGGTCATTCCCGTCGATGTCTACGTCCCGGGCTGCCCGCCGCGTCCCGAACAGTTGATTTATGCCATTACCCTGCTGCAGGAAAAAATACAGCAGGAACGCGGCTCGGTGCGGCGCGCCCTGAATCTCGGCTAAAGATTTACTGCGGTGCGATAAAGCTGATGGTGATTCGGGTCGGCTTGGGAATAGGTTTGCCGTTCAAAGAGTAGGGCGCGTATCGCCATCGCCGCACCGCGTCCAGCGCGGCCGGGGCCAGCAAGGGATCGCCACTCACCAGTTTCAGATCTTCCACCGATCCCTGCTCCGTCACCACTGCATCAATTACAACGTTTCCTTCTACATGCATGCGCCGGGCTTCCGCGGGATAAACCGGTTGCACCTTGTGCACCAGCACGCCTCCGCCCACGCCTTGCGAGATGGGAACGCCCAACCGGGGTAGCGCCGGGGCCGCGACCAGCGCCTTGCCAAGATCGGTGGTGTCCGCGCTGGACGCAATCTGCGGAATCTCCTCGCCGGAGGGCACGGATCGGGCGCTCCCGGTTGCGTTGCCGCCAGTCGCCCCCTTCGCCGATGGTCGCCGTCGAACAACTGAATCAAGCATCCCAGGGCCGCCGGCAGTCTTTGCGGCTGACCGGGCAGGAACTCCCGCTGAGCGCGACGACGCAGGCGAGGAAGACCCAACCCCGGCGTCGCTGCTTCCGCCCGGCGCCGGGACCATTGCGCCGCCGTCGGACGCGGTGGCAGATGGACGACTGGCCGTGGACGCGATACTCGAGCGGTACCATGCCTTCCAGCCGTAAACCAACAAAAACATAACCGCCAGAAATGCCACGACCGTCAAGCCGCCATAGATCCATTTTCTCGCTGCGGGCGTCTCTTGCGGTTGCGCGGTCGCCAGCGCTTCTCGTACCCGGGCCAGCGGAACCTCGGCGACGGGAACTTCGGCCAGCACCGGCGGAAGTAGTTCCGCAGGGGCTTCGACCACAACTGCAGGCTCGGTCTCGGTTCCGGCCACGCTTTTCTCGACGGACGGCGCTTGCGTGACTGCGCCTCGGGCCCAGGCGGCTTCGGCCAGTCCGGCCAGCCGCTCCAGCACCGCCATGCTGGCTTCGTTGAAGGCGTGGGACTCGGTTGAGAAGGCTTCCAACACTCCCACTCGGCCGTGCTGCCCGCGCAACGGCACAACCGCGATGGACTGCAGACCCAGCTGCCGGCAGACTTCGGCGTCCACGTGGAAATCCCGGCTGGCGTCGTCGCAGCGCATGGTCACGCCGGTGCGCAGGCATTCGCCCGAGATTCCGGAATCCACGTTAAGCCGTGCGCCCAGTTCCGGCGCGGTGTCACCACTTCTCCCCACGCATACCACCGCCCCGTCGCGCGGCATGGCGACCGCTGCCCCGGTGGCGCCGGTGAGGGAGTGAGCTGCCACCGCGATCGCCCCCAGTATGGTTTCCGTGGGCTGGGTATCGGATGCGATCATTTTTCGCAGCTTCACGAAGATCAGGCTGGCGCTCGACTGGCGGAGAGCATCGTCGGAGAACTCGGAGCGGGTTCGCGCAGGGACTCGAGCTCCCGTGGATTCGGGAGGAGTTGGGGTAAGGGGAGGGAGAGGAGCCATCTTTACAACCTGCTGCCAGTTGCCCGAGTGGCCGCCAAGCTTCGAGGCGACCACATAGGCCGAGTGTGCTGCAAACCCAGCAGCTTGTCAACGAAGGATTTACTCATCGAGACACCCGTCCTCCATTCGGACCCGGTCACCCGCTGCGCTCCTCTCGCAAACGAATGGGTCGGCTGTTCTCAGGATGACACTGCGTCGTTTTATATTGGCTCAACGCCAAGCTCGCGCCCTCTCGTGGTAAAACACAGCATGAGAAAAACCACCTACGCTGCCAGCGGGCCCACCATCATCGCGCAGGCTCCCTGCCGGGCCGATCTGGCGGGAGGCACCGTCGATTTGTGGCCGTTGTACCTGTTTCATCCCGGAGCGCTGACGGTGAATTTCGCGGTCAACATCCTCACCACCTGCCGGATAACGCCGCTGAAGGGGAAACGCATCCACTTGCGCTCGGTCGATACCCGGCGCGAAGAAGACTTTTCCAGCTTCGATACCCTCCGCGACACGAACCGCTTTCGGCTCCCCCTGGCCGCCCGGCTGCTGCAGTTCTTCGCTCCCAAGGAAGGCCTGCTGATGGAGACCGATTCCGAATCTCCGGCGGGCGCCGGCATTTCGGGATCGTCCGCGCTCATGATCGCCAGCACCGCCGCCCTTGCCCGCTTCACCGGGCGCAATCTGACGCTGGAGCAGATGCGCGTGATTGCCCAGAACGTCGAGGCCCAGATCATCCAGGTGCCCACCGGCTGCCAGGACTACTATCCCGCGCTATACGGAGGGGCGAGCGCCATTCACCTCGACGCCGACGGCATCCACCGCGAGGCGGTTGCAGTCGCGCCGGAAGAGATCGAGTCTCGCTTTGTTCTGGCCTACACGGGCGCGCCGCGCAAGTCCGGCATCAATAATTGGGAAGTTTTCAAGGCCCATATCAATGGCGACAAACGAGTGTTCCGCAACTTCGAGCGCATTGTCGAAATTGCCCGCGCCATGCACCAGGCGCTGGCCGACGCCAAGTGGGACGATGCCGCCCGTCTGCTTCGCGAAGAATGGAAGCTGCGCCGCACCAACGCCCCCGGCATTACAACCCCGCTCATCGACAAGCTGATCACCGTGGCTGGCCGGCATGGCGGACGCGCCGCCAAGGCCTGCGGGGCCGGCGGCGGAGGTTGCGTAATTTTCCTGGTGGAACAGGGCACCGCCAGCCGGGTCGCGACCGCGATCGGCGACAACGGAGGACGGGTGTTGCCGCTGCAGGTCGCGCGCAACGGTTTGCACGTCTGGTCCGCCTGAAATACGGCACCGCAATGTGGGTGCGAGCGTCCACGCTCGTGCTGCGCCGGCACCGGCCCAACGGGACTGTGCGAGGGATCCGTGCCGAGGGATCACGAGCGGGGCGCTCGCGCCCACATTGCGCCGGGACTCGTTTCATTCCAGCGCCGACTGGCGCTATAATCATGAGAATCGCCGGCTCGGGGTGTCGTATGAACCCACGCTACGTTTCGTTTCTTTTGCCCGTTGTGCTCTTCTGCGTGATCGGGGCCACAGCCGACGATCAGAAAGCGCCCCGGCTTTCCAAGCAAACCCGGTTGGACCTGATTCGCACTTTCAACGCCGAGCTGGTCTATATCCGTTCGCCTTTCCCCATGGGCAAAAGGGGATTGACCCTCAAAGACGGCAACCTGTCGCCCAGCGGCGAAGAGATGCAAAACATGCTGGCCATGTGGGGTCCCGCGGCCAAACCGGGCGACCAGGCCCGCATCAGCGAAGTGCAGGTCAAGAACGATCGCATACACTTCGAAATCAATGGCGGCCCGGTCAAGAAGCAAAAATGGTACCAGCACATACAGGTGGGCGGCGCTGGAGGCATGACCTCCGTGGCCCCCGGCGACTCCAACGCCAATCCGCGCGGCTCCTACGTGGACCTGGTCTTTGACGGCTATGTGCCCGAGCTGAATCCGCAGGAGCTGAAGGCCCTGCTCAGGCCGGTATTTGATTTCAACGCCAAGTCCTCCATAGAAGCCTATCTCGAAACCCTTCCACCGAAGACCAGGGATGCCATCAAGGCACACCACGTCCTGGTGGGGATGAATCGGGAAATGGTGATCGCGTCCAAGGGCCGTCCGCCCAAAAAGATTCGCGAGAAAGATGGCGAGGTGGAGTACGAGGAGTGGATCTACGGGGAACCCCCGGAAGACGTGGATTTTGTCCGCATTGTAGGCGACGAGGTGATACGCCTCGAAAGCATGAAGGTGGATGGCGAGAAAGTCATCCACACCGAGCGCGAAGTAGACCTCCCGCCGACGGTAGCCAAGACGTCCGAACCCGAAGTGCGTCCGCCCAATGCGCCCACGCTGCGCCGCCCGGGCGAGGACGTCGATACCGCCTCGCCGGCTGGCCAGGCATCACCCATGCCGGGCCCTCCGCCCGACCCGCTAGGCCAGGACGGCCCACCCACGCAACCCAACTAGCCCTCAATATAGGCGCGAGCGTCCCGCTCGTGCCGGGAGCCGCCACAAACCTCGGCATGATGTGGGCACGAGCGCCCCGCTCGTGCTGCGCCGGCACCAGCCTTGCCCACGGTTCGAGTGGTCCGTGCCCAAGGAGCACGAGCGGGACGCTCGCGCCTACATCACGTGGCGACTACGCGGGCGGGTCGCCCGCGACCACACTGGGCTGACTTGGCTGTCGCGCACTGTCCCCTTTACACTGGAACGGTGAAGATCGCGCTGGGACAAATTAATCCCACGGTTGGAGATTTCTCCGGCAACGCCGCCAGGATCATCGACTTCGCGGGGCGGGCCCGGACGGCCGGCGCCGGGCTCATCCTGTTCCCCGAACTCTCGGTCTGCGGTTACCCGCCCCGGGACCTGGTCGAGCGTCCTTCATTTGTGGCCCGCAATCGCGAGGCGGCGGAACGCATCGCCGCCGAGACTCGTGGCATCGCCGTCATCTGCGGCCTGGTTACCCCGGCCCACGCCGAGACCGGCAAGTCGGTGATGAATTCGGCGGCCCTGCTCAAGGATGGCGCCATCGCCTTCCTGCAGTCCAAAATGCTTCTTCCCACTTACGACGTGTTCGACGAGATGCGCAACTTCGCGCCTGCCCGTAGCCAGGCGCTGCTGCCTTTCGCCGGCAAGCAAATGGCGCTCACCATCTGCGAGGACGCCTGGAACGACAAGCATTTCTGGAACCAGCGTCTCTATACCGTGGATCCCGTCGAGTCGCTGGTGCAGGCGGGGGGCAACTTCGTGCTCAATATTTCCGCGTCCCCGTTCTGGATGGGCAAGCGCGAGCTCCGCCGCGAGATGCTGGCCACCATTGCCCGCCAGGACAAAGTTCCGGTGGTCATGGTCAACCAGGTGGGAGGCAACGACAACCTGGTTTTTGACGGCTCGAGCCTGGCGCTGAATTGCAACGGAGACGTGATCGCCCAGGGCAAGTCGTTCGAAGAAGATCTGGTGTACTTCGACTCCGAGTTACTGACCGGCGAGGTTCACCCGCAGATACGGGGAGAAGAAGCCAGCGCCTATGCCGCCCTGGTGCTGGGCACGCGCGACTATGTTCGCAAGTGCGGCTTCGAGCGCGTGATCATCGGATTGAGCGGAGGCATCGATTCCGCGCTCACGGCTTGCATCGCGGCCGACGCCGTCGGGCCGGAAAATGTGATTGGCGTCGGCATGCCCGGACCCTATTCGTCGCCGGGCTCGATCGACGACGCCCGGGCGCTGGCCAATAATCTGAGCATTCGTTTTGAACTGCTCTGCATCACCGACATTTTCGAGAGTTACCGGAAGACTCTGCAAAAGGTTTTTGCCGGCTGCAAGGAAGACACGACGGAAGAAAACATACAGGCCCGCACCCGCGGCGCCCTGCTCATGGCCCTCTCCAATAAATTCGGGGCCATCGTGCTCAGCACCGGAAACAAGAGCGAGCTGGGAGTTGGTTACTGCACGCTTTACGGTGACATGGTCGGCGGCCTGGCCGTGATCTCGGACGTTCCCAAGACGCTGGTCTATCGCCTGAGCCGCTACGTGAATTCGCGCCGGGCCGTAATTCCGCAGGCCACTCTGGAGAAGCCGCCCTCGGCGGAATTGCGTCCCGATCAGAAGGACATCGATTCGCTGCCGCCTTACGACGTCCTGGACACGATTCTCGAAGACTACGTCGAAGACTTGCACACTGCGGAACAGATTGCCGCCGACCACGGCTATGATCTGGCGCTGGTGCGAAAAGTCGTTCGCATGGTCGACGGCGCCGAATACAAACGCCAGCAGGCGGCGCCGGGAATTAAAATTTCTCTTAAGGCTTTCGGCTCCGGCCGCCGCTTTCCCATCGCCGCCAAAACCGGCGGGTAACGATGGCCTTGAAAGTTACAGAAAGTCGCGCTTTCGAAAGGAACTCATGCGCCGTTCGTTGCTGTGCTGCTCCCTGGTTGGTTTACTGGTCTCGTTTTCCCTGGCCCAACAGAAACCGTCCAAGGCCAAGGACGCGCTTCCCCCCGTCCCCGCGTTCGGGACCCGCCTTCCCTCGGAAGAAACGGTAAATGCTTTCATGAAACAGATGTTTGGCTACGATCCTTCGGTATCGTGGAAGGTCGCCGCCATTCGTCCTTCCCCGGCCGAAGGACTTAGTGAGGTCGTGGTCGTTCTCAGCAACCCCCAGGGACAGCAGAACAGCCGTCTTTACGTGACCGCCGATGGCAACCATGCCGTGGTCGGCGACATTATTCCGTTCGGACCGCATCCCTTCGTTCCCGCGCAAGAAGAGCTACGCAAGGGGATGAACGGTCCTTCCCGGGGCCCGGCTGATGCTCCGGTGACCGTGGTTGAGTTCAGCGACCTGCAGTGCCCGCATTGCAAGGAGGCCCAGCCCACCATCGAAAAGCTCATGGCGGAAGAGAAAAACGTACGCCTGGTATTCCAGAATTTCCCCCTGCCTTCTCACGACTGGGCCGCCAAAGCCGCCTACTACGGTGATTGCATCGGACGCACTTCACCCGACGCGTTCTGGAAGTACGTGGCCAGCGTCTACGACGCGCAGAAAGACATTACCGCCAGCAACGCGGATGAAAAGCTGACCGCCATTGCCGAACAAGCCGGCGCCAAAGGGCCGGAGACCGCTGCCTGCGCGGCTAAACCCGACACGGTTGCGCGGGTGCAGCACTCGGTGGCTTTAGGCGCGGCCCTCGAAGTCAGCGGAACCCCGACCCTGTTCGTGAACGGAAGAAAGATCAGCAACGTCGGCGGGCTGCCTTATGAAGTACTGAAGGGTCTGACCGAATTCGCCGCTCACGAAGGGAACTAGCTAGTCGATGGAGGACAGGCGTCCCGCCCCTCTAGCCGGGCAGGGATGCCCGGCCTCCTGCAGGAGCGTTAGGAGCCGTTTGCTACTTCCTCATCCAGACTTCCGCGTTCTGGTTCTGCTCGTGGCTGACTACCCGCGGGGTGATCACGATCAGCAATTCGTCTTCGTCATTCTCCAGGCTGTTGCTGGTCATGACCTGGTTCAGGCCCGGTAGAGCTCCCAGGCCGGGAAGGCCGTTCAGGCTGCGTTGCTCGTTGTGGGTCACCGCTCCCGCCACCACCGCCGGCTCGCCGTCCATCAGCACAATGCTGCCTTTGTACTCCCGGTTCGAAATCACCGGCACGCCGTTGAACGACTGCGACTGCAAAGCGCGAAACTGCAATTCCAGGTCAAGGCTGACATCAGAATTTCCGTTCACCACGGGTTTGGCCTTGATACTCAGTCCAACATCTTCGTAGTTGAACGAGGGAAACGGACTCTGAAACGAGTTGTTCTGGATAACCGACGCAATCGCCGGGGTGTTGAAGGCCGGCGCGAAACTGGCATTGAGAATCGGGACCCGGGTGCCTACTCGAAACGTCCCCTCCGTTCCCTGAGCGATGCGCAGGGTCGCGTGCTCCAGGGTCTTGACCGTGCTCTCGTTCAGCGACAACTGCGCTCCTGCCGTTCCCAGGCTCAGTCCCATCAGGGTCAGGCCACCCCCAAACGTAGCCAGCGGATTGCTGAAAATTGAACTCTGCTGTCCCGAGAGTTGCGCCAGAAGCCCCGAAAGGGCCTGCGAGCTGGACTGGTTGATGCCCCCGCTCGAAATGAGCTGATTGATCAGATCCTGGATATTCTGTCCGGCCAGCGCCGCCAGCGCGCCCGCCGGAATGTTGAACAGGTTGAAATTGTTGGGGATCTGCAGTCCCATGTTGCGCGTCAGCGTGTTGGCGATTTCGTAGACGTGCACGTCGAGCATGACTTGGGGGCGGGAATCCCCCAGGCCTTCGAGCAGCCGGGTGGCGGCGTCCAGAACGTTGCGCTGCGCCCGGACCACAATCTTGCCGGCGCCCGGCTGCGGCGTCACCAGCCGGATTTCAAAAAGATTGCGCAGCACATTCGCGATGTCGTTCAGTTCCTGCGGCGTGCTCACGCCGGGCAGATAAAACGTGCGCAAAGCCATGCGATCGAACTGCCGGTGATTTTGCGCCGACTCCGCGGCCAGCAGAATCTGCTTGCTGTCCATCGGGGTCCAGAAGGTGTGGGTCATCTGGCAGGCCGCTGCCATGGCGGTATAAAAGTCCGCGCCGCCCAGGTCAAAACGAACCTGGCGTGAGACCACGGATTCATCGAAGCTGGCGGTCACACCGAAGGCCGCGGCGACCTGGGTAAGCAGCCCATTACTGTCGCCGAGGTAGTGAAAATCGGCCAGGGCCGGGCTCGGCGCCACCCGAAGCTCTTCAGCGTCCTCTACCACCTGCGGCGCGGCCGCAGTCCTCGGGGCCCATTCCCCCAGCGCGTCGGTTAAACGCTGTTGGGCAAATGTATTCTGCGGATCCAGTTGCAGCGCTGTGCGGAACTCCGCCAGCGCCTCGATCTGGCGGTTGTCGCGCATCTCAGCGTTGCCCCGCTCCAGGTGATCGAAGACCAGCTGCTGCCGGGTCATCTCGCGCGCCGTCACGTACTCCACATCCCGGGGAGCCAGGCGCGCCGCCGTTTCGAACTGGTCGAAGGCCTCGTCCTGCCGCTTTTCCCGCTGCAGCTTCAGTCCTTTGGCGAAGGCTGCGCCCGCTTCTTTTATCTCTTTCTTGGATGGATTGCAGGAGACCGCCCCAGGCGAGCCCTCGGGACAAGGTAGGAGGGGCGCACCGGGAGGCTGGTCGCTGGCAGCCGCGGCCAATGCCAGCGTCAGCAGGATAAGGGAGAGCCGAATGAAGTTTCCCCAGCGCACGTCCCGATTGTAACTGGGAAGCCAGGGCGGGACCGAGAGTTTCGCACCCTGCAATGTACTTTCGTGTACACGCCCCCGATAATGTGGGCGCGAGCGCCCCGCTCGTGCGGCAGTGGCACCGGCTATGGTCTTGTTCTTCGAGCCGACAGCTCCTAGTTTGCGGCACTTCATTTCAAGGCTAAGGCCGTAGGATGCTTTGGTTGATAAAGGCCGACTTCGCCTCCGCTGGGAAGCCGCATTTTCGTAATAGAACCCCACCGTGCTTCCTGAACCTCAGAACACTGGACGCCCTTCTTTGCGAGGGCGGCCATTTCGGCTTTCAGATCGTCGCACATGAAATAGAGCTCGTGGGTGCCGCTCTCATTGGACGGGTGGAGTGCGGCTTCTCCCGGAGGCAGGGCGAAGACCAGCCAGCCGTGACCCGCATCCACGGACTTGAATCCGAGGACGTCACGAAAAAATGTGCGGTCTGCCTCTGCATTCTTACTGTAGACGATTACGTGAGCGCCAGAAATCATTTCCCCCTCCTTAAGAAATGCCAGGAATTCTGTCAGGCCATATGTTTCGCGGAATCTGCAAGACTCAACCAAAATCCCATCAGGACATTACCAAAGGCCGGTAGCGTCGGCACATTTCAGACGATGCCCCAGAGCTGGTACCACCTTGGAAACTTACCTCTTTTGGCGTATAAAAGTTAGTTGCGACAGCACGCGCTATTTTCCTTCCCCGTGCAGCCTCAACGCAGCATCAAATTTTTCGAGCGAGGGAACATGTCCAGCCTCACCGCGACGCACGCCCCCAAGGGCCTGGAAGGGATAGTCGCTACCAATTCCAGCATTTGCTATATCGACGGAGACCAGGGCATCCTCGCTTATCGCGGCATCGACATCCACGAACTTGCCGACTATTCCAACTTTGAAGAAACCTGCTATTTGTTGTGGTATGGCAAGCTGCCGACAGCGAATGAGCTGAACGACTTCGGCCAGCGGCTGGCGGAGGAACGCAAGCTGGATCCCGCCATCATTGACCTGTTGCGCAGCGCTCCCAAGCAGACCCAGCCCATGGATGTGCTGCGCACCGCTGTTTCCGCGCTTTCTTTTTACGATCCCGAGGACAAGAAAAACGACCACGATGCCAACCTGCATAAAGCCTTCCGGCTGACCTCGCAGATCGCGATGATCGTGGCCGCTTATGATCGCGTGCGCAAGGGGAAGAACGTGGTTGAGCCGGACCCGTCGCTCTCGCACGCCGCCAATTTTCTGCTGCTGTTAAATGGAACCAAGCCTTCCGAGACCGCGGAACGCGCCCTCGATATCGCCCTCATCCTGCATGCCGACCACGAACTCAACGCTTCCACCTTCGCTGCCCGGGTCGTGGCGGCGACACTTTCCGACATGCATTCCGCCGTCACCGCGGCCATCGGCGCTTTGAAAGGACCTTTGCACGGCGGCGCCAACGAGGCCGTGTTCCATATTCTGCAGGCCATCGACAAGGCGGGAGTCGATCCGGTGGACCACATCAAGAGCATGCTGGCGCAAAAGAAGAAGGTCCCGGGCTTCGGCCACCGCGTGTATCACACCGAAGATCCGCGGGCCACGCACCTGCGCAAGATGTCGAGCGACCTGGGCAAGAGCAGCGGCCAGAGCAAGTGGTTCGAAATGTCGCGCAAGATCGAAGAATTTGTGAAGGCGGAGAAAAAACTCAATGCCAACGTGGACTTCTACTCCGCCTCCACCTACCACATTTTGGGCATTGACGTGGATTTGTTCACCCCGGTATTCGCTGTCTCGCGAATCAGCGGATGGGCCGCCCACATCATCGAGCAACTCGACGACAACCGCCTGATCCGCCCTCGCGCCGATTACGTGGGACCCGCGTACCCGCAGAAATATATCCCGATGGGGCAGCGCTAGAAGCCTCGTTCCTGTCCCCGCCTTCATATACAGCGTAAAATAAGCTAGTAACCATGCGCCGCGTCTATCTCGACAACAACGCCACCACTCCCGTGCTGCCGGCGGTTTTTGAGGCCATGCAGGCTTATTTCGGGGAGCACTTCGGGAACGCCTCTTCCATCCATCATCACGGACAGGAGACGCGGGCGGCCGTGGAACGAGCGCGCGAGTCCCTGGCCGCCTTGCTGGGATGCCGCGCCTCGGAGATCGTCTTTACCAGCGGCGGCACGGAAGCCGATAACCTGGCAATTGCGGGCCTTACCGGGACCGGCCAGCACATCATCAGCTCAACCATCGAGCATCATGCGGTTCTGAATTCGTGCAAGCATCTGGAAGCCTCGGGCTGCGAAGTCAGCTATGTTCCGGTGGACGGCCGGGGCCAGGTCGATCCCGACGATGTCCGGCGAGCGTTGCGGCCGAATACCCGGCTCATTACCATCATGATGGCCAACAATGAAACCGGCGTGCTGGAGCCGGTGGAAGAGATTGGCAAAGTCGCGGCCGAAGCCGATGTGTACTTTCATACCGACGCAGTGCAGGCGGCGGGCAAGGTACTCATCGACGTAAAACGCATCGGCTGCGATCTGCTTTCTATTTCCGGACACAAGATGAATGCTCCGCAGGGCGTGGGAGCGCTATACGTGCGCAAGGGAACCAGCCTGCGCCCGATGCTCCATGGCGGAAGCCACGAGCGGTCGCGGCGGGCGGGCACGGAGAACGTTCCCGGCATCGTCGCTCTGGGCAGAGCCGCAGAACTCGCCCGCGAAGCAATGGCTCGCGGCGATCTGGAGCAGATGTCCCAAATGCGCGATCGCCTGGAGCGAACCATTCTGGGCGAGGTCGAATCCACCGGCCTAAACGGCCAGGGAGCGCCTCGCGTGCCGAATACCAGCAGCATCTACTTCGATTGCATCGAAGGCGAAGCGCTGGTCATTGCCCTCGACTTGAAAGGATTGGCGGTCTCGACCGGAGCTGCATGTTCTTCCGGCGCGATTGAGCCGTCGCACGTGCTGACCGCGATGGGCATGCCGCCCGAGCGGGCGCGAGGCAGCCTGCGTTTCAGCCTGGGCAAGCAAAACACGCCCGAGGACATTGAATTCGCCCTCGACCTGATTCCACGGACCGTAGTCCGTCTGCGCGAGCTGTCTCCCATATACAATAAAAGCGCGACTGGCTACTAGCTCCTAGCTGGTCGACCCTTGGGTTGGCTAGAAGCCAGGAGCCACACGCTAGCAGCGGTAATCCCAAATGTCCCAGACCCGAACCATCGCCGTTGCCATGTCGGGAGGAGTGGACTCCTCGACCGTTGCGGCCATGCTGCGCGCTGAAGGCCACAATGTGGTCGGCCTGACCATGCAGTTGTGGAACCAGCGCCGCCTGGCCGGCCACGAAGGCATGCCCGAGGCGGTGCAGGGTCGCTGCTGCTCGCTCGACGATGTCTACGACGCGCGCCGGGTGGCCGAGACCATCGGCATCCCGTACTACGTGGTGAATCACGAAGAGCGCTTCGAGCGCGACGTGGTGCGGCCCTTTGTCGAACAGTATCTTTCGGGACGCACTCCCATCCCCTGCAGCTTGTGCAACAATCACTTGAAATTTGACCAGTTATTGATTGTGGCACAACAGATTGGCGCAGACGCGCTCGCGACCGGCCACTACGCCCGCGTGGAATTCGACGACCGGCTGGGCCGCTGGCTGCTGAAGCGTCCTACGGACCGCTCCAAGGACCAGACCTACTTTCTCTTTGGATTGACCCAGGCCCAGCTCAGCCGCACCCTGTTTCCGCTGGGCGGGATGATGAAGCCGGAAGTTCGCCAGCTGGCGCAGCAGCACGGACTCGCGTTGGCGCAAAAGCCCGACTCCCAGGAAATCTGCTTCGTCCCGGGCGGCGACTACAAGAAGTTCCTCGACGCCTATCTCGCCGAACAGGGCGAGGCGTTGCCCGATACCGCAGGGGAGCTGGTCACGACGGACGGCCAAGTCGTGGGCGAGCACGGCGGCATCCATAATTTCACGGTGGGCCAGCGCAAGGGCCTGGGTGTTGCCACCGGCTCACCCCTCTACGTGATCCAGATCAAGGGGGACGCTCGCCAGGTGGTAGTCGGGGACCAGGAAGAACTGTATTCACGTACCCTGCGCGTGCACCGGACCAATCTCATTTCCGTCGGAGACTTGCAGGAACCGATGCGAGCAACGGTAAAGATTCGCCACCGCCACGAGGGCGCGCCCGCGCTCATCGAAAAGTCCGGAGACGACGAGATCCTGGTGACATTCGACCAGCCCCAGCGAGCGGTCACACCCGGCCAGGCGGCGGTTTTCTACGCTGACGATGTAGTGGTAGGTGGAGGCTGGATCGCCTGAGTCTGAGAACCGGGAACTGGTATCTGAAAACTGGTTTTTTGGATCAGGAACAGGAAGCGCCGGACTGATTGTGTTTGAGAACCAGTTTCCAGTTTCTGGTTCTCTGTTCTCAGCGATGAACCGGAAGCCTAGATAAACATCTCATCCTGCGGCACGGAAACATCGTGCCGGCGGCGCCTTTCACCACCCAGCAGGAATTCCAGACCCGCGGTCAGACCCTGAATGATGCCGGAGAGCTGCCGGACCGGGGAAATCACTGTCCGATGGACGGCGTCGCTGGTCTCTTCGATCCGGTCCATGGTGCGATTGAGCAGCTCGTCGGCGCGAATCACTTGCAGCCGGGTGCGGTCGACGATATCGGTGACGGTTGCATCCAATCGTTCGACCTGGCCGCGAACCACGGTCGTAGTCTCGCTGACGTTGCTGGCGATGGTGTCGATCTTGGGGCGCCACTCCACCAGCATCGATTGTGCGGTGTCGACCGTAGGCATGACTTTGGTCTTTACTTCCGTGGCGAGCGCTTCCATCCGAGTCGTGCTCTTTTTCACGGCCACAAACAGAGCGACCAGGATACCCGCCTGGATGACGACTGCCGCCGCCGTGACCCCGACAAAAATCGGTAGATAGTCCATAGAATTTTCCGCGTTACTGCGCCGCCCCATCCAGCGCTGCGGAGAGGCGCGAAATTACAGGTTCTTCGATGCGCCGCCATCGGCCGCGGTGGCCTCGTGATAGGCCTGGCGGCCAGCTTCGTAAGCCGATTTGAACTGTTCTTTCTGCTGCTTGGCGACTTCGCGTCCCTTGTCCACCAGGTCGGAAGCCTGCTCACGCGCCTTGCGGGCGCGCTCGGTCACGAACTCGCGGCCTTCACCCGCCTTGGACCGCAGGGTCTCACGCATCTCACTGCCGGAACGCGGGGCATACAACACCCCAACCGCCGCGCCGACGCCGAGTCCCGCGAGGAACCATAGGAAACTATTGTTGTCGTCTGACATTGATCAACCTCCAAGCTACGAGTGCTAACTCACAAAGATCGTAGCACCCGCTGTGGGGAAATACAATTCGCGGCCCGTCCTGATGGGCGGGTCCTTTCCGTCCTTGCGGGTTAAGATTTTCGGGCGATCGTCGCCAGTCAACGGCTTAACCGCAAAGGGCGCAAAGGAAGCCAGCCCGGCTGAAATCAGGATCCTGGCTCCCCCCCACTTGTCGCCGATCCGGGGAAGCGAGACAATGTTCCCGCATCAGCAGGGAGGAACGCCTTGAAGTACCGGCAACACGGATACCAGGATCGCGGTGAAGAAAGCAAGAAGCGGGAAGCTAGCGAGCGACCGGTCAAGAAAGATACCTTCGGTCCGCGCCCCATCCAGATGCCGGGGACGCGAGCCGTGTCCCGTTGTTCGCAGTGTGGTTCGCTTTTGCAGTCGCTCAGCGATCCCGTCGGGCAATGTCCCAAGTGCGACTTCGAGCTGCATTCCTGCAAGCAATGCACGTACTTCGATCCCTCCAGCCGGTTCGAGTGCTCTCAACCCATTCCGGAACGGATCCCGCGCAAGGACCAGCGCAACGAATGCACGTTTTACTCCATGCGCGTGATGGTGGAGAAGGAAACCTCCACGCCCGCCGCCCTGCGCCCCAACGATGCTCGCCAGGCTTTTGAGAATCTGTTTAAGAAGTGAATGCCACTAGCGACCAGCAAACCCCGCGCTAGAGATTTTTTTTCGTCCAGTCGTCAATCTGGACCAGCGCCTGGTTGAGGTTTTCCAGCGAATTGGCCACGCTGAAACGCAAATAACCCTCCCCGAAACTTCCGAAAGAAGATCCTGAAAGACAAGCGACTCCGGCCTGCTCGAGCAAGGCCTCGGAGAGCCTCTTCGATTCCCATCCTGTCTTCTTGATATTAGGGAAGGCGTAGAAGGCGCCTTTCGGCATCCGGCAGGAGAAACCCTTGATCCGGTTCAGTCCGGCCACAAAAGCGTCGCGCCGCCGTTGAAACTCAGCCCGCATCCGGTCGACGGAAGTCTGGTCTCCGCGCACCGCTTCCACGCCGGCGACCTGGGTAAAGCTGGCCGTACACGAGTTGGAGTTGGTCATCAGCCGCGAAATGTGGTTTGCCAGGTCGGCCCGCATGACGCCATAACCCAACCGCCACCCGGTCATAGCATAGGTCTTGGAAAAACCGTCCAGCAGGATTGTGCGTTCCTGAAGGCCCGGAACCGACATGATGGAATGATGCTCGCCCTCGAACACCAGCCGGCTGTAGATTTCGTCCGACAGCACCATGATGTTGCGATCGCCGATGACGCGGGCGATGTCGCGGATGTCCTGCTGGCTCAATACTCCGCCGGTGGGATTCTGCGGCGAATTCAGGATGATCAGCCGGGTGCGATCGCTGATCAACGACGCCAATTCGTTCACATCAAAACTAAAGTCTTTCTCCTCCCGCAGACGGATGGGCACGGCCTGCGCCCCGACGTAGTGAATCATCGACTCGTATATAGGGAAACCAGGGTTCGGGAAGATGACTTCATCGCCGGTCTCGGCCAGCGCCAGCAGGGTGAAAAAAATGATCGGCTTGCCCCCGGGAACGACCACCACTTCGTCGCTGGTGACCTTCACTCCCCGGGAACGGCTTACATCTTCGGCGATGGCCTGCCTTAACTCCAGCAAGCCGGCCGAGGGTCCGTAGTGGGTCCAGCCCGCCCGCAAAGCCCCAATTCCAGCCTCGACCACATTGGCCGGAGTGTCGAAGTCGGGTTCGCCAATCTCCAGATGAATGATTTCCTTGCCCTGGCGCTCCAGGGCGCGCGCCTTGTTCAGCACTTCAAATGCAGTCTCGGTGCCGAGGCGCGACATGCGCCCAGCCAGGTGCAGCTCATGTTGTGTGGCTTTGTCCATGGAAGCAAAACACGTCATTATACAGGCCTGCGACCTATGTAGGCGCGAGCGCCCCGCTCGTGCGGTTCCGAACGGCTCTTAGAGGTGAAGGTGTTGTGGTGCGGCTGCGCGAGCGAGGGCGCTCGCGCCTACATGGAACTGTCCGGGTATCATGGTCGCTGCATGTTTTCCCAACGCACCGACTGGAAGCTCACCCCTAATCGTTTTACCGCAGCGCAGCGCGAAGTGCGGGCCTCGGGCAGGGAAGTACTAGACCTGACCGTCTCCAACCCCACCCGGGCAGGTCTGCGGTATGACTCTGATGCCATGCTTAAGGCATTATCCAATCGCGAAGCGATGGACTACGACCCTCAGCCCAAAGGCCTGGCCAGTGCTCGGGCAGCCGTAGCGGCTTACTACCGGGAGCAATGCCAAATCGAGGTTGGCCTGGAATCGCTCATTCTCACCACCAGCACCAGCGAGGGGTACGCTTACGTTTTTCGTCTGCTCTGCAATCCCAAGGATGAAGTGCTCGTTCCCAAGCCGAGCTATCCCTTGTTCGAGTTTCTGGCTGACCTGCAGGATGTGACGCTGACTCCGTATCCGCTGCTTTACGACCACGGTTGGCAGATCGATTTTCCGTCTCTGGCCCGGGCGGTGAACCCCCGTACCCGGGCGTTAGTGGTCGTACATCCCAACAATCCTACGGGCTCATACGTGAGCCCGGAAGAACGCCGTCAGCTGAATTCCTTCTGCCGCGATCGCGGGCTCGCCCTCATCGTGGACGAAGTGTTTTTGGACTATCCGCACGACGGGGTGCCGCGCTCAAGTTTTATTTCCAGCCAGGATATCCTGACCTTTACGTTGAGCGGCGTTTCAAAAATCTCCGGCCTGCCGCAGATGAAGCTGGCCTGGATCGCGGCCAGCGGCCCGGAGCCGGCGGGGACCGCCGCCATGGACCGCCTGGAAATCATCGCCGACACTTATTTGTCCATGAATGCTCCCATCCAGCTCGCGGCAGCGGCGTTGCTGGGAGAGCGAAAGAATGTCCAGCCCCAACTGCTCGACCGGGTGCGCATGAATCTTGCCGAGCTCGACCGTCAGCTGGCGCAGCAGAAGCCGTGCCGGCGTCTGCAGGTCGAAGGAGGATGGTATGCCGTGTTGCGGGTGCCGGTAACCCGGACTGACGAAGATCTCGTCATCGATCTGCTGCGGCAAGCTTCGGTGCTGGTCCATCCCGGCCACTTCTACGATTTCCCCAACGACGGATACCTCGTGCTTAGCCTGCTGACCCTACCCGATGAATTTCGCGCTGGGGCAAGCCGAGTGCTTGAGACGCTGAATCAGGGCCAGTGACGAGAGTTTACTGCGATAGTCCAGTTCTCGGATCTCAGTCTATGGTTAGGAGTTTGCCGAGTTCTTCCCCCCAATGTGACAATAGCCTATGCACAAATCTTTTGCTTCGGCGGTAAATATATTGGCGGCGGGGATCTTGCTGCTGGGAAATTGCTATTCGCAGGGCCAGCAGACTCCGGCGGCAAAACCTCAGGCGGCTCCTGCAACCAAAGCGCGGCGCGCACCGGCCGCTAAAAGCGCGGTCGCTCCGGCGCTCACAACCCAAAAAGACAAATTCAGCTACGCCCTGGGGATGAACCTGGGAACAAGCTTGCACAAGCAGTCCGTGCCCGTGGACCCCAACCTCCTGGCGCGGGGCCTGAGAGACGCGTTGGCGGGCGGCAAAACGCTGCTGACGGAAGATCAGGCACGAGCCACGCTCATGGAAGTCCAAACCGAAATGCGCAAGAAGCAACAGGAACAGATGCAGGTGGCTGGAGAGGCCAGCAAGAAAGAAGGAGAAGCGTTTCTCGCCGCCAACAAGAGCAAACCCGGCGTCGTGACCCTGCCCAGCGGTCTGCAATACAAGGTTCTGACCCAGGGCACGGGACCGAAGCCGACGGCCAGCGACTCGGTGGTGTGCAATTACCGGGGCACCCTGATCAACGGAACGGAATTTGACAGTTCCTACAAGCGAGGCGAGCCCGCAACCTTTCCGGTAAACGGCGTGATCAAGGGATGGACCGAAGCCCTTCAGCTCATGCCCGTGGGATCGAAGTGGCAGCTTTTCGTTCCTTCGGACCTGGCTTACGGAGAGCGTTCTCCGGCCCCTGAGATTGGTCCCAACTCCACTCTGATTTTCGAGGTGGAACTGCTCTCCATCCAAAACAAGGGCGCCGATCAAACCCCTCCGGCCCCGGACAAGAAATAACCGAGCAGCGTGGGAAGAATAGAGCCCGGGGCATAAGCCCCGGGTTGAGCGGGCCGGGCCGGTATTGGCCTAACGCTTTACCAGGAACGGATTGCTTTCGCGTTCTTCCCCAATCGTGGTGAGCGGACCATGACCAGGCACAACCAGGGTTTCATCGGGCAGGACCAGGACCTTTTCGTGCAGCGAGTTGATGATCTTCTGCATGGATCCTCCGGGAAGATCCGTGCGGCCGATGCTTCCGGCAAATAGGGTGTCTCCGGCGATCAACTTCCCCACGGCGGGAAAATACAGGCAAACGCTGCCCTCGGTGTGTCCCGGAGTGTGGATCACGTTGGCGGACAGCGGGCCGGCCTGGACGGTATCGCCCTGGCCGATGCTGCGGTCGATCTCAACTTTGCCGGGATTCTCCACGCCAATCCAGGCCGCCTGCACATCGAGCATTTTCAGCAGGGCATAGTCATTCTGGTTGAGCAGGATGGGCGCGCCCGTGGCAGCCCGGAGCTTCATGGCTCCGCCCACATGATCGATGTGAGCATGCGTGATGACGATGTGCCGTACCTTGAGATTGTGCTTTTGAATAATGGCGAGAACGTCTTCGATGTCATCGCCGGGATCGATCACCATGGCTTCCCGGGTAGTCTCATCGCCGATGACCGAGCAGTTGCACTGCAGCGGTCCTACGGGAAAGATTTCGTGAATCATGGAAAGGGTAGTCGCCGGTTCTCAGTCGTCGGTCGCCGCTCATCCGTCAAACGCCACGGGTCTGTCTGGCCGACGCCTGACGACCGGCGACTACTTGGCCGGTTGCGTCTTGGTCTGTGACGGACTGAGTCCCTGCAGGACGGAGTTCGTTCCGCTGCCTCCCCGCGAGGCCATAATCGAGAGCGTGATCGAAGTGACCATAAAGATCACGGTGGACCAGGTGGTCGCCTTGGAGAGCGCGGTGGCTGCCCCGCGCGGGCCAAAAGCAGTCTGGCTTCCCATGCCGCCAAACGCCGCCGCAATATCACCGCTCTTGCCGCTCTGCAACAGCACCACGATGATCAGAAAAAAACAGACAATCACGTGAATCGTCGTAATCAGGATAATCATGCAACCCCTGTCTCAGTAAGAAATACGCCAGGAAATCATGGTGCGGAAGGGGGGATTTGAACCCCCACGCCTTTCGGCGCCACCCCCTCAAGATGGTGTGTCTGCCAGTTCCACCACTTCCGCATTTCGAGGCAGCGTCGATTATAGCAAAGGGAGTTTCAGTACTTTACGATGGCCGCAAAGGATTTGGGATCCAGGCTCGCGCCGCCCACCAGCGCTCCGTCGATTTCCTCTTCAGCCATCAAGCCCTTGACGTTTTCTGGTTTGACCGAGCCCCCGTACAGGATGCGGAGCTCGTCGGCAAACTCATCTCCGAAAGCCTTGGCCGCCTCGCCTCGAATCAACAGGTGAGCGGCGGAAGCGAGTTGGGGCGTAGCCGTCTTTCCGGTTCCGATGGCCCACACCGGTTCGTACGCCACCACGAGTTTCGCTGCCTTCTTGCCCGAGATGGCGTGGAAGGCGCGGAGGCATTGGCGGCGCAACACGTCCTCCGTCAGTTTGGCCTCGCGCTCTTCCAGAACTTCGCCCACGCAGACGATGGGAGTGAGCCCGGCTTCGAGCGCGGCCTTCAGCTTGAAGTTCACCATGTCGTCAGTTTCGCCAAAATACTGACGGCGCTCGGAATGGCCGATGATCACATGGGTGCAGCCGATATCGAGCAGCATGCCGGGACAGATTTCGCCGGTGTATGCGCCTTCCTTTTCCCAGTAGAGGTCTTGCGCGCCGACCGCTATGTTCGAGCCCTGGGCGGCTTCGATGGCGGCGGTAAGATCGATGTACGGCGGACAGATAACGATTTCATCGCGGGTATGGCCGGCGACCAGGGGAATGAAGTCGCGGAAGAAGGCCCGGGTCTGGTCTGGGTTTTTGTACATCTTCCAGTTGGCGGCCATCAGTTTCTTGCGGGGCATTGAATCCTTTCTGGGGAAAGCTCAGAGCACATTCTCGATCATGGCGGCAAAAGGCTGGAAGCCACAAAGGACGCGAAGGATCACTAAGGGATTCATTTCTTGTCGGTGAGCGCTTCGACGCCGGGAAGTTTCTTGCCTTCCAGGAATTCCAGCGAGGCTCCGCCGCCGGTGGAGATGTGCGTGATCTTGTCGGCCACCCCGGCGGCGTTGACCGCCGACACCGAGTCTCCGCCGCCCACGATCGAAGTGGCGCCGACATTTTCCGCCACCGCCTGGGCGATATTGAAAGTGCCCCGGGCGAAGGGCGCTACTTCGAAGACGCCCATGGGGCCGTTCCACAAGATGGTCGCGGCGCGGGCGATTTCTTCCGCAAACGCCTGCACCGTCTTGGGCCCGATGTCCAGAGCCATCAGATTCGCGGGAATGTGCCCACTGGCCACCGTCTGAACGATTGCGTTGGGATCAATTTTGTCCGCCACGACATGGTCCGTCGGCAACAGGAATTTCACTTTGTGGTTCTTGGCTTCTTTCAACAACTCGCGTGCCAGATCGACCTTGTCTTCTTCGACCAGCGACTTGCCCACCTGCTCTCCCTGGGCCTTCAGGAAGGTGTATGCCATGCCGCCGCCGATGATGAGGGCATCTACTTTGTCCAAGAGATTGCGGATGACGCCGATTTTGTCGCTGACCTTGGCCCCGCCCAGGATGGCGATAAAAGGCCGCTCGGGATGGCGCACAACCTTGCCCAGGTATTGCAGTTCTTTCTCCATGAGCAGGCCGGCGGCGGCTTTCTGCACGAACTGGGTGACCCCGACGGTCGAGGCATGGGCCCGATGCGCGGTCCCGAAAGCATCGTTCACGTAGTAGTCCGCCAGCCCGGCCAGTTGCTTGGCGAACCTGAGGTCATTGGCTTCCTCTTCGGGATGGAAGCGGAGATTTTCCAGCAGCAGGGTCTGGCCCTGCTCCAGTTTTCCCGCCATCTCCTCGGCTTCAGGGCCGATGCATTCGGGGCAGAAGCCCACGTTTTCCCCGCGCGCCAATTCCTTATCGAGCAGCATGCGCAGGCGCTCCGCGGCCGGCTTGAGGCTCATCGCCGGATTGGGCTTGCCTTTGGGGCGGCCGAGATGCGAAACCAGCACCAGCCGCGCCCCGTGGCGCAGGGCGTATTCAATGGTCGGCAGGGTCTCGCGGATGCGGGTATCGTCGATCACCCGGCCGTCTTCGAGCGGGACATTAAAATCAACCCGCATGAGGACGCGATGATTATTGAGAGACAGGTCGCGGATGGAAAGCTTCGACATGACTTCCTCTGGGGCGGCGCTTTGCCGCCCCGGCGCGGGCGAGTCGCCCGCGACCACACGAGCCCCGATTCTTACAGGCCTTTGCTTCCCAGATAATTGATCAGGTCGCGGACGCGGGATGAATATCCCCATTCGTTGTCGTACCACGAGATCACTTTTACGCAGTTGCCGCCGACCACCAGGGTCGAGGGCGCATCGACGATCGAAGAACGGCTGTCACCCTTGAAGTCAGAGGAAACCAGCTCCTGTTCTTCGTACCCCAGGTAGCCCTTCAGCGGGCCGCTCTCCGAGGCCTTCTTGAGCGCCGCATTCACTTCTTCTTTCGTGGTTTTCTTTTCCACAAAAGCCACCAGGTCCACGACCGAGACGTTGGGCGTGGGCACGCGCACGGAGAAGCCGTCGAGTTTGCCCGCCAGGTCGGGGATCACCAGCTTCAAGGCTTTCGCGGCGCCGGTGGACGTCGGAATCATGTTGATGGCGGCGGCGCGCGCCCGGCGCAGGTCCTTGTGCGGGAAATCCAGAATCACCTGGTCGTTGGTGTAAGAGTGGATGGTGGTCATGGTGCCGCTGACGATTTTGAAATTGTCGTTGACCACTTTGGCGATGGGCGCCAGGCAATTCGTGGTGCACGATGCGTTCGAAATAATATTGTGCTTGGCGGCATCGTAGACGCCTTCGTTCACGCCCAGGACAAGAGTGACGTCTTCGTTTTTCGCGGGCGCCGAAATGATCACTTTCTTGACCGGCCCGCGCATGTGCTTCTTCGCCTCGTTGGCGTCGGTAAAGTGGCCGGTGGATTCGACCACCACCTGGGCGCCGACCGATTCCCAGGGCAGCTTTCCCGGGTCTCGTTCCTTGAACACCTTAATGACCTTCTTGTCGATCGAAATGCTGTCCTCGCCGGCGGTGATCTTGTGCGGCAGATTGCCCAGGATGGAATCGTATTTCAGCAGGTGGGCCAGAGTTTTAGGGTCGGTGAGATCGTTGACCGCCACGAATTCGATATTGCTGTCATTGAGCGAAGCTCGGAGCACGTTCCGCCCGATGCGTCCGAATCCGTTGATGCCTACCTTAATTGCCATTTCGCCTCCGAAAATTTGATGTACCGCTCTCCTGGGAAAACTGCGAGACCCCTGAAGGGAATGAAAATGTTAACAGGGAAACAAAGAATGCGGCAAATGCAGCGAATGCGTTATGTCGCGACTTCGATTTCCAGATAGACGTTCTTCTTGCTCCAGAAAAACGGGATTCGGGCCAGCCAATATTTATCCTCAATGGTTTTGCGGGCCCAGGGCCAGTCGCCCTCCGGCAGAACTCTGGCCGATGCCGCAAACTCGGGGCCGGTGATCTTACCGCGCATGGTGCAGGGAGCGATGCGGACTTTGGGATTGTTCCTGATGCGTTTGTATTTACCCGAGTCGCTGCGGGTCATGACGTATAGCTTGCCATCTTTTTCTCCGAACCAGACCGGCGTGAGGACGGCATCGCCGTTTTTCCGGAAGCTGGCCAGCGATATG
>Ga0187822_10000016_pt1 | contig 23937 bp, 21 predicted proteins | sample NC_wetland_sal_i_18_FD_132967 | JGI IMG/M metagenome (GOLD analysis project Ga0187822, IMG submission 132967) | Wetland sediment microbial communities from Neuse River Estuary, North Carolina, USA - SourceSoil_2 | ecosystem: Environmental > Aquatic > Freshwater > Wetlands > Sediment | place...
CTGGGCGTCGGTGGCGTAAGGCCCGCGTCCGAAGGCGAGCAGGCGTCCGCCGCGCAGGAAGCGCTCCGACATCTCGCGGCAGGCTTCGGCCAGGCGCGGAGCCTCGCGCGAAAAAAACTGTTCGAACAATTCGTTCCGTTCGAGCAGCCGCTCCTCCACCTGACTCGCGAGTTTAACCGCTGTCGCCATAACGTTTTCCCTTAACAGATCCGTGGTAACGGATCGCCGACCAGCATGTCGACAATCCGGCTGCCGCCGTAACGAGTGGTCACCAGTACCGTGCCAGCGGGCTGTTCGCGAACTTCGCCGATCACCTGGGCCTCACTTCCGCCCGGCGCCAGACTCAGGGCGTTGATGGCAGCGTCGGCGTAGTCCGGCGAAACCACAGCCAGGAACTGGCCTTCATTCGCAATGTGAAGCGGGTCGAGCCCCAGCAACTCGCACGCTCCGCGCACCATGTCACGCACCGGAACCTGATCCTCGAAGAGGACCATGCCCAATCCGCAATCCCGCGCCAGCTCGTTCAAGGATGTCGCTGCCCCGCCGCGGGTTGGATCGCGCATCCAGCGAATGCCGGGGCCGGCAGTATGAACCAGGGCTTCGACCAGAGGAAGCACCGAGCGCGTATCGGAACGAAGATCGGCTTCAAGATCGAGTTCGCCACGCGCCAAAAGGATGGTGATGCCGTGATCGCCGATCGGCCCCGACAGCAGAATCTTGTCGCCCACGCGCACCGAGCGCGGATCGATGGTCACGCCGTGAATCAGACGGCCGATGCCGGTCGTGGTCACATACATCAGGTCGGCTTTGCCGTGTTCGACGACTTTGGTATCGCCGCCGGCAATGCGGACGCCCGCATCCCGCGCGGCTTTCGCCATGGCGCAGACTTCGGCCTCAAGCACCGGCGTAGGAAGTCCGGCTTCGAGCACATAGGTGACGACCAGGGCCTCCGCCCGGGCCCCCGAAACCGCCAGGTCGTTGACCGTGCCGTTCACCGCCAGCTCGCCGATGGAACCTCCGGGGAAAGTGAGCGGCTTGACCACAAAGCTGTCAGTTGTGATCGCGACTTTTGCCCCATTGATGTCGACGTGCGCGGCATCGCCCAGGGGGCCCGGGGTGGACCCGAAAAGCAGGGGCGCAAAAAGGCCTTCGACCAGCTTGCGGCTGGCCTTTCCTCCGGCTCCGTGAGCCATCTCAATCTGCGGATCGCGAAACCGGACAGAAGCGGGCCGGGCGTCGAGCACCGCCGAGGCGGTTACGCGATCGAGGTCAGGCTGGTCGCCATTGCTGCTTTCCGGTGTTCGTAGTTGTGATAAGCGGCGCATGATCCTTCCGATGACACCATGAGTGCTCCGATGGGATGCTCGGGCGTACACTCACGGCCAAAAAGTTTGCACTGGTGAGGCTTGAGCACGCCCTTTAATACTTCTCCGCACTGAGCGGCTTTGGGGTCGGTCACGCGAATTCCCGGCACCTCGAAGCGCTGCTCCGCGTCCCAGGCGGCGTACTTTTCATTGAGCCGCAAGGCGGATTGCGAAATAAATCCGAGGCCGCGCCATTCAAAGTAAGGACGCAACTGGAAAACTTCGGCCATGGCGCGAAGCGCCGCCCGATTGCCTTCCCACGGCACCACCCGCTTGTACTGGTTTTCCACTTTGGCTTCGCCCACCTTCAGTTGGCGCAGAAGCATGACGATGGATTGCAGCATGTCGAGCGGTTCGAACCCGGAGACGACGATCGGCTTGTCCTGGTCTTTGGCAATCCACTCGTAAGGGCGGCACCCGATGACCGTTGAAACGTGTCCCGGCCCGATGAAGGCATCCAGCCGCATGTCGGGAGAGTCCAGAATGGCGCGGATCGCAGGAATGATGGTCACGTGATTGCAGAAGACCGAGAAATTGTCGATGCCCTCGGCCTTGGCCCGCATCAAGGTGAGCGCGGTGGACGGAGCCGTGGTCTCGAATCCGATGGCGAAAAACATCACTTGTTTGTCGGGATTGAGCCGGGCAAGTTTCAAAGCGTCGGAGGGCGAATACACGATGCGAACGTCCATCCCCCGGGCCTTGTGCTCGAGCGGACTGCCTTGAGTTCCGGGGACGCGCATCATATCGCCGAACGCGGCAAAGATTACGTCCGGGCGTTGCGCGATGGACAGGCCATCGTCAATTCGCCCCATGGGAAGCACGCACACCGGACAGCCCGGTCCGTGGATCAGTTCGATGTTGTCGGGGAGAATGTCCTTCAGTCCGAAGCGATAAATGGCGTGAGTGTGGCCGCCGCAGACCTCCATCAGGCGGTAGTGTCGGTCGCGGCCGGCCAGGCGGAGAATTTCCTCCGCGGTGCGTGAAATCAGTTCGGGTTCGCGAAACTCGTCGACAAATCTCATGCCGATCCTCCCTCGAGGGCTGGACGCGGGCAGGCGTCAATGCACTTCGGCGTCGTTTGGTTCTTCCAGACCGTAGCCCTGGACTTCCTGCATGGCGCCATCGATCTCTCCCAGCGCGCGGAGCGTATTCATCTGGTCGAGAGCGTCGAGCTCGCTGATTTTGCTCATGGCGAAGCCGACGTGGATGAGCACCCAGTCGCCCGGCGCCGGTTTGTCGTCCTGCAGCAGGCCAAGGTCAATCCTGCGGCGAACGCCGACTACATCCACCAGCGCCGACTCCGTGTTGTCGGAAGAGATTTCGACGATCTTTCCCGGTATGGCTAGACACATGCGACATCCTCCCGGTTGGTCCTTGGTCCCTGGTCGTCGGTCGTTGGCAAAATCCATAGCTTCCGAAGTGCTCACAAGCCGCTGCACCGATTTGGCCTTGGTCTTGAGGTCTTTGGCCAACGACCGAGGGCCAACGGCCAACGACGCCTTTCAAGCCTTCCGCGCGATCAGGTCAAACGCGAGCTTCAACTCGTCCTTGAGTCTCACCGTTCCTCCGGCCGCAGACACCGGTCGAATTTCGTAGTCGCTGAGGCGCACAGAAAGATCGCCCGCCGCGCGCAGGGTATCGTCGCTGACGGTTATCCGCGCGAAAACCGGCTGGGCTCGCGTCACTCCATGCAGCGCCAGTTCCCCATTCAGATTTACCGCATACTGGCCTTCGGAAATCTTCTGGACCGATGAAGGCCGGGGACATTCATAAACGATCTGCTCGAAGCCGTCTGTCTCCAGCACTTCGTCCTTCATGCGGCGTTCCATTTCCTGGCGATCTTTCTCGCTGATATCGTCGGTTACGGTCAAGGATGCCGCTTGAATCACGATCCGCAGAGAAGCATCTTCCAAGGAGCCTGAACTCCACTGTACTTCGCCCGCGAAGTCCGGAATCGCAATGGTCGGGTTATGACCGAATGCCGAAAGCATCCCGGTGGCAAACGCCCGCACGATGAATTTACTCCCGGTGGCGTCAATCAAGTATCGAACTCTCGTCACCGGTGGCGTTCCTGCTGTGGACAAACCGATATTCCCCCTGATTTAGTTGCACCACGGTGGCCGGCGGTTGTCACATGGCCCGCAACTTCAAATAGCGGTCGAGGTCGGGCAAAGCCAGACTGGCCAGATCACCAACCCCCAGCTGACCCATATAGCGCCTGGCGATGGGATTGGTAAGAATCAGGCCCGCCCCGAAAACCATGAGCGCCACGCCACCGAGCATGAAAAGCGTGTCTTTGTCGTTGAAGTTCCCGTTGCCATTTTCCATTGCCCATCTCCTCCTATGCAGGATGTCTGACTTGCCTCGAACCTAGAAGTTCGAGGCAGGTCTCGAATCAGGCCTGACCCCAGTCTGAATTCTGTTCACCAGCGACTCCACCAGCTTGACCGCTTCACCGACAGCAGCCTCGACCGGGGCGCTGAGCCCCATCTGGCCTTCTTCGCCACCGAGGGTTTCAGGCTCGCAGCCGACCAGCAGAATGTTCTTCACCTCGATATTCATCGCCTGGGCCATGCGCAGCACGTTCATGGGATTCATGGCGTGCGCTTCTACTGTCGCTTGCGGGCCTTCAGGATTGCCCAACGCCTTCAGGTCAGGCTCGATGACGTACAACGTTCCCGGAGCCTGGCCGTGCGGACAAGCGTCCACCAGAATCGTGGTTTCGTATCCATCCTGCAGCGCGTAAGCGAGATCAAAACCCCTGATCCCGAAGTCGGCCACGCGCACGTTTTCGGGAAGCTGGAGAGCTGCCATGCGGCGCACCACTTCGACGCCAAACGCGTCGTCGCCGAGAAATATGTTTCCAATGCCCGCGACCAGGATGCTGGGCTTCGGTACCGGCCGGTATTGCTGGGCCTCGTCTTCTGTCAGGGGCTCGACTTCTTCGGCATTGAAGAAAAACCGGTGGCCGGGCTGGCGCAGCAGGCCCATATCCCTGCCGGGATCGTTGTCCAGGACCACGCAGACGTGGCTCTTGCCTTCGTAGTCCTGCTCGATGCATTCGATGGTCGCGATCTGCCCGGCCAGGGCGATGTCCATCACATCGCCGCCCTGCCGCGGACGCAGCCGCACGCGGCTTCCCGGCCGCACTTCGACTCCGGTAATTTCCAGATGATCTACCGCAGTCTTTTCTTCCAGGAGCTGCCATTCCCACTCGTTCATTGGGTCTCCTCCTTGAGTGGGCGCAGGCCGCGCAGAACGCCGTGCAACTTCATTAACTGTTCGACCGGCATGGTCTCGGTGCGCTCCAGCATGGCGCGGGCGCGTTCGTCCGACTGGCGCATCTCACGCTTCTCGTCGTCGGTCAGCGTCATGATGCGCAGGGAGAGAATCTCGTCGATTTCGGTGCCGTCAAACAAATCTCCGGCACTTTCCGGAGCGATCTTCGGGTAATCGTAAAGAATGATGGGCGAGGACAGCAGGGTGTCGCATTGCCCTTCTTCTCCGACCAGGACGGGCCAGGTTCCCACGTTCCTGCAACCCGCGGCCAACTCGCGGAACGCGTCAGGAGGCGCAAGCAGCGAAACGAATCGGCCATCCTGCACGCCGAGAACGGTGTGGGTGGAGGCCATCGAACTCAGCAAAGCGTCGTCGCGGCTGGTTTCCTGCGTCACTTCGAAAGGCGTGGTGTTACGAATCCGGACGCCGATTTTAAGCAATCCGTCCGCCACCTGCTCGCCCATGATTTCGATGGCACCGCTGAGGGGCTTCCGTTCCCGCACGATCACGCCGACAATCTGCCCGCTGGTGTCGCGGAGATATTCGAATTGTTTTTCCGCGGGGAAAATGAAGGCATCGGGCACCAGCCGGTAGCCCAGGGCCCCCAGGTTGTAGACCGGCAATGTCACTTCCCGCTCGACGACTTCCTGCCAAGGCTGGTAAATGCGGCCGTTCACCGCCAGCTTGTCCAGCAGAACAAATTCCGGCAGTTCGCCCGGCAACAGCTCGTTCATCGGCATGGTCAGCCGGCCGACGGTACGCGACACCAGTTGCAGGAAGCGGACGCGAACTTCAAGACAGGTCATCGTACTGCCCTCGACCAGGCACTCGGTCTGCATGGTCCAGGCTTCGCTGCCCTTTTGTGCTTCGCTGTATGACTGCGGGCAGAGCACGCCAAAATTCCAGCGCTGCTGATTCTTGACCGACGACGGCCGATAAGGATAGAGCATGTAGCCCTCGTAAAGCACAGCCTTCGCGATCTGCTCCACAACTTCAAGATTCATCAGGCCACCGTCTCCTCTATCGGAATGATGCGCTCCAGCGCCTCTTCCCAGGTGGGAATGCCGTGCCGCACTTTGTATTGATAGAGCCGGTCGAAGGCGTCTTTGTGCAGGCGCAGCCAGGCGCTATGGGGATAGTAGGAATTCATCATGTCGCGCCAGATTTTTACGGGCAGCTTGAAGCGGGCCTCCTTGTCCCATGAGATCGGAGCCACCTGCAGTTCGCCTTCGCCGCCGGCATGAAAAACTGTGCCGCTGAACTGCAGGCAAACTGGAACCTCGCCGTCGGCCAGGCCGTCGAAGTACTTGGTGGCAGCCACGTTGAAATCGAAAGTACACGGCACGGGAAGATCAACTACAGTGCTTCCCTGGAAGGAGGGCACAACGAGGTTGGCGTGCGTCCACAAAAGACTTCGCAAAGTCTGGCCCCAACGGCTGGGCTCGCCGAACAGATCGAGCAGCCGCTCCTGGTCTTCCCCACTGTATTTGCGGCGGGTAACTTCCAGCAGGATCTGGCAGCGCAGCGCGACGGTATGGATGACCTGCCCGGGATTGGCGTCGGACAGGCGAAGCCGGAAGGCCAGCATCGGCGTCACTGCATTGGCCACAACCTCGACTCTCTCGACCTGAAAGGCGAGATCAGGCATGAGATTCCTCTTCTCTTTTTTGGGCTGCGGGGCTGCTCGCGATGGAAACCTCTACCGAGCGCGCTTTCAGGCTGGTGAAGAACTCGCCCAGTTCCCGCCAAACTTCTGTGCCTCCGGAAAGGCCTTTCCAGTGCATGCGAATCAGGCCGACCAGCTTGTAGCATTCGTCGATGGGAAGCAGGTAGTACTCGGGCGAAGAGTATCCGCGGGAATAGCCCAGGCGGTTGACCAGCAGGCCTTCCACGTCCGATTCCATTTCACTCAGCACCGGATTGCGCGCCACGATGTCATTCCAGGATTCGAGCTCGAGCAGCGATTCGGTTGCGCCCGCGGGGCTGGGATAGAGTGCGATGACCCGGTCCTCCAGGCTGCTCTTGAAAAAGAACGCCATGTTGATGGGGACCATCAGGCCGTTCCACTCGGCGTCGGTGAGATGGAAGCCGGGAAGAGAACGCACGCGCCGCGGCACCCGCTTGAACTTCACGCCCTGTCCGCTGAACAGAATCGCGCAGGCATCGCAGGTACAGAGAAGTTGGCGCTGCGCCAGTTCGATCAAGTGGGGATGACCGGGCGCAAGCCCGACGCTGCACAACTCGCAGCGCTCGAGCGGCCGCTCGCGGCGCGCGAACTGCCGCAGGGTTCCAAAGCCGTCCGCGGATTCCGTAAATTGTCCCGCACTCATGGGTTGTTATCCCCGCTCCAAAAGTAGCGCCGCCGTCCCGGCGGCTGTCCGGCGGGATCTCGCCCGCCGAACTGAGGGCGGGCCGCCCTCAGGGCAGCCGGCAAGATGCCGGCGCTACTAAAATCTCCTTCAATCCGCACCTTGCGGCGGGTTGACTTCGACCTGTAATCCGGCAGGGCTGCCCACCAGCTTGTCCAGTGCCACGAATCCGGAAGCCGGCTTTTCTTCGAAGCCTTCGATGAACAGCGAGGTCAGGTCCGGAGCAGCGTCGTAGACCGCTCCCTCCAGGGTTGCCTGCGCCGTCTTAGCGGTAGAGCCGCAGGTATGCGATCCGGTTTCGACTCTCAGCCGGATGGCGCCGTCATTCAGCCCGACAATTTCAACTTCGCAGCCCTGCTTGCGCAATTGCGGGCGCACCCGGTCCACGGCTTTCATGACCCGGGTCTCAAGATCTTCGGGATGCAGGCCGTAGAGAATCAGCAGGCTGCTCACCAGGGGATCGCGGCCCAGCCGGTCAATGACATTCATGCCCGGCTCTCCGGCGTCGGCTACAATATCCAGCGCTTTCTCCAGAGCCGCGCCGTGCAAGTCCATGAGCGACTGCACCAGGCCCTTGGTGGCGGCCCGCACCGCGGGATCGGCGATGGCTTCCAGTTCCTGCACCAACCCGCCGATCCGCTGCATGTCTTCCCGAAAATCTCTGCTGTCGGCCACAAGACTCCTTACCCAACCAAAACGTCTGCCATCCTGAGCGGAGTAGCTGCTTCGCTTCGCGAAGCAGCTACGCAGTCGAAGGACCCCTATCAGCACTACGCTGCCGAAGTCCTTGGGGGAAGCGTCCGCAAAAGCTGCCAGAGCTCCTTCGACTTCAGCTCAGGATGACAATCCAAAGAAAACAGGAGTGAGAGCGCAGTCTTGAGATGCCAGATCCCCCTCGGTGAGCGCATCCGGCGATTCCTGGCTATCACCCTCACTCCCTCGTCAACCATGGTGCGGGTTCAGGGTTGAAGACCAAACATCGGGGAATGGTGCGTCTCCAGCACTTTGCCGTTCCCCAGATACATGTGCACGCCGCAAGGCAAACAGGGATCAAAGCTCCTAACCGCGCGCATGATGTCGATTCCCTTGAACTTGTCCGGGCCGTTTTCTTCAAAGATCGGCGTGTTCTGCACCGCATCCTCGTACGGTCCCGGAGTGCCATAAATATCGCGGGGATTGGCGTTCCACGGGGTCGGAGGATAGGGATGGTAGTTGGCGATCTTGCCCTCTTTGATCACCACGTGATGCGAGAGCACACCGCGGACCGCCTCGTGGAAGCCGCAGCCAATGGCTTCTTCTGGAACCTTGAACTCGGTCCATGTTTTCGTATGTCCGGCATGCAGTTCCGCCATCGCCTTCTCCATGAAGTGCAAGGCGGCGCAGGCGGCATAGACCTGGAAATAAGTCCGGGCGCGATCGCGCTCGATGGCGTTGCTCCACTTCGGGATTTTCCATTCGAACTCGGCTTCGGGCAGTGAGGTGGTCTTGGGCAGGTACATTTTCACACTGCTACCGGTGGCCTTGATGTATCCGATGTCCACCAGGCCGGCGAGAGCCGTGGACCACAAGCGAGCGATCGGGCCGCCGCCGGTGTCCATGGCCAGATGATCGCCGGTGCGCTGGTCGAACCAGCGCGGCGACATCACCCAGGTGTACTTGCCGCCAAAATCGCGCTTTTGCGGCCGGGGGATGGTGGTCTGGTTCCAGGGATGGTTCTTGTCGACGGGATTCCCCAGCGGATCGGTCTTGACGAAGGTTTGCGAGTTCTTCCACTCGTCGTAATAAGAGCTGCCGAGAAGAATACGGATGTTCAGGTTGATGTCGACCAAGTCGGTCGTCACCAGCTTGCCGTCGACCACGATGCCGGGGGTGACGAACATACCGCGTCCCCAGTTCGTCATGTTCTTGTAGGTGTAGTCGCAGACGTCAGGGTCGTTGAACGATCCCCAACAGGCAAGCAACACTCGCCGGCGGCCAACTTCCTCATACCCGGGAAGAGCGTCGTAGAAGAAGTCGAACAAGTCGTCATGCAGGGGCACGACCTTCTTCATGAACTCCACATACTTCATCAGGCGGACCAGGTAATCGGTGAATAGCTGCACGGTTGGCACGGTGCCCACGCCGCCGGGATACAGCGTGGAGGGATGAACGTGGCGGCCTTCCATCAGGCAGAACATTTCGCGCGTCATGCGGCTCATCACCAGGGCTTCGCGATAAAAGGCTCCGGTAAAGGGATTCAGCGCGGTCATGATGTCGGCGATGGTGCGATAGCCGTGCGCGCTGGCATGGGGCGCCGCAGTCGATTGCGCTTTCGCCCAGACCTTGGGATTGGTCTCCTTGACCATCTGCTCGCAGAAGTCCACGCCGACCAGGTTGTCCTGGAAGATATTGTGGTCGAACATGTATTCGGCGGCTTCGCCGAGGTTCACGATCCACTCGGCGATCGGGGGCGGCTTGACGCCGAAGGCCATGTTCTGCGCGTAGGTGGCGCAGGTGGCGTGGTTATCGCCGCAGATACCGCAGATTCGGCTGGTGATGAAGTGAGCGTCGCGCGGGTCTTTGCCCTTCATGAAGATGCTGTATCCGCGGAAAATAGACGAAGTGCTGTGACACTCGACCACGTGTTTGTTCTCGAAATCAATCTTGGTAAAAATGCCCAGGCTGCCCACGATCCGGGTAATCGGGTCCCAGTTCATTTCCACCAGGTTCCCCTTTTTGCCGGGAGCATCCTTCGTCGGTGCGGTAATAGTGCTCATTGCGATCGCTCCTTTGGATTCTCAGTAACGGTTCTCAGCCGGGCTGCTCAACTGGGGCTGCCTAACTCGGGCTGCCTAATAAGACCTCGGGTGGTACCCGGTCGTCAGTTCCGCGCGTGGATGGCGCCACTTCGGCTCCTTGTTGGCCGTGGACTGGGTCATTGAGCGCAGGGCGCGGATCGCTCGACCGTAAGCCCCGATGGCAGAGCTCGAAACCCGGGCGCCCGGCGGCTCGTCCATAAAGGGCATGAACTTGTCGGGGAAACCCGGCATGGTGCAGCCGATGCAAATGCCGCCTACATTCGGGCATCCGCCAATTCCAGCCATCCATCCGCGTTTAGGGACATTGCAGTTCACCACCGGCCCCCAGCATCCCAGCTTCACAATGCATTTCGGGGAGCCGTACACTTCCGCGAAGTCGCCTTGCTCGTAGTAGCCGGCACGGTCGCAGCCTTCGTGGACGGTTTTGCCAAACAGCCAGATGGGACGGAGTTCATCGTCGAGCGGAATCATGGGCGCGAGTCCGGCGACCTGATAAAGCAGATAGAGAACGGTTTCCATGAAGTTGTCGGGCTGCACCGGGCATCCCGGAACGTTGACGATGGGCAGTCCGGCCTTTGATTTCCAGTCCCAACCCAGATAGTCGGCCAGGCCCATGGCGCCGGTAGGATTGCCTTCCATGGCGTGGATGCCGCCGTAGGTGGCGCACGTGCCGCAGGCCACAACGGCCAAGGCCTTTGGCGCCAACCGATCGATCCACTCGTTGGTGGTGATGGGCTGACCGGTCTTGGGATCGGTTCCGAGGCCCGCCCAATACCCTTCCTTCTTTATCTTCTCGTTGGGGATGGAACCTTCTACCACCAGCACAAAGGGATCCAGCTGGCCTTTCTCCGCCATATACCAGAACTTGAGGAAGTCGTCGCCGTTTTCATAAGCCAGCACCGGGTTGTGCAGGTGGACTTTGGGCAGCCCCGGAATCGCCCCCAGCAGAACATCTTCAATGCTGGGCTGGGTTGCCGCGGTGACTGAAACCGAGTCTCCGTCACAACCTAATCCGGCGGTGATCCAGAGAATATGCACCTCGGCGACAGGCGATGGTTTTTGCGTTTTCCGACCGTACGGGACCGTTTCCGCTGCCATAGCTGGTCTCTCCTTTCCCATCCCGTGGTGAAGGGTGGGAGTTGCCGAATTTATCGTTGATGATTAGCGAATTATCTTTTAGCGCGTTTGCCCTGGTCGCAGTTTTGTTCGCTCGGGATGGAAACCTGAAAGCGGTCTGGATGCCGACGACGCCCTTAGCATCAACAAATCAAAGACGCCTCACAAGCGGGCGCACCACTTTTTAAGTTTCGTGGGAAACACTATTTTTTCTATCAGGGATTCCCCGATGGGCGGAGGGGAAATGTTGCCGGTGGATGATTGTGTTCCCAAACTGGAAAAGAGAACCGAAGCCGAAGGGCGATGTTCTACGCAGCGCCGGCGCCTCACCCGGGACGGCGGCGCTACATCATGCGGTCTTTTCGTTCATGTTCCACTGGATGGCATGCTGCATGAGTTCGCGGGCGCTGCGTAGAGACAACTTTTCCTTGATGTGCGCCTGGTAGGATTCCACCGTCTTTACGCTGAGGTGTAATTCTTCGGCAATCTGCCGGGTGCCGTGGCCTTCTCCGATCAGCCGAAACACTTCCAGCTCGCGGTCACTCAGATCGGCGATGGAAGAATTTCTCAGCGTACCCGACCCGGTGATGTAATGCTTCAGCATCTTGTTGGCGATGCGGTCACTCACATAAATCTCGCCGCCCAGAATCCGGCGCAGCGCCACCAGGACTTTTTCGGTCGCCTCCTGCTTCATGATGTATCCGTTGGCGCCCGCCCGCAGCGCCCGTTCGGCGTAGATGGACTCGTCGTGCATGGAGAGGATCAGCACCGGCAACGTGGGGTAGACGTTTCTTATGTTCTTCAGCAGATCGAGGCCGTCCGGGCCGTTGAGCGAAATATCCACGATCAGAACGTCGGGCTTGGACGAGGCCAGCACATGCATGGCGCCCATGGCTTCCTCGGCTTCGCCGCAAACCAGCAGGTCGGCTTCCTGATTAATCAGCAGTGCAAGGCCCTGGCGCACGATGGGGTGGTCGTCCACTACCAGAATTCTGCTTTTTCTGGACGCCGCCTGGTTCTGCGATTTGTATGCAACGCTGGTGTCTGTCTTCATGTTCTATTCCTTATTTTCGCCAACTGATTCGCCGGCCATCATGCGGACTGGAAAAGAACAACTCACCATGGTCCCGCCGGTCGCGACCCGCTGGATTTCGAGCGATCCCCCTATGACCCGGGCCCGGTAGTTCATCAGATGGCGTCCCATACCCGCATTGTTGGCTGGAATGTCGGCAATTCCCGAACCGTTATCGGTGACTGTCAGCACGCCTTGCTCCTGATTGGCAGCCAGGCGAATCACGATTCGGCTGGCGTGGCCGTGCTTGATGGCATTGTTGACCGCCTCCCGTGCGACATAATAAAGATGGGTCGCCACCGTGTCGTCATGAATCAGGACTGGAGCGAAACACTGGAAGCGGCAGGAAACTCCGAACAGGTCTTCCACTTCACTGGCCCACTGCTGTAAAGCTGACATCAGGCCCTGCGCGTCAGACACCACCGGCAGCAGGCCCCGCGCCAGTTCGCGCGTCTTATAGATGGCCTCGTTCACCAATTTCACGATTTTGGCCGCGTCGCCCGCCTCGGGCATGCTCTTTTCCATCAGCTTCTGTTCCTGCACCTTGCTCATGAAGGCAATGCCGGTCAGATGCTGGCCCAGCCCGTCATGCAGGTCTTGCCCGATGCGGCGTTGTTCCCGGCCGCTGACTTCCAGAATGGTCTTTTCCAGATGCTTGCGCTCGGTGATGTCGATTCCGGTCGCAATAACATAGGCTGGAGCAGCGTCGTTGCCCGGCAGCACGGTGCTCGACCATGCAATCCAGCGGCGCGTGCCGTCCCGCTTTACCAGGTAGCCCTCATAGTCGCTGGACACCTGGTCCGAGCACAGTTGCTGAAAGACGGACCTGAAACGGTCCACATCCTCCGGGACCATGAACAAATCCCAAATCTTCCGGCCGGAAACTTCGGCCAGAGAGTATCCGCTGGTCTGTTCGCAGGCCCGGTTGCAGCGGATGATCCGGCCTTCTGGGTCGAGCACCACCACCAGCGCGCCCACGGTGTGAAGGATGGCGGAAACCACGTTGCGCTCTTCCTGCAAGGCTTCCTCGGTCCGCTTCAGGTCGGTGATATCGAAGCCCACGCCGTGAATGAACCAGGGCTCGCCGTTCTCCTTGCGGATCATCTTGGCTTCACAATGAAACCAGATCACCCGGCCGTCACGCGCCACCACCCGGTAGGCCGAACGCAGGGGGCTGCCGTTCAGGAACATCTCCGCCGCTTCGGTGCTCCAGCGCTGCTTGTCGTCGGGATGAATGTGGCTGTACCAGCGGACCGGGTCCTCCAGCCACTCCTCCTGGGAAAAACCCAGCGCGGCTTCAATCTGCGGGCTGACGTAAGCCTCGCCAATTCCCCGATCGAGATACGCCATGAAGACGACCGCGGGAATCTGTTCCACCAGGGCGCGATACCGGGCTTCGAGATTGGGGAGTTGCGGATCTTCCGGCCATTGCTGGTCCGGCCGCTCCGGTGGGTACACGACGCGCCGGGCCCGGGCGGGATTGGGATGACTGAACACTCCGGCCAGGTTCTGGAGAATTTCTTCGGCCTGCGCCGGGTTCAGCTCAGGCTCGGCGACATCCGCGGGATGAAATGTGGGGCGGGCACTCCCTTCGACTGCGCTCAGGGCAGGGTTGTCCGCCGCCTTTGACTCTGACTCTGTCATCGCAATTCTCATTCCCACATGCGAATTCCGCAGCTGCGACTGAACCCAACAACAAAATAAAAAGCGGCGGACAAGAGTGTCCGCCCCACACACTCAGCGCTTTCGCTTGCGCCAGCTGGGCTCTTTGTTCAGCGACGACTGGGTAAAACGGCGCAAGGCATGAATCGCGCGCCCATAAGTCTGGACTGCAGCCGACGATAGCAGCGATCCGGGCGGCTGATTCATGAAGGGCATGAATTTGTCGGGAAAGCCGGGCATGGTGCAACCGATGCAGATCCCGCCCACATTCGGACAGCCGCCGATCCCGCCCATCCAGCCCCGCTTGCCGACATTGCACTGCACCACCGGCCCCCAGCATCCCAGCTTGACGATACAAAGCGGCGATCCATATTCCTCGGCAAACTGGGCCTGCTCATAAAAGCCGCCGCGATCACATCCTTCGTGGACCGTGTTGCCAAAGAGCCAGGTCGGACGCAACGCCTCATCCAGTGGAATCATGGGCGCGCGCCCGGCCGCCATGTAAAGCAGATACAGCAGCGTCTCCATGAAATTGTCCGGCTGCACGGGACAGCCGGGCACGCACACGATGGGAATTCCGGCCTTCGAACGCCACTCCCATCCCAGGTAGTCGGCCAGCCCCATGCAGCCCGTCGGATTTCCTTCCATGGCGTGGATGCCGCCGTAGGTGGCGCAGGTCCCGGCCGCGACCACGGCCCAGGCCTGGGGCGCCAGGCGATCGATCCATTCGCAGGTGGTGATGGGCTGGCCGGTTTTCGAGTCGGTGCCGAAGGAAGCCCAGTATCCTTCTTCTTTATTGGTTTCGTCCGGAATCGAACCTTCGATGACCAGAATGAACGGGCCCAGCTGGCCTTCTGCCGCCAGGTGAAAACGCCTCATGAACTCGTCGCCATTTTCAATGGCAAGGAAAGGATTGAGGAAGTTGACTTTGGGAATCCAGGGCAGGGCGCCGGTGACGATGTCTTCCAGGCTCGGCTGGGTGGCAGCCGTCATGGCAATCGTGTCCCCGTCGCAGCCCAGCCCGGCGGTGATCCAGAGGACATCGATTTCGGAGATCACGGGTTGCGTTCCACGGCGAGTTTCCGCTTCCGCCATTTCAGCCTTCCCCTTGCCCCACCGAGACTCTACCTTACCCCGGGGCCTGGCGCGACCCGCGCGGTACCTGCCGGACCTGGCAGCAGCAGACCGCGGGCCACATCTTAGCGCAATTTAACCATAGATTTCGAAGTCCCAAGGCAGGGCTCGGCAGTGCCGGGACCGCAGCGCCATTTTGGATCGTCGCCGGATTTGAAACTCTCCCGTACCCCCATGAGGACTTTCCAATCTGGTGTGAACATCTGCGTAGGCATACTTCAAACATAAGCCGCATCCCCAACTCCGTTGAAGCGGGCTGACCTGAAGGTGTTGGCCAGCCCGCCCGATGGGAAGACGACCAGGCGGCGCCGGGCACACTCGGGTTTTTCATGTCGAACGTTTCATCGGGTAACCCGCAGCTTCGATTCCATGACTGACTCGTCAGAATTCCGCTTCAGGGTTGACCTCTTAATCCGGGTGTTTGGCATGGATGCGGACAGCCGCCCTTTCTCCCAGAAGGCGCACGCCCCGAACATCAGCGACCGGGGCGCACAACTTTCCGGCCTGGAAAAACACCTGCGGCCGGGGGACATCATCGGGGTGCAGTTCGGCGACACCAAGGCCCGCTGCAAAGTGATCTGGTCGGGCGAGGCCGGGCCGGCGTCGGAAACCGAAGCGGGAGTGAAAATCGTGGAAGGGCAGCCCTGTCCCTGGCGGGAAGAGATCGAGCGGCAGAGGAATACCGCCGCCGTCCCTATTTCCAGGGCGGTTCCGGTGGCGAGAGAACAGAGAAAATTTCGCCGGCTGCGCATCCCTTTTCCGATCGAGATCCAGGATGGGCAGAGTGTCGGCAGCCACACCCAGGCGGTCACGCAAGACATTTCGGGCCGGGGCTGTTACGTCGAGACCTTGCAGCCTTTGCCGGTGCGAAGGCTGATCGAGGTCACTTTCTGGCTGGATTCCCGGCGCATTCAAACCCAGGCCATTGTCCGGACCTGCGACGGCGGGGTCGGAATGGGCGTCGAGTTCATCGGCCTGGACGAGGCCACCCAGAATCAGCTGCAGGAACAGGTGGAGGCCCTGGCCGCGGAATCCGGACTGCTCAAACGCGCCCAGGGCGCATCCTGACCCAGCCCGCGAAACACAATTTGGGCCGAGTCCCGATCTGAAATCCGCCATCCGCCCGGTGAGACTTTACTAACGTTAAACTCCATCAATCCGCGAAATACTAAGCCGTCGCTCATACGGCAATTTCGTCGTGGCTTACCTCAAAAAGCAACGCGGGAAATGAAACCCAGTCCGTTTGAATCACAAAGTGCAACTCGCGCTTGGAACCGCCATCCTGGCCTTGCTGGTGGTAGGCACGGTCTCCCATCGCGCCCTGGCCCGGTCCAGTGAAAGCGACCGCTGGGTCGAGCATACTCACCAGGTTTTAGAAAACCTTCAGGACCTGCGGTTCGCCATGGCGAGTGTCGAATCGAGCTGGCGCGGCTTTGCCCTGACCGGGGGCGAATCCTATAGCGAACAGTACCAGGCCAGCCGGTTGCGGGTGCAGCAGGACCAGGCATCAGTGCGCCGCCTGACCGTGGACAACCCTGAACAACAAAGCCGTCTGTCGGCGCTTGAAACGCTGGCGGCCGGGCAACTGGAGCGCGCCGACGCGGTCATGGGCCTGCGCCGCACCCAGGGCCTTGAAGCGGCCGCGGAGGAACTGCGTAACCAGGCCGGGCCGGCGATGGGGGATGAGTTTCAGGCGGGCGCGCGCCTGATGCAGGACGAGGAAATGCAGTTGTTGGCGGCGCGCGGCGCGGATGCCGAGCGCCGCCTCAGTCAGGCACGGGGGATTCTGCTGCTCGGGACCGTCCTCGGCCTTGTGATCACCGCCGGAGCGGGCTGGGTGCTGCGCAGCGGCGCCGCCGCGGGCGCTCTGGTCGAAGCCGCCCGGCGGGGGGAAGAAAGCGCGGACCACGAGGTGGAAGCGCACCTGGCGCAGATGGAAAACCGCTATCGCGGGCTGCTCGAAGCCGCTCCGGACGCCATGGTGGTGGTAAACCAGGGCGGCGAGATCGTTCTGCTGAATGTGCAGGCCGAAAAACAGTTTGGCTACCGCCGCGATGAGCTGGTGGGACAGAAAGTCAAGAACATCATTCCCCAGGGCTTCGCCGAACGGCTGATCGCCGACGGCACTCGATCGGCGGCGGAAGCCCTGGCGCAGCAGATCGGCACCGGGATCGAACTCTCCGCGCGGCGCAAGGACGGCAGCGAATTCCCCATCGAAATCATGCTGAGCCCGCTCGAAAGCGCGGAAGGCATCCTGGTGACGGCTGCCATCCGCGACATCAGCGTGCGCAAGAACGCTGAAACTCACCTGGCGCAGATGGAAGGCCGCTATCGCGGCCTACTCGAAGCCGCCCCCGACGCCATGGTGGTGGTCAACCAGAGCGGAGACATTGTTCTGCTCAATGTGCAGGCGGAGAAACAGTTCGGCTACCGCCGCGATGAACTGGTCGGCCAGAAAGTAAAGAACATCATTCCCCAGGGCTTCGCCGAACGGCTGATCGCCGACGGCACGCGGACCGCGGCGGAAGCGCTGGCACAGCAGATCGGCACCGGGATCGAACTTTCCGGACGACGCAAGGATGGCAGCGAATTCCCCATCGAAATCATGCTCAGCCCGCTCGAGAGCGCCGAGGGCACCCTGGTGACGGCGGCCATCCGCGACATCAGCGTGCGCAAGGCCGCCGATAAACACCTGGCGCAGATGGAAGGGCGCTATCGCGGGCTGCTCGAAGCCGCCCCGGACGCCATGGTGGTGGTAAAGCCGGGCGGAGAAATCGTTCTGTTGAACGTGCAGGCGGAGAAGCAGTTTGGCTACCGCCGCGACGAACTACTGGGCAAGAAAGTGAAGAGCATCATTCCCGAGGGCTTCGCCGAACGCCTGATCGCCGACGGCACCCGCACCCCGGCGGAGGCGCTGGCCCAGCAGATCGGCACCGGGCTTGAACTGCTGGGTCGGCGCAAGGACGGCACGGAGTTTCCCATCGAGATCATGCTGAGCCCGCTCGAAAGCGCCGAGGGCATTCTGGTCACGGCCGCCATCCGCGACATCAGCGTGCGCAAGACCGCCGACGAGCACCTGGCCCAGATGGAAGGCCGTTACCGCGGCCTGCTCGAGGCCGCCCCCGACGCCATGGTGGTGGTCAACCAGGCGGGCGAGATCGTTCTGCTGAACGTGCAGGCGGAAAAGCAGTTCGGCTACCGCCGCGACGAGCTGGTGGGCCAGGAGGTGAAGAACATCATCCCCGAAGGCTTCGCCGAACGCCTGATTGCCGACGCTCTGCGCTCCCCGGAAGATGCGCTGGCGCAGCAGATCGGCACCGGCATCGAACTCATTGCGCGGCACAAGAACGGCAGCGATTTCCCCATCGAACTTATGCTGAGCCCGCTCGAAAGCGCGGAGGGCATCCTGGTGACGGCGGCGATTCGGGACATCAGCACGCGCAAAAAAGCCGAGCTGCACCTGCTGCGGAAGATGGAAGAACTGAACCGCTCCAACGAAGAGCTGGGCCAGTTTGCCTACATTGCCTCGCACGATCTGCAGGAACCGTTGCGCATGGTGGCCAGCTACACCCAGCTGCTTTCGCGGCGCTACAAAGGCAAGCTGGACAAGGACGCGGACGAGTTCATCGCCTTCGCGGTGGATGGGGCCAGCCGCATGCAGCGCCTGATCCAGGACTTGCTGGCCTACTCGCGCGTCGGGACCAAAGGCAAGGACCTGGTCGATACCTCGAGCGAAGAAGCCCTGCGGCGCGCCCTGATCAATCTGCGCGGCGCCATCGAAGAAAGCGGAGCGCTGGTCACCCACGATCCGCTCCCCGAAGTGCTGGCGGACGAGACCCAGTTGATCCAGTTATTTCAGAACCTGGTGGGAAATGCCATCAAGTACCAGGGCCCGGGAATTCCCCAGGTGCACATTTCCGCCGTCCCCCAGGGCGAAAAGGAATGGGTTTTTTCGGTGCGGGACAACGGGCTGGGCATCGACTCGCAGTACTTCGAAAAGATTTTCGGCATGTTCCAACGGCTGCACAAGCGGGAAGAGTTTGCCGGCACCGGCATCGGATTGGCCATCTGCAAAAAGATCGTCGAACGGCACGGCGGCAGCATCTCGGTCGAGTCGCAGCCGGGACAAGGTTCCACCTTCCGCTTCGCCCTGGGGAGGAGCGAAACGAAAGCCATGACCGCTACTGGAGGATCCCATGCAAGATAAAAACCCGCCCCTGCAAGTCCTGCTGGTCGAAGACAGTCCGGGGGATATCCGGCTGACCCTCGAAACCTTTCGCGATACCAATCCGGCCATCCGTTTGCATGTGGCCAATGACGGCGTCGAGGCCCTGGCCTTTCTGCGGCAGGAGGGTGTCCACGTCTCGGCCCCTCGCCCCGACCTGATCCTGTTGGACCTGAATATGCCGAAAATGGATGGCCGCGAGGCCCTGGCGCAGATCAAGCAGGATGAAGGGCTGAAAACCATTCCCACGGTGATTCTGACCACCTCCGAGGCGGAAGCGGACGTAGTCAGAAGCTATCAACTCAAGGCCAACTGTTATCTCAACAAGCCGGTGCAATTGGACGCGTTCGAGAACCTGGTGAAAAGTATCAATGATTTCTGGCTGAACATGGCCAAGTTGCCGCCGCAACAAAACTGACCCGGGAGCGCAGAAGTAAGGGCCATAGCCCTCGCCGGGAGTCATGAGGAAAATATGATGTTCAGCGGAGGAACGGAGCATGCCTCTACAAGTTCTCTTGGTCGAAGACAGTCCCGGAGACCTGCGCCTCACGCAGGAAGCTTTCCGGGATGTCAATCCATTCGTCCGGCTCCACATCGCGAACGATGGCGTGGAAGCCATGGCCTTCTTGAAGCGGGAGGGGCGCTACCTCGATGCCCCTCGTCCCGACCTGGTCCTGCTCGACCTGAACCTGCCCAAAGTGGACGGACGCGAAGTTCTGGCTTATATCAAGGACGATCCAGGCCTCAAAACCATCCCTACCGTGATCCTGACTTCTTCCGAGGCGGAATCGGATGTGGTCAAAAGCTATCAGTTGCAGGCCAACTGCTACCTCAGCAAACCCATGCATTTCGAGGCGTTCCACAACCTGGTGAAGAGCATTAACGATTTCTGGCTCACCCGGGTCAAGTTACCGCAGCATCGCAACGCAGTTGAGCCTGGGAAACCGCGGCTGATTGAGAGGCAAACGTGAAAGCCATCGGAGGAAACGGTATGCCCATTCAGGTTCTCTTGGTGGAAGACAGTCCCGGCGATGTCCGGCTGACGCAGGAAGCCTTTCGCGATGCCAATCGGTCCATCAATTTGCATGTGGCTTCGGACGGGGTGGAGGCCATGGCCTTTCTGCGGCGTGAAGGAATCCACCAGAACGCGCCCCGCCCGGACCTCATTCTCCTCGACCTCAATCTCCCCAAAATGGACGGCCGCGAAGTGCTGGCCCACATTAAGGAAGATGAGAGGCTGAAAACCATTCCCACGGTGGTGCTGACTACTTCCGACGCCGAGGCGGACATTGTCAAGAGCTACGAGCTGCAGGCCAATTGCTATCTCACCAAGCCGGTGCAGCTGGACGCCTTCGAAGGCCTGGTAAAGAGCATCAACGATTTCTGGTTGACCAAGGTCAAGCTGCCCCAGCAGGAGCAGGGCGGACGATAATGACGAAGAAAGCGATGAGGATCCTGCTGCTGGTTGAAGATAATCCGGGAGACGCTCGCCTGCTGCGCGAGATGTTGAAGGAACAAAGCCCGCAGCTCAACCAGTTGACTCACGTGCGGCGCTTGAGCGATGCCGAGAAGCATGTGGCGGAGAATTCGGTCGACATTATCCTGCTCGACCTGGGACTGCCCGACGCCCACGGGCTGGAAGCGGTGCGGCGGGCGCACGCCTTCGCGCCCCGCGTCCCACTGGTCGTGCTGACCGGAATGGACGACGAACAGCTCGCCGCCCAGGCCTTGCAGGAAGGCGCGCAGGACTATCTCATCAAAGGCCAGATCGAGGCCCGCGGCCTGCTGCAGGCGCTGCGCTATGCCATCGAACGCAAGAACATGGAAGAGGCTTTGTTCGTGGAGAAAGAGCGGGCGCAAATCACGCTCAACTGTATTGGCGATGCCGTGGCTTGCACCGACAGCTCGGGAGACATTACCTTCCTCAACCTGGTGGCGGAGAAAATGACCGGCTGGCTGCTGGCCGATGCGATCGGCCGTCCCATGGCCGAAGTTTTACGGATCATGGACGGCGACAGCCGCGTGACGACCCCGAATCCGATGGAAATGGCGATCGGGCAAAACCGGACCATGCACCTGCCGTCCAACTCGATTCTGGTGCGGCGCGACGGGCTTGAAATTCCCATCGAAGACTCAGTTTCCCCTCTCCACGATCGTCAAGGCCTGGCCGAGGGAGCGGTCATCGTTTTCCGCGACGTGAGCGCGGCCCGCGCCATGACATTGCAGATCGCCCATTCGGCCGAACACGACTTTCTCACCGGGCTGCCCAATCGCATGCTGCTGAACGACCGGATCAATCAGGCCATCACCATGGCGCCGCGTCACGCGAAAAAAGTTGCCGTGCTGTTTCTCGACCTGGATGGCTTCAAACACATCAACGACTCGCTGGGACATCCCATCGGAGACAAGCTGCTGCAATCCATCGCCAAACGCCTGGTCAACTGCGTGCGCAATGCGGACACGGTGAGCCGCCAGGGGGGCGACGAATTTGTCGTGCTGCTTTCAGAAGTAGAACGCTCGGAAGACACCGCCATCACGGCCAGACGAATGCTCCAGACCGTGGCCGAGGCGCATTCCATCGACCAGCATGATCTCCATGTCACCACCAGCATCGGAGTGAGCGTCTATCCCGACGACGGCCTGGATGCGGAGACGCTGATCAAGAACGCGGACACGGCGATGTACCAGGCCAAGGAAAACGGGCGTCAGAGCTACCAGTTTTTCAAGCCCGCCATGAACGTCCGGGCGGTGGAGCGCCAGGCCATCGAGGAAAGCCTGCGCCGGGCGCTTGACCGCCGCGAATTCGCAGTGCATTACCAGCCCATGATTAATCTGAAAACGGGAATGATCACCGGCGCGGAAGCCCTGTTGCGCTGGACGCATCCGGTGCGCGGGCTGGTCCCGCCGGCACAATTTATTCCGGTGGCGGAAGACTGCGGACTGATCTTGCCCATCGGCAGATGGGTCCTCCGCGAGGCCTGTCAGCAGGCCCGGTCCTGGCTGGATGCCGGGATGCCGCTGGCCACGATGGCGGTGAACATTTCCGCCATGGAGTTCCGGGGCGAAAACTTTCTGGAAGGGATATTCGCAATTCTCAAGGAAACGGGCCTCGATCCGAAATTTCTCGAGCTCGAACTGACCGAGAGCGTTCTCATGAAGCATGCCGGATCCACCGAAGCCATCCTCAAGACCCTGCGAGCCAGAGGGATACAGCTGGCGGTCGATGACTTCGGCACCGGCTACTCCAGCCTCAGCTACCTGAGAAAGTTCCCCATCGACGCGCTCAAGATCGACCAGTCATTCGTCCGCCAGATCACCACCACCCCCGAGGAGACGACGATTGTGACCGCGGTGATCAGCATGGGCCGAAGCCTGAAGCTACGCGTAGTTGCGGAAGGCGTGGAAACGCAGGAGGAGCTGGCGTTTCTGCAAGCCCACCAATGTGACGAGGCACAGGGTTATTACTTCAGCCGCCCCGTCCTCCCCCAACAATTCGCCAAGATGCTGCAAATTCAATGCCAGGCTCCTTCCGCTTCCCCACTCTTCGCCACGTTTTCCCGCGCGCGCGCGGCATCTGCCGGCGAAGGCAGCTGATCGCGGCCACGCGGCACGCGTGGACGACCTTCACACCTCTTCAGCTCTGTCTGGTCTTGATCTCCCTCTTCAGTACGCCGAGAAGCGCACTTTCAACTCGTGCGGATGCCCGCGCGCGCCGCGTAAAACTTTGTAAAGCACGAATGGCAACGGGTTTCGGGGATGTAAATTATTAGGGATGGGGCGCACAAAAACGAGCGCGGGAAGAACAGGGATCGCGATTTTTGCGTTCTGCGCGGCCGCTGCCATAAGTCCACGGTTGATCTCGGCCGGCCTGGCCATGCCGTCGAATGCGCCACAAACTTCAGAAGCGACCGCGGCGACTGCAACCGCAAGGCACATTGGGGCCATCAAGGCGATCTCCGGTAGCGTGATCACGCTTACGCCGGACTCCGGCGCTGAAATCGTGGTCACGGTGCAGGCTGCCACGCACATCGTGCGCATTGCGCCGGGCGAAAAGACCCTGAAGAACGCCACTCCGGTGCAGTTGCAGGACCTGCAGGTTGGAGACCGGATTCTGGTGGCGGGCACTGCGTCTGACGATGCCAAGTCGCTCGCCGCGGCCTCCATCGTGGTGATGAAGCGGTCCGATGTTGAGGCGCGCCAGGAACAAGAGCGCCAGGACTGGCAGAAGCGGGGCCTCGGCGGGCTGGTGAAAACGGTGGATCCGGCGGCGGGAACAGCCACGATTTCTGTCACCGGCTTCGGAGGCGCCAGGACCATCGTCATCCACGCTTCCAAAGATACTGTCGTTCGCCGCTATGCTCCGGACTCGATGAAATTCGACGACGCCCGGCCGAGTACCTTGCAAGAAATCCGGCCGGGCGACCAGTTGCGGTCGCGCGGCAATCGCAGCCCCGATGGAACCGAGCTGGCGGCGGACGAGATTGTTACCGGAAGCTTTCGCAATGTGGCGGGAATCGTCAGTTCGGTTGATGCCGGCGCGGGGACATTGAGCGTTCAGGACCTGTTGAGCAAGAAGCTGGTGCAGCTAAGAGTCACGGCGGAATCGCAGCTTCACCAGCTGCCGCCTGAGATGGCGCAACGGATCGCCATCCGGCTGAAGGCGGCCATGGCGGGCGCGATGGGTGGAGCTCAGGGTTCAGGAGGTCCTCCCGCAAATGCGCCCGGCGGCGGCGCGCCAGCCGGCCCAGCCGGACCGCCTGCCGGAGAGGCCAGGCCAGGTGGAGGTGGAGGAGCAATGGTTGGGGGAATGCGTCAGGGTGGAGCTCCGGATTTTCAGCAGATGCTCAGCCGCATGCCTGTGGTGGCTCTTGGTGATCTCCACAAAGGTGACGCCGTAATGATCGTCGCCACGGAAGGC
>Ga0187822_10000017_pt1 | contig 23603 bp, 18 predicted proteins | sample NC_wetland_sal_i_18_FD_132967 | JGI IMG/M metagenome (GOLD analysis project Ga0187822, IMG submission 132967) | Wetland sediment microbial communities from Neuse River Estuary, North Carolina, USA - SourceSoil_2 | ecosystem: Environmental > Aquatic > Freshwater > Wetlands > Sediment | place...
ACTCCGCAGCATATGTACGTGGACGCGCTCTGCACCCAGATGGTCCGCGATCCCAGGCAGTTCGAAGTAATCGTAACCAATAACATGTTTGGCGACATCATCACCGACCTGGCCGCCGGTCTGCAGGGCGGACTCGGCATGGCGGCCAGCGGAAATATCAACCCGGGGAAAACTTCGATGTTCGAGCCGGTGCACGGCTCCGCGCCGCCCATCGCGGGGAAAAATATCGCTAATCCGCTGGGCGCGATTCTGACCGCAGCGATGATGCTCGCCCACCTCGGCCTGACGCCGGAAGCAGAGAAGATCGAAGCCGCCGTGCTCGCAGCGGTAAGGGAAAAGAAAACGACGCAGGATATCGGCGGCGGCCTGGGCACGCGGGAAGCAGGAGAATGGGTGGCGCAGAGAGTGGCAAACTGACGCGAGATACAGCGGCTGAAGGCGCCTCCTCTTGCGACGCTTCTCGCACGGCTGGAAGCCGTGCGCTTCCACGGCGCTTCAATCGTCGATTCCCGGCTCAAATGTCGATTCTCGGCGCGACCGAACATTAAAGGATGTGATGTAAGTCACGCAGGAGCGAGGGATTCCCGAAATGGTCGCTTCTGAAAGGCCCGTACCCTCAAACGTGAGATCCGGGCGACCTCAGTTCCAGGCCGCGTTCAGCCTGCGCAGCCCCGCGAGCGCCGCCAGGTATCGTTTATCCATTGCATAGGCTGCCGCGTAGCATTCTTTTGCCTTCCGCCATTCGTGTTTGTGTTCGTATACCCGGCCCAGGTTGAAATGGGGATAGCAGCGGGCCTCATAGCGCTTGGCCACGATGGCTTTCTCGAACCACGTAATGGCTTCGTCCCACTTTTCCTGCGAGATCAGATACGCCCCGATATCGTTATAAGGATTTCCGAAATCGGGATCGACCGCGATCGCTTGCAGGCATTCGGCGATGGCGCGGTCGTAGTCGCCAAGAAAGGAATAAGTCCAGCCGCGGAATGTGTAAGCCTCGGCGGTCGGAAACGCATCGATGGAACGAGTGTAGGAGTCGATCGCCTGCCGGTACTCGCCGGCCATCTGCTGTTCGTAGCCCTTTTTAAAATACTCAGCGGCGGTTTGGCGAGGATCAGTGTCCGACATAACAAGTCAGGTCCGGCGGCCGCTCAGTAGGGCCAGTTCGCGCCATTTCCAGTGGCAATCCACGTCCACGAAGCCAATCTCGCGCAGCCATCGCAGCTGGGTTTCGAGATCCAGCAGTTTGTTCGACGGGTCTTCGGTCTCCAGCGTGTAGCCGATACGATGCAGGAATTCCTGGTGAAGCTCGGGAGTGACGGAAGCTACATGCTCAAGGTTGCAGAAAACGCCCTGAGGGGAGAGCCGCGCGTAAATCTCGGCGTACAGCGCGCGCTTGCGTTCGTGGATGAGATGATGAATGGCGAAGCTCGAGACCACGGCGTCGAACGCGCCGACATCGGGAAGAGGGTCCTCCAGATTGTGCGCCACGACCGTGACGGAGGCATCGTTGCCAAAGCGCCGGCGAGCGGCGTCGAGCATGGCGGGAGAAAAATCAAGGGCGATGGCGGTCGCGTCCGGATGGTCAAGTTTCACCAGCGCCAGCAGACGCCCGTCCCCGGTGCCGAGATCGAGAATGCGTCTGGCAGTCGGCGGAATCAGTTCCAGCAGCGTCGATTCGCCTTCAGTCCGGTGGGGAATCGAGTCGGCGCGGCCCAGGTAGTCGAGCGCATGTTCGGTTGAGCACCATAGATTGACGCTCATGCGGAAAGTATAAACTTATCTCAATGGCTAAATTCAGGACGGGTGATAAGAAGTGTCAGGCAGCGAACGGTAAGCTGATTCTGCTGCTTTTGCTGCTGGCTGCTTTCGGGTGGGCCCAAGCGGGGCAGTTGGAGGAGAAACAAAAGGCCGCGGGCGAGTCGCCCGCGACCACACAACCCGCGAAACAAGCCGCCACGCAATCTCCCCCACCGGCGAGCGCGGAAGAACAGAAGATCTCGCCGCAGGAAGCCGAAAAGCTGTTTCGCTCGGTGGACCAGATTCTGCAGTTTGCCAGCCAGGATACGCTGTATCCCATCAAGCGCGAGGTCAAACGGCAACTGGTCAGCCGCGACCAGGTGGAAGCCTATGTCACCAAGCACACCAGCGAGGACGAAGATGCCAAACGCCTGCGCCGGTCCGAGTTGGTGCTCAAGAAGTTTGGCCTGCTGCCCCGGGATTTCGACCTGGGAAAATTTCTGGTGGTGCTGCTTAAAGAGCAAGTCGCGGGATACTACGATCCCAAGACCAGGACGGTGAATCTGCTGGACTGGCTGGGCGCAGACCAGCAAAAGCCGGTGCTGGCGCATGAACTGACCCACGCGCTGCAGGACCAGTCCTTCAATCTTGAAAAATACATGAAGCCGGCGGACCCGGACCTGGCTAGGAAAAAGGAGATCACTGCCCAGGACATCGAGAACGACGAAGAAAGCACCACCCGACAAGCCGTCGTCGAAGGCCAGGCCATGGTGGTGCTGGTCGATTACATGCTGGAGCCAATGGGCCTGTCGTTGAAGGACTCGCCGCAGGTCGTGCAGGGCCTGAAAGACGGCATGCTGGTCGGCACCGCGGATGCGGTCGAGTTCCGCGGCGCTCCCATTTATATGAAGGAGGCGTTGACCTTTCCTTATCGCTACGGCATCGATTTCATCGCCGACCTGCTGATCAAGGGTGGGAAAGAGAAAGCCTTTGCGGACCTCTTTCGGAATCCTCCTCGAACCACGCGGCAAATCATGGAGCCGCAGACTTATCTTTCGGGCGAGCACCTGGAGCCCATGAATGTGCCCGACTTCCGGCAGGTCCTCAAGAATTATGACCGGTTCGACGTGGGCGCGGTCGGAGAGTTTGACGTGGCCGTGCTCATCGATCAATATGCCGGCGCGCCGATTTCGAACCAGCTGTATCCCCACTGGCGAGGCGGCTACTACTACGCGGTGCGGTCGAAGGCCGACCCGGCCGCGCCGCTCGGCCTGCTGTATGCCTCACGTTGGTCCAGTCCGGAAAAGGCGGCCAATTTTGCCGCCATCTATGCCTCGGCGCTAAGCAAACGATACCTTCATGTCCACGACGTATTGGAATCCGGCAAGGAACCGCCGGTGCCCGCCGATGCGTTGGACCACCTGACTGGTAAACGGGTTTGGCTGACCGAGGAGGGGCCGGTCGTCATCGATGTGCAAGGCGACACGGTAGTGGTCACCGAAAGCCTCGATCAGACCACCACCGACAGCCTGGAACAGGAAGTGCTGGGCGCGGTCGTCGCGGCTGCCAAATAGTGTTTGATCGTGTGGGACCGGGTCTCCGACCCGGTCAGGCGGTCCGAATGGCCGCAGTTCTACCCGCGATCCAGACTCGCTGCGGTGCTGCGCACCGCCCGACCGGGTCGGAGACCCCGGTCCCACACGGTCAAGCTTTGCTCGTCCTTCTGTATAATCACCACTTTGTCAGACGATATTTGAAACCCCGAGGAGACCTTTGCCACAAGCGGAAATTGGAATCATTGGCGGCAGCGGGCTGTATGCGATGCCCGGCCTCACTAAAGTGAAAGAGGTGCGCCTCGATACGCCGTTCGGCAAGCCTTCGGAGGCCTACGTCCTGGGCACGCTCGAAGGCCGCAAAGTTGCATTCCTGGCGCGCCACGGGCGGGGACACCGCATTCTCCCCAGCGAGTTGAATTTCCGCGCCAATATTTATGGATTTAAGCAGCTGGGCGCGCAGCGGATTGTTTCCATCTCCGCCGTGGGGTCGTTGAAGGAAGAGCATAAGCCGCTGGAGTTCGTGATCCCGGACCAGTTCTTCGATCGCACCCGCCACCGCGTGGATACATTTTTCGGAAACGGTATCGTGGCCCACATTGCCTTCGCCGACCCGATCTGTCCTCAGCTTGCCCAGGCCGTGGAAGCCGCATGCAGGAAGGCGGGCGTGACCGCCAAGCGCGGCGGCACTTACCTCTGCATGGAGGGTCCCCAGTTTTCAACCCGGGCCGAGTCGAACGTCTATCGCAGCTGGGGCATGGACGTGATCGGAATGACCAACCTGCAGGAAGCCAAGCTGGCCCGCGAGGCGGAAATTTGCTACGTGACGGTTGCCATGGTCACCGACTATGACTGCTGGCATCCGCACCATGATTCGGTGACCGTCGACCAGATCGTGGCGGTACTGCTGAAGAATGCCGAGAATGCAACCCGGGTGGTGCGCGAAACCGTCGCTTCCATGCCCGACCAACGCACCTGCAAGTGCGGGTCATCCCTGGCCCATGCCATCCTCACCGACCGCAGCAAAATTCCCGCGGCCACCCGTCAGAAGCTGAAACTTATTCTGGATAAATACCTGAAGGCCAAAAAGGCATGAGCATCGTCGCAGTCGGTTCGGTGGCGTTTGACACCATTGCCAGCCCCTCCGGGAAAGTGGAGGACGTTCTCGGCGGCGCCGCGACCTATTTCGCGCTGGCCGCCAGCTATTTCACCGAGGTTCGCGTGGTCGCAATTGTGGGAGAGGACTTTACCCACGAGCATGAAAACGTGTTGAAACGGCGCGGAGTGGATACGCGCGGCATTGAACACGCCAAGGGGAAAACCTTTCGCTGGGGCGGGCAGTACCACGATAATCTGAACGAGGCCAAGACCGACTTTACTGACCTCAACGTGTTTCAGAACTTTCAGCCGCACATCCCGGCTCATTATCGAGATTCGCAGTTTCTGTTTCTGGGAAACATCCAACCTGAGTTGCAGTCGATGGTGCGGCGGGAAATGAAGACCGTGCGCCTGACCGGCGGCGACACCATGAACTACTGGATCAACACCGCCCGCAAGTCTTTGACCGAAACCCTGAAACTGATCGACGTGCTCTTGATTAACGATACCGAAGCCAAAAGCCTGGCGGGAGAGACCAACCTGCCGCGGGCCGCGCAGAAGGTGCTGGCCATGGGGCCGCAGGCCCTGGTCATCAAGCATGGCGAGTACGGCGCGACCATCTTTTTCCGCGAAGGAGCCTTCGGTATCGGGCGCCATCCTTTTCGCGCACCCGCGCTGCCCATTGACGAAGTCCAGGACCCCACCGGCGCCGGCGATTCCTTTGCCGGCGGCTTTATGGGATACATTGCCTCGCAGGGAGAATTGAGCCGCGAAGTATTGAAGCGCGCACTCTTCTACGGCGGGGTGATGGGATCGTTTGCGGTGGAGCGCTTCGGGACCGAGCGTCTGCAGTCGCTTACCCGCGAAGAGATTGACGCCCGCTTCCAAATTTTCCGCGAGCTGACCCACCTGGAATGAGCGCGCAGCCCATCCGGCGCTGGGACCAGGAAACCGCCCTGCTGGCATGGCTCACCGCGTGCATTTCGGTCATTTCCTTCCTGTTTTATTTCCGGCGTGGCGACATACTCCTCTATGGCGACGCCGTGGCCCACATCAACATCGCACGCCGGGTCTTCGATTCCCGGACGCCCGGCTTGCTGCAACTGGGGACCGTCTGGCTGCCCCTGCCGCATCTGCTGATGATCCCGTTCCTGCTTTCAAACTGGATGTGGAAGACCGGAGCCGGCGGGTCGATTCCGTCCATGGCCGCCTATGTTTTTGGGACGGTTGGAATTTTTCGTCTGGTGCGCGACGGGCTGGGTTCAGCGGCTCAATCGGCGGTGATGACGAGAGTTGCAGCCTGGCTGGCTGCGATCGCCTATGCTACCAACCCGAACCTGATCTACCTGCAAGCGACGGCGCTGACCGAACCGTTGTACTTGGCCCTGTTTGTCTGGGCTCTGGTTTACTTTAGCGATTTTGTGCAAGAGTCAGGCACATCCGGCGAAAAGGCCCGGGCGTTGACCGTTTCATCTCCACTGGTTAAATGCGGCTTTTGCCTGGCCGCGGCATGCCTGACCCGCTACGATGCGTGGTTTCTGGCGATCGCGATCGGCGTGGCTGCCCTCCTCGTGGCGCTGCTCGCGAGACAGCGAGGCGTTGCCCCGATACGGGGATTGAAAAAGTTCGTCCTTCTGTCCGCGGCCGCTCCCATACTCTGGCTGGCCTACAACGCGATCGTCTATCGTAATCCGCTGGAATTTGCCAACGGGCCATACTCGGCCAAGGCCATCGAACAGAGAAGCCCGGCGATGTCCCACCCCGGCGCCCACGACCTGCAAACTGCTTTCAGCTACTTCCTGAAATCGGCGGAACTGAATCTTGCCGCCGCAGGCTGGCAGAAAGTCTGGCTGCTGCTCGGGCTGGCGGGAGTGATCGCCGGACTGGCCAGGAAACAGTTTCGGGGCCATTTGTGGGCGCTGCTGCTGCTTTGGGTTCCCATACCGTTCTACTCCCTCTCCGTCGCCTACAGCGGTGTGCCGATCTATGTGCCGGCGTGGTGGCCGTTTTCCTATTACAACGTGCGTTACGGTCTGGAACTGCTTCCCGCGTTCGCCGTGTTCCTGGCTGTGACCGTATACTTCGCTGCGCAAGTGGTGCAGCGTCGCGCCTTCAAGTTTGGCGTAGTGGCGATAGCCTTGATCTTCGTGGCCACCAGCTACGCATCGATCTGGAAGGCGCCAGCCTGCTTCACCGAAGCCGCTATCAATTCCCGAGGCCGCATCGCGGTAGAACGCGAACTTGCCGACTTTATAAAAGCTCTGCCCCCGGACTCCACCCTGCTCATGTATCTGGGCAACCATGTGGGAGCGCTGCAGCAGGCCGGCGTTCCATTGCGCCGGGTCATCAATGAGGGTAACCACCGGACATGGAAGCAGCCTGCTGACCTTGATGGATTATGGGAGCGGGCCCTGGCGGATCCGGCGAAATATGCGGACTTCGTTATCGCCTTCGAGGGTGATGCGGTTTCGAGCGGCGTGCAGAAGCGAGACCTGGTTTCACTTGCGGTGATTCATGTTTCCGGAGAACCCGCGGCCACCATCTACCGCACCCGCGCCCCGGCCCGGTAATCATCTGCGTTAACTTGCGCACACCGGAAGCGGTCAAGGGCGATGTTTCCGGGTGATAAAATCCAGCCACCGAAGCCGGCAACCACTCATGCCATCCTGGAACGATCTGCCGGAACCGGCATGTGCGCGAGCTGTAACTTTCCGGTTGCGCTTGAGGCCGGCGACGGCCCGGGAGGGCGCTATTGGACCGATGGAAGGAACGCGCCAGGAGCAGAAACGCTCGCAGCGGCTGGTGCCACCGAAATGACGTCGTCCGATCGAATCATTCCTTTCGTAAAGGCCAGCGCTTGCGGGAATGACTTCCTGATCATTGATGGTTTGTATATTCCAGCCGACGCCGCCGAGTTCAGCCGGAGCATCTGCGACCGCCATCAAGGTGTGGGCGCTGACGGCGTGGAGTGGTTGTTTCCCGCGCCGGATGCGGATGTGCAGGCGCGGCTCTTCAACGCAGACGGGTCCGAGGCGGAAATTTCTGGCAACGGCACCCGCTGCGTGGCTGCCTATCTGTGCTCCGAGCAGCCCAGGGAGAGGTTTACGATTCGCACCGGCGCGGGGGTCAAAACCTGTACGCTTACCAGTCGCAGCGAATCCAGTTATGAGTTTGAAATTGCCATGGGTCGGCCGGAAGTGGGAGACGCATTCCCCATCAAGCTGTCATTCGCGCAAGTGCGCGGCATTCCTGTCTCGATGGGAAACCCGCATTACGTTGTCTTCGTGAAAGAATTCAGCCCTGCATGGCAGGCCGAAGCGGCGGAGATCGGGCGGCAACCTCGGTTCCCCCAGGGAGTCAACGTCGAACTGGTAATTATTAACGATAGGAGTAATGTCGAAGTCAGGTTTTTCGAGCGGGGAGTCGGCGAAACCCAGTCGTCGGGGACCGGCTCATGTGCTTCCGCGGTGGCTGCCATTGCCGCAGAGCGCGCCCTGTCGCCGGTGCGGGTGCACGCGCCCGGCGGAGTTCAGACGGTCCGCTGGGAAGGCGAGGTATTTCTTCGCGGGCCTGCACAACTGGTCTGCCGCGGGGAATTTTTTGTATAGCGGCGCGCCCGCGGTTTGCGTTTAGCACTCGGAGACAGATGACTTCAGTTCGACAAGTTGCGCGCATCAAGCCGCCGGCGCTCCAATCCGGCGACAGCGTGGGCATCGTGGCCCCGGCCAGCAACGTCAGGCCTGAAGATCTGGAAGCGGGCTGCGCGGCTTTGCGCGGCCTGGGATACAAGCCTTTCTATTTCGAATCGATCCTGGAACGCGATCTCTATTTCGCGGGTTCGGCGGAGCGGCGGGCGCGTGAACTGGAGGAAATGTTCGTGCGCGACGAAGTCCGCGCCGTCGTCTGCGCCCGTGGCGGATACGGTTCGAATTATCTTCTGCGCGTTCTCGACTTGAACAAGATCAAGACGCACCCCAAGATTTTCGTCGGTTACAGCGACCTGACCACGCTGCTGACTTACTTCGCGGACTCGGCCGGAATGATTACCTTTCACGGCCCCATGGTGGCCAAGGATTTCGCGCACGCCGATGGCGTCGATCCGGCTTCCTGGGCGAGAGCGCTGAATGGAGCGTCGGAATGGGCCCTGGAACTGGACGCCGACGTGAAATCACTGGTCGAAGGTTCTGGAGAAGGAGTTCTTTATGGCGGATGCCTCTCGATTCTGGTGGCGTCTTTGGGCACGCCTTATGAGATCCGCACTGCGGGAACGATCTTGTTTCTCGAGGATGTCGCCGCCAAGCCTTTTCAGATCGACCGCATGCTCATGCAACTGAAGCTGGCGGGAAAGCTGGCCGAGGTTCGCGGCATCATTTTTGGCGAAATGCTGGATTGCACCCAAAACCAGAACAATAATCAGAACAAAGAGCAGGGTTATACCCTGGAAGAAGTCGTATTGCGCGTGGTCGGCGACCTGGGAGTGCCGGTTGCGTATGGATTGCGCTCCGGCCATGTTTCCCGCCGCAACATTACGTTGCCGTTCGGCGTACACGCGGCGCTGCGGGTCGCGGCCGGCGATGTCAATTTGAAAATAACGGAAGCCGCGACGGTGGCGGCCGTTTCCTCGCGGTCTGCGAGATGAAAGGAAACGAAATTAACCGCAGAGGACACAGAGGCCACCGAGGGTTGTTGCGTAAAGAACCTGTGGACACGAACTTATGAACGATAAGCGACACATTCACCTGATTGGTATCTGCGGCACCGCCATGGCATCGCTGGCCGGCATGCTCAAGCAGCGCGGTTTTCGCGTGACCGGTTCCGATGCCGCCGCCTATCCACCCATGTCGGATTTCCTGGCCGCGCTCGGCATTCCGGTTGCCCAGCCCTTTGCCGCCGGCAATCTCGAGCCGCGGCCGGATATGGTCGTGGTGGGGAACGCCATCTCGCGGGGCAACGTCGAGCTGGAGCACGTACTCGACCAGCGCATTCCGTTCTGCTCGCTGCCGCAAATCCTGCACGAGGAATTCCTGCGAGGCAAGGAAGTCCTGGTCGTAGCGGGGACGCACGGCAAGACCACCACCACATCGATGCTGGCCTGGATTTTTCACAGTGCCGGGGTTCAGCCTTCGTTCCTGATTGGCGGCATTGCGGAAAATTTCGGCAGCAGCTTCCAGCTGGGGCCGGGCAAGCATTTCATCCTGGAAGGCGACGAATACGACACTGCCTTCTTCGATAAGGGCCCCAAGTTCCTGCACTATTTTCCTGACGCCATCATCCTGACCTCGGTGGAATTCGATCACGCCGACATTTACAAGGATCTCGATGCCGTTGAAACCGCTTTCAAGCGCCTGGTCAACCTGGTGCCCGGCCGCGGCCGGATTGTCGCTCTGGACACGGGAGACAGCCTGGAACGATGTCTGGCCAGGGCGTTCTGTCCGGTGGAGCGCTACGGAAGCGGCCAAACTGCGACATGGCGGGTGACCAACCTTCGCTTGGACCCGGCGCGTACTTCGTGGTCCGTGCTGCGCAACGGCGAACCGTGGTCAGATTTCGAGTTTGCCCTCGCCGGCGAATACAACGTGCTGAATGCGACCGCGGCGGCATCTCTCGCCGCAGGATGCGGGATTGCGAAAGAACAAATCGCTGCCGCCCTGAAGACTTTTAAAAGCGTGAAACGCCGCCTGGAAATTCGGGCGCAGGTGAACGGGATCACCATCATCGACGATTTTGCGCATCATCCCACGGCGATCGCGGGCACGCTCAAGGCGCTGCAGGCTCGATATCCTGGCTCGCGCCTGTGGGCCATCCTGGAGCCACGGTCGAATACCCTGCGGCGCAACGTTTTTCAGAACGAGCTGGCGCGCAGCCTTGCGGTGGCGGACGAGATTGTGGTGGCGAATGTATTCAAATCGGAATCGATCCCCGAGCGCGAGCGGATGGACGTCGCCGCGCTCGTGGCCGATCTGCAAACCCAGGGACGGCGCGCACGCATCGTTCCCGACGCCGATGCGATCGTGCAGGCGGTCGCGCCCGAAATGCGTTCGGGCGATGTGGTGGCTATCCTGTCTAACGGCGGCTTCGGAGGCATCTACGAAAAACTGCCGCAACGCCTGAAATCGCTGGCTGGAGGCGCCTCGGGCAACCATCCGCTGAAGGCCTCCGCCAAAGCGTGAGGCGCTCGCCCAGAGCCGGGCTTGTCCTTGGATTCGCCTGCTGGGTTGTCCTGGCGGCGATGCCGGCAGCTTGCCAGAGCCTCCCGGTTCGTCGGCAACTGCCGCCGGTTCGATACGTGGTTTCTCTAGCCAATCGGCCAGAACACTTGGTCAGAGTAAAGATTGTCCTGGGCCCAGGCGCTTCCGAGCGCGATGTACAACTGCCAGTCTGGAACGCTCTATACCAGGTGCGGGATTTTTCTCAGTATGTGAACTGGGTCAGGGCTAAAACCATGGCGGGACACTCGATTGCAGTGCAGAAATCGGATAAGACCACATGGCATTTCAGCGGCATAGCCTCGGGCGCCGAGATTGAATACGAAATCTTCGCCAACCAGCCTGGTCCCTTCGGCGCGCAATTAAACCCGCAGCATGGATTTTTTAATCTGGCGGAGATCCTGATGTACCCGGTGGGCGGCCGCGAGTCGCCTGACGAAATCCGCTTCACCGATCTGCCCGCGGGCTGGCGGATTGCGACCACGCTTCGGGCGCTGGGCGACGGCTTCGCGGCGCAGAACTATGACCGCCTCGTGGACTCTCCGGTCGAGATCGGCCTCTTTCAGGAATCTGATTTTGACCAGGGCGGCGCGCACTATCGCGTAGTCGTGGACGCTGACCCTGCTGACTATGACATGCAGAAGATCGTCCCTGGATTGCGCAGCCTGGTGGCGGCTGCGACTGAGTGGATGGCCGACCAGCCGTATCAAACTTACTTGTTCCTCTACCATTTTCCGCGCGGCCCCGCGGGCGGCGGCATGGAACACGCCTATTCGACCGCCATCGATATCAGCGCCGGCCGCCTGGCGGAAAACCCTGAATCGCTGGCCGACCTGACGGCGCATGAATTCTTTCATCTGTGGAATGTCAAACGCATCCGGCCGCAGTTGCTCGAGCCCATTGACTACACCAAGGAGAACTACACCAGCGCCTTGTGGTTCAGCGAGGGCATGACCACGACCGCCGCGAACGTCATCCGGCTGCATGCCGGTCTGCTGGACGAAGCCCGCTTTCTGAGAAGCATCACGGACGAAATCGCAGAACTGGAGCGGCGTCCCGCGCACCTTACTCAATCCGCCGAACAATCCAGCCTCGATGCATGGCTGGAGAAATACGATTACTACCGCCTGCCCATCCGCAGCATTTCCTATTACGACAAGGGTGACCTGCTCGGTGTGCTGCTCGACCTGCAGGTGCGCGAGGCCACACATGGCTCGGCTTCGATTCGCGGCGTCTTCCAGTGGATGAACGAGAACTACGCTCGCAAAGGGCAGTTCTTTCCTGAAAGCGAAGGAGTGCGCCGTGCCGCGGAGGCGGTCAGCCACTCCGACCTGGGATGGTTTTTTCAGAAATATGTCGCCGGCACCGCCGAAATTCCGTGGGATGATTTCTTCAGGAGCGTGGGGCTGCATCTGGCGCGGAAAATGATCTCGACTGCCGATCTCGGATTCGTCGCCACCCAGAATTTTGATGCGGCGCCGATAGTGTCCGCAATCTCTGCCGGCAGCGCGGCCGAGTCTGCCGGGCTCGCAGTGGGAGATGCGATCCTTGAAATCAACGGTCAGATTCCTAACCGCTTTGCCGGGTATGGAGCTTCTTTGCTCCCGGGCGACACCGTGCGCTTGCGGGTCCGGAACTCCGCCGGCGAGCGCGACCTGCAATGGACCGTGGGCACTCGGCAGGAAATCGAGTTGAACCTGGTCGATCTCGACAAGGTCACGCCGGAGCAGAAGGCCCGGCGCGGCGCCTGGCTCAGAGGCGAAACTCAGAGGACGGAAGAGACCCGGCCATGATCCGGACTATCGTCATGCTCGCGTTCTGGGGAATGGCGCTTCCGCTGGCCGCGGTGTTGTGCTTTCCCTGGACTTTTCTGACCGGCGACATTCGCTTCCTGTATCGCGTCGCCATGGGGGCGGCGTGGACCGGGGCGCGGCTCGCCGGCATACGGGTCGAAACCATCGGACTCGACCAGCTTGATCCCAGGCGCACTTATGTCTTCATGTCCAACCACGTCTCCAACATTGATCCGCCCATCATGCTGCCGCTGATTCCGCGCCGCACCTCGGTCATGGCAAAGAAGGAGCTGTTTGACTATCCCTTGCTGGGAAGAACGATGAGGATAGGTTCGCTGGTTCCCGTCGATCGCGGCAATCGGGACGCTGGTATCTCGGCGGTGCGGGCCGCCGCCGCGGTGTTGAAGAAGGGTATCAACATGACGATTTATGTTGAAGGCCATCGTTCCTTCGACGGCAAATTGTTGCCCTTCAAAAAAGGCCCGTTCTATCTCGCCATGGAGTGTGGCGTGCCGGTTGTGCCGGTAACCATTTCAGGTTCGCATTACGTCATGCCCAAAGGGAGATTCGCCATCAAGCCCGGGACCGTCACGCTCACGTTCCATCCTCCCATCGAACCGGAAAACTTCGGCAGCCGCGAAGAACTGATGCGGAAGGTGCGGCGAGCCATCGACAGCGGCTTGCCGGAAGAGTTGCAGGAAGGCGCTTCTCCGGAGGCCGCGGAATCCCCCTTGGTCAATCCTTCGACGCTTTAGCTCGCACCGCCCGCGCGATCTCAGGCAGGCGGCTCAGCAGGGCCGAATATTTCAGCCACAACTTGTGATCAACCGCCGGCGCTCCGCTGACAATGGCGCCGGCCTCGATGTCGCCCGCCACACCGCTCTGCGGCGTCACGATAGCTCGATCGCCGACCTTGCAATGCCCCACCACGCCCACCTGCCCGGTCAGGATGACATGGTTGCCGATCTCGGTGGAGCCGGCGAGCCCCACCTGCGAGGCCAGCAGTGAATGCTCTCCCACGCGAGAACCGTGACCGACCTGCACCAGATTGTCGATCTTGGTGCCGCGACCGATACGCGTCTTCTCCACGCTGGCCCGATCGATGCAGGAATTGGCCTGGATTTCGACGTCATCTTCAATGACTACCGGCTCGGGTTGCATGATCTTGTACCAGTGGCCGGCGTCATCTTTGGCGAAACCAAAGCCATCAGCTCCGATGACCGCGCCGTTCTGCAACAGCACGCGGTTGCCAAGATGGCAGCCCTCGCGGACGACGGCATGGGCATGAGCAAAGAAGTTATCGCCGATCTTGACCCGGCGATAGATGACCACGTGCGCCAGCAGCACTGCATCTCGTCCGATTTCGACGTCCTGGTCGATGACCACATAAGGCCCGATGTGGGCGCCTTCGCCGATCCGGGCTGAAGCATGCACCACCGCGGTCGGATGCACGCCCGGCTCATAAGCTGGCGGCTTGCTGAAAAGCTCCAGAGCGTGCGCGAAGGCAAGGTAAGGATTTTTGCTGCGCAACAAGGCCGCCGGAACCGCCGGGAATTCCTCGCTCACGATCACGGCGGAAGCCCGGGTGGTCCGCGCCGCCCCGGCATACTTGGGATTGGCCACGAAGGTAAGCTGTCCGGGACCTGCGTCTTTGATGCCGGCAACTCCGGTGATTTCCACCTCCGGAGAACCATTTTCCAGGCGGGCGTCGAGAGCAGCAGCAATCTGAGCGAGTTTCATAGGCACTTATCCTGAGAGAAGGGACAGAACCGTGATTGTAACGGAGCGAGAGGGACGGATGCTTTCCGGACCACTGTCATCCTGAGCGGAGCAGCGACGTCGCCGAGCGAAGTCGCTGCGTAGTCGAAGGACCCCTATCAGCTTAACGAATTTTGCTTCCCGCGGGCCATACAAGAGGCCATACCGATTTCAGTGCCGCGACAGGGAAGAGGGTAGGGGTCCTTCGACTGCGCCATCCGATTCGCCAGCGAATCGGATGGCTCCGCTCAGGATGACACCGCACGGTATCGGATCAGGCTAACGAACAACGGCAGGAAATCAGACCAACCCAAAAAGCGACGCTACCAGGTACAGCGCTTCGAGAGCGGCGAGCGAAATCAGCAGGGCCTCCCGCAGCTTCGAACGGGACAGGGCCGTCTGCAATTTACCAGGGTGGGCATGGGCTGGGGCGCCCTCGAACATGCCGCCCGGCATTCCCGCGAACCCGGTAAAGGGCGCCACCGGTCCGATCCGCGGCGCGCTCGGCCTTGCTGGAGCGGCAGTGAAGTACTTCCGCTCCGCCAGAGGAACCTTGGGCAGAGTGATCAGCGATGACCAGCGCGCTAACTGCATGGATCCGGATTTCAAATCGGCTTCGACCGGGGCCGAGGTCAGCTGCAGGGGTGGCAGGCGCTCCGGCGCAACCCGGTCCGCCAGGTTGCGCAGCAGGGAACTCCACCACATGTGTCCCATTTGATCGCTGACCAGCTCGCCTACGTCTACCGGCTGCGACTCGAGCTCCAGCGGCGGCAAGACTTCCGGATTGATCACATTCCCCAGGTTGGTAAAGACGGTGCGGTACCACGGCAAACTGACGGCGTCGCCGATCAGCATGCCGGTGTTCACCGGTCGCGATGTAAGCTTCAGCGGTGGCAGCTTTTCCGGAAAGAAGCGGTCGCGAAGATTGCGCAGCAGGGATCTCCAGAGCGGACCGGTGACGCTCGAGGGCAACAAAAGATCCAGTTCCTGATTGTCCTGGTCGGGTTCCATAGCTTCACCCCTATGTTACACCGGTTGAATCCCAGGAAGAACAACCGGGACCTGACTGGTAGTGGTTGAATTTGTGCCCTTTTCCTCCAGCGAGGGTCCATGCTGAGCTGGTGAAGCATCGCGCGTGGAGCTGACCGGAAAGAAAGCCGCCACTGGCGCAGCCACGCGCCGGATCCTTCGCGACTGAAGTCCCTCAGGATGACGGCACTTCGAGATTGCATTTCAGATTCAGCTACGACCCACCTGACATCTGAAGAACAGACAACCGCTTCCCTTCGGGTGTGCATCGAAGGTCGGTGGCAGCTGACAGTTATGGGCGTTGCGTGGAATCAGGGTTTTTGACCTTGCGGGACAATCCGGCGCATCATTTGCTACTATGTGCACCCTGGAAATACAGTCTTTCCTGCCGACATCGATTCAAGAAGGAGAACGTGAAATGAAGCTACGACCTTTGCTTGTCACCGGTGTGGTGCTGGCCCTGGCATTGGCCGCCTTAGGCCGTCAAGCCGCCGCGCCCGAGGCCGCTACCGCGCGGATTACCCGAGAAGTCAGGCACGAGCTATTGATGCTGCCTTATTTCAGCGTGTTCGACAATCTCTCCTACAAAGTGGACGGTTACAACGTGACCCTGATCGGACAGGTCACGCGGCCGACCTTGAAATCCGACGCCGAGAACGTGGTGAAGCGAATTGAAGGCGTCGAACACGTCGACAACCAGATTGAAGTCCTGCCCCTGTCGCCGAATGACGTGCGCATTCGCCGCGCCACTTACCGTGCCATCTACGGTTACCCCTCGTTGCAGAAGTACGCCATGGGCGTGCAACAGCCGATCCGAATCATTGTGAAGAACGGAAACGTGACCCTCGAAGGCGTGGTGGACAACGACGCTGACAAGAACGTTGCCAACATCCGGGCCCGCAGCGTGCCCGGGGTGTTTGCGGTGACCAACAACCTGCGAGTGGAAAAGCCCTGAAACCGGGCGTCGGGCGTCAGACCTCGGCAAGATTTTGGTTATCTGGGTAAGATCCGAAGTCCGAGGTCTGAAGTCCGGGGTCTGAAGTCCGAGGTCCGACGTCCTCCTCACTCTCCAAACATAGGAACCTGCCGGGTGTCCGGAGGGGCGCCCTTGCGCCGCCGATGAGTGGCCCCAATCACGGCCAGCACGGTCAGTGATTCCAGGGCGCTGCGGGGTACGAATATCCGTTGAATGTTCGAACGCAAGTCGGGGGGATTGATCAGAAAGCCCTCGGCGGTGGTCAGGCTAAGGTCGTTCGGCATCATGCCTTCGAGTACCTCGTTGTCTTTGAATTTCAGCCTGATCCACAGTCCCTCGGTGCGCGGCCGGCTGGTAAAGGTCTTGCGGCTCAGAGCTTCCGAATCGCTGAACTCACGGACAAAATACACGGCCTTGATGTCCTTCAGGTCGACGGCGACCACGTTGCCCGAGATATTCAGGAGCTCGAGTTTGCCTTCGCGGACGAAATTGGCCGGGGCAACGTGCCCGTTGATCGAATCCCGGTCCATCTTGCGGACCACGACTTTCTTATGGGTTGAGGGCATTCAGTCGTCAGTCTTCAGTCGTCCGTCGTCAGCGTGGCTCGGAAGACGGAGCCGGTGACCGACGACTGTTTTCGGGCAGAAGTCGGTTAAAGTCTACAGTCCTCAGTCTTTGGGGTCCCGCTGACGGCTGAAGACCGACGACTGACGACTGTTTCACTGGATTCTCGCACTTTTCCGCCACAAAACCGATGCCTTGTATGTTCTTTGTAGCCAAAGCGTTAACCTTATGTTATTTTCTATAGCTTGCGGCGTCCCATCTCATATACTCTAAGCCTATTGGATAGAGTGACTTACGAAAAGGTGACCGGAGTAGTTTGTTTTCCCGGGCCAAGGCCTGTGGAAAACTCGCGCGCTGCTGTCGCAAACCGGGTCGCGGAGCCGCGCCCTTAAGCAAGCATGGCCGATTACATTTACACCATGGAAATCCGGCTGACGCCGGACCAGCAGCGCGGCGTCACCCTGGTACAAGACATCGCGCGGGCCGCCGGTATGAACATTTACCTGACTGGAGGCGCGGTTCGCGACATCATCAGTGGTTTTCCCATCCGCGATCTCGACTTTTCCGTTCAGGGAAATCCCCTCAGACTGCAAAAGGACCTGGAAAAGTCCGGGGTGCGAGTTGCCGGGGTCGATGACGACTCCAAAACCCTCTACCTGGGCCTGCCGGGGAACGTGCGCGCGGAAATCAGCATGGCGCGCATCGAGCACTATGAGAAAGCCGGCAAGCCGCCGGTAATTTCTCCCGCCACCCTTATTGAAGACCTGCGCCGCCGGGATTTCACCGTCAATGCCATGGCCTTGTCGCTGAATCCGGGCTCGCGCGGCCTGCTGATGGATCCCTTCAACGGAGCGGCCGATATCGAGGCCAAGCTGATCCGCGTTCTGCACAACTATGCCTTTGTCGAGGACCCCTCGCGGCTGATCCGGGCCACCCGCTTCGCAGCGCGCTTTCACTGGCCGCTCGAGGAACGCACCCAGGCCCGTTTTGAGTCGGCCAAGGAAAACAATTACATCGAGTACATCACCCACAAGGCGGTGGGTTACGAGATTGAGCAGCTGGCCTACGAAGAAGACCCGCTGCACATCGTGCGCGTGCTGGAAAAAGAAGGCTGGCTCAAAGTATTGAATCCGCACTGGACCAGCGCCAAGGTGGATACGGCGCAGCTGGGCCAGCTGCTGAAGACCCGCCAGCAGATGACGGAATTGGGGTACGCCCCGGACCCGGCGCCGGCCGTCATGTATTTCCTCACTGCCCGGCTCAGCGACAAGGACATCGCCGACATGCGCAAACAGATCCCGCGCAAGGATCTGGTCGAGGCCTGGCGAGACCTGGAAGACCACGCCAAGGAACTGGCCAAGCGGCTCATGGGCAAAGAAGCCGCCACGCCCTCCCGCGCCTGGAAACTGCTAACCGAGGCGCGTCCGGAAATGATCCTGTTCCTCGCCCTCACCGCCCGCCAGCAAGCAGTATCGCAAAAGATAAAGAACTTCTTTACCAAGTGGCGGCAGGTGCAGCAGAAGATTCCGTTGCCGGAAATGACCGAGCTGCATATCACCCCGCAGCTGCCGGAGTATCCCAAAATCGCGCACGACGTATTCATGCTGTTGCTCGACGGCAAACTGCGTTCGCGAACCGAAACCTTGAAGTACCTGAAGCCGCTCGCGCCGCCGCCACCACCGCCGCCGCCACCTCCTCCGCCCAAACGAGGAAGGGCTGCGAAGGCTGCCGCGGCCGAAGCTGCCGCGGCTGCTGCTGCGGCTGCTGCTGCGGTTGCGGCTGCGTCAGGTGCAGGTAAAAAGAAGGGGAAGGGGCAGGCACCCGCTGCTCCAGCCAAGGCCAAGGCCGAAGTCTCCAAGGCGCCGCCGGCCGCACCCAAGCCCGAAAAACCTAAAGCTGCGAAGAAAGCTCCCGCGGCTACGAGCAAGAAAAATAAAGGCAAGAAAAAACGCTGAGTACCCGCGGTTTCCAAATACCTAAGTTAAGTAAAGACTGTTGGGAATGCCTGTCGCATTCCGCGAATCCTTCGTTGGGGGTGAAGGGTGAAAACACTCGGAAAGATTCTGCTGGTTATCTGCGTGCTGCTGGCAGGGGCCATCACTTTCACCATCGGCTGGCGGCCGTTTATCGGCCCCCGGGCCCGGGCCACCAGCAACCGCCAGTTCGAACGTACACCTGAGCGACTGGCGCGGGGCCGCTATCTGGTGACTGGTCTGGTTGGCTGTGAGGTTTGTCACTCTCCAAAGGACTGGAAGACCCACGGAGCCCCCAACCTGCCGGGCATGGAGTTGGCGGGGCAGGTGCTTCCCATTACCGGCTTGCCGGGCACAATCGTCGCTTCGAACCTCACGCCTGATCGGGAAACCGGCGCCGCCGGGTGGAGCGACGATGAAATTGCGCGCGCCATTCGCGAGGGCATCGGGCACGACGGGCGTACGATTTTCCCCATGATGCCCTACCAAGCCTACCGCGCGTTTTCGGACGAAGATACAGCTTCGATCGTGGTCTACCTCAGGTCGATCGCGCCGGTGCGAAATCCGCTGCCCCCCACCCAGGTTATTTTTCCGGTCAAGTATCTGATTCGCACCGTGCCGCAACCTTTAACCGGCCCGGTCAGCGGCCCCGGTCCGCAAGCCAGCCCTGTGGAGCGCGGAAAATATATGGTAAGCGTGGGTTGCGGGTGTCATATTCCCGCCGACCAGAAAGGTCCGCTCCCGGGACTGGCGTATGCCGGCGGCGAGCACCTGGAGGGACCGTGGGGAGAAGTCACCAGCGCGAATATCACTCCCGACCCTTCCGGCATCAGCTACTACGATGAGGCCACTTTCATCCAGGTCATGCGGACCGGATATGTGAAAGCAAGAAAACTGTCGTCGATCATGCCCTTTGGAGAATTCGCCAACCTGACGGATGACGACCTGAAGGCGATCTTTGCTTACCTGCGCACCTTGCCTCCCGTTAAGCATAGAGTGGACAACACCTTGCCTCCGACTTATTGCAAGCTCTGCCGCCAGAAACACGGGGGCGGAGACCAGAACTAGCACCGCAGGAATCTGCTCGCTTGGTGGGAAAAGGCACGGCGGCAAGGGACGCCCGGGGACTCCGCAAGGATGCAAAGAAAAGCCCTGAAGATTCGGGCCACATACTTTCCCCCATCCGGAAAGATTTGACAAAGCGGGTTCCGGACGGCGCTATAATCGCCGGCATGCGGCGCTGGTTGGCCATTTCCGCGTTGTCGCTATCCCTGGCAGCGGCCGCGACCCCTGTGCTGGCCCAAATGCACAGTGGCTCCCGAGGCGGGGGCTCGATGGGAGGCGGAGGCCTTTCATCCGGCGGCTTTCGCGGCGGAGGGTCCATCGGGCGCGGCGGATTTTCCGGCTTCCACAGCGGCGGAACCCTGGGCGCGGGACTGCGCTACGGCTCCAGTTTCGCTACCGGCATGCGCCGGCCGACTCTTTCATCGGGCTCCTGGTCCGGCAGATTTCGCCGGCCTGGTTTCGGCCATCGGCATTTCGGGAATCGCGTTTTCTTTGGAACGGTTTCGCCGGGCTATTTTGGATACTACGATTATCCCTACTACAGCGGCGACTTCTACCCGCCGCCCGATTACGATCCCGCTTACGAGTACTACAGTTCCCCCGGTTACTCCGCCGCCCAGAATGACGTCGTCCAACAGGAACAAGCGGCCCAGCAGCAGGACATCGATCGCCTGGAAGAGGAAGTAGCGCGCTTACGGGAGCAACGGGAATCGGAGCAAGAATCCAGCCCGGCGCTGGCGCCTCAAGCCGAGAGCCGATCCGTGGTCTCAACTCCCACCGTGCTGGTCTTCCGCGACAAACACACTCAGGAAGTGCAGAACTACGCGATTGTCGGCGGCACGCTCTGGATTTTCAGCGAACAGCGGGCCACAAAACTTCCGCTGTCCTGGCTCGACCTCGACGCCACTGCCAAAGCCAACGACGAGCGCGGCGTCGATTTCCGGTTGCCAAATTGAATCAACTTGTGTGGGGCGGACACTCCTGTCCGCCGCTTTTGACTTTGAGCCTTTGCTCGCGAAGCCAGATCGAGCCCGACCAAATCAGCCATCCGCCAAGATTCCGAACGGCAGGAAACTTTAAAGGCGGCGGACAGGAGTGTCCGCCCCACACTGGACTGTGGATAACTCAGCCGAACCCGTTTCCGCTTTCCCGTTAGAATAGCGACAACGTAAAATCATACAGATTCCATGTCCCAATTCGTCCACCTGCACCTCCATACCGACTATTCCATGCTGGACGGCGCCTGCGATGTGGAGAAGCTTGTCCAGCGCGTGAAAGAGCTGGGCATGCCCGCGGTTGCCATGACCGACCACGGCAACATTTTTGGCGCGGTCCATTTCGTGAATGCCGCTCACAAGGCAGGGGTCAAGCCGATCGTGGGCTGCGAGCTTTACGTCTGCAAAAAGGACGACCACAACATCGAACGCACTCCTCCCGAGGGCGACACTTATAACCACCTGCTGGTCCTGGCGGAAAACGAGGAAGGCTACCGCAATCTGGCCAAGATCACCTCGGAAGCCTCATTGCACGGCTTCTACTACAAGCCGCGGGTGAGCAAAAAGTTTCTGGCCGAGCACTCCAAAGGACTGATCGGGCTTTCCGGCTGCCTGAAAGGCGAAGTCGCCGAACGCCTGATGGAAGACAACTACGACGCCGCCAGGAATGCGGCCGCTACCTACAGCGATATTTTCGGGCCGAATAATTTCTTCCTGGAGATTCAGGACCAGGGCCTGGAACAGGAGCACCGCATTCACTCCAGCCTGTTCCGTTTGGAAAAGGATCTGGGCCTTCCCCTGGTCGCCACCAATGACAGCCACTATCTCTGTGAAGACGACGCCCACGCGCAGGACGTGATGCTGTGCATTCAGACCGGCAAGTCGATTCAGGACACCAACCGCATGAAGTTCCAGGGCACCGGGTTTTTCGTCAAGAGCCATGACGAAATGCACCAGGTCTTCAAGGACGCGCCCGACGTGCTTTCTCGCACCCTGGCCATCGCGGAACGCTGCAACATACGCCTGGAAAAAATCAGCAATCCGTTTCCGCATTTCGATGTGCCTGCCGGATTTACTCTCGACAGCTACTTCGAGCACGTCACGCGCGAAGGCTTTGCCCGCCGCCTGGAAACCCTGCGCCCCCTCGATGCCCAGGGACGACTGAAACACAATCTCACGGAATACGAGCAGCGCCTGGCCCGGGAACTGGCCATCATTCAGCAGATGAAATTTTCCGGATACTTTCTCATCGTCTGGGATTTCATCCGCTACGCCCGCGAACGCGATATTCCGGTGGGGCCGGGTCGCGGTTCGGCAGCTGGATCGCTGGTCTCGTACGCGCTCGGCATTACCGACCTCGATCCGCTGCAGCATGAGCTGATCTTCGAGCGCTTCCTGAATCCCGAGCGCATTTCCTTACCCGACATCGACATCGATTTCTGCATGAACCGCCGCGGCGAAGTCATCAATTACGTGACCGCCAAGTATGGCCGCGAAAATGTCGCCCAGATCATCACTTTCGGCACCATGGCGGCCAAGGCAGCCATTAAGGACGTGGGACGCGCCATGGACGTGCCGTACGCCGACGTTGACCGCATCGCCAAGATGGTCCCGACCACGCTCAACATCAAGCTGGAAGACGCCATCCGGGAATCGCCGGCGCTGCAGCAGGCCTACGACAGCGATCCGCAAGTGCGCGAGCTGCTGAACACCGCCAGGAAGCTCGAAGGCATGGTGCGCAATGCCGGAGTGCATGCCGCGGGCGTGGTGATCTCGCCGCGGCCGCTGAACGAACTGGTCCCGCTGCACAAGACCAAGAACGACGAAATCGTTACCGCCTTCGACATGGTGGCCATCGAAAAGCTGGGTCTGCTGAAGATGGACTTCCTCGGCCTGACCACGCTCACCATTCTCGATGACGCGGTGAAGCTGATCGCGCAGACCAGAGGAGAGCGCATCTCTCTCGACGGCCTGCAGCTCGACGATCAGGAAACTTACCAGAAGGTATTTCACAAGGGGCTGACTTCGGGCGTGTTCCAGTTTGAGTCGCGCGGCATGCGCGACGTGCTGCGCCGCTATCAGCCCAATTCAATCGAAGACCTCACCGCCCTGAACGCCCTCTATCGTCCGGGACCGATCCAGGGCGGCATGATTGACGACTTCATCGATCGCAAGCATGGCCGCAAGCGGATCGAATACGAGCTGCCCGAACTGCAGGAAATCCTGCAGGAAACGCTGGGCGTCATCGTCTATCAGGAACAGGTGATGCAGATCGCCAACCGGCTGGCCGGATACTCCCTGGGCGAGGCCGATCTGCTGCGCCGCGCCATGGGCAAGAAGATTGCATCGGAAATGGCGGCACAGCGCGAGCGCTTCGTCACCGGCGCAAATCAGCGCGGTTATCCTCCGAAGAAGATTGAGAAGATTTTTGACCTGATGGCCCAGTTCGCCGGCTACGGCTTTAACAAATCGCACTCCGCCGCCTACGCGCTGCTGGCCTACCAGACGGCGTATCTGAAGACCCGCTACCCGGTCGAGTTCATGGCTGCGCTGCTGACTTCGGTGACCGGCAGTACGGATGACGTCGTTAAGTACATCAATGAATGCCGCGAAATGGGTATTGCCGTCGAGGCCCCCGACATCAACGTGAGTGACGCGAACTTCACGCCCCATGGCAGCGCCATCCGGTTCGGGCTGGCCGCGGTGAAGAACGTCGGCCACAACGCCATCGTTTCCATCGTGGCCGGACGCAAAGAGCTGGGCCGCTATAGTTCGATTTACGAATTCTGCGAGAAGGTGGACCTGCGCCTGCTGAACAAGCGCGTGCTGGAATCGCTGATCAAAAGCGGCGCCATG
>Ga0187822_10000018_pt1 | contig 23568 bp, 23 predicted proteins | sample NC_wetland_sal_i_18_FD_132967 | JGI IMG/M metagenome (GOLD analysis project Ga0187822, IMG submission 132967) | Wetland sediment microbial communities from Neuse River Estuary, North Carolina, USA - SourceSoil_2 | ecosystem: Environmental > Aquatic > Freshwater > Wetlands > Sediment | place...
ATAGGGAGCGCGCGGAGGAGAAGTCAAGGCAGCTAGTGGCTTGGTTTGAAATTTCTCCTCTTACAAGGGCGTCATCCTTCACGGCCTTCAAGCCGTGAAGGATCTCGCGCGAAGCCGATACGCAGCTTCGCCCCTGCTTTGGCGCCAATGCGCGCCAGATCCTTCGGGACTGAAGTCCCTCAGGATGACGCCGTTGTAAAGGGATGGCTTCGGATTGAGCCCACTACCCGGCGCAGCAACCCAGCCGCGGAGCGGCGCAAGAATAAAGCCCAGGGCGCAAGCCCTGGGGGGAATCGAGGAAGCCCGGTTGGGGCGAAAGCGGCGGGCGAGGGCGCCCGCCCCACACAAAGACACGGCTATGGCATCTATCTCCAGCTTGCGGTTGCGGCGCAGTGAGGCGCAGTTGCACGCCCTGGCAGGGGTGGAACGCGAGATACGGATCAACGATCCCAATGGCCGGCGAAAGTATCTGCGGGATTTCAGCCAGGCCTTCCGCTCCTACGAGTCGGTCATCGACCGTCAGGAATTGAGCGCCAGCGTGCGCGGCGCCGACACCGTCCTGGTCGGCGACTACCACGCTCTGCCTTCGGCCCAGCGTTTCGCGGCGACTCTGCTCGAAGACCGCGCCCAGCCCGGAGACCGTCCGGTTGTGCTGGGCCTCGAAACCATTTTCTCCCGCGACCAGCACATTCTCGACGAATGGTGGCGGCGCGAGATTGACGCGCAAGAATTGCAGCAGCGCATCCGCTTCGATCTCGACTGGGGATACGACTGGGCGCCGTTCTACGAATTGCTGGTGACCGCCCGCGAGCACGCCGATGCGATCTACGGGCTGGATTGCATGCCTCGCGAAGATTTGCGCAAGATCGGGGCGCGCGACCGCCACGCCGCCCACAAGCTGGCCGAGATCCGGCAGCGCCATCCCCATGCGATCATCATGGTGCTGTTCGGCGAATCGCACCTGGCGCCCGGCCATCTTCCCAAAGTGCTGCAGGAACGTTTGCCGGAAGAGCGCGTGCTTACCGTCCTGCAGAACGTGGATGCTCTCTACTGGCGCGCCGCCGGCGAGCGGCAGGAACGCGTGGATGCGGTGCGGGTAAACCGCGACGTAGTCTGCGTATTCAATTCCACGCCCCTGGAGAAATACGAGAACTACCGCCTTCACCTGAGCCGCTGGGGACGCACCGAGGAGGAAGGCCCCGATCTCGCGCCCACCATCTACAACCTGATTGACAGCCTGCTGCGGTTTCTCGACATCGACCGCTACTCGTCGCACAATGGCACGCAGCCCAAATTTCTGGTCGACCTGATGCCGGAAGTCTACTGCCGGGCCTCGGGCGCGCGGCTGCGCCAGCAAATCTCCCGCTACTCCGCCACCGAGGAAGAAACCGAAGCCATGGTGAGCCATGTGGAAGAGCGCGGCAGCGTCTATCTGCCCCAGGTCAATGCCTTCTACGTGCGCGAGTTCAAGATGATGTATGCGGCCGAAGAAGCGGCGCGTTTCCTGCATCATGCCTGCCGCGGTTTGCCGGCGCGCGCCGGAACTTCGGCAGCGCCTCGGGGCCCGGACCACTTCTATGCCCAGACGGTGGAGTACGCCCTGGGCTATTTCGGTTCGCGAGTGTTGTACCCGGCGCGCCCGGAGGCGGAGGATAGCGGGAATCGCGAATCGCCTGGGCCACCTCTGCAATCCGAGCACAAAAGGACGGAAGCCAGTGCCCGGCTGCTGGGCTACATGCTGGGCAATGCCTTGTACGACGCCTATCTCAAGGGACGGGTTTCGCGCGGCCTGTTGCGTCGGCTGTTTCTGGTCCACCTGGACGAGCCGGGCAAAGCAAAAGACGCGTACAAGCAGATCGCCGCAAAAGTTCGCGGCCACGGCAAGAAGCTGCCGTCTTCGGTGAGTCTGGACAAGTAGCGCCGCCGCGACTGCTCGAGTGCAGCCCAGCGTGGTCGCGGGCGACTCGCCCGCGGCTTTTGATTTAGCCTTCGATCTTGCCTTTAATTCCGCCTGGACTTCATCCTCAGTTTTGCGTTCCGGCTCTCGCGAGCGGGTCGCCCGCGTCCACACAAGACCAGAAGCCGACGCTACTCCAACCCAGATGCTAATCTTAGAAGCTGAAGCCGAACTGCCTTCTTGAACGCCGATTCCATGCGCGCACTCTTCGAGCAGGTCCGCCGGGGCAAGCTCTCCCCGGACGCCGCGGTCGACCGCCTGCGCCATCTTCCGTTCGAGAATCTGGGATTCGCCAACCTCGACCACCATCGCGCCTTGCGAGCTGGAATGCCCGAGGTCATATTCGGGCCGGGCAAGACTCCGTCGCAGATGGCATCCATCTTTTCTCGTCTGGCTAAGCACGGCGGGAACATCCTGGCCACTCGAGCCACTGAAAAGCAGCTGGCCGCGGTAAAGAAGAAAGTGCCGAAGGCCGAGTATCAGCCGCTAGCGCGCGCCATTGTCCTGCGGCGCGACCGGAAGAAATACGGCAAGGGAATCATCGCCGTGGTGTCGGCCGGTACCAGCGATATTCCGGTGGCGGAAGAAGCCGTGGTCACGGCTGAAATGATGGGCAACGACGTCGAACACCTTTACGACGTCGGGGTCGCGGGCATTCACCGCCTGCTGGCGAATCGCGCCTCCCTGACGCGAGCTCGCGTGGTGATCGTGTGCGCCGGCATGGAAGGCGCCCTGCCCAGCGTTGTAGGAGGCCTGGTCGGTGTTCCAGTCATCGCGGTGCCCACCAGCGTGGGCTACGGGGCGGCCTTCCAGGGCCTGGCGGCGCTGCTGGGGATGATGAATTCCTGCGCGTCCAACGTCAGCGTGGTGAATATTGATAATGGATTTGGAGCGGGGTACGTGGCCTCGCTGATCAATCGGCTGTAGACGGTCCCACCGACCGTGTAGGGACGGGTCTCCGACCCGTCCCCACATGGCCCGTGGGCTCACTTGACAATAATCGTTATAACGACTATATTCATGATGTGGCTAAAGGCGTTCAATCCGAGATCCGGCAAACCAAGCCCTTCAATAACCTGGAGGATGAAGCCCTGGTCGCGCTGCAACTCACGGCGGACCGGCTGCATTGGCGCCTGAGCGAGATGCTGAAGCCGCACGGCCTATCGCCGACCCAATACAATGCCTTGCGCATCCTGCGCGGCGCCGGGAGTGAGGGACGGGCCTGCAGCGAGATTGCCGAGCGCATGGTTAACCGCGATCCCGACATCACCCGCCTGGTTGACCGCCTGGAACGCCGGGGACTAGTCGCGCGCAGCCGTGAAGGGCCGGACCGGAGAGTCATTACGACACGGATTACGCCGGCCGGCCTGGAGTTGCTGCAATCTTTGGATCGCCCGGTCGAAGAGTTTAACCGGAAGATGCTGGGCCCGCTGGGCGAGCAGCGTCTGCGGACGCTGCTGCAGCTTCTCGAAGCCGCCAGGGCGCAGGCGGATTAATATTTTCAGCGGAGGGCCCGCCTGAAGCTGCGGCCTTCTATATAGTTTGGGACTTCAAGCAATCGGCCCTGCAGGGAAAAACGCTGGCGAGGAGATCGCGATGCACAACGTTTCGAACCAGTCCTGGGCTTTCACGGCTTTTCGGGTGGTGGTGGGCAGCGTGTTTCTGGCCCACGGCATTCAAAAGGTTTTCATGTTCGGCTTTCACGGGGTGGCTGGAGCGTTTGCCTCCATGGGCGTCCCGGCGCCGGCGGTCACCAGCGTGCTGGTGGCGCTGGTTGAGCTTCTGGGCGGGACCGCACTGATCCTTGGGTTCCTGACACGATGGGCGGCTGCGCTCAATGGCTTTGACATGCTGGTGGCCATCCTCCTGGTCCACTTGAAGAACGGCTTCTTCAATCCCATGGGGGTCGAGTTTCCGTTGACTTTGTTGGTTGCATGCCTTGTATTGGTAATCCACGGGCCGGGCGCGGCGTCGGTCGACGGGGCGCTGGCCAAAAGAACGTAAGGATCTTGGGTTGTGATGTGGGCGCGAGCGCCCCGCTCGTGCCGCCCTCGGCCAGAGCCGGGTGTCCAAAACTCAGCCTGGGAGGGTCGTCATCTGCGGCGGCGCGGCGATTTGCGCCGCGGGCGAGAAACTGTTTGCGCGGACTGCGTCCGTCCGCCGCCAAATACGCGCGCGAAAATCTTGTCGATATTTCTCAGCTGCCGCTTCAGATCGAAGGCCCGCTCAATCTGCGGGCGAGGCACGCGGCTGGTAATGCTCTTGTCGCGCAGCACCAGTTCCCGAAAGTTCAGCCCTTCCTTCCAGGCCCGCATGGCATGGCTCTGCACCGCGCGATAAGCTTCCTCGCGCGAGACACCGTGCTCCACCAGGTCGAGCAGAAGCTGTCCGCTGAACACCAGCCCGCCCGTACTCTCCAGATTGATTTTCATCCGTTCCAGGTAGACGAACATGGTGTCGAGCACGTTCGTGGTCTTTTGCAGCATGTAGTCCACCAGGGTGGTGGAATCGGGAATGATGATGCGTTCGACCGAGGAGTGCGAAATGTCACGCTCGTGCCACAGCGGAACGTTTTCAAAAGCGGCTTGCGCGTTCGACCGTACCACCCGGGCCAGGCCGCTGATCTGCTCCAGGGTGACGGGGTTGCGCTTGTGCGGCATGGCCGACGAGCCCTTCTGCTTTTCACTGAAGAACTCTTCGACTTCCCGCACCTCGGTGCGCTGCAGGTGGCGAAGCTCGGTCGCAATCTTGTCCAGGGTGCAGGCGATCACGGCCAGCGTGGCGAGGTACGCGGCGTGGCGGTCGCGCTGGATGACCTGGGATGAAATAGCGGCAGCTTTCAATCCGAGGCGCGCGCACATGCTCTCTTCCAGTTCCGGACTGAGATGGGCAAAGGTGCCCACGGCGCCGGAAAATTTCCCCACACGCATGTCCTCGGCGGCCGCGCGAAAGCGCGCAATGTTGCGCTGGGTCTCGGAGTACCAGTTGGCCAGCTTGAAACCAAACGTGATGGGCTCGGCATGAATGCCATGGGTGCGGCCGATCATGGGCGTGTCTTTGAATTCCCAGGCGCGGCGCTCCAGTACAGCGGAGAGATTTTCCAGATCGGCGGCGATAATCGCCGAGGCCTGCTGGATGAGCAGGGCCTGCGACGTGTCGACTACATCGTTCGAAGTCAGCCCGTAGTGAAACCAGCGGGCATGCGGGCCGACGATCTCGGCCACGGCGGTGGTGAAGGCGATGACGTCATGGCGGACTTCGGCTTCGATCTCGGCAATCCGGTCCAGGTTGATGTCGGCCCGCTCGCGGATGGCTCGGGCAGCGTCTTTCGGCACCATGCCGGCTTCGGCCAGGGTTTCGGTGGCCGCGACTTCGACCGCCAGCCAGGTGCGGAAGCGATTCTCGTCGCTCCAGATGCGGCCCATGTCGGGACGGGTATAGCGTGGGATCACGTTGTGTCTCCCCTGCTGTCTGCGAGAAATGCGGGACTAGGGATTCTAAATGGAGGAAGAGGCCGGTGACCAGTCGAACGCCACGCCAAGCGGTCAGTAGTAAGTAAGGGTTCGGCGGCGCACAGTTGATGAGGCGGCAGTACCCACGCCGGCGGTCGCCGTCTGTTCCGTCCAGTTGCCGAAACTGTCGTACTGGTACGAATAGCGGGTCTCCGACGTTTCCGGCAGTGGGAACCGGGGAGGCTCTCCTGCGGCGGGTTCACTGGGAGTCAGGTTACCCTCCGCGTCAACCAAATAGGAAACACCGATGGCGATGGCAGCGTTGTCAGCGAAGGTTGTGCGTTCCTCAGTCTTGTCACCCTGATCGCCGTAAGCCACAGTAGTAGTTTTTACGAAGAAGGAGTTGGTTTCCCGAGTAGAGATGATGCGGTCTTGCCGGTCGTAGCGATAGACCGTGCCACTTTCCCGCCGCCCGTTAAAAAGCGTTGCCATCCCTTTGGCCAGCGCCGCCGCTTCCGCGGGATTCATTTGTGACCGTGCTTCCGGGGAAAGCCGGTCGAGAAGCATCGCGGAGGGATTTTCCCAGGTGACCTTTTCTTCGCTGAGCCGCCCTTTAGCTTCGTAGGTGCGAACGACGCGGCTCAGCACGTTGCCTTGGCCGTCGCGAACCTGTGCTTCTAATGGCCGGTCGTTTTCGTCATAGAGAACCGCCACGGTGCCGCCCGTCGGCACTCCCGCCCCGGCCAGAATTCCCTGCCAGGCAGAGCCTGCGAAGGCGGTGTTTCGATTTTGTTCCAGGGTCCTCGGATCAAAACTGAGGATTTCCGTCTTGTGGCCGAGTTCGTCGTACTGAAAGCTGGTCCGGTCGGAATTCTGACTGTTGGTGACGCTCACCCTTCTTCCGGAATTGTCGTAGGTATAAATCTTGCCTACGCCCGGTTCTCCGGCTTTGCCGGAGGTGGTGTTAACAAGTCTGCCCTCGGCATCGTACGTGTTGGTTGTGATCCATTCCGACCCATCCGAATTGCCATTGCGGAACGTGAGGGTTTTCCCATCCGGACTGTATTCCGTTGTGGTTGAGAATTCCGTGCCATTAGAGAAGGTGGTCCGTTCGACGCACGTCCGGACCGGGCCGCGAAGGCCGGCTCGCTCACGATCAGACATAGGGCTGCTCCCGCCGGCAGATTTTGCGCTTGGCCCGGCGGTCGATGACTCTGCGGAAGGAGACGGGGGCCTCGCTGAAGCGCAGAGCGGCGAGAGAAAGAGCATAACCATCGCAAAATATCGCGGCGCTTTCCCGAGAGTTGTATCCCAGTTCAAGCAACCTCCGGAGCCAGACCAAAGGATTCTAGTCCTGGAAGGCGGGGCCTGAACGCGATTTTCGCGTGATCAGGCCAGCGCGATCACGTCGATCTCCACCAGGACGTCTTTGGGGAGCCGGGCCACTTCCACCGTGGACCGGGCCGGCGGGGCAATATTGAAAAACCGGCCATAGACCTCATTCATGGCAGCGAAGTCGCCGATGTTTTTGAGGAAAACCGTGGTGCGCACCACTTTTTTCAGTCCGCTTCCGGCTGCGGTCAGAATCGCCGAAAGATTCTTGAGAACCCGGTCAGTCTGCGCGGCTACGTCGCCGCCGATCACCTGCTGATTTGCCGGATCAATCGCCACTTGCCCGGAGACGAAGACAAAGCCATTGGCCCGGATGGCTTGGGAGTAAGGCCCAATCGCCTGCGGTCCCTCTTTGGTTGCAATCACGTCGCGCATGAAACCTCCAGAAGCGGTCGTCAGAATTAATGCAGATGGACAGCGATGGAGTCAACTTGCGGCGGCGGCCAAAAGCGCCGACGGAAAATAAAACCAGTAGTCAGTATTTCAGTTGCCGGTTCCCAGTTGGGCGATGAGCGGCGACTTACGATTAGACTCTCTGCAGTCTCTGCACATCGTGCACGCCGGGGATCTTGCGGACCCCGTTGACGATGTTCTCCAGGTGTTTCAAGTCGGCAATGTCGAGCACGATATCGACATTCGCCTGGCCGTTGTTGGTGCGGGCTTCGATGTTGCGGATGTTGGTCTGAGTATCGCTGATCACGGCGGTGATTTGTTTGAGCATCCCAAAACGGTCGTCGCAGAAGACGGTTAGTTTTACCGGGTAGGCGCTGGGGGTTCCGTCGTCCTGGGACCACTCCACATCAATCCGGCGTTCCGGTTCATACATCAGATTGGTCACGTTGGGGCAGTTGAGGGCATGCACCGCAACGCCCTTGCCGCGAGTCACGTAGCCGACAATGCCTTCGCCGCGGATCGGGTTACAGCAACGCGCCCGGTAAACCAGCAGGTCGCCGTGTCCTTTGACCCGGATGGCGTTGTTGTTCTGGTCGCCGCCGAAGACGCGCCGCACCACGCTGGCCAGGCCGCTCGGCTTCTCCTGTTCCTCATCGGCCAGGGGAGCGCCGGCCGCCGGCGCCATGCGTCCCAATATCTGCCGCGCCGAATACTTGCCGTAGCCAATGCCCGCCATCAGGTCGTCGGGACGCCCCGCGCCGTAGTCGGACGCGATCTTCTGCCAGTCTTCGTCCTTGACATCCTTCAGCGAGACGCGATACTTGCGCGCTTCTTTTTCGATCAGTTTGCGGCCGATTTCTATGGCGCGTTCGCGCTGATGGACGTTCAGCCAGTGCTTGATCTTGTTGCGGGCGCGTGATGACTTGGCAATCGCCAGCCAGTCGCGGCTGGGCTTATGCCCGGCCTGGGTAAGGATTTCGACGATGTCGCCGCTATGCAGTTTGAAGCGCAGCGGGACCATGCGGCCGTTCACTTTGGCGCCCACGCAACTGTGGCCGACCTCGGTGTGAACGGAATAGGCGAAGTCGATGGGCGAAGAGTCGCGGGGCAAAACCACGACTTTGCCCTTGGGGGTGAAGGTGTAAACCTCTTCGGGATAAAGATCGATCTTCAGGGTCGACAAAAATTCGCTGGGATCGGAAACGTCGCGCTGCCATTCCACCACCTGGCGCAGCCAGGCCAGGCGCTGCTCGTCCTGGGCCGAGACCGGGCCATCTTTGTATTTCCAGTGGGCGGCAATGCCTTCCTCCGCCATCTTGTGCATTTCCTCGGTGCGGATTTGCACTTCGAAGGGCGTTCCTTCCTCTGAAATCACCGAAGTATGCAGCGATTGATAAAGATTCGGCCGCGGCATGGCGATGAAATCCTTGATCCGGCCGGGCACGGGACGCCACAGATTGTGAATGATGCCCAGCACGGCATAGCAATCCTGCACCGATTGCGTGATCACGCGCATGGCATAGAGGTCGTACACCTGCTCGACCGTAATGTGCTGCCGCTGCAATTTTTTGTAGATGCTGTACAGGCGCTTGATGCGGCTTTCGACGGTCGCCGTGATGCCTGCCTCTTTCAGCTTGTCGCGGAATACTCCTTCCACTCGCGCCAGGAACTCTTCGCCCGCCTTGCGCCGGGCCTCGACCGCATCGTGGACCTGCTGATATCCGATGGGGTCGACATAGCGGAAGCCCAGGTCTTCCAGTTCTCCGCGGATTTTCCCCATGCCCAGGCGGTGCGCAATCGGGGCGTAGATATCCAGGGTTTCGCGCGCGATTTTCTGTTGCCGGTCGGGCGGCAGGTGCTCCAGGGTGCGCATGTTATGCAACCGGTCGGCCAGCTTGATCAGCACCACGCGGATGTCATCGATCATGGCCAGCATCATCTTGCGCAGGTTCTCGGCCTGCTGTTCTTCGCGGGTGGCGAAATCGATGGCGCTGATCTTGGTGACGCCCTCGACGATATGGGCCACCTGCTCGCCGAATTCTTTGCGGATATCGACGACCGTGACCGAAGTATCCTCGACCGAGTCATGCAACAGACCGGCGGCGATGGCGACCGGGTCCATTTTCATCTCGGCCAGGACCAGCGCCACTTCCAGGGGATGGACCAGGTAGGGCTGGCCGGAGGCCCGGCTTTGCCCGGCATGATGTTTCTGGGAAAACTCGTAGGCTTTGCGGATCAGTTCGAGATCGTCGTTGGGCCGGTTGGCCCGCATCCGGCGCATCAGTTCCCGGAAGCGGGTGACCGTGAGCACATTGGTCGCGAACTGCTGGCGCAACGTCGCCATGCTGGATTATAGCGTGGTTGTGTGGCGCGGGCGCCCCGCCCGCGGCCTTTGGACGTTGACAACCGGCCATCAAAGGTCACAGGCCGCGGACGAGGGCGCCCGCACCAACACAATCTGCTAGAGTTGAGACGCACCATCCCGGCATGAATTCTTCACGCATCCTGGTCAGCGGCGCTTCCGGTCCGATCGGATCGGCCCTGCTGCCCTTTCTGAAGGCCCAGGGATTTGCCGTCACCCGGCTGGTACGGAATTCAGCCGCAGGGGAAGACCAAATCATGTGGGACCCGGCCCGCCCGGTCCCGCCGGAAACCGCTTCCGGCTTCGACGGGGTCATCCATCTCTCAGGAGAAACCATTGTCGGCCGCTGGACCGAGGCCAAGAAACAGCGCATCCTGGAAAGCCGGTCCCAGGGCACGGGACACCTGGCGGAAGCGGCCGCCAATGCGGCGCAGCGCCCGCGAGTCTTCATCTCGGCTTCGGCTGTGGGTTACTATGGCAACCGCGGAGACGAGATTCTACGAGAAGAGAGTCCTTCCGGCGATGGCTTCGCCGCCGAAATCTGCCGCCAGTGGGAAGGCGCAACCCGGCCCGCGGCGGCGGCCGGAATTCGCACCGCACAGATGCGCATTGGAGTTGTGATGAGCGCGCAGGGCGGCGCCTTGCCGAAAATGATTACACCCTTCCGCCTGGGTCTGGGCGGCAGGCTCGGCAGCGGCCGGCAGTGGTGGAGTTGGGTGTCGGTCGACGACGTGGCCGGCGCCATTCATCACGTTTTGACCCACGACACTCTGCAGGGCCCGGTCAATACCGTCGCGCCGAATCCGGCGACCAATGCGGAGTTCACCAGCACACTTGCTTCCGTTTTGCACCGCCCGGCGATTTTCCCCATGCCCGCGTTTGCCGTCCGTCTGGTCTTTGGAGAAATGGGCGAAGAACTTTTTCTCGGAAGCCAGCGAGTGGAACCGGCCAAGCTGGCAGCCAGCGGATATCAGTTCCGGCACCCCGTCTTGAGAAATGCGCTGCAGGAGATTCTGCGGCGCTGACCGGCATGCTTTGCGAAGATGAAAGCTAGATAATTTTTCCTCTAACTGCTGCCTGCAGGTCTGCCACTCTTTGGATCGCCTCCTCTTGGACCTTCGCGTCATCTCCGAAGCCGGAAATCCAGAACACGTCGGGTTCGCGGCGGAACCAGGTCATCTGCCGCTTGGCGTAGTTCCGATGCGCCTGTTGCGCCGCCTGCACGGCGGTTTCACGATCGAACTCGCCCCGCATCAGCGCCACCGCCTGTTTGTATCCTAGGGCGGACAGCGGGCGCGGGGCCGCGCCGTATTTCTCCAGCAGTGTCAAAGTCTCTTCCGACAACCCGTTGTCGAACATCCGTTGCGCCCGCTGATTGATTCGCGCATACAGCGCCTTGCGGTCGGGATTGAGCCCCAAACGCACGATGCGAAACCCCTGGAGCGGCTCCCGTTCTTGCTTCCACATGTCGCTCATTCGTGTCCGCGTGGCCAGGCAGACTTCAATGGCCCGTAACAGTTTGGGTGCGTCATTGGCATGAATCTTTGCCGCAGCGGCGGGATCGAGACGCCGCAGGACCCGGTGCAGATAGCCCGGCCCCTTCACTTCCGCGCGCGCCCGCAACCGCTCGCGCAAATCCTCCGACCGCTGCGGACCGGCGAAGAGGCCCTCCAGCAGCGCGCGCAGATAAAGCCCCGTCCCGCCGACCACAATGGGTAAAGCACCCCGCTGCCTGATCTGCTGCAATACTTCGCGGGCCTGGCGAGCGTAATCGCCGGCGGTGACGTAGCCGCAGGGGTCCACGAAATCCAGCAGATGGTGAGGCACGCGGGCACGCTCGGCGACGCTGGGTTTCGCGGTCCCAATCTCAAACTCGCGATACATGGCCACCGAATCGCAGTTCACGATCTCGCCGCCGAAACGTTCGGCGAGGGCCAGCGACAGCGCGGTCTTCCCGCTTCCCGTCGGACCGAGCACCACCACCAGCAGCGGATCGGGCGACCCAGTCAGCGGGCACCCCAGGCGATGTGATGCCAGTAGCGGATAAGCGTGAGCAGCAAAATGAGCCCGCCGATGATAAGAATGCCACGCGCTTCCAGCTTGTGGATGGAAGGCTTAGCAGGAGGCTTGGAAGACGGAGCCACAAAAAGCATTGTAGCGCCGCAGCTCAATGTGGGCGCTAGCGCCCCGCTCGTGCAGGAAGCCACCCCGGACCACGTGGGGACAGCCGCCCTCGGCTGTCCGGCGGAGCAAAGCTCCGCTATCTCGGCAAACCCCCGTCGAGCTGCGCTCGACCGGACAGCCGAGGGCGGCTGTCCCCATGTGGTCCGAGGCGCTTTCACGCAGTGCGCCGCGGACCGGACTCTTCCATAAAAAACTGCCGGACTTGCTCGGCCTGGACGGTTCGAAGACCCGTCCCCACACGGCCCGTGGTGGCCACGGCACGAGCGGGGCGCTCGCGCCTACATTCATTTGGCAGATGCTAAACTTCCTGCTGCCGTGTCGTTGCCCCCGACTACTCCCGCGCGGAAAACCATACGCTTCGGCGTTTTCGAGATCGACCTGGCGGCCGGTGAACTGCGCAAAAATGGCAACCGGATTCGCCTTCAGGAACAGCCTTTTCAGGTTCTGGTCTGCCTTTTGGACCGGCCAGGAGAGGTGATCACGCGCGAAGAGCTGCGCCAGAAATTGTGGCCGGCTGACACCTTCGTGGATTTCGATCACAGCCTGAATACCGCGATCAACAAACTGCGGGAAGCGCTGGGAGACTCGGCCTCCAGCCCGCGTTACGTGGAAACGCTGGCCCGGCGGGGATACCGATTCCTGGGGCCGGTGCAGCGGACGTACCCCAATTCGCAGGCCTCGGCCACCGACGCTGCGCCGCCCGCCGGAGTCGCGAGCCCGGAAGCCCCCTTCCATCGTACCCTTGAAGTTCCGTTGCCCCGCCGCGGTCTGACCCGCGGTCTGTTCGCCCTGATTCAAACCATGTATCTGATCTTTTATCTGAGCGCGCTGTTTCGGCTGGGCGAGATCGAGAGGATCACGAGCACGTTTCTGCCGGGATGGGTAGCGCGCGCCGTCTTTATCGCCGTACTGGTCACGGCAGGCGTAGGCATCCCGCTGCGCTGTTACCTGATCTCGGCCGTGGCTTTCGACCACCGCGGGCTGGGAGAAAAATTCCGGCGGATGTTTCCGGTCGTACTGGCGCTGGACCAGTTGTGGGCCGTGGCCCCCTTTCTTCTCGCCGAGAAGATCGGATTTGGGGCGGCCTTTGCCGCCACCGCTGCCCTGCTGTATGTGCCGTTTTCAGAGAGGACGCTGGTGCGGCTGGCGTATCCGCTGCCCGAGGCCGGATAACCATTCGAGAACCTGCTCACGAAAGCCGCGGATCGGCGTCTGAAACCAAAGGCGAGAGGGATCTGAGATTTCAAATTTCAGGTTTTAGATTTCAGACTTCAGATTGCAGACTGATCGAACTCGCCTCATCGCCGGAATCTAGGTTCTTAAATCTGAAATCTAAATTCTGAAATCTGAAATTTTTAGATCTTCCTGGTCCAAGGAGAACAATCTTGCGCATCGCGCTGGCTCTTGCGGTCATGGTCTTGATTCTCGTCCCCCGCAGCGCTTACACGCAGAGCGCTGCATCCTCCCACGCCTCGGTTCTCGATGTCACTTCCATCGATACCAACGTCGATCCCTGCACTGACTTCTTCGCTTACTCGTGCGGAAGCTGGCTGCAGAACAATCCCATTCCACCGGACAAGACGAGCTGGGGCGTGGGCGGCAAGCTGGCGGACCAGAACCGGGCGCTGCTGCGCGAGATCCTCGAGGAGGCAGCGTCAGGCGGCCCCGGCCGCGATCCGGTGAAACAAAAAATCGGCGACTACTACAGCGCCTGCATGGACGAAAAGGCAATCGAGACCGCCGGGGCGAGCCCGCTCAAGAGCGATCTCGAACGAATCAATAAAATGCGCTCCAAGCGCGAAATGGCCAGAGTCGTTGCCGCCATGCCGGGCCTGAACGTCCCTTTCGCTTTCCAGTCTGACCAGGATTACAAAAATTCTTCCCAGGTGATCGCGCAGGTGGACCAGAGCGGGCTTGGCCTCCCCGACCGCGACTACTACCTCAATACGGATGCGAAATCAGTGGAACTTCGCCAGGCCTACTCGGCCCATGTCCAGAAAATGTTCCAACTGCTGGGGGATTCGCCGGAAGCTGCTGCCACCGAGGCCCAGACCGTCCTGCGCATGGAGACGGCGCTGGCCCGGGGATCGCTGACCCAGGTGGAGCGCCGCGATCCCAAACTGCTTTATCACAAGATGAAGCGCCGGGAACTGGAAGGGATCAGTCCATCCTTCCGCTGGAAAGAATACTTCTCTCTGGCTGGTCAGCCCGGACTGCAATCCCTGAATGTGGCCGCTCCTGAGTTCTTCAAGACGATGGATGCCGCCCTGAAGAAAGAAAGTCTGGAGAACTGGAAGGCCTACCTGCGCTGGCATTTGGTGGATGCCAACGCGCCATACCTCTCGAGCGCGTTCGTGGACGCCGACTTCGATTTCTTCGGCAAGACCTTGACCGGCGTCCAGCAAATCGAACCCCGCTGGAAGCGCTGCGTCAACTACGTGGACAACGACCTGGGCGAGGCCCTGGGCCAGGCCTACGTGGAGCGTGCTTTCCCGCCCCAGGCCAAGCAGCGCGCCCAGAAACTGGTGAAGCAGATCGAAGCCGCCATGGAGCAGGATATCGATGGAGTTTCCTGGATGTCGCCGGCAACCAAACAACAGGCGCTGGCGAAGCTGCATGCCCTGGCCAACAAGATCGGCTATCCCGACAAATGGCGGGACTACAGCGCCCTGACCATCGCGCGCGACGATTACATGGGCAACGTGGTGCGCGCCCGCAAGTTTGAATTCAACCGTCAGATCGCGAAGATCGGCAAGCCCGTGGACCGCGGCGAGTGGGACATGACGCCGCCCACGGTCAATGCCTACTACAATCCGCAGATCAACGACATCAATTTTCCCGCCGGCATCCTGCAGCCGCCCTTCTTCGATCCCCGCGCTGACGATGCTCCGAACTATGGCGACACCGGCGCCACCATTGGACACGAACTGACCCATGGCTTCGACGACGAAGGCCGGCAGTTCGATGCCCAGGGCAATCTGCGCGACTGGTGGACCGCGGAAGACGGCAAACAGTTCGACCAGCGCGCCAGTTGCATCTCCGACCAGTATTCACAATATATTGCGGTCGATGACGTCAAGGTCAATGGGCAGCTGACCCTGGGCGAGAATGTGGCCGATCTGGGCGGCATGATGCTGGCTTACATGGCCTGGAAAACCGAAACCCAGGGCCAGAAACTGGAGCCCATTGACGGCTTCACGCCGGAGCAGCGTTTCTTCATCGGCTATGGACAGAGCTGGTGTTCCAGCACGCGCGACGAAACCAAGCGCATGTATGCCACCATTGACCCCCACTCACCCGATAAATACCGGGTCAACGGAGTCGTTTCCAACTCACCTCAGTTTCAGCAGGCGTTCCAGTGCAAAGCCGGTTCCGCGATGGTGCGGGAGAAGAGATGTAGAGTCTGGTGAGAAGTCGGGCGTCGGACCTCAGACGGCGGACCTCGGGCGGCGGACTAGAGTTCTAAAGTCAGAGCCGCGCCTCGGACGGGTGTGGATATTACAGTCCTTCAGCAGGCAGGTTCAAGGTCGACGGTTTGCTCCACGGCGCGTGAGAGGGTTGTCCGAGGGCCGACGTCCAAGGTCTGAGGTCTGATGTCCGACCTACTGTATTTCTGACCGATCCGGGTTGTAATAGAAGTGGAAGCGCAGCGCCAGATATTGGCCGCCGAATTCGGTGGGAAGGGGCGGGAAGGGTTTGGATGCGGTAATCCCGCCGTAGGCGGCGCGATCCAACGCCACGTCGCCGGACGAGCCCACAATCTGCAGCCCGGCAACCTGGCCGTTCTTCAGGATGGCGAACTCAATCGAGACTTTCCCCTTTTTCATGAGCGGCGCACGCGCCGATTCGGGGATAATGCGATACCAGTTCTCCCGCACATCGTGCAACACCCGGGCCAGGTAAGGACCGAAATCCACTCCCATGGTGTCACTGAGGACGTCCATCGGGCCAATCGCCTCGCCGCCTTGCTTGCCCTGGCCAAGACCGTAATCCCCGTTGTCGCCGCCGTATCCGCCGCGATTTGACATGGCCGCGCGCGCTGCCTGTTCGATGGCCGATCCTGCCGACATGGCGCCGGTGTTGAAATTCGGAGTGGGCCGTTCCGCGGGTGGAGTCTGCAGGCGTGCCACCTGGTTCTGATCCGGCGGCGGGGGCGGTTGCGGCGCTGGCGGTTCCTGCGCCGCCGGGGCCGGCGCCGCGGGCTGCGATTGCACCGGAGGGCCGCTGGGGCCGGGGGCGCCCGGACGCGCGCTGTCCAGAATCTTCTTCAATTCCTTGCGGTCGAGTTGCGGGGCCTTCGAGGTTGCGATCCGGTCTTTGTCCGAGATCTTGTTGGTGTCCGGCCGCTTGGTCAGTTTCTGCTCATCGGGAGGCAGTTCCAGGTAAGTCAGATCCTTCTGCTTCAACAGGTCTTGCGGGCTCACCAGGATTACGGAACGCCGATGCATCATGTCGGCCAGCCGGCCCGAGTTGACCACCAGGATGACGATGGCCAGGTGGACAACCACAGAAATCCAAAAGGCTTCCCGCTGCCGCGATCGCGAGAGGTCGTCCTGCAGCTGAATCAGCAGCGCAGGAACGTCATGCATTTCGAGATAAGCAGATTCCCATCCGCTAGCGTCGTATAGATCGCCGCCCGGGGGTGCGGCTGGTTGCGCTGGCGGTACGGGATTGCGAGGCGGGATTTCAGTAATTGACATCGACCTGCTGGTTTAGAGTACGAAGTTGGTCCTTGGTCGTTGGCCTTTGGCCGTTGGTCGTTGGCAAAACCACTTAGCGGCACGCCAACCAGGAAATTAGGAAAAAGTCCGCCCACTAGGGCCACGCGTCAACGACAAACCCTACGGCCAGCGGCCAAAGGCCAACGACCGAGGGCCAACAGCCAACGACCAACGACTGATCCTTCCATTCTCGCATCTTTCCGGAATAACTGCGAAAAACCGGCGCCCACAGTCACTTACGTTTGTACCTGACTGGTCAATAAAGGTTACCCTGAAGAGCGGGAATTGATTGTCAAGAAGTGTAAAACAAAAAATCGCGCTGGAGCTTTACGCAGCAATGACTTACGCGTTGTGCCGAAGACATCAGCGCAAGTGTTCGAGTTGAATTTTCTGGCCGTGTTCCCGAATCGCCGCCACAATGTCGAGCGCCACGGCCAGGGCGCGCCGCCCGTCTTCAAATGAGACCAGGGGTTGGGAACGCGACCGCACCGCCTCGAGGAACGCCCTGAGCTCAGCCTGCAACGGTTCTTCCGCTACGATGGCCGGCTTGGCGACCTTGATCTGGGGATTGACCGAAGGCGTTCCTGCCGCCTCGTCTGCCTCTCCGACACTGAACACCAGCACTTCCTGGCGGCTGTAGTCGAGCGAAATGTATTGCCGCGGCTGAAAAAACCTCAGCTTGCGCACGCGCTCGGTTGAAACCCGGCTGGCGGTGAAATTGGCCACACAGCCGGATTCGAACTCCAGGCGAACGTTGGCGATGTCGGCTTTGTCCGAAAGAATGGGAAGGCCCACCGCCCGAATTTCCCTCACCGGCGATTTCACCAGCCAGAGCACGACATCAAGATCGTGAATCATGAGGTCGAGAATGACGTCCACATCGAGCGATCGCGGAGTGAACACGCTGAGCCGGTGAACTTCAAAGAACATGGGCCGGGTAATGAGCGGCGCGGTGGCCCGGACCGCGGGGTTGAAGCGTTCCAGGTGCCCGACCTGTCCGACCCGGTGCGAGCTCCGCGCCAGTCCAACCAGCTCGTCGGCTTCCGCCAGCGATGTGGCGAACGGTTTTTCCACCAGCACATCGACTCCGGCATTCATCAGCGCGCGGGCGGTCGCGAGGTGGTGCACCGTGGGAACCGCGACCGAGGCGGCCTGCACCTCGCTGTGCGTGGTCACCAGTTGCTCGACCGATCCGAACCCGCGGCAGCCGAATTCGCCGGCGACCGCGTCGGCGCGGGCCACGTCCGGGTCCACTACGCCCACCAGGCGGACAGCTTCCCCCTGCTGCGCCAGCTGGTGATAGATGCGGGCGTGGTTGCGTCCGAAGGCGCCTACACCCACCACAGCCACGTTAATAAAGTTGTCGCCCAGCTTTCGGTTCTCCGGGATCAAGAGGTTTTCTTGGCGAACTTTGAGGCCGTTCTTTGCGTCCTTTGCGTTTAAAAGCTCTCGACCGCAAAAGCCGCAAAGGATTCACTTCGCGGCCTTCTTCAGCAGTGCGATCTGCCCCGCGTGATACAGCTCGTGCTGCACGATGCCGCTGAACATGTAATAGAAGTTGTAATAATTCTGCGTCTTGCCCGGAACCTGCTCCGCCAGGCGCGAATCGGGAAACGCGGCGACTGCCTTGATCAGTTCGTGGTGCGTCTTCTTGGTCGTCTCCATGGCCTGGCTCCACGCCGCTTCGCTGGTGTCGCTGACCGGGGGAAAGTTCTGTTCGTCGGTGAGCGTGACCGCCGTGCCGCCGGCGCGGCGGGTGACCACGGCATCCCACGCCGCTATATGGAGAAGGATCTCCCAGATGCTGTGGGCGTCCTTGACCGGATGTGCGGCCGCGGTTTTGGCGTTCACGCCGGCCAGCAGTTCAAGAACGGAATCTCCGTGCCAGGCACTGCCTTCGAAGGCACGGCGAATTTGATCGGCGAGGCGGAAGGTTTCAGTCATGCAAGGCTCCCGATTGCTGATTACCCGATTGCTAATTGGAGGATTACCCGTGAAAAACCGGCGGCACTAGTCAGCCAGGATGGCGATGCCGGCTGAATCGGCGGCTGCCGTGATGGCGTCGCCGTCAAGCAGCAGGCATTTCCCGGCATCGAGTGCCAGGCAACCAGCTCCGGCCTGGCGCATCACGGTGATGGTCTTCACTCCGACCACCGGCACATCGAAACGCATGTCCTGATTCGGTTTGGAGATCTTCACCACCGTGAGTTCGCGACTCAGAGTAGAGGAGTCTCCCGCCAGCGACCGCATGATCTCGCCCGCGCGCACGATCGCGGCGTCGGTGCCCTCCATGGCCTCAACCGCCACGCACGCTGACTCCGCAACCACGACGGTTTGTCCAATATCATACTGCGCCAGGTGGCGGGCCACGGTGCGTCCGTACTCGATGTTCTTTTTTTCCTGCGGGGTCGGCGTCCGCTTCGTCAGAACGCCCGCCTTGGCGAGCAAGGGCTCCAGGAACCCGGTTGAATTCTCCAGCGTGATGCCTTCCTCGGCCAGCGTCTGGGCAACCGCACCCAGCAGGGAATCAGTGTTTCGCGTTCCCAGTGAAAGCAGCAATTTCGCCAGCTTCCAGTCGGGACGGATGCTGGAAAAAATCTGCTTGTGCTTCACCTGCCCCGCCATGATGGCGCGATGCACGCCTTCGCGCTGAAAGGTCTCGATCAACCTGGACAACTCCCCCAGCGAAAGCCAGTGCACCGCCGTGGCTCCGTGCTGTTCGATCTCCGGAGACGCTTCTTCCTTGATGGCAGCCACGATTACGTCGAACCCCTGAGCCCGCGCGGCGTCCAACACCAGCAGGGGAAAGGTTCCGTTCCCGGCGATCAGACCGATTCGTTCCGGCATATTTAACGCCCAACCGGCATATTCTGAAGCCTTGTTCCTCTGTCAGAGGGCAGCAGACTCGACATCCGCCGCACACAAGCTGAGGATGACACTTTTAACAGGATGGATCCGAAACCGCATCAGTCTCGAGTCCGACCTATGCTTGATTATGCCTGGCATCACGGAGCACAATCTTCTAAACGCGAGTCTCCCTGAAGAAGTCGCCTGGGACAGCTTATGGCCGAGACCCCACCCGTTATCCGGTACCCTTCAGGACACATGTGGGGAGCCGCAGTGCGAGCGGCGGCGAGGCATCGCTTCAAGTTCTCGCTCCAGTGTGAAAGCGGCTTCAAGGCCCTGCTGAAGGCCGGCCTCGAGGCCCACAAAGTCAGTTTGTACGAGTTCACCGAACGCAGGGCCGAAGCCCAGAGCAACGTCGAGAAGCTGGTCCGGGCCATGATCAACGCGCAACTGACCAGGGACCCCGCCGTCGACGTGCTCGACGAATGGACAATCTTTCACGTTCTCCACGAGGAAAAGTTGTGTCCCGGGCTTTGGCCGATCTGTTAGAAATTCCGGCCCCATGCTGCGCCCGGCTATTTGATCACGCCGCGTTCCGACGCTTCGATGAATCTTATCAGCATGTCCACGTCCTCCCCGCGGTCGGGCTCGGACTTCATGCGCTCGAGCGCCTGTGAAGTGTTGAGCTTCGAAGCCTGCAGGAGTTTGTAGGCGTGGTGAATCTTGCGAATGCGTTCCTTGCTGAAACCCCGCCGCTCCAGGCCCACGGCGTTGAGTCCGTAAGCATGCGTGTCGCGCGCCGCCGCCGTCTTCGAGAACGGCAACACGTCCCGGGTGATGGTGGTGCCGCCGCCGATGAAAGCGTGCGCCCCGATGCGGACGAAGTGATGGACCGGGCAAAGCGCCCCCACCACCGCCCATTCTCCAACCGTGATGTGGCCCCCCAGGGTCGCGGCATTGGCCAGGATGACGTAGTCCCCGATAACGCAATCGTGCGCAATATGGGTGTAGGCCATGACCAGCGTATGACTGCCCAGGCGGGTCAGTCCGCCGCCCTTGACGGTGCCGCGGTTGATGGTGACAAACTCGCGAATCTGGTTGTGGTCGCCGATCTCGAGGCGAGTCGGTTCGCCGGCGTAGCTGATATCCTGAGGCGCCATGCCGATCGAACAGAAGGGAAAGAAACCGTTGTCCGAGCCGATTTTCGTCGGCCCTTCGATGGTGACGTGCGAAACCAGGCGGCAGCCTTCCCCCAGTTCGACCTCCGGCCCGATCACGCAATAAGGGCCTACCTTGCAGGACGGATGAACTTTGGCGCTGGGATCGATGATGGCGGTAGGGTGAATCGCCGCGGAAGATTTCACGGTGTCGTCAGGCGGCGATGGTTTGGTTGGCTGCGGACGTTTCGCCATACGAGAGCTTATTCCGGATCGTCCGCGTCTGAGGCCGCTCCGGCGCCATCCGACCCACCCCGCCCGCGCGCGGTCTCGACCAACTGGCAGCTGACCACTGCCTCGGCCACACGCCTGGCGCCCACGAAAACCACTCCCTCCATGCGGACGGCGATCATGCGCGGCCGCGCCCGCCAGTTTTTCAGCTCAACTTCGATGCGCAACTGGTCGCCGGGCACCACCGGACGGCGGAATTTCGCCCGCTCGATGCCGGTGAACATGATGAGTTTGTCCTTCGGTTCTTCTACTTCCGTCAGCAACAATGCTCCCCCCGCCTGGGCGATGGCCTCCACAATCAGTACCCCCGGCATGATGGGCAGGTGGGGGAAGTGCCCGGCAAAAAAAGGCTCGTTTATGGTCACGTTCTTGATCGCCACGATCCGCTGCTTGCGCTGGATCTCGATCACTCGGTCGATCAGCAGGAAGGGGAACCGGTGAGGCAGGATGTGGAAGATATCGACAATGTCCAGCGTGGTCTTTACCGGCGACGGAGATGCGGTCGCGGGCTGAGCGGTATCGGTCATTTCTCTCGTCAGGTTCTTGCCGTTACTGGTTAGGAGCGAAGATTATACTGTACCGCGACTCAGCCGCGGAATACTGCGAGAATGGACAGCATGAAGAAGGTCCTGAAGAAGCCGCCATCGTCACGGCCTCAGCCCGTCTCCCCCGAAACCACGAATCGCCTGCGCTTCTTTGCCGAGCGCCAGGACGCCATCACCGAAACCATCCGCCAGTTGGTAGAAATCGAGTCCCCCAGCGATAACAAACCGGCAGTGGACCAACTGGGCGCGCTTCTGGCCGGGCGCTTCGAAAAAATCGGCGGCCATGCGAAATTCCATCGCGTGCCCGACTTCGGCGACCACCTGCAGGTGGACTTTCCCGGCGGGCGCGGCAAGCCCGTGCTGTTGCTGGGCCACATCGACACGGTGTACCCGATGGGAACGCTCTCGACCATGCCGTGCCGCGTGGCCGACGGACGCCTTTGGGGGCCGGGCGCGCTCGATATGAAGTCAGGCATTGCGCTCATCCTGCATGCGCTCGAGGGGCTGCGCGCCTGGCACAGTGACAGCCTGCCGCGGCCGGTGACGGTGCTTCTGGTTTCGGATGAAGAGGTGGGCAGCGGGTCTTCCCGCCGCATCACCGAAAGCCTGGCGCGGAAATCCGGCGCGGTCCTGGTGCTCGAACCTTCCTACGGAATCCAGGGGGCGGTGAAGACCGCACGCAAGGGCGTCGGTGAATACTCCATCAAAGTTACCGGGAAGGCAGCCCACTCCGGATTGGATTTCGAAAAGGGCGAGAGCGCGATTGTAGAAATGGCAAAGCAAATTACCGCCATCTCGAAACTCGTCGATCTGAAGCGTGGTCTCACCTTGAATGTGGGACTGGTCTCCGGAGGCACCCGGACAAACGTGATTCCCGCGCAGGCCACCGCTTCTCTCGATGTGCGCGTGGCGCGCATGAAAGATGCGGCGGTGATCGACCGTCAACTGAAGGCGCTCAAGCCCTTCAACCGCAGATGCAAGCTGGAAATAAAGGGAGGCGTGAATCGTCCGCCGCTGGAGCGCAGCGCCGGTGTCGCCATGCTGTACAAGAAAGCTGTGGAGATTGCAAAGCAGCTCGGCTGGAAGCTGGAAGAAGCATCTGTCGGCGGCGGCTCGGACGGGAACTTCACCGCCAGCCTGGGAATCCCCACGCTGGATGGCCTGGGCGGAGTAGGCGATGGCGCCCACGCCACTCACGAGTCCATCATAATTTCCGAATTGCCGCGCCGGACAACCCTTCTGGCGGAACTGATCGCGGCCGCATAAGCAGTCAACATTTGTGGCCGCGGGCGACCCGCCCGCGAAGAGCGCCGAAGATTGGGGCCGAAGCCCCACAGCGCATCCCCAGGAGAAACCACCTGGAAACAGCCCGGGGGCGGCCGCATGGCATCTCCAGCCCGCCAAGCCTGTTTTGACTATGGACACCGGGTAGCCTAGAATTTCCACAGGGTCGCCGCCAACTTTCTACGCGCTTCCGAGCGCATGGCAAACCCGTCAGGGAGGTATCACATGCCCGGAAAATTAGGGTTGCCGGAAATTCTGGTGATTTTGGCCATCGCGCTTCTGATCTTCGGACCGAGCAAGCTGGCCGATCTGGGCAAGGGCCTGGGCGAAGGCATCAAGAACTTCAAGTCAGCGGTAAAAGACGGCGAACAGGACCCGGACAAGAAGGCCTAGAGCCGGCTTTGATTTTCCTGCCGGCTGACTCCGTTCTCCCGCAGCATTCTGAACACCAGCGCCACCGGTAGTCCCACAACATTGAAATAATCGCCCTCAATGCGCGGAATCCAGCGCGAGGCAACGCCCTGGATGGCGTAAGCCCCGGCTTTGTCCATGGGCTCGCCGGTTTTGATATACCCACTAATTTCTTGGTCGGTCAGTGTGGTCATGGTCACTAGTGTGGTTTCGGAACGGGTGTCTTCAAAACCAGTTTGCAGTTTCTGGTTCCCGGTTCTCAGTGATGGTCCCACCAGGCAAACGCCGGTAATGACTTGATGAGTTCGTCCGGAAAGCAGGCGCAGCATGCGCCTGGCGTCAGCTTCGTCGCGGGGTTTGCCGAGAATCTCGGCATCGAGCACGACGATGGTGTCGGCTCCCAGCACGGGTTGGCCGGGCTGCTGGCGGAAAACTGCCTGGGCTTTCTCCCGCGCCAGGCGCTCCGCGCAATCGCGCGGGCTCTCTCCCGTCAGCGGAATTTCCGGAATGTTGGCGGGGGAAACGGTGAACGCGATGCCCGCATGGCGCAGCAATTCCTGACGGCGCGGAGA
>Ga0187822_10000019_pt1 | contig 23505 bp, 21 predicted proteins | sample NC_wetland_sal_i_18_FD_132967 | JGI IMG/M metagenome (GOLD analysis project Ga0187822, IMG submission 132967) | Wetland sediment microbial communities from Neuse River Estuary, North Carolina, USA - SourceSoil_2 | ecosystem: Environmental > Aquatic > Freshwater > Wetlands > Sediment | place...
ATGGTAATTTTCTCGAAGTCATCCAGCGTGAGGCCGAAGGTTTCCGCGGCAGCCTCGAACTCACGCGTCATCGTGGTATCGCTCATCAGGCGGTTGTCGGTGTTGAGGGTAACCCGGAATTTTTCCTGATAGAGAATCTTGAAGGGATGTTCCGCCAGGCTGGGGGTCGCGCCGGTATGGACATTGCTGATCAGGCAAATCTCCAGCGGAATGCGCTTGTCGAGAACGTACTGCGCCAGGTCGCCCAACTTCACCACTTTGCCGTCCGCGACCGCGATGTCGTCAATCAACCGGGTCCCGTGTCCGATGCGATGCGCCCCGCAATACTGAATCGCCTGCCAGATCGATTCCTTGCCGTAGCCTTCCCCGGCGTGAATCGTAATATTGAAGTTCTGGCGCTGAATATAATGAAAGGCGTCCACATGCTTCTTGGGCGGATACCCGCCTTCCTCGCCGGCCAGGTCGAAGCCGACCACGCCGCGCTCGCGAAAATCCACCGCCAGCTCCGCCATCTCGAGCGATACGTCCATGTTCCGCATGGCGCAAATTATCAATCCTGAGGCAATTCCAAAATCTTTTCGCGCGCGCTCCAGCCCCTTTAAAACCGCTGAGACGACCTGCTGATGCGTCAATTCCTTGCGGGTGTGAAACACCGGCGCAAAGCGGGTTTCGAAGTAGACCACGCCATCCTGGCTCAGGTCTTCGGCCTGCTCGTACGCCACGCGTTCCAGCGCCTCTTCCGTCTGCATCACCGCGATGGTGTGGGCAAAACCTTCCAGGTATTTGGCGAGACTGCCCTTGTTGGCTCCCTGATGGAACCACTGGGCCAGCGCGGCCGGATCGTCCGTGGGAAGGTCTGCGTATCGTGTCTCCTTCGCCAGGTCAATCACGGTCTGCGGTCGCAGCACGCCATCAAGGTGCTCGTGCAGAAGCACTTTGGGCAAGCTGGTCAGCCAGCTTATATCAGGCTTCATGAAAAACTCCACTTCTGCTGTGCTAGCGCCTATCGCGCGGTGTCGCTAGTTAACACGCCAGCCCAATAGTAGCTCCGGAACAGCACCGTCTCGCTTCGCGCCGGATCTTTCAACCGTACTCGAATCTGATGCAGCCCGGGATGCGGACTCTTGGGTTCAAAACTCAAGAGATAGCGATTATGGACGTGATTGTTGAAATCCGTCATGCGAGCTTCGAATCGTTTGCGCGAATCGAATAGTTCGTATTCTCCGCCGGTCTGGGATGCAATTGCTTTCGGTGTGTTGCGTTTCATCGCTGCGCTGGCTTGCGCGAGCAGTGCAATTAGATCGGCCGTGGGTTTCATTTCGTCCTGATTGTTGCCCCGTTCAGTGTCCAAAATGTTGGAGAGAGTGGGGGAAAATACCAGCGTGTACACAGTTGTATTGCTGTTACCAATTAAGGTCACGACATCTTGAATTTTCGCAAACTTGCTGCCGTGGTCGCGGGTTTCACTGATCAGGAGCAACACTTTTTGTCTTCCTTCGGGCACCTGATTCAGCAATCTCACCGAGTATTGCACGGCGTCGAGAATCGCCGCTCCGTCGTCGCCAGGTTCCAGATTGCGTAGACTGTCGGCGATCTGCGTCCCGTTGCCAGTGAAGTCGTGTTGCAGATTCAGCCGGCTATCAAACGCCAGAACTGCAATCTGAGCACCGGGTTGATCGAGAATCGGGGACAGCATGGAACTCAGTCCCTGTTCCCTACCGAATTCACGCCACGCGCGCCGTCCGGTCTGTATCGCCACCATCAGCGAGACTGGTTCGGCCTCCGCCGCTTCATCGAGGAACGGCTTCTGTTCGATGCCATCGTCCTCGATCACGAAATCTGTCGCCTGCAAACCGTAAGCCACGTTGCCGTTAGCGTCGCGCACCAGGGTGGGAACTAGCACGACATTCGACTGTGCGTTGAACGTGGTTTCCTGCGCCGCTGCCGCAGTTCCACAAACCACCAACAACATCGCAACCGGCGCTTTGAAGAAGCTCATTGTCTCTGCAAATTAATCTTTCCCGATGTCTTCATTCCAAACTTCGGGATTCGCCCGGATGTATTGGGCGAGCAGCGAAGCGCACTCCTCGGAATCAAGATCGATGACTTTCACGCCGAGCGAACGCAGCCATTCCATCCCGCCCTGAAAATTGCGGCTCTCGCCCACCACCAGAGTGCCAAAACCAAACTGCCGGACCAACCCGCTGCAGTACCAGCACGGCGCCAGGGTGGTGACCATGACCAGATCGCGATAGCTGCGCTGCCTTCCAGCGTTGCGGAAGGCATCGGTTTCGCCATGCATCGAGGGGTCGCCGTGCTGCACCCGGCGATTGTGACCGGAGCCGACCAGCTGGCCGCGCCCGTCGAAGATCGCCGCGCCGATGGGAATGCCGCCTTCCGCCAGTCCCTTGCGGGCCTCGGCCAGGGCGACGGACAGCATGGCAGCGTAGTCGAGGCTCAGTTTCGTATCCTCCGGGCATCATTATGACATTCGCGCCGGAGTCTCTGGGCGCGCTCTGTTGGGATGGTGGAGGCGCACCCGCTCGCGACTTCAAGTTTCGTGGAGCATGCCATTTCAGTTTTATGATAGTTTGGTGGCGCATTTGGAAACGTTTACATCCGGGAGGCAGGCCCTGCCGCTCTGCCTCGAGCGGAGCTCCACGAGGAGAAAGTCCGATGAGATTTTCCTGGAAGAATGCAGCTTTCCTCCTGATCCCCCTGCTAAGCCTGGCGGGGACCGCATTCGCGCAAGCCAGCTATAGCCTGCTTTCTCCTGACAAGCGCATTGAGGTAAAGATACGGACCGGCGACCGCTTCAGCTACGACGTCCTTTTCAAGGGGTCGGTCCTGCTGCAGAACTCGACTTTCTCCATCGACATTGATCACAACACGCTGGGTTTGCAGCCCAGGGTCAAGGCGACCAAGGAACGCAGCTACGACGGCACGCTCGAGCCTCCGGTGCGGCAGAAATTTGCCAAAGTGCGCGAGAACTACAACGAACTGCGCCTGACCATGGAGGGCAACTACGCCGTCGTATTCCGCGCCTACAACGAGGGCGTGGCTTACCGCCTGGAAACCACGCTGCCGCAGGCCGAAGTGAAAGTCTACAACGAGGAATCCAGCTTCAACTTCCCCGACGATTACCGGGTTTTCTACCCGCAGGAAGAATCTTTCTTTTCGCACAACGAACGGCATTACCTGCCGATGAATTTGAAGACCATCGCGCCCGCCGCGATTGCCAGCCTGCCGGCGGTGGTCGAAGCCGCGAACGGGGTGAAAGTGGCGATTGCCGACGCCGACATTGAAGACTATCCCGGGCTCTGGCTGCGCGGGACAGGCGGCAACGGGCTGGCGGCTACCTTCGCTCCGTATCCGCTCAAAGAAACGCTGGAGAAGGACCGCGATTTCAAGGTCACCGAAGCCGCCGATTACATCGCCGTGACCCGCGGCACCCGCAGCTATCCCTGGCGATTGTTGGGAATTGCAGAAAAAGACGGCGATCTGATCACCAATCAACTGGTCTGGCTGCTGGCCAAGCCTTCGCAGCTCGAAGACACCTCCTGGATCAAGCCCGGCAAAGTTGCCTGGGACTGGTGGAACGCGCTCAACGTCTATGGCGTGAGTTTCAAGTCCGGGGTGAACACCGAAACCTACAAGTACTACGTGGATTTCGCCGCGAAATACGGCATCCCCTACATCATCCTGGACGAAGGCTGGTACAAGCTCGGCAATGTGCTCGAGGTCGTGCCCGAAGTCAACATGGAAGAGCTGACCGCTTACGCCAAGCAGAAGAATGTCGGCATTATTTTGTGGATGGTCTGGAAAACACTGGACGACCAGTTCGACGCGGCCTTCGACGAGTTCACGAAATGGGGCGTCAAAGGCCTGAAGATCGATTTCATGCAGCGCAACGATCAGAAGCTGATCAACTTTTATTACAAGACTTCCCGCGAGGCGGCCAGGCGCCACATGCTGGTCGACTTTCATGGCGGACAGAGCCAGATCACCATGACCCGCACCTGGCCCAACATGATCAGCGGCGAAGGCGTGCGCGGCCTGGAATGGAGCAAATGGAGCGCTGAAACCGAGCCCCAGCACAACGTCACTCTGCCCTTCACCCGCATGTTTCTGGGACCGATGGATTTCACTCCCGGCGCGATGTTGAATGCGACGAAGAAGGATTTTGCTCCCGTCTTCGATCGCCCCATGAGCCTGGGCACGCGCTGCCACCAGTTGGGCATGTATGTGGTCTTTGAGAGCCCGCTGCAAATGCTGTCCGATAGCCCGTCGAACTATATGCGCGAACCGGAAATGATGGAATTCCTGGCTCCCGTCCCTTCCGTCTGGGATGACACCAAGGTGCTCGATGCCCGCATCGCCGAGTATGCCTTAGTCGCCCGACGAAGCGGCAAGGACTGGTATGTGGGCGCGATGACCAACTGGACGGCGCGCGACCTCGAAGTGGACTTCTCGTTTCTGCCGGCGGGAACGTTCTGGCTGGAAGCCTACCAGGACGGAGTGAACGCCGACCGCATGGCCAGCGACTACAAAAAGACCAGGACCCAGATCACGCGGGACACCAAACTGAAAATCTCGCTCGCCCCCGGCGGAGGCTGGGCGGCGAGAATTCACCTGTAGACGGGCGCTGAGATTTCTCCGTCACTCTGAGCGGAAAGGAACGCTTCGCGGCGAAGTGTTCCTGGCAGTCGAAGAGCCCCTATTCCCTCCACCAAAGCCCGCCTTTACTGAAACCCGCAAATTGTTGCCTACATGGATATGTCTCGGCGATTACAGGCTTGCCCTGATTGTTGTGAAATTGCCTCGCCAGTAGCCTTGTCCAGCAATCGAATTCAAAACGAAACCGAGGAGGACTTCGATGGGAACAATCCTGATCGTGATTCTGGTGCTGCTCCTGCTGGGCGCGCTTCCGACCTGGCCCTACAGCGGCAGCTGGGGGTACTACCCGAGCGGCGGGCTGGGACTGATTCTGCTGATCGTGGTGATCCTGGCGCTTACGGGCAGAGTCTGACGGTTATTTCTCGCTCTCCTTGGAGTGCGTCTCAATCAGGCGCTTGGTCAAGAGTACGAGCGCAAGAATCTGGGTCCACTCCGAGACGATGTTTCCGGCCACCTGTCCCCACTTCGAATCTGGGTCGGCGTGCTTATAGACGGCGACCCAGCAGGCACCGGTGGCCAGCAGGAAAAGCGTCAGGGAGTGATTGGTGATCGCTTCCCAGAAGGGTCCGCGCAAATTCAGCGGGGGTTTCCGGCTCTCCGCCGAGCCTCGTTCATAAAGGTATTTGGTGGCCAACACCGTGACCACCACCCCCGACCAGTCGGCAATGGCGTTGCCAAAAAACGAGCCCCAGTGGGTCTTGGGATCCGAGACGATATAAAGGACGATCCAAAGAATCAGAACGCCCACGCACGCGATACTCAAGGAGTGCCGCGAGACAAATCCCTCTTTCTTGCGGGCTTTCTTCGCCTTTGCAGTTTTCGGAGCGGTATCGCGGTTTTCTGGCGGCACGGAAACCAGTTTAAACCTTTTCCATCTGTCATCCTGAGCGGAGCCGGAAGCCCGCGCGCGGGCTTCCGGCGGAGTCCCTACAACTTCCGATAGTGCGTGGCATCACGGGATTTTGCTCGCCCTGGCTGTGAACCTTCTGGACTACTTACTCAGCGATGTCCGGCTGCGCATGACCGATTGCCAGACATAAACAACCAGCCCAATCGCAGCCAGCACGAACACGAAATGAATGACCACGACGATCGCCATTTCGGGAGGATGGTGCTCGACCCATTCCATCCAGTCGAGCGCTGCCGATCCGGCAAGGGCGATGAGAAGTTTCCGCATGGCCCACAGAGCTCGCCAGAATCCTTCGGGCCCGGCGCCGGCGGGGTCCCAGAGGAGATGATGAAAAATCCAGAGCGCGATTTTGCGGTGAATGGGAACTTCCATGCGGGCAGGGTAGCACAAAAGCGAACGGCATCCCATCGGGATGCCGTTGGCGTTGTCGTTTTTAAAGAGCGAGTTTTGCAGACCGCGAAGGAATCGGCTCCTTATTAGTGCCGGCCCGACCCACCGTGCGGACCGCCGCCCCCACCGTGGCTACCGCCGCCTCCGCCTCCACCGCCCCCTCGTGGCGGGGCGGACTCGCGGGGTGAGCTTCCTCCCCCACCCCCATAGCCGCGCGGCGTGACGATGGGCTGCCTCATTTCGAGCGGCGGCCGGGAATAGCCTCGCGGCGACTCGGCTGAAACATTGCGTCCGCCGCCAGCTTCCCGATAGGGACCGCGCTGGAAATCCGGCTGTGAACCGCGCCCTCCGTAAATTCCTCCTCCGCTGTTCACGCCGTTATTCATTCCATTGTTCACGCGATCCGCGGAACCTCCGCCGGACTGCGGCGTGAAGTGCCGCCAGCCTCGATCGTTGCTCGAAGCCTCTGGCCGAGAGGAATTTACCGGTCGCTGCACGTTGTTGTATGTCGCCGGGTTGGACATTGGCGCTCCCGCCGAACGATTAATCCCGCCAGTCCGCTGCGCCGCATTCGAATCGGAGAATCGCCGCCAGCCCGAACTCTCGGAATTCGCGGAATGTGCCGAGCGGTCAGGGGTCCAGCTGGGACCTCGATCAGCCGATGACGCGCCGCCTGCCGGGGTGCGGACTCCGGGCGAGGGCCTGGAGGTCGCAGAAGCCGCGACGGATCCTCTGGAGAATGACTGACTGGTTCCTGCACCGTTGCGCTGGATGGACTGCCGCATCTGCGACACCTGCCGGTCAAATGACGGCGGCGCGGCCGCGGGCCGTTCTTTCGAGTAGAAGCGCTGTTGCTCGCCACCGCGTGGCAATGTGGAAGCTGCTGCCGGACGGTTACTCACCGACAACGCCGCCCGTGTCGGAACCACGGGAAGATTTCCCGCGATCATGCGGCCGCCGCGAAAAGTTTCGCCGTTCACCCCTACAGGCCGGGAGCGGCCCGTGCCGAACTGGCCGGTCGGAACGCTGGAGATACCGCCCCGCACTCTCTGGTTCATCGCCGCGAGTCGTAAGTTGGAGTAAGCACCACCGGGACGAAGTGGGCCGATGCCTCCAAACCTTCGGCCGTTAAAGTTGTTGATAGTCGTGATGTTGACCACGCTGTAGCGCGACCCGTAACGGCCATACCAGGGATAAAACGTGTCGCACGGTCCGACCGGCAGCCAGCCGACTGAGCCAAACCCGAAGCCGACGCCAACTCCGCCTCCGAAGCCAAAGAAGGACACATACGCCGGCGCCCACACCGGCCGATACCCGGGATATCCGTAGGCCGGTCCGGGCCACCATACCCACGAGTCGTTGTAAACGAACCAGCGCCCGTAGTGATAGGGAGCCCAACCCCAGGGTTCATACGAAACCCATGTCCATCCCCAGCCCGGTTCCCACACCCAGCGTCCGCTGCGATATGGCACCCAGCCCGGTCCTGCGATCGGCGACCATACTGGACCGTAGTCTGGCACTGTCACCCAGCGGCCGTAACCATCAAGATCTTCCGAGCCGGTGTAGTAGCGGTTGGTGTTTCGCCAGGACTGGGCGTTGTAAATCAGGCGGTCGCGCTCGATGTTCCATGAATCCCAGCTGTCCTGGGACGGCGCTTCGGCCAACTTGTACTGCGTGTCGTCACCGGTCCCGCGCACGACGGCCATTTGGCCCTTCTCTACCCGGGTGCTGCCCTGGGGCGTCGCAATTTCGGCCGACCCCCGACGGACGATCACCTGGGTATCGCCATCCGCATTGATCTCAATGCGATAAATTCCGCCGTTTTGCGAGGGTCGAACCGCCACGTTGGCGGTGTCAATTTCCGCCGAGGCGTCGGAACCCTTGAAAATTGTGTAGTCGACCAATCCGCGCTCGACCTGTATCTGGATCTGGTTCCGGGAAAGGCTCGCGATGCTGGCCAGCGTGCTGTCGCCCAAGCGCAGGATGTTCGCGGAGTCAAGCTGCACTTCAGCCCGGGAGTTGACGCCAGTGGAAACCTTGTCGCTGCTAACCATGGGCTGGTTCAGCGCTGCCCCCGCCCAGTCTCCGGAATCGCCCCGCTGGATGGAAACATCGCCGTGGGTCAGACTTATGCGGGCTACGCTGGACGCAGGGTCGGTCTGCGCCTGTCCCTGTCCCTGCGGCGGTCCCGGCAGCTGCGGCTGTTCCTGCGGCTGCAGTGGCACTTGTTCTGACACCTGGGCACCCGCCACGGCACTCGCGGCTAAGATCAGTGTTCCGAGAATCAATGCGAATCGGTTTTTCATGGCCCCACCTCGCGCGCAAGAACCCGCGCCCAGTGGACAATGCAGGTACGGTGCCAAACCCGCCTGGATCAGCTTAGGTAAGTCCTTTAGTTTCAGACGATTAGAAATGACAATCCCTGGCGTTTTACGACTCCGTAACCGTCCTGGCTGAGGTCAACCAGAAGTGGTGGTTTTCAGCCACTGTAGTGGACTTAAGTAGCGCTGGTCTCCGGCCGGCTGTCTGGCGGGCGTCTCGCCCGCCCATCGGGCCGGCGGGACGCCGGCGCTACCTAGCCACGCTACTCCTGCTCTTCTTTTTCCGGGTCGTCGCTAATGCCGATTTTCGAGAGCCGGTAGCGTAGCGCATTGCGCGAGAGTCCCAGCAGGCGGGCGGCCTGGCTTTTGTTGCCGTGGGCGCGACGCAGAGCTTCGCGGATCATTTCGTCTTCCCACTGTTCGAGGGTCATGCCCTCGGGCAGAAAGCCGGCGGTGAAATCCGCGGCTTTGCCGGCGCGCGAATCAATGTGGATATCACCGGCTTCGAGCAACGGTCCCGCCGCCAATGCCGAGGCCCGCTCCATAATGTTCTGGAGCTCGCGCACGTTGCCCGGCCAGTGATAATCCATCAGGATCCTCAACGCTTGCGGTGAGACTCCGGTGATCTTCTTGCCGGATTCCTGGGCAAAGCGCGCGAGGAACAGGTTCACCAGTTCGGGAATATCTTCTTTATGCTCGCGCAGCGGAGGAATATCGATGGGCACGACGTTGAGGCGGTAATAAAGGTCCTCGCGAAAGGTGCCATCCTCGAGCGCGGCCCGCAAATCGCGATTGGTGGCCGCCACCAGCCGCACGTCCACTTTGATGGTTTTCGTGCCGCCCAGCCGTTCGAACTGGCGCTCCTGCAGGACCCGCAGCAGCTTCACCTGGATCGCGGGGGGAACGTCGCCGATTTCGTCGAGAAAGAGCGTTCCCTTGTCGGCCAGTTCGAACTTGCCCGGCTTGCTGGTGTTGGCTCCAGTGAATGCGCCTTTCTCATAACCAAATAATTCGCTTTCCAGCAGGTTCTCCGGAATCGCGGCGCTGTTGATCTTGATGAAGGGGCCGGACGCCCGCCGTGACTTCTCATGGATGGCGCGCGCGACCAGGTCTTTGCCCACGCCGCTTTCTCCGCCCAGCAGCACGGTTGAATTGGTGGGCGCCACTCGTTCGACGGTGGCCAGGACTTCCTGCATCTTCGGGCTGCGCGCCACCAGGTTGGGATGCTGATAGCGCTGCTGCAGCGCCTCGCGCAGCGACCGGTTTTCCACCCGCAGGCGCTGCACATCCAGTTCCTTGTGCACCACCATGCGCATTTCATCGAGAGAAAAAGGCTTCAGCACATAGTCGCTGGCGCCCGCTTTCATGGCCTCGACCGCGGTTTCCACGGTGCCGAACGCGGTCATGACAATGACCGGCAAGGCGGCCTGAAAGCGTTTCACCGCCTGCAGAAAATCCAGGCCATTCATGCCCGGCAACTTGAGATCGGTGATCACCAGGTCGACGGAACCGTTCTGCAGCAGCTTCAGGCCGGTTTCCGCATCCTCGGCGGACACGGTCTGGAAACCGTCGTCTCCCAGGTCAAGTTCGAGGAGGCGGCGCATTTTCGCTTCGTCTTCGACAATCAGGATGGTGGCGTTGGGTGTCGTCATGAGCTTCCCGCTTTTTGCCGGGCTTTCTCCTCCGCCGGGAAGAAGATCACGAAACAGGCCCCTTGGCCGTCCGAATTCTCCAGCCGGATGGTGCCGTGATGCTCATCCACAATCTTTGAAACAATCGACAAGCCCAGCCCGACGCCGGTCTTCTTGGTGGTCACAAAGGGATTAAAAATCTGCTCGCGCATTTCCGCTGGAACCCCGGGGCCGGTATCTTGCAGCCGCACCTGAACTCCCTTGCGTCCGTTCGAGCGCGCGCCCGACGCCTCCACCCGGAAAGTCCCGCCTGCGCTGCCCATGGCCTCGTAGGCATTCTGCACCAGGTTCAAAAACGCCTGTTCGCAAAGATTCTCATCGAGCGGCACCAGGGGCAAATCCGTTCGATACTCCCGCTCCACCACCACCGGGCCGCCTTTCCACTGGTCGCCTACGGCTTTCAGCGCCTGATCGATCAATTCCGTGACTGGTTGCAGACGGGTTTCGGTGCGCAGCGGGCGCGCAAAGTCCAGAAAGCGCGTGACCAGCGCGCTCGCCCGGTTGACCTCGCTCGAAATGTATCCCGCCAGCTCGCTGGCCAGGGGGTTGGAGTTCTCCAGCTTTCGGCTCAGGGTCTCTGCCGACCCCTTGATTACGCCTAGCGGATTGCGGATTTCATGCGCCAGCCCGGCCGAAAGCTGTCCCAGGGCCGCCAGACGTTCGGAACGCCGCGCCTCCGCCTGGGCACGTTCCAGCCGGCGATTGGCTTCCGTCAATTCCTCGGCCACCTGCTGGTATTGCATGGTCTTGCGGCGGTTCTCGATAGTGAAGCGGTTTACCACGACGGCCGCCAGGAAGAAAAACATGATCCGGATGGCAAGCTCCGCCGCGCCTTCGGGAGTGAGCGTGTATTCCTGCAGCGCGGGATAGAGGTACGAACAGTAGGCCGCCGAAGCCAGCGAAGTCCAGAGCAGGGTGCCCCAGGGGCCAAACTGGATCGCCGCGGTCACGATGGGAACGTAATAAATCGGGTAGTAACTGCTGTTAATGCCAAGCTGGCCGGTGTGGTTGATCAGCAGCGTGGCCAGCACAATCTTGAGCAGAACCACGGCAGAACGGCCGGAGCGGGGCCAGATCGCGATGACCCTGCCCTCGGCCAACTGCACGATCCCAATAGCCAGCAAGGCCAGTTGCTTATGGCTTTCCCGCACCGGCGGCAGCACCGCCAGACCCAGCAGGAAAACCAGCCAGAGCAGGTCCATCCACCGGATGCTGCTGTGTTTTTCTTCGTTCATGCAAAGACGGCCCCAGCCTGGCTCGGCTCTTTTGCCAGCGGCTCCAGGGGCCCGAACCCCACCTCGTCAGCAGTGTATCTCGCTTCTCGTAAGCACCGTCAATGGCACAGGGTTTCGACCCCGCTTCGCCGCCATGGTAAGGCTGAAGACCGTTGCAGGCTTCGCGATGCACTGCGGTTTCGACCCGCGGCACAGATTTCCACAGTAGCCCAAACGTGCCATTCACAGGCGTTCTCACACCCTATACCTTCGTAGGTGAGCAGACTTCGGGGGAGGGCTGTTCGACAAGCGTCCCAGACTCAAATTAAGAGTCTGGGACGTTTTGTGTTTGGGGCAGAACTCGGAAACTGGCGCCCGCAGCCGTCTGGCGTGTACCCTTTGTCACTGAGATGGCTGCGGCAGAATGAATCAGATCGATCTGAGTAATCGCCATGCGATCGTAACCGGCGGAGCGCAGGGCATCGGATTGTCCGTGGCCCGGCGTTTTCTGGCGTCGGGCGCTTCTGTCACTCTTTGGGACCGGGACGAAGAACTTCTTGCGACTGCGGTGAAAGAACTTGATGGCGGCGGCACGGTGGATGCCGTGACTGCCGACGTAACCGACGCCGAGAGTGTCAACCGCGCGGCTGCCTCGACCGAGGGAAAGTTCGGGAAGATCGACATCCTGGTCGCCAATGCGGGGATTTCCGGCCCCAACCTGAAGGCCTGGGAATATCCGGTTGAGGTGTGGCAGCAGATTATGGACGTGGATCTGACGGGAGTGTTCTTGTGCTGCCGCGCCGTCATCCCCTTCATGCTGCAGAGGAAGTATGGCCGGATCGTAAACGTGTCGTCCATTGCGGGCAAGGAAGGCAATCCCAATGCCTCAGCCTACAGCGCCGCCAAGGCCGGCGTGATTGCGCTGACCAAATCACTGGGGAAAGAACTGGCCGATCAGAACATTGCGGTCAATTGCATCACGCCGGCGGCGGCGCGCACGCGAATATTTGAGCAGATGTCGCAGCAGCATCTCGACTACATGCTGTCGAAGATTCCGCGGGGACGGTTTCTCGAGCTCGACGAGATCGGCGCCATGGTGGCCTGGCTGGTATCCGAAGAAAATTCCTTTACCACCGGAGCTGTTTTTGATTTGAGCGGCGGACGCGCAACCTACTAGCCTGACGAGAGAATTCCGGATGACAGAAGACCGGCACATGGAATATGGGTCCTATCCCAGCCTGCGGAATCGGATCGTACTGGTGACGGGCGGCGCCAGCGGCATTGGAGAACAAATCGTAGAACAATTCGCTCAACAAGGCGCAAAAGTCGCATTTCTCGATATCCAGAAGGAAGCTGGAACCCAACTGGTGAGCAGGATCCGCTCTGGCGGCGCCACCGAACCTCACTTTCTGCAGTGTGATCTCACCGACATTGAGGCCCTGCGGGAATGCGTGCAGAAAATCATTACGGAATTCAAGACGGTGGATGTGCTGGTCAACAACGCAGGCCATGATGCCCGCCACGCTCTGGAGACCGTAACCCCGGAATTCTGGGACCAGATGATCGCGGTCAATCTCAAGCACCAGTTTTTTACCAGCCAGGCGGTGATTCCGGCGATGAAGAAGGCGGGGAGGGGCTCGATCATCAACCTGAGCTCGATCTGCTGGATGATCCCATCGGTTGGATTGCCGGTCTACGTCACCGCGAAGGCCGCGATCGTCGGCCTTACGCGCACCCTGGCTCATGAACTGGGAGCAGACAACATTCGCGTAAACTGCGTTCTGCCGGGGGCGATCCTCACCGAGCGTCAAAAGCAGTTATGGTTTACGGACGCCTACAAGGCGGAGATTCTCCGGGGCCAGGCCCTCAAGCGTATGATCATGCCCGAAGAAGTTGCCCGCCTCGTGCTTTTCCTGGCGGCGGATGACAGCGCTGCAATTACCAATCAAAGCTATGTGATCGATGGCGGCTGGGTTTAGGTTGTCAAAGTCAAAAATCCTGCATGGACGGGAGGCAGACATGAAAGGCGAGAAAGCTCCAATCGCTGAATCGGCCGTGAAAGCCATCACCCGGCGAAGCCTTTTGCAGGGCGCATCCGCCGCCACGGTCGTGGGAATGGTGGGAAGCAAGTCGCTTTCACAGACTGCCGGCGGCGACCAGGCACGACCGGCTGCGTCGGCCTCCGCCGACAAGAGCAGGTCTTTCCCCGATAAGTTCCTGTGGGGATGCGCGACCGCGGGACATCAGGTAGAGGGCAACAACACCAGCAGCGACCTTTGGTTGATGGAGCATCTGCCCGGCACCATTTTCAAAGAGCCTTCGGGCGATGCCTGCGATCACTACCACCTCTATCCGCAAGATATAAGCATGCTGGCCGACCTGGGCTTCAACACTTATCGCTTTTCGCTGGAATGGGCGCGCATTGAGCCCGAGGAAGGTTTCTATTCCAACGCCGAGCTGGAACATTACCGGCGCATGCTGGCCACCTGTCACGAGCATCATCTGACCACGCTGCTGACGTACTCTCATTTCAGCATGCCACGCTGGTTCGCGGTTAAGGGAGGATGGCAGAATCCCTCGGCTCCCGACCTGTATGCGCGCTTCTGCGACAAGGCCACGCGGCATCTGGGCGACCTGGTAAACTACGCGTCCACTTTCAACGAGCCTGATGTTCCCCAACTGCTGAACTGGATCAACTTGCCGGGGACAGAGGGAAAAAGCCTGATCGAGGTCATGCAGGGAAGTTTGGGCCGGGTGCGTCAGCAGGTCAACGCTCCGGAGTTCGCCAGCTTCTTTCTCGGGGATAATAAGAAAATCCGCGATGGCCTGCTGGCGGCGCACCATAAAGGCAAAGCCGCGATGAAGGCGGTAAGGAGCGATATGCCCGTGGGCTTTAATCTCGCCATGACGGACGACCAGCCCGCCCTCGAAGACAGTCATCTGGACGAGAAGCGCGCCGATGTTTATGGTCCCTGGCTGGAGGTTGCGAAACAATGCGACTATCTGGGGGTGCAGACGTATTCGCGGTCCATCGTCGGGAAGAAGGACTTGCCCGTCCCCAAAGGCGCCGAGACCACCCAGGTAGGCTGGGAGTTCTATCCGGAATGTGTTGAGCACGTGGTGCGCTACGCCAGTAAGGCAACCGGCGTGCCCATCATCGTGACCGAAAACGGAATCGCCACCACCGATGACAGTCGCCGGTTGCTGTATCTTCAGCGCGCTCTCGCCGGCCTAAAGCGCGCCGTTGACGATGGCGTGGATGTCCGCGGCTATATGGTCTGGTCGCTGCTCGATAATTTCGAGTGGATGTCCGGGTTCGAACCCAAGTTTGGAATCGTCGCGGTGGATCGCACCACGCAACGGCGAACCATCAAGCCCAGCGCGGCAATGCTGGGCAACATCGCGCGCACCAATTCGCTGTAGGTTTAATTACCAGCATGTCTTTTCTGGCAAACGGGGCTGCCGCGGAACGGCGACGCCAGCCATTGATCGAGCCAGGTCTGCGTCGGTCTGCCGTCGGGCTGCCGATGATCGAACCACAACGGGCAGGAAGGGCGATGAATTGAAAGCACTGGTGCTCAAAGAACCGGGTCAGGCGGAAATCAGGTCAGTCCCGGAACCGGTCGTCACCCCGAGCAGCCTGCTTTTGAAGGTGAGGATGGTCGGCTTCTGCGGCAGCGATCTGAATTCCTTCCGCGGCCGCAACCCTCTCGTCTCCTTCCCTCGAATACCGGGCCACGAAGTCTCGGCCTCGATCGTCGAGGGCAGCCGGTTGAACCCCGCGCTCGCTGCCGGCGTAGATGTGACCTTGTCTCCTTATACCAGTTGCGGAAAATGCGCTTCGTGCCGGCGCGGCCGTCCCAACGCCTGCCAATTCAACGAGACTCTGGGGGTGCAGCGCGACGGCGCGGCCACGGAATACATCGTCGTGCCCTGCGAAAGAATTTATCCGGCCAAGCTTACGCTGAAGGAGTTGTGCCTGGTGGAACCATTGACCGTGGGTTTCCACGCGGTGGCCCGGGGACGCGTGACCGCTGAAGATACGGTGGCGGTCCTGGGCTGCGGCGGAGTCGGACTCGGAGCCGTAGCGGCTTCCGGTTTCCGCGGCGCCAGGACCATTGGCGTCGACATGGATGACGATAAACTGCACACCGCGCGGGCCGCGGGCGCCACCCATTCGATCAACACCGCCAGAGAGGACCTGCATCAGCGGCTGGCGGAACTCACCGATGGTCGAGGTCCCGATGTGGTGATCGAGGCCATCGGACTGCCGCAAACTTTCCGCGCCGCGGTGGAAGAGGTGGCCTTCACCGGCAGAGTCGTGTATATCGGTTATGCCAAGGAACCGGTGTCCTACGAGACCCGCCTGTTCGTGCAGAAGGAACTCGATATTTCAGGATCGAGAAACGCCCTGCCGGAGGATTTTCGCGACGTGATTCGCATGCTCGAGGAGCACCGCTTTCCGGTGGAAGACGCGGTCAGCTCGATCGTCACCATGAATGAGGCCCCGCAGGCGTTGGCGGCGTGGAGCGAAAATCCATCTCGCGTGAAAAAGATCATGATGTGCCTGGACTGAGATAGCTTTGGTGGTGTTGCGTGGCCGTGGGCGACTCGCCCGCGAGAGCTGACAGCTGAATCAAAAACCCGCGGGCGAGTCGTCCGCGACCACATGGGTTCCCCCTATGAACGCATCGAACGCCGTTGCCGAACCGACCGGGAGTGAGCGCCGGGCACTCTTCCCTGCCGGACAACTCGGGCCTTTCTTCCTGGTGACCGCGCTGTTCTTCTTGTGGGGCATCCCGAACAACCTGAACGACGTGCTGATCCGGCAGTTCATGAAGTCATTTGCCATTACCCGGTTCCAGGCGGGACTGGTGCAGTCGGCCTTTTACATGGGCTACTTTGTCCTGGCCATGCCGGCGGCGCTGATCATGCGCAAACTGGGTTACAAAGCCGGCTTTGTGATCGGCTTATTCCTGTTCGGACTGGGGACGTTTCTGTTCTGGCCGGCCGCGGTGGCGGGACGCTATGCGTTTTTCCTGCTCGCGCTTTTTGTCATCGCCAGCGGATTGTCGTTTCTCGAAACCGCGTCCAATCCCTTCATCGCCCAGTTGGGTGATCCGGAGAGTTCGGAGCGGCGGCTCAACTTTTCGCAGGCGTTCAATCCGCTGGGCTCCATCACCGGCGTCCTGATCGGCACGGCATTCATCTTCTCCGGGGTCGAATTGAATTCGCAGCAAGTGGCTGCCATGAAGTCGCAGCAGCTCTATGACGCGTACCTGCGGACGGAAACGCTGCGCGTGGTCAAACCCTATCTCGCGCTGGGCGCGCTGGCGATATTCTGGGCGCTGCTGATTATCCGGACCAGGTTCCCCAGCATTCAAAGCGAACATGAAGCCAGCGGCGGCGACCATGGCCGTTTCCGGGACCTGCTGCAGTATCCCCACTTCATGCTGGCGGTGGTGGCCCAGTTCCTGTACGTGGGTGGCCAGGTGGGAACCTGGAGTTATTTCATCCAGTATGTGCAGGACTACACTCACCAGCCCGAGAAAGTCGCGGGATACTTCCTCACCGGCACTCTGGGAGCTTTTGGAATCGGACGTTTTGTTTCCGCTTACCTGATGCGATTCATCGCTCCCAACAAATTACTGGGAACTTACGCTTTATTCAACATAGTCCTGGTAACTGTCGCTGTGACGCGGCCGGGCTGGGTCGGGTTGTGGGCGCTCTTTATCACCAGTTTCTTCATGTCGCTGATGTTCCCCACCATCTTCGCTCTGGGATTGAAGAAGCTTGGCCCCAACACCAAAATCGGCGGCTCCCTGCTGGTAATGGCCATCGTCGGCGGGGCCGTGCTGACGCCCATCATGGGCCTGATTGCGGAAGCCCGCGGCATCGCGCTGGCATATCTGGTCCCTCTTGGCGCTTACGCATTCATCGCGGTCTACGGATTTATCGGGGCCAAAGCAGGTCTCTCTGAAGAAGCAGCGTGACGGCGAGGTCGGCGCGTTCATCGGGTCACCGCATAGCCCGAAGCGGGCGCAAGAATAAAGCCCACGGCGCAAGCCGTGGGCGCAGGCCGGAAACGAAGGAGAGCCCCGCGGGGCCGAAAGAGAGAATCGACAAAATGAATCGACGATTCTGTCTCACTCTCGACCTGAAGAACAATCCCGCGCTGATTGAAGAATACAAGCGCTATCACCAGACAATCTGGCCCGAGATCTCGCAAAGCATCAGAGAAGCCGGAATCGAGGACATGGAGATCTACCTGCTCGGCGCACGCATGTTCATGATCATGGAAGTGAACGAAAGCTTCTCCTTCGAAGCGAAAGCGCGGGCCGACCGCGCGAATCCGAAGGTTCAGGAGTGGGAAAATCTTATGTGGAAGTTTCAGCAATCGCTCCCCGAGGCAACAGCGGGCGAGAAGTGGATGCAGATGGAGAGAATATTCAAGTTGGAAGCCTGAGTGGCCTCAAAGCCAGAGGCCTTGGTGTTCGGAAACTTACGCGGCCCTGCCCGCATCTCTATACCTCCAAAAAGGGGTTGATTTTAACTCTGAATGTTTCAGTCGAGACGAATTTTCCTGTCTGCGGAATGGCTAGACCTCGTGATGCTTAATTACGAAGTTGCGCCCAGTCTCTTGAATCCCTACGTTCCGTCGGGTACAAGACTGGATTCATTCAACGGTCGAACCTATGTCAGCCTGGTTGGCTTTCGGTTCTGCCGCACGAAGCTGCTCGGTTTCTTCCCGATTCCGTTTCACTCCGACTTCGATGAAGTGAATCTACGCTTCTATGTTCGTCGCAAGGAAGACCGCGATGATCGAAGAGGAGTTGTTTTCATCGCCGAGGTCGTGCCCAGGCGCGCAATCGCCACAACTGCTCGCTTGGCATACGGGGAGAACTACAACTGCCTTCCGATGAAACATCGCCTTGAGACGGAGGGGTTGAATAGAACGGCCGAGTATCAATGGCAAGTCGGCGGCCAGTGGTGCAGACTCTTTGCCCGTACCGCCGGCCTTCCAACGCGTCCTCAAGAAGGCAGTTTGGAACAGTTCATCACCGAACATTACTGGGGATATTCGACTCAACGATCCGGCGGTTGCATCGAATATCATGTGTCCCATGCACCTTGGCAAGTGTGGGCGACCGATAGGGCTGGGTTTGAAGGCGACGCCCGCATTCTTTATGGACCCGAACTCGCGAGCGTCCTGCAAGGACCGCCACAGTGCGCGTTCGTCGCAGATGGCTCCCCCGTCGCCGTCTTCAGAGGCAACAGAATTCAATGAAAGTGTCAGACCGCGAATCCGAGTCTGATCTGCCTCGTGAAGGGTGGATACTCTACGACGGCGGATGTGGGTTCTGCTTTCGGTGGGTTCACTTCTGGAAGAACGTGGTTGGACGACGAGGCTTCGCTCTCAAGGATTTGCAGACTGCCTCCGCTGACGGAAGCTTAAACATCTCACAAGAGAACCTGCTGGACGATATACGAGTGTTGACCCGTACCGGCAAACTGGAATCGGGTGCCAGCGCATACCTCTATGTGACACGGCGAATCTGGTGGGCGTGGCCTTTCTACGCGATCTTCAGCTTGCCCGGCTTCAATTGGATGCTTTGGCGAGGCTATCGTTGGTTTAATCGCAATCGGTACCGGCTCTCTCGCCACTGTCCCTTGCCCCAGGCCAGCGACCCTCTAGACCACGGCTAGCGTCCGCGACTCCGCCAGTCGCTCCGCTAGAAACCCCAGATACTCCTCGACGCCTTCCCCCGTTTTCGCCGAGAGCTGGAAGACCCGCATGCCCGGGCGGACCGCCTGAATGTTGCGCCGTGTGGCTTCCCAGTCGAACTCGACTGCTTCCGCCAAATCGCTTTTGGTGACGATGGCTACGTCCGCGCTGTTGAAAATCGTTGGGTACTTTAGCGGTTTGTCTTCACCCTCGGTCACCGACAGCAGCACCACGCGAAGATCTTCTCCCAGGTCGTAGGACGAAGGACAGACCAGGTTGCCCACATTCTCGATGAAGAGAAAATCCAACTGGCTGAGGTCCCAGGCTTCTTCTTCCACGGCATGCTGCACCATGGCAGCTTCCAGATGGCAGAGCGTCCCGGTAATGATCTGCTTGACCGGAGCCTGGCTGCGAGCCAGTCGCGCGGCGTCGTTTTCGGTGGCCAGATCGCCAACCAGGGCAGCCACCCGATAACGCGGGCGAAGCAGGGTCAGGGTCTTTTCCAGAAACGCCGTCTTCCCCGATCCGGGACTGGAAACCAGGCTCACCACGAACACTCCCGCGGCACGGAAGCGGGTTCGGAGCGCGCGCGCGACCAGGTCATTTTGTTTCAGAACATTCTTTCGAACTTCCACCAGGCGGGGTTCAGGACTCATCACTGTATCTCCAGTGCGACCACTTCGAGTTCCTTGCCTTGCACGACCTCGGATGTCGGCGTGCCGCATTCGCCACAGCAAAATAATTGCACCGAACTGAGCGGGCGGCGCGCCCTGCATTTCGGGCAAAAGATCACCACCGGCACTTCTTCTATCACCAGTCGCGACCCGCGCAGCGGCGTATCTTCACACGCCATCTCGTAGGACGAGAGCAACGCCTCTTTCACCACGCCGGAAAGCGCGCCCAGCTTGAGGTGCACGGCGTTGACCTGCACTCCGCGCTGCAGCGCCTCGTCCTGCGCCATTTCGACGATGCTCATCGCGATGGAGAGTTCATGCATGCGATTTCTCTTCCGTCCGGCCGGCCGCGAAAGAAGAAGTTGAAAATGCCGCCAGCGCTGCCTGCCCCAGGCTGACTCCTCCATCGTTGGGCGGAACGGCGTGATTCGTCCAAACCTTGAGTGCCGCGCCTTCGAGCAGGGACTTAATGTCTTCGAGCAGGAGTTCGTTTTGGAAGACCCCTCCCGACAAAACGATGGTGTCCAGGGAGTAGGCCCGGCAGAGTTCGGTCACGCAATCTCTCACGCCTGCCGCAACTCCTCGCTGGAAGGCCCGGGCAATTTCGCCCGGATCCCGGCCCCGCAGGCGGTCCCTCACCACGCCGCGCAGCAGCGGCCTGAAATCCAACTCCGCGCCGGTAAAGGGAAATGAATGCGCTTCGGTGATGGCCGCGCCTCGCGCCAGCTCTTCGACCCACATCGCCGCTTGTCCTTCAAAAGAAATGTCTCGCGTAAATCCGAGCAACGCCGCAACTGTATCGAAAAGGCGACCCATCGAGCTGGTAGAAAAAGTGCGTACGTCTTTGGTCACCAATTCCACTGCATGCGCAAATCTCTCGGGGAAATTGAAAGGCTCCGCGGTCATGTCCGGCAAGTCATCGAGTTGCGCCAGAAAGCCGGCCGCAGCCTGCACCGGGTACAGCGCTGCAGCATCGCCGCCCGGAAGCTTCGCGTTGCGCAGATGAGCCACCCGATCAAAGCCTTCCGCGATGCTGCCGACAAAGATTTCGCCGCCCCAGATATTGCCGCCGTCTCCGTATCCCGTACCGTCGAAGCTCACGCCCAGCACCCGTTTCTCCCACTCACCGCGCTCGGCCAGAACAGACGCCACATGGGCGCGGTGGTGCTGCACTGCGACCCGGTTCGAAACCTTCAGGTCCCAGGCATGGAGCACGGAAGCGTACTGCGGATGGCCATCGTGTGCCACCAGCAGTTCATCCCAATCGACTTCGTACATCGCCACCAGGTCGGAAATAGTTTGTTGAAATGCGAGGAAAGCTTCGTAATGTTCCAGGTCCCCGATGTGCTGGCTGACAAAAGCCTGGCCGTCCACCACCAGCGTGACGGTGTTTTTCAAGTCGGCGCCCAGCGCCAGAATCGGCCGCGCGGCGGGCAACTTCGCCACCGCCCCGGGAGCATAGCCGCGAGCTCGCCGTAAAATAACCGGACCAAACGCTCCATCCCTGACAACGGAATCGTCAACCCGGCGCGCGATGGGCCGCTGTCCAATCAGGAATGCGTCGGCTATGCCAGAGAGGCGCTGAAGAGCGTCTTCGTCGTCATAAGCGATCGGTTCACTCGAGCGGTTGGCGCTGGTCATGACCAGAACATCCGGCGCGCCGGCCGTAAACAACAGGTGGTGCAGGGGAGTGTAAGGAAGCATCAAGCCGAGTTCATGGTTTTGCGGAGCCACCCCGTCCAGCTCCATTCGCGCGGGTGCCAGCACGATGGGGCGCGCAGATGAGGTGAGCAAAGCTTCGCTCTGCGCTGACAGTTCCACCAGCCTGCGGGCTTCATCAAGGTCTCGGACCATGACCGCGAACGGCTTCTCCTTGCGATATTTACGGTCGCGCAAAGCCGCAACAGACGCGGCATTGCGGGCGTCGCAGGCCAGGTGGTAGCCGCCCAGTCCCTTCACTGCCAGAATCTTCCCCGCGCATAGCAGTTCCGCCGCGTGATCAATAGCTGCTTCCGTGCCGGGCACGGTCTGGTCCTGGGGCTGAAGATAATAACCGGGTCCGCAGGCCGGACAGGCGACGGGCTGCGCGTGAAAGCGGCGATTGCCTGCGTCTGCAAATTCCCCGGCACAGTAGTCATCGAGCGGCCAATCCTTCATGGTGGTGTTGGCGCGATCGTAAGGCAGGCCGAGCACGACGGTATAGCGCGGACCACAGTTGGTGCAGTTGATGTAGGGATAGCGGTAGCGCGGATTATAGGGATCGAAGAGTTCCGCGAGGCAATCGTCACACACCGGCAGGTCGGGCGAAATGCGGACCGTCGGACGTTCCCGGCGCCGGCTTTCCCGGATCGTGAAGCCATTCACACCCAGCGGCGTGACCGGCTCAACTTTCATGTCAGCGATGCTCGCGGCGGGGGGAGGCTGCGCCGTCATCTCCCGCACAAATGCCAGCAGGCCCTGCTCGGCGCCTTCCAGATAGATCTCGACGCCTTCCTCGCCATTCCGGACCCACCCTCCGAGGGTGTTGGCGCGAGCCAGGCGATACACGAACGGACGGAAGCCGACGCCCTGCACCACTCCGCGCACTCGAATGGAACAGGCGCTGGCCATGATCACTCCACATCCACAACGCAACTCCGTCCCTGCCAGCCGACCTGGACTACTTTGCCGTTTTCGACCAGCAGCGGGACGTTGCGTTGCCCGCCCGCCACTTCGCGCATGCGTCCGCGAGCCACGGGATCGGCCTCGACGTCGTACTCCACAAATTCCGAGCGCTTCCATTCCAGCCAGTCGCGCAACTCCCCGGTATAGGGACAGCGCGCAGTCCCGTACAGTTCAAGCCTGGCCACGGTCGAGGACCTCCAGAGATTCGCGAATGACGTGATAGATCGAAGCCTGCACTTCCTGAATGCGAGGAATGTAATCGCACTGCACCACCACCGGGAAGTCGGCCAGGCGCCGGCGCTTGATTTCGCCGCCGTCATAACCCAGGAGCGCAACCGTCAGCATATTTCGCTTGCGGGCCTCTTCCAGCGCCATGATGATGTTGCGCGACCCGCCGCTGGTCGAGATGGCAACCGCCACGTCCTCGGGACGGGCCTGCGCGATAAGCTGGCGCAAAAAGATGGCGTCGGTCCCGATATCGTTGGCCACGGCGGTGATGTTTGCCGGCTCGAGCGCCAGCGAGACGGCAGGAACGGGCCTGGACCCGGGCGGAGGAAGCACGCAGTCGATGGCGAAGTCGTTGGCATCGGTGGCCGACCCGCCATTGCCGAAAATGATGAGTTTGCCCCCACGCTGCAGACGCTGATGAATTGCCACGGCCGCGCTGCTGATCTGCTCCGACTGTTCTCGCGCCACCTGGCCGCGCAACTTCGCGTCATCATGAACTTTCATCAGAATGGAGACGGCAACTTCCGCCAGCAGGTCGACCGTTCCCTGCTTTTCGGTGCCCAGGAACGGATAGAGGAAGGCCGACTCGCCCACTTCGTGGCCGAGTTCGCGATGCTCGAAGAAAACGTGCACCGTCTCCCACAGCGTGTGGTAAAGAATCTCGACCATCTCCTGGTGCATGAACGGATCCTGGGTCGGGGCATCGAGCGCATAGGAGCCCTCCATGCCGGGCAGAGCGAAGGTCATCGCGTCTCGCAGGTGGGCCTGCTGCAGGGTGGCCCAGACTTCCGGATCGCCTTCCGGCGGACCGAATCCCATGACGATGTCGTCGGGATGAAGTATGGCCTCGAGCCAGGGACGGAACAGAATCGAGAGATCGAGAGCAGGCAGCGCGCGCTTGCCCACAATCACGGGATGAACAAATTCCACCGAGACGTGTTGCGCATCGGTAGCGTAGGGTCCGCGCCCGAAGGCCAGCAGACGACCGCCACGAAGGAAGCGCTCGGAAA
>Ga0187822_10000022_pt1 | contig 22882 bp, 21 predicted proteins | sample NC_wetland_sal_i_18_FD_132967 | JGI IMG/M metagenome (GOLD analysis project Ga0187822, IMG submission 132967) | Wetland sediment microbial communities from Neuse River Estuary, North Carolina, USA - SourceSoil_2 | ecosystem: Environmental > Aquatic > Freshwater > Wetlands > Sediment | place...
CGCCCGACGGCGGAGATCGCCGCCGCCGTGAAGCAGCGGGTGCTGGTGGACGGCCGCCCGGTCGTCACCACCGACGTCCGGGTCCGGCCAGGCCACGAAGGACGAAGCATCGTGGACGTGACACTCACCGAGGGGCGAAACCGTATCGTCCGGCGGTGGTGCGAGGCGATGGGGCTCAAGGTGGAGCGGCTCGCCCGTACTTCCTACGGGCCCGTGCGCCTCGGCGACCTGGAGCCGGGCGAGTGGCGGGTGTTGAGCGACAAGGAAATAGCGGGGTTGGAGAAGGCCATCAGCCGGTAGCTTTCGACCCTCGGGCTTCAGCGTCTAGCACGGAGACTTCAATTTGACCGCCAACCCACGTCCCTCGGCGCCGGCCGCACCGGCCTTCGATCCGGTTCCGGTGCAGCGGGTCGTCAAGGAAATGGCCCGCCGGCTGGTGGGGCAGGACGCGATGGTGGACCGGCTCCTGGTCGGACTCCTGACCGGCGGGCACATCCTGCTGGAGGGTGTGCCCGGGCTCGCGAAGACGCTCGCCGTGCGGACCCTCGCGCAGATCATCGACGCGACGTTCTCCCGGATCCAGTTCACGCCCGATCTGCTGCCGGCCGACCTGATCGGCACCATGGTCTTCAACCAGAAGACCCAGGACTTTAACGTCCGGAAAGGGCCGCTGTTCGCCAACATCATTCTGGCGGACGAGGTGAACCGGGCGCCCGCCAAGGTCCAGTCGGCGCTGCTTGAGGCGATGCAGGAGAAGCAGGTCACGATCGGCGGCACGACCTTCAAGCTCGAGGAGCCGTTTCTCGTGCTGGCGACGCAGAACCCGATCGAGAGCGAGGGGACCTACCCCCTGCCGGAGGCGCAGCTCGACCGGTTCATGCTCAAGGTGCACGTGGGCTACCCGAACCGCGACGACGAGAAGGAAGTGCTGCTCCGGATGAGCGGCGGCCGCGAGATTCCGGTGGAGCGGGTGCTGGAGCCGGCCGTCATCCTGGCCGCGCGCTCTGCCATCGCGGACCTCTACATGGACCAGAAGGTCGTGGACTACATCGTGGATTTGGTGCGCGCCACCCGCGATCCGGCGAGCGTGGGACTCCAGGACCTCAAGCCGCTCGTCGCCTTCGGCGGCTCGCCCCGCGCGTCCATCGCCCTGGCCCAGGCCGCGCGGGCGCACGCCTACCTCCGGGGCCGCGCGTACGTGGTCCCCGAGGACGTGCGCGCGCTCGCCCCCGACGTCCTGCGCCACCGCATCGTACTCACCTTCGAAGCCGAAGCCGAGGACCTGACGACCGACGACGTCGTGGCCCGGGTGATCGGCGCGGTGGGGATGCCGTGAGCTGATCGCGGTTCACGCTCCTGGCGCTATGGCCATCTCGCCCGAAATCCTGAAGCAGGTCAAGTCCATCGAGCTCCGCACCCGCGGGCTCGTCGGCTCCATCTTCGCCGGGGAGTATCGCTCCGTCTTCCGCGGCCAGGGGATGGAGTTCGCGGAAGTGCGGCAATACCAGATCGGCGACGACTTCCGCGCCATCGACTGGAACGTCTCGGCCCGTCTCGGCACGCCCTTCGTGAAGACGTTCACCGAAGAGCGGGAGCTCACCCTCTTTCTGGTTGTGGACCAGTCGGGCTCGACCCGGTTCGGCGCCCCGGTCACCAAGGCGGGCCGGGCGGTGGAGATCGCGGCCGTGCTCGCGCTCGCCGCGGCGTTCCAGAACGACCGGGTCGGCGCGCTCTTCTTCACCGATCAGGTCGAGCACGTCGTCCCGCCTCGGAAAGGGCGCCGCCACGCGCTCCGGGTGATCCGCGACCTCGTCGCGTTCGAGCCCCGCGGTCGCCGGACCAACCTGGCCGCGAGCCTCACCTACGCGGGACGGCTGCTCCGCCACCGGAGCATCGTGGTCGTCCTCTCGGATTTCCTCGATGAAGGGTGGGAGCGTCCCCTCCGGCGTCTCGTGGCGCGCCACGAAGTGGTGGCCATCACCGTGGACGACCGGCGGGAGCACGCGCTGCCGGACTCGGGCCTGATCGAGCTGGCCGACGCGGAGACCGGGCGGCGCGTGCTGGTGGACACCGGCAACCGCAAGGTGCGCGAGCGGGTGGAGCGGCTGGCCCAGCGGCGGCGGGAGGAACGGGAGCGGGCACTGGCCGCGTCGGGCGCGGACCATCTCGAGCTGCAGACCGAAGCCGACTACAAGCTGCCGCTCCGGCGCCACTTCGCGGTCCGCGCGCGGCGGGTGGGGCGACGGTGATCGGCTGGCTGCTGCCGCTCCTGCTGCAGGCACAGCTCCCGACCGTGGGCGACACGATCTGGGTGACGCGCACCGTGGCGCCCCCGCCGGGGCGGGCCGTGCGCGCGGCGGAATGGGCGCCGACCGACGAAGTCGAGGTCCTAGGCCGGCCGCGCCTGATCCCGCGGGGCGACTCGATCGAGGTGGCGTATCCGGTCACCGTCTGGGCGCCCGGGCCCCACGTCGTCCAGGTGCCGGGTCCCCTCCTGGTGGGCGCGGACGGCGAGCTGGACTCGCTCCCGCCCATGACCGTGACCCTCACGGCGGGAAGCGTGCTGCCGGGCGGGCCGCGGGACACGCTCGCGCCGCAGGCCGCGGCGCCGGCCGTCGCCACCCACGAACACACTCTGAAGCCGCTTCTCGCGCTCTGGGCCCTCGCCGCCCTGGTGCTCGTGCCGGTGCACCTGTGGTGGCGGCGCCGGGGCCGCGCCCCGGCCGTCGCCCCGGTGGGCCCGGCGGGTTCGCCCGAGCTTCCGGTGGTGCGCTGGGCCGAGGCCGGCGAGCCGCGCGCCGTGGTCGGCGCGACCGTGGAGCGGCTCCGGGACCTGATCGCCGGGCAGATTCCGGATGCGCGGCCCGACCTCGACACCGACGCCCTGCTCGCCGTGGTCACCGGGGCCCGGCCCGACTGGCCGGTGGCCGAGTTGGGTGATCTGCTCCGTGCGCTCGACGAGGCGCGGTTCGCTCACGGGCCCGGGATCGACGCGCTGGGGATGCACCAGTGGGCCGGCGAGCTGGAGGGCCGGCTCGCGGGGATGGCGGGCTCACCGGGGGCGCCGGGAAAGTGACGTTCGCTCGGCCGTGGCTCCTGCTCCTGCTGCTGGCGCTCCCGCTCTGGTGGTGGCGCCGGCGGCGAGGCACGCCCGCGGCCACATACAGCGACGTCAGCATCCCGGCTCGCGCGGCGCGGCCGGCGTGGTGGGCGCGGCTTCCGATCGTCCTCCGCTCGCTCGCCGCCGCCGCCTGGATCGTCGCCGCGGCCGGCCCGCGACTCGGGGGAGACCGGCTCGAGCTCAAGAAGGAAGGCATCGCGATCGTCATCGCCATCGACGTTTCGAGCAGCATGCTGGCCGAGGACTTCGCGCCGTCCAACCGGCTCGAGGTGGCCAAGCACGACGCCATCGCGTTCGTGCGCGGCCGGAGCGCCGACCGGATCGGCGTCGTGGCCTTCGCCGGCGAGGCGCTCACCCAGGTCCCGGTGACGCTCGACTATCCGGTCGTCGAGCAGGCCATCACGGACATTCGGATCGGAAGCCTGGATGACGGCACCGCCATCGGCAGCGGACTCGCTGTGGCGGTGAACCGGCTCCGGCGGGCGCCGGACAAGAGCAAGGTGATCCTGCTGCTCACCGACGGCGTCAACAACAAGGGCCTCATCGACCCGCGGACGGCCGCGGCCACCGCCAAGGCCTACGGCATCAAGGTCTACACCATCGGCGTGGGGACCGAAGGCGAGGCCCCCATCCCGACCGGCCGCGCCCTGGGCGGCGGGTTCCGCTACGAGGTGCTGCCGGTGCGGATCGACGAGGACCTGCTCAAGGAGATCGCGTCGGAGACCGGCGGACAGTATTTCCGGGCCAAGGACAGCGAGGCCCTGAGCCGGATCTTCCAGCAGATCGACCAACTGGAGAAGACGCCCGTCTCCGTGACCCGCTACATCCGCTACGACGAGCAGACCCGGCCGTTCATCCTCTTCGGCCTGGTCGCGCTGGGCCTCGAGCTGCTGCTCGGGGCGACGCTGGTGGTGCGGATCCCGTGATCTTCGAGACGCCGCTGCTCCTCGTGCTGGCGCCCGTGCTGGCCCTCGCGCTGGGCGCGCTCGCTTGGGTCGCGCGCCAGCGCCGGGTTCGGCTGGCCACCGCGTGGTCCGCGGCGCTCGGATGGGAGGCGCGCCGGCGGGCCCGGCGCGGTCCGTTGATCCTGGCGCTGGCGGTGCTCGCGGCGGGCGTCGCGCTCGCGGGTCCGCGCGGCGGGCGGACCAAGGTGACGGTGGAGACCCACGCCCTCAACATGGTGCTCGCGGTGGACATCAGCCGCTCGATGCTGGCCGAGGACGTGGCCCCGAGCCGGCTCCGGCGCGCCGTGCGCGAGGCGCGGCGGCTGGTGCAGGACGTCGAGGGCGACCGCGTGGGTCTCCTCGCCTTCGCCGGGCGGAGCTACATCATGACGCCGCTCACGGTGGACGGCGGCGCGGTGCGCATGTATCTCGACGGCCTCGATCCGGACCTCGCGAGCGAAGGAGGAACCAGCCTCGGCTCGGTCCTCCAGCAGGGCGGGCAGCTCCTCTCGGCGGGTGGCGACGGAGCGGACCGCGTCCTGGTGGTATTCACGGACGGCGAGGGGCACGATTCGCTGCCCGACGCCGTGGCCCAGGCGCAGGCGCTCAAGGCCCGGGGCGTGCGCCTCGTGCTCGTGGCCGAGGGCCGCGCGACGCCGGTGAAGATCCCGATCCGGGACTCCGCCGGCACGCTGGTCGAGTACAAGCAGGACGAGGACGGCCACACGGTGCTCACGCAGCGGCGGGACGACATGCTCCGCGCCATCGCGGACGCGGCCGAGGGCACGGTGGTGCCGGCCGACCTGCCGGACCAGGCGGGGGCCGTGAAGAGCATCGTAGCCGCGCTCAAGCGGAGCCCCACCTCGGAGAGCCGGGTCTCCGATCTCGTCCCCCGCGCGTGGATTCCCGCGCTCGTCGCCGCGCTCATCCTGCTCGCCTTCACGCTGCTCAACCCCGGACCGGCGCTCGCCGCGCTCGCCGGCATCGCGCTGTTGGGCGGGGACGCGTGGGCCCAGCGGCCCACCGCGGGCGATCTGGCCCTGGCGGCCGGCGATCCGGTCCGGGCCGCCCAGGCCTGGCTCGCCCTGGCGGGAGCGGGAGTCGCGCGGGACACGGCGTTCTACGACGCCGGGACCGCCGCGCTCGCCGCGACCCGGTATGACGTCGCACGGCGCGCGCTGGCGGAAGCCGCGAAGTCGCCCGACCCCGGCCTGCGCTACCGCGCGCTCTACAACCTGGGCACCGCCGCCTTGGTGCAGGCGCGGCGCGACACGACCGGGCGGGATGCGCTGCTCGAGGAGGCGACCACCAACCTCCGCGCCGCCCTGCTGCTCCAGCCGTCGTCCGAGCGGGCCAAGTGGAACCTCGAGCTCGCGCTGCGGGAGCGGCCGCCCCGTTCCGGGGGCGGCGGAGGCGGGGGCACGCCGCCGCCGAGCGGGGGCGGCGGGCAGCGGCCCCAGCCGGCGCAGCCGACTCCGGGGCCGCAGGGCCTGAGCGAGGCCGAGGCCGAGCAGATCCTGAACTCGATGGAACGGCAGGAGCGCACGTCACGGGCCGAGCAGGAGAGCCGGTTCCGTGCGAGCGCCGGAGGGGTCAAGGATTGGTGAGACTGCTGCTGGCTCCGCTCGCGTGGCTCTGGCTCCAGGGCACCGGGCTCGAGGTCCGCGTGTTCGCCGACGAAACGAAGCTGGCCGTCGGCGACGAGCTCGTGCTGACGATCCAGGCCACCAGCCGGGACCCGGCGCCAGTTCAGGTGACGATGCCGACACCGGCCGGCTTCCAGATCACGGCCCGGAGCGAGCACACCGAGGTCTCGCAGCTGGGGACCCCGAGCCGCACGACCACGCTCGAGCTCCGGCTCCGCGCCCTCAAGGCCGGCCGCTGGGACTTCGGCCCGGCTCGCGCGCTCCAGGGCGCCGAGGTCGCTGTCGCGGATCCCATCGCGGTCCAGGTGGACGAGCAGCCGGGCGCGGTGGCCACGGCGAGCAACCCGGTGCTGAGGCGTTTGCTCGACCGGGCGCCGCAGCCGGCGCGCCCGGGAGAGCCGGCGGTAAGCCTGGTTCTCTCCACCCGCAGCGCGGCGGTGGGAGCGCAGGTCGACGTGCTGACGGCCGCGTGGTTCCCCCGTACACTCCGGACCCAGCTCCGCCGCCCGCCCACGCTCCAGCCACCCGTGATCGAGGGCGTGTGGAGCTATCCGCAGCCGGTGCCGCCGGGCATTGCGGCCACCCGCACAGTGGGCGGCGTGATCTACGACGTCTTCGTCGCCCATCAGATCGTCTTCCCGCTGCAGCCGGGCGGCGTCGCCGTTCCGCCCGCGGTGCTCAAGTACAGCGTGCCGATCGCGCTCCAGTTTTTCAGCCAGGAGGAGCGGTACACGGTCGAGAGCGAGGCGGAAACCCTCACCGTGACGCCGACGCCGGCTGCGGACCGCCCGGCCGGGTATGCCGGAGCCGTCGGCAGCGGGCTTCGGCTCGACCGGACGGTGTCCTCGCCGACCGCACGCGCCGGCGAGCCGTTCACCGTGTCCTTCACGCTGAGCGGAGACGGCAACCCGGCGCTTTGGCCCGCGCCGGACCTCCGCTGGCCGGCGACGGTGCGGGCATATCCCGACCGCACCGACGAGCGCCTCGCCGTCAGCAACGGGCAACTGGGCGGGAGCAAGACGTTCCGGTACACCGTGGTGCCCGATTCCGCCGGGCCGCTGGCTCTCCCCGGCGCCAGCTACGCCTACTACGACGTCGGAGCAAGGACGTTCAAGGCGAGCGGGCTGGCGTCCGGCCGGGTGACGGTGGCCGAAGGGGAGGGCGCCACCGCGTCGCGGCCGCTGCCCCCGCCTCTGCTCGACCAGGGCGGGCCCGGGCTCGATTATCTGGCCTCGACCGCGCTGCCGCCCTGGGCCTGGGCCCTGATCGCCCTGGTGCCACCGATCGTCGTGCTCGGACGCCGAAAACTGCGCCGCCGCCGGAAGCCCGTGCCGCGGGCTCCCGACGCCGGCGCCGCGGTCGTCGAGCTCGATGGGCTCATCCGCGAGCTCGTGGGCGGGCACGACACGCTGACCGAGCGGGGACTCGTCTCCGCGCTTCGCGCCGTCGGCGTCGAGCCGGCGGTGGCCGCGCGGATGGTCGAGCTGCGCGGCCGGCTGCAGCAGGCGCGGTACGGTCCCGGAGGCGGCTCCGTGCCGGACCAGCTGGCGGGCGAGGCCCGGGCGCTCGCCGCCCGCCTCGCCGACAGCCGGCGTCGCCGCCGCTACGCGGCGGGCGCGCTGGTGGGGCTGGTACTCCTCGGCGCGGCGCCGCTGCGGGCCCAGTCGGTCTCGCCGGAGTGGCAATACAATCATGGCGGCCTGTCCGGTGCGGTCGACGGATTCGCCCGCCGCACCGCAGCGGCCCCCGAAGATCCCGCCAACTGGTACAACCTCGGCGCGGCCTTTTACCGCCTCGGGCTCGACGGGCGCGCCGCCGGGGCGTGGCAACAGGCGCGGCGGCTCGCCCCGCGGGACCGGTCCGTAGCCCGGGGGCTCGATCTGGTTCCGCCGCCGGAGAGCGGGAGCGCGGCCCGCCTCTGGGGGCCGCCCGTTACCTGGCGCGAGCTCGCGCTGGCCGCGCTCGCCCTGTGGCTGGCCGGCTGGCTCCTCGTCGCCACCCGCGGCCGGCGGCGACGCGAGATCGGAATCGCGTGCGTGGCGCTGGCGGCACTGCTCGGCGCGGGCGCTCTGGCATCGCGGCTGCGGGAGCAGCGTCAGCTCGCAGTGCTCATCGGCGCCACCCCGCTCCAGCTCTCCCCCCACGAGCGGGCCCCCACCGTGGCGCCGCTCGACCCCGGCACGGCGCTGTTCGTGCTCCGCCGCGCCGCCGGGTGGGCCATGGTCGACGCTCCCGGCGGGCGCCTCGGCTGGGTGCCCTCCGATTCGCTCGCGCTGCTGCGCGGGAGCTGAGGCGTCGTGGCCCGACTCGTCGCGATCCTGCCCGACGCCGTCGCCGACCAGATCGCCGCCGGCGAGGTGGTGGAGCGGCCGGCCTCCGTAGTGAAGGAGCTGGTCGAGAACGCGCTCGACGCGGGCGCGCGGCATGTGCGCGTGCGGCTGGAGCAGGGGGGGAAGACGCTGATCGAGGTGAGCGACGACGGATCCGGCATGGGGCGCGAGGACGCCGTGTTGGCGCTCGATCGCCACGCCACCAGCAAGATCCGGAGCGCCGCGGACCTCGTGGGCGTCCGCACGTTCGGCTTCCGGGGCGAGGCGCTGCCCGCGATCGCGTCGGTCTCGCGCCTCACGCTCCTCACGAGCGAAGAGCAAGGCGAGGGCTCGGAGCTCGGCGTGGCTGGCGGCCGGCTGGACCGGGTGGATCCGGCCGCGCGGCAGCGGGGCACGACCGTGACCGTTCGCGGGCTCTTCTTCAATACGCCGGCGCGGCGGAAGTTCCTCCGCTCCACGGCGAGCGAGACCCGGGCGGCGCACGACGCGCTCGCGACGCTCGCGCTGGCCCATCCGGCGACCGGGTTCTCGCTCGAGGTGGACGGCGCCGCGCGGCTCGAGGTGCCCGCCGGCCAGACTCTGGTCGACCGGCTGGCGGGCGTCTGGGGCCGGGAGCTGGCGGGCACGCTGGTGCCGGTGAGCTACGCCGCCGGCGCCTTTCGGGTGGACGGGTTCGTCCAGCGGCCCGCGGATGCGAAGCCGACCGGCCGGCGCACGCAGCTCTTCGTGAACGGACGCCCGTTCAAGGACCCGTTCCTGGTGCGCGCCGCGGAGGCGGGGTATCGCTCGTCCATCCATCCGGGCGACCGGCCGTCGCTGCTGCTGAACGTGACCGTGGCGCCGGACGAGGTGGACGTGAACGTGCATCCGGCCAAGCTGGAGGTGCGCTTCCGCGACCGGATCGGGGTCGAGCGGGTGGTGGAGGAAGCCGTGCGCGACGCGCTCGGCCGGCTGGACGCCGCAGCGCCCGTAGGGCAGTGGCGGCCGATGCCCGGGGGCCAGCCCCCGCCGGCCGCCGGCCGCCCGCAGGGCCTGGCGATACCACCGGAGGAGCTGGGGCTCTCGCCGCGGCCCGCAGCCGGCCCGGAACCCTCGCCCGGCGGGTTCGACGCGCCGCTGGTCCAGTTCTTCGACTCGTACATCGTTTACGAAGCGCCCGAGGGCATGGTGATCGTGGACCAGCACTCGGCCCACGAGCGGGTACTGTACGAAACCGTCATGGCCCAGCTCAAGGGCGGGGGCGCGGCGGCGCAGCGGTTGCTGCTGCCTCACACGCTGGAGCTCACGGACGAGGAACTCGACGCGCTCGAGGCGCATGCGGAGGCCCTGCGCGGCGTGGGCTTCGAGGTGGAGCCGTTCGGCGGCCGCACCGTGCTGATCCACGCGGCGCCCGCGCCGCATCCGCGGTTCGACGGCATCGCCTGTTTCCGGGAAACGCTCGCGGACCTGGCCCGGGGGCGGTTCGGCGGCTGGGCCAACCGGCTGGAGCGCTTCGCCGCGACCTTCGCCTGCCGCGCGGCGATCAAGGCCGGCCAGCGCCTGAGCGAGCCGGAGATGCGCCGGCTCCTGCTCCGCCTCTTCGAGACCGAGCTCCCGCCGCACGACGTGCACGGGCGGGCGACGATCGTGCAGCTTCCCCGCGAGGAGCTGGAGCGCCGGTTTGGCCGGCGCTAGCCTGCCCGTGCTGGTCGGGCCGACCGCGGTCGGCAAAACGGCGGTGGCGCTCGCGCTCGCGCAGCACTGGCCGCTCGAGGTCGTCTCCGCGGACTCCCGCCAGGTCTACCGGCGGCTCGATATCGGCACCGCCAAGCCGACCCGGCGGGAGCGCATCCGCCTGCCCCACCACGGGCTCGACGTGGTGGAGCCCGGCCAGCGCTACAGCGCGGGGCGCTTCGCGCGGGAGGCGACGGGCTGGATCGCCGAGATCCTGGCGCGCGGGCGGATGCCGGTCGTGGTCGGGGGCACCGGCCTGTACGTGAAGGCGCTCGCGGAAGGCCTCTTCCTCGAGCCCCCGCTCGAGCCCGGCCAGCGGCGCGGTCTCGAGCGCTGGTTGGCGGGGCTGGAGGGCAGGGAGCTGCTGCGCTGGGCCGGCCGCCTGGATCCCGGGTTCAAGGGCGGGGGGCGGCAGCGGGCGGCGCGGGCCATCGAGGTGGCGCTCCTGAGCGGGCGCCCGCTGGGCTGGTGGCAGGCCGCGGCGCGGGCGGAGAGCCTGGTGGCGCCGTGGTACGTCCTGCTCACGGTGCCCCGCCCGGTGCTGCAGCAGCGCATCGCGGCCCGGGCCGAGGAGATGGTCCGGCGGGGGCTGATCGAGGAAGTGGCATCGGTGCTTGCCGAAGGCCATGCGGCCAACGCGCCCGGCCTCGATGGGATCGGCATCCGGGAAGCGGTCGAGTACCTTCATGGGCACCGCTCCCGCGACAGCGTCGCGGGGGCCATCACGCTCAACACCCGGCGCTACGCCAAGCGTCAGGAAACCTGGTTCCGGCACCAGCTCACGGGCCCCGTGCTCGCGCTCGACGCCACCAGGCCCCCGGAGCGGCTCGCGGAGGAGATCGCGGCCGCGTGGCGGAGGAGGACCGAGGCATGAGGCTGGGCATCACCTGCTACCCGACCTACGGCGGGTCCGGCGCCGTCGCCACCGAGTTGGGCCTGTCCCTGGCCCGGCGGGGCCACGAGGTGCACTTCATCACCTACGACTCGCCCTTTCGCCTGCGCGGCTACGCCGAACGGGTGTACTTCCACCAGGTCGAGACCCGCATGGGCCGGTATCCTCTCTTCGACCACTTCCCGTACACCCTGGCCCTCGCCTCGAAGCAGCACGAGGTGGCGCTCCGGGAGGAGCTCGAGCTGCTGCACGTGCATTACGCGATCCCCCACGCGACCACGGCTTATCTCGCGCGCGAGATGCTGCGCGGCACGCGCGACCTCCGGGTGATCACGACGCTCCACGGGACCGACATCACGCTGGTGGGCCAGGAGTCCAGCTTCTACGCGATCACCCGGTTCTCGATCGAGCGGTCGGACGCGGTCACCGCCGTGTCGGCCTTCCTGCGGGACGAGACCTACCGTGCTTTCGGGTGCGTCGGATGCGACGTGCGGGTGATCCCCAACTTCGTCAACCTCGAGGAGTACCGGCCCGGCTCCGAGCCGCGGCGGACGGGGCTCGCGCCCCAGGACCACAAGCTGATCGCGCACGTCTCCAACTACCGCGAGGTGAAGCGGGTGAAGGACGTGGTGCGCGTCTTCGCGCGGATCCGGCGGGCCATGCCCGCGACCCTGCTCATGATCGGCGACGGCCCCGACCGGCCCGAGGCGGAGAAGGAAGCCGAAGACCTCGGCGTCACCGGCGACGTGCGCTTTCTCGGCCGGCTCGACCAGGTGGCCTCGCTGCTCCAGGCCTGCGATCTCTTCGTGCTCCCCTCCCAGACCGAGTCGTTCGGTCTCGCCGCGCTCGAGGCGATGGCCTGCGGCGCGCCGGTCGTGGCGTCCCGGGCGGGCGGGCTGCCGGAGGTGATCGACGACGGCGTGAACGGTATCCTCGAACCGGTCGGATCGGTCGAGGCCATGGGACGGCGGGCGGTGGAACTGCTCCGGGATCCGCAGCGGCATGCGGCCATGCGGGCCGCGGCGATCGCCAAAGCGCAGGAGTTCTCGGCCGAGCGGGTCGTCCCCCAGTACGAGGCGCTGTATCAGGAGGTGATGGCGTGGACCTGAGCCTGCTCACCCACCTGCCGCCGCTGGTCAAGGCGGCCATCCTGGGCGTAGTGGAAGGGGCCACCGAGTTCATCCCGGTCTCCTCCACCGGCCATCTCATCATGGTGGGCGACTGGCTCGGCTTCACCGGGGAGGACGCCAAGGCGTTCGAGATCTTCATCCAGCTGGGGGCCATCCTCGCGATCGTCTGGCTCTACCGGGCCCGGCTCGGCCGGGTTCTGCGCTCGGCCACCCGCGATCCGGTGAGCCAGCGGCTGCTGCTCAACCTGTTTATCGCGTTCCTGCCGGCCGCGGTCGTCGGGCTCCTGACCCATCGGCTGATCAAGCAGTATCTCTTCTCGCCCGAGATCGTGGCGGTCTCGATGCTGGTAGGCGGTCTCGCGATCCTGCTGATCGAGTGGTGGCGGCCGAAGCCGAGGGTCCCCACCGTGGACGATATCTCCGCGGGCGCCGCGCTGGGCATCGGCATCGCGCAGGTGTTCTCGCTCATCCCGGGCACTTCCCGCTCGGGGGCCACGATCATGGGCGGGTACTGCCTGGGACTCACCCGGCCGGCGGCCACTGAGTTCTCGTTCTTCCTGGCGGTGCCGGTGATGATCGCTGCGACCGGATTCGATCTGGCCCAGAGCGCTCACGCACTGTCGGCCGCGGACGTGCCGATCTTCGCGGTCGGGTTCGTGGTGGCCTTTCTGTCCGCGCTGGTGGTCGTCCGCGCGTTCGTGCACTACGTGGCCCGGTCCAGCTTCGTCGTGTTCGCCTGGTACCGCATCGCTTTCGGGCTCCTGTTCGTGGCCTGGCACGCGCGTCATCCGGGCTGAGCGAGCGGCCATGTCCGTCATCCATCGCTTCGAGCGCCTGCCCTCCACCCAGGACGAGCTGCACCGGCTCGCCGCCGCGGGTGCGCCCGCGGGCACGGTCGTCGTGGCGGTGGAGCAGGAAGCGGGGCGGGGGAGCCGCGGCCGGCGGTGGGCCTCGCCGCCGGGCGGGCTCTGGCTCAGCTTTCTGTGCCGCCCCTCGCAGGCCGTGGGCGTAGAGGTGCTGACACTGCGGGTGGGACTGGCGGCCGCCGAGGCGCTGGGACAGCTTGGCGGCGTCCCGCCGGTCGGGCTCAAGTGGCCCAACGATCTCATACTGCGGGATCGGAAGGTCGGCGGCATTCTGGGAGAAGCGCGCTGGCAGGGTGAGGCCCTGGCGTGGGTGGTCGTGGGGCTCGGGCTCAACGTCCAGAACCGGCTGCCCGACTCCGTGCGCACGCCGCCGGCGCGGCTGGCGGACTGGCGGCCCGATCTCGAGCCCGATCACCTGCTCCCGCCGCTCCTCGCCCGGCTCGCCCCGCTGGCCGACTCCGGCAGCGGGCTCGGCCCCGCGGACCTCGAGGCGTTCGCGCGGCGCGACTGGCTCGCCGGACGGGAGCTGGCGGCGCCGGTGCGCGGCCGGGCGGCCGGGATCGCGCCCGATGGCTCCCTCCGGGTGACGCTGCCGGACGGGCGCACGGTCGGGGTGAGCGCGGGGCCCATCCTGCTCCCAGGCGAGGCGGCCTGAGCGCCGTCCGCACGGCGCGGATCCAAGGAGGCTGACGGTGCTGCTCGCGCTCGACATCGGCAACACGGAGATCACCCTCGGGCTCTTCCGCGAGACCACGCTGGAGGCGCATTGGCGTCTCACGACCATCTCCGATCGGACGCCGGACGAGTGGGCCGCCGCGCTGGCCGCGTTCCTGACCCATGCCGGGCTCTCGCCCAACCAGGTCCGCGCCGCGTGCCTCGGGTCCGTCGCCCCCGGCGTCACCCAGAGCGTCGTGGAGGGCGTGCAGACCATCACCGGATGTGTCCCCGTGGCGGTGGACGCGCGGTCTCCGCTCCCGCTCGTGCTCGACGTGGACGAGCCGTTCAGCGTCGGGGCGGACCGGGTGCTGAACGTGCTGGCCGCCTCCGAGCGCTATCGGACCGACATGATCGTGGTGGATTTCGGGACGGCGACCACCTTCGACTGTGTCACACGCGACGCCCGCTTCCTCGGCGGCGTCATCATGCCCGGGCTCCGCACGTCGGCCGACCAGCTCACCCGCCGCGCGGCGAAGCTTCCCGCCACCGAGCTCCGGCCGCCCTCCCGCGCGATCGGCCGGCGAACGGAGGAGTGCATCCAGGCGGGCGTGCTGTTCGGCTCGGCCGACGCGGTGGACGGCATCATCCGGCGGATCCGGGCGGAGTGGCCCGGCGGGGTTTCGCCGCGCGCCATCGCGACCGGCGGGCTGGCGAAGCTCGTCGCACCGCTCACCAGCACGATCGAAGAGGTGGATCCGGATCTCACGCTGCGCGGGCTCATGCTCGCGGCGGGGCATCTCGGGCTCACCTGGTGAGCGCGCCGGGGTGGGCCCGCGGCGGCCGCGCCGCCGGCTACCGTATCCTGGGCCCCGGCCTCGCGTACCTGCTCCATACCCGGCCCGCCGAATGGCCCATCATGGCCGCGCACACCGCGCTGGGTTACCTGCTGGCGGTCGGCCTCTCCGGGGCCGCGCGGGGCGAGCATCTGGGCGGCGCCGCGCTCGGCCTCCTCGCGTGGGTGGTGGGGCTCAACGGCGGCACTCTCGCCATCAACAGCGCGTTCGACCGGGACGAGGGTGACGTCGCCTATCTTCGCGACCCCCCGCCGCCGCCGGCGCACCTGTTCGGCTTCGGGCTCGCGCTCATGGCCGCGGGGCAGGTGATCGCGCTCCTCCTCCCCAGGGCCTTCGCTCTGGCCTACGGGGCCTGCTTCGCGCTCTCGATCCTGTATTCGGTCCCGCCCTTCCGCCTCAAGGCGGTAGCGGGCGCGGACTGGCTCATCAACATGATCGGGTTCGGCACGCTGACGCCGTTCGCGGGGTGGGCGGCGACCGGCCTGCCGGTCGATGCCGCCTGCGGGCTGGTGCTGCTGGCCTTCTGTCCGCTCTTCGCAGCGCTCTACCCCCTCACCCAGCTGTACCAGATGGATGAGGACCGGCGCCGGGGCGACCGGACGCTGGCCCTCCGCCTCGGCGTGCGGCGGAGCCTGGAGGCCGCGCTAGCCTCAACCGCACTGGCCCTGGGCCTGCTGGTCGCCGGCGGCCTGCGGGCCGGTTGGCGGCTCCATGCCTCCGCCGACCTGGCCCGCTGGGGCGGGATCGCGGTCGCGGGTGCCGCCTGGGGAGCCGTTTTGCTCCCGTGGCTTGCCCGCCACCGTGTATTGCCGGCCGCGGAGCACCAGCGCCGGATGTACCTCGCGCTCGGGGCGTGGGCGGTCACCGACGTCGTGGTCGCCCTGGCCTGGGGTACCTGACCGCCCTTGGCCGGCTCTCGGCGGGCCGGGTATAATTGTTCGACGCGTTTCGCCCCGACTCTCTTCGGAGCCCTCATGGCCTCTGCGGTGGATCTGTCCCAGGACTACGACCGCACGGACGTACCCCACATCGTCCGGTGCGGGATCCAGCTCGGCGTTCTCGAGGCGGCCGTCGTTCTCGCCTGCTCCCTCGTCATGCGCTTCACGTCCGGCCCGGTGGAAACGGTCATTCTCGCCCTCATCCTCCTGGTGGGCCTCGCGCTCGTGAGCGGGCTGCCGGGCATCTGGACCCGCGCGCGGACCATCGAAGGGATCGCCGGGGCCGCGGGCATCGGGCTCGCCGCCGCCGGGGTATTCCTCCTCGTGGACGTGGCGCTGCTCCAGCCGATCGGCACGTACACCAACCGGTGGGCGCAGATCGGGGGCTTCAGCAACTGGTGGTACCACCCGGTGTGGTGGATGGTCGGGACGTTTCTTCCCTGGATGGGCTCCTGGATCCTCGCCCATCAGGCGGACAAGGGGCGGCGGCCGTCCATCGTCTCGATGATGGCCGGCGCGCTGGCGTGCACCGCGGTTGTGGGCATCGCCGCAGTGCTGCTCCATTTCCCGCCCGGGGCCCGCTGGAACCTGCCCACATTCGGCATCGCCTTCCTGCCTGGTCTGGCCCTGGCCACGCTCCTGTCCGGGATGGGGCGGCGCGGCGGCTGACCGATGCGGTGGGTGCGGCTGCTCTTCAGGATCTTCGGTTGGCTGCTGACGCCGTTTCTCGCGTTGGCAGCTTCGTTTTTCGGGGCGGTGGTCGGGGCGCTGGTCGCCATGCGGGTACACGATCCGCGCATGGGCATCGTCGTCACCGCGGCCGCCGGCGCCCTCGCCTGCTTCCTCGCGATTCTCCTTTGGCTCCGCGTGCTGCGGCGGTCGCGCCATGTGCGCGAAGTGCTGGCCGTCCAGAGCGACGGGACGCCCGACATCGTCACCGCGCCGAATCCGGTGGAGTCGCCGAATCCGGTTCGCTGAGCTCCTTGCGGGCCTGCTCGCCGCCGGTCTGCTCGCTGCCTGCGGGGCGGAACAGGCGGGGAAGGCGCCGGCGCCACCGGCAGGCAGCGCCGGGGCGGGAAGTGCCGCCGCGCCCGTTCCGCCGGACTCGCTGGCGCTCCGCACGCCGGGGGGCGCGGATCTCTGGTTCACGCTCGCGCGGGAGGACCGGGACAGCTCCGGCACCAAGTGCGTCGAGCGCGGGCTCGAGATCCGGGAGGGAGCGCGCCGGACGCCGGTGCCGCTCCTCTACACCCGCGACGTCCCGCGGGTCGTAAACGACTCGACCGTGAGCGCCCGGCTCTGGACCGCCTGCGCCGCGGGCCCGGAGTATCGGGTGAACCTCCGCACCGGACAGCCGGTCCGCGCCGGGCGATGAGGCCGCTTCGGCTCGCGGCCACCCTGCTCGTCGGTGCTCCGGCCGGGCTCGCGGCGCAGGGGGCGGGCATCGAGGTGGGCCGCTACTTCCAGGGCGATGACTGGACCACCTTCCGGATCGGGCTCGAGCGCCCGCTGCTGGGCCCGCTCTCGGTGGTGTTCTACGGCACCCATCTCCGGGCGGCCAGCGACACCGGCGAGCGGCTCTGGGGCGGCGGCGCCGACCTCGCGCTGTTTCGCGACGTGGGTCACGGACCCTACGTGGTGGGTGGCATCGGCGGCGGGTTCGCGACCAACGCGGCAAAGGATCTCTGGGGGTCGTGGTCGGCGGGGGCGGGGTACCAGGTCGGTCCGCTCTCGGTGTTCTCGCTCGCGGCCGAAGCCCGCTGGCGCGAGCTCACGCCCGGCGCCCGGCACGGGCTCGAGCTGGCCCTCCGGCTGGGCGCCGCGTTCGGCGGACGAAGCGCCGGGGCGACCGGCCGGGAGCCGGCACCCGCCGGCTCACCGGCACCGGTCCCGCTCACGACCATCGGTGCTCTCGCCGCCGGCGCGACCACGACCGACTCCGTGGTCGCGACCGCAGCCGCCGCGATGGGCACCGCGTACCGCCTGGGCGGCACTACGGCGGCCGGCTTCGACTGCTCCGGCCTCATCCAGTACGCCTACGCCCAGCACGGGATCGCGCTCCCGCGAACGAGCGCGGAGCAGGCCCGGGCCGGCGTGCAGGTCGACCGTCGGCTGGACGCGCTCCGACCCGGCGATATCCTCACCTTTTCCAACAGCGGGGGCCCGGTAACGCACGTCGGCCTCTACGTGGGGGACGGGCGGTTCGTCCACAGCGCCACCGGCGGCGTGCAGCTGAGCCGCCTCGGCCCGGACGATCCGTATGGAAAGTGGTGGTGGGCGCGGTGGGTGGGGGCGAGACGGGTGGCGGGGGAGGGTGAGAGGTGAGAGGTAAAAGGTGAGAGGCAAGAAGTGAGAAGGGGGCCCGCGGATCTTCCGTCGGCCCCCTTCTCACCTCTCACCTCTTACGTCTCACCTATTCCGGCGGCTTGTCTCGGCGCTCCATGCCGTCGTGGTTCATCCCGCCGTGGTCCATGCCGCCATGATCCATGTGCATTTGGTCGCCCCCGCCGCCGGCGCCGGGCCCCGCATCGCCGTACCCCGGAACGTGGAGCGACGCGAGATCCTTGCGGAGCGTCGGGTCCGACGTATCCACCTTCGGCCACTGGGCCATGTTGTCCGGGACGAACAGCCCGACCATGTGGGCCATCACGCCGTACTCGGTCTTTTTCGAGGGGTTGTCGTACACCCCCACCACCCGGTACCGATGGCCCGCCTTGAGCTTGAGGCCCTCGCCGCTCACGCCGAAGAGCTTGCGACTCACCCCGAGCACCCGGCCGGTCGAGTCTCGCCGCGCGACGACCCGGGCCAGCTCCTTGCCCGTTTCCGCATCCTCGAGGCGGACCATCGTGCCGTAGTCGTGCAGGTGGCCGCCGACGCCCAGCAGGCGGCCGCTGATCGGCAACGTGAACTCCCAGGACTTGACGGTGTGCCCCGGCGGAGCATCGAAGGTGTTGCTGCCGCCGACGGTGAGGTTCACGTCCATGTAGATGGGCAGTGAGGTCACGGGGCGGGGGTTCTGGTTGGTCGGCATCCACAGCATGGTGTACTTGAGGTACACGCCGTCGAGATCCTTCCCCGTCTCGTTGTGCCACATGATGTAGAAGCCGAGGTCGGTTCCCTTGGAGAGGGGCACGCCGATCGTCTTCGGCACGGAGGCATCGTCGGTCTCGCTGCCGGCGCCGGCGATCCGCTCGATCGCGGAGTAGAGCAGCTGCCGGCGGTCGAAGTTGACCATGATCATGTGGTGCATGATCCGCCGGTCCAGGACGGTACCGTGCTCGTCCACCAGCTCGTACTTGAACCCGCGGAACCAGCCGTCCACCGGCCACGCGAAGCGCTGGAGCGGAGCGTCGGCGCCCATGTCCATCATGGCGTGGTCCATCGGCGGCATGTTCGGCAGCTTCCACGGGCCGGTCGTGATGACGACCTCGTGGCGGGCGGAATCGACTGTGACGGTGACCGGCGGAACCCCCGGGCCGGACGGGCCGGCAAGGGCGAGCGTGGCGGCAAGCGCGGCGAACAACGACATACCCAGCTCCTCAGCAGTGGGCCTGAAAGGGTGTGCGGCGCCAAGAACATCTCCGGGAGGCGGGGGCCAAGTCAAGCGCGTGCCGCTACGCCGCTTGACAGGGAGAGCGGGGGATTTATTATTGCCCCGACCGCGTTAGCAGTCCGCTGAATTGAGTGCTAATCACTCCGGCTGACTGACTGCCAAGTCATTATGCGGCAATAATTTCTTCACAGTCACCTGTAAGGCATTGGAGGCACGCGATGGCAACGGCGACCAAGGCCAAGAAGGACATCAAGATCCACCCCCTCGAAGACCGCGTCGTCGTCCTCCCGGCGGAGGAGACCGAGGCCATGCGGGGCGGGCTGTACATCCCCGATACCGCCAAGGAAAAGCCCACCCAGGGCGAGGTCATCGCCGTCGGGCCGGGCCGGACGACGGACAAGGGCGAGCGCATCGCGCTCGACATCAAGGTCGGCGACACTGTGGTCTACGGCAAGTACAGCGGCACGTCGTACACGCTCGACGGCGAAGAGGTCATCATCATCAAAGCCTCCGACGTCCTCGCCAAGCTCTAATCGGCGCCCGCTTCAACCGCTAGGAGAATACGCATGGCTGCGAAGGAGCTGCTGTTCAACGTGGACGCCCGCGCGAAGCTCAAGAAGGGCGTCGATCATCTGGCCGAGGCGGTGAAGGTCACGCTCGGCCCCAAGGGCCGGAATGTCGTCATCGACAAGAAGTTCGGCTCGCCCACGGTCACCAAGGACGGCGTCACGGTCGCCAAGGAAGTCGAGCTGTCCGATCCGATCGAGAACATGGGCGCCCAGATGGTGAAGGAGGTCGCGACCAAGACCAGCGATCTCGCCGGCGACGGCACTACCACGGCGACGGTCCTGGCTCAGGCGATCTTCCGCGAGGGCCTCAAGAACGTCACCGCGGGCGCCAATCCGATGGAGCTCAAGCGGGGCATCGACCGCGCGGTCGAGGCTGTCGTCGAGCACCTCAAGTCCATCTCGACCCCGTCGGCGGGCAAAAAGGAAATCGCTCAGGTCGGCACGATCTCGGCGAACAACGACAAGGAGATCGGCAATCTCATTGCCGAGGCGATGGAGAAGGTGGGCAAGGACGGGGTGATCACGGTCGAGGAGGCGAAGGGCCTCGAGACCACCCTCGAGACGGTGGACGGGATGCAGTTCGATCGCGGCTATCTCTCGCCCTACTTCGTCACCGATCCGGAGAAGATGGAGGCGGTGCTGGACGATCCGTACCTCCTGATCCACGACAAGAAGGTCTCGGCGATGAAGGAGCTGCTGCCGATCCTCGAGAAGGTGGCGCAGACCGGCAAGCCCCTCCTCCTGATCGCGGAGGACGTCGAGGGCGAGGCGCTGGCCACGCTCGTGGTGAACAAGCTCCGCGGCACGCTCAAGGTCTGCGCCGTCAAGGCGCCGGGCTTCGGTGACCGCCGCAAGGAGATGCTGCGCGACGTCGCCGTGCTCACGGCCGGCCAGGTCATCTCCGAGGAAGTCGGCTTCAAGCTGGAGAACGCCACGCTCGGCGATCTCGGCCGCGCCAAGCGCGTCGTGGTGGACAAGGACAACACCACGATCGTGGACGGCCGGGGCAAGGAGGGCGACATCCAGGGCCGGATCAACGAGATCAAGGCCGCCATCGACAAGAGCACCAGCGACTACGACAAGGAGAAGCTGCAGGAGCGGCTGGCCAAGCTCTCCGGCGGCGTCGCCGTGATCAACGTGGGCGCGGCCACCGAGACCGAGATGAAGGAGAAGAAGGCCCGGGTCGAGGACGCCCTCCACGCCACCCGCGCCGCGGTCGAGGAAGGCATCGTGCCGGGCGGCGGGGTCGCGCTGCTCCGGGCGCAGGTCGCGCTGGAGAAGGTCAAGGGCACCGAGGACGAGAAGATCGGCGTCGAGATCGTCCGTAGGTCGCTCGAAGAGCCCATCCGGATGATCGCCCAGAACGCGGGCGCCGAGGGCTCGATCGTGGTCGCGCGGGTGCGGGAGTCGAAGGAGAAGTACTTCGGCTACAACGCCCAGACCGACGCGTACGAGGATCTGGTGAAGGCCGGCGTGATCGACCCCACCAAGGTCACCCGCACGGCGCTGCAGAACGCGGCGTCCATCGCGGGCCTCCTGCTCACGACCGAGTGCGTGGTCGTCGAGAAGAAGGAAGAGAAGCCGGCCCCGCCGGCGCCTCCGGGCGGTATGGGCGGGATGTACTAAGTCGTTTCCGAAGCATCGAAGCAGCAAGGCGCCCCGGGCTCCGTCCCGGGGCGTTTTGCTTTCCCCTGAGAACGTTCGGGGCCCCGCGGCGTTCCTCGTACGGGTCGGGGACGCTGGTCCGGACCTCCCGGTGGTGGTACGATTGGCCGATGACCGACCCGACGGACCTGTCGGCGCCGCTCGAGCGCCTCGTCAGTCGCTTCGCGAGGATGGTCCGGCATGTCGGGCGCACGCGGGGACTCGCCGATCCCGATCTCGACGAGCTGGTCCAGGAGGTCCGGATTCGCCTGTGGCGGGCGAGGGCCGCGACGATCGGCGGGCTCAACGCGGCCTACGTGCACCGCACCGCCGTGTCCGCGGCGCTCGACATCATCCGCCGTCGGCGGCGGGCCCGCGAAGAGCCGGTGGATGACGCCGGCCCGCTCCCCGGACCGGCGGGACCGGCGGAGGCGGCCGAGCTCGGGGACCTTGCCGAGCGGGTGACCCGGGCCGTGGAAACGCTGGCGCCGGCGCGGCGGCCGGTGGTACGGATGCACCTGGCCGGGTATTCGCGCGAGGAGATCGCCTCGCTGCTCGGCTGGTCGGAAGCGAAGACCAGAAACCTGCTCTACCGCGGGCTCGCCGACCTTCGAGCGGCGCTGCTCCGGGAAGGCATCGGACCCGGGAGCTGACCGTGAACGACGAGGAGCTCCAGCAAGCCTACGGCCGAACGATTCGGTCGCCGCGCGACCGGACGGCCTGTCCCGGCCCGGACGCGATCGCGGACCTCGCGGCGCGCGGGGGCGCTGAAGCGACCAGGCTGGTGGTACTCGATCACGTCATGCAATGCGCGGCCTGCCGTCGCGATCTCGATCTGCTACTCGTGGCCGACCGGGCCGGCGCCCGGTCGGCGCGGGCTCCCCGGTGGCTCGCGGCCGCCGCTGCGGCGATCGTCGTCGTCGGCGTTGGCGGCCTCGGCGCCCGCGCGTTGCTCCGCGAGCGGGCGCCGGAGGTCGAGCGCGGCGGCGCGGCGGCCGTCGATCCGGTTTCGCCGGGGAGCGGGGCGGTGGTCGCGAGACCAGTGGCCCTCACCTGGCACGCGGTGGCGAGGGTGCGGGAATACCGGGTGGAGGTACTTGCCGCCGACGGCACGCCGCTCTGGAGCGCGGCGACCCGCGATACGTCCGCGGCCGTTCCCGAGTCGGTGGTGGCCGGCAGCGGGAACTATGGCTGGTGGGTCACCGGCCGGCTCGCCGACGGCGCCGCCATCAGCTCGGCGGTCACCGCGTTCAGCGTGCGCTGAGCGGCCGCGCCGCGGGCCCGGCGCCCGGCGTCAGCATGCCGTTGCCCACGATCTCGAAGCCCGCCCAGCCGCGGGGGCCGGCGGGGTCAGCGATCCGCTCGAGCTGCGCGCTTCGCAGCGCGTCCGCGGTCGTCTGGCCTCGGCCGAGCGCGCGGTAAAACGACGCCACGAAGTCCGCGGCCGACGCATCTCCGATCGGCCAGAGCGTGCCCACCACCGCACGTGCGCCCGCCTCCAGCAACGGGGCGGTCAGTCCGCGGATCCCCTCCCCTCCGACGATCACGCCGAGCGCCGTTCCGCAGCCCGAGAGCACGACGAGATCGGCGTCGAGCTTGAGCCGTGCCAGGTCGCCGGAGGTGACGAAGCCGTCCTCGCCGCCCCCCGGCGCCAGCGCGATCGCCGAGCGGCCCAGGGCGGCTTCGTCCACGAGGGCGTGGGTCGCGAGATGGATGATCGAGAATCCGTCCAGGCTGAGCCGTCTCAGGGCGGCCTCGCTGGCGGCCCGCCCGAGTCGCACGTCGGAGCCGGGGAACAGACTTCCGGCGGCGCGGGCCTCGGCAGCCGATGCGGGGAGCGGGGGCAGCCCCCCGCGCTGAGCGAAGGCGGCGAAGTGCGCGCGGGTCGCCGGGGGCAGCGCGGGATCGTCGCGGGGGAAGGCCGGATCGCCGAACGCCAGCACCCGCCGCGGGCCGGCACGGGCCGGGCGGCGCCAGAGGTCCGCCGCGACGGCCGCGGAGGGCGCCTGCGCCAGCGCGTACCGC
>Ga0187822_10000023_pt1 | contig 22490 bp, 19 predicted proteins | sample NC_wetland_sal_i_18_FD_132967 | JGI IMG/M metagenome (GOLD analysis project Ga0187822, IMG submission 132967) | Wetland sediment microbial communities from Neuse River Estuary, North Carolina, USA - SourceSoil_2 | ecosystem: Environmental > Aquatic > Freshwater > Wetlands > Sediment | place...
ATTCTGTTCTGGTGCGGCGATCTCCGTACCTGAACGCGGCAGAAGACATGCAAGTCGAGGAAAATTCATTAACGGCGTATCTCGACGAACTGCGAGACGGGCTGCCGCTGTCGCGCCAGGGGGCCTGCCGGCTCCTGCGCTGCCCGGACGATGATCTCCCCGCTCTGCTCGCCGCCGCCCTCGAACTCAAGCAGCGCTTCAAGCCGGGCGTCGTCACATACTCGCGCAAAGTCTTCATTCCCCTGACCAACTTGTGCCGCGACTATTGCGGCTACTGCACTTTCCGCCGTGATCCGGGCCAGCCCGGGGCGCACACCATGACCCCGGACCAGGTATTGGAAGTGGCGATTGCGGGACAGAAGATAGGTTGCACCGAGGCCCTCTTCAGCCTGGGCGACAAGCCGGAGCTGGCCTTCCCTGAAATGCGCGAGACCCTGCGCCACCTGGGATACAACTCGACCCTGCACTATCTGGAAGCTATGTGCGAGCGTGTGTTGCGCGAGACCACGCTGTTGCCGCATCCCAATCCGGGGCTGTTGAGCGCGGAGTGGATCGCGCGCCTGGCTGCAGTCTCTCCCAGCATGGGCCTGATGCTCGAAACCACCAATGCCGCCCTGCTTGCGCCGGGAGCGGCGCATGACAATGCGCCCGACAAGGTCCCCGCCAAACGCCTGCGCACCATGGAAGAAGCCGGCAAGCAGTCGGTGCCGTTTACCACCGGCCTGTTGATTGGGATCGGCGAAACGCTGGACGACCGCGTGGACGCACTGCTTGCCATCCGCGAATTGCATCGCCGCTACGGCCACATCCAGGAAGTGATCGTGCAGAATTTCCGGGTCAAGCCGGAGATCCCCATGCGCGACTGGCCGGAACCAGCTCGGGGCGAGATGTTGCGCACAGTTGCGGTGGCGCGCCTCCTCATGCCCCAGGTAAACCTGCAGGCGCCGCCGAATCTTTCCGCTCCGTATTACAACTACGAAGACCTGCTCGACGCCGGCATCAACGATTGGGGCGGGGTTTCCCCCTTGACCCCCGACTTCATCAATCCGGAAAAACCCTGGCCGCATCTGGATCAGCTTCAGTCCCGCACCGAATCAAAAGGATATATTTTGCGCCAGCGCCTGCCGGTTTATCCTGAGTTCCTGCCGGCGCTTACTGCGCGCCCCGGCTTGCTGGCGGAAAGAGTTCAAGCCGCTGCCGATCGCGAAGGTTACGCAGGGAGGGCAAGAGCAGCATGATTGTCGTACTCACCGGGGGAACGGGCGGCGCCAAGTTTGTGGATGGCCTGCGCCAGATCGTTCCGTCCAAAGATCTGACCATCATTGTCAACACCGGAGACGATCTGGAGTGGTGGGGACTCTACGTTTCGCCCGACCTCGATTCCATCACCTATGTGCTGGCCGGCCTGCTGAGCAAGGAACGTGGCTGGGGAGTGAAGGGCGACACATTTTTTTGCCTGCAAGCCATGGGCGACCTGGGAGAACCCATCTGGTTTCACACCGGCGACCGCGATCTGGCGGTGCACCTGCTGCGCACCAAACTGCTTAAGCAGGGCAAGACGCTGTCGGAGATCTCCGCTGAAATCGCGGCCAAGATGGGGGTCGAGGCCCGCATCCTCCCCATGACCAACAGCCGTGTAGAAACCCGGGTGGATACGCCGATCGGCGAGCTCAGCTTCGAGGAATATTTCGTGCAGCGCTGGTATCAGGACCCGGTCAAATCGATCCGCTTTGCCGGCATCGAAAAGGCCGAGCCTGCGCCGGGCGTGGTTGATGCCATCCTGTCCGCCACCGTGGTGCTGCTCGCGCCCAGCAACCCGGTCACCAGCATCGGCCCCATCCTGGCTGTCCCCGGCATTGTGGAGGCCCTCAAACAGACTCGCGCCCCGGTAGCAGCCGTGAGTCCGATCATCGGCAACACCGCGGTTTCTGGACCGGCGGGCATTTTGATGGCGGCCCAGGGCCTGCCGGTTTCGATCGCGGGCGTGGCCAAGGCCTATTGCGAATTCCTGGACATCCTGGTGGTCGACAACCGTGACGCCAAGGCAGCGGAAGAACTGAAACAGTCCGGGTTGCGAGTCCACTGCGCCAACACGGTCATGAGCACTGCCGGCGAAAAAGTTGAACTGGCACGCCAGGTCCTTTCCTTGATGTCGACCGAAAGCGCCGCCCACGCCGGCTCGGACTTGTCATGATCCTGGTCCCGGTCAAAAATCTCTCCGGGGCCAAGCAACGCCTCGCCGCCCTGTTTGATCAGCCTACCCGCACTGAGCTGGCACAGGCCATGCTGTCGGATGTGCTCGAGACCGTGGGGACATGGACGGACCGCCCCGAAGTGGCGGTCGTAACCAGCGATCCGTTCGCGCTTCAACTGGCAGGTCAATTTAATTTTTCCGTGATTCCCGACCACGCCAACCGAAGCCAGACCGATGCCATCGAAATGGCGACCGCCTTATGCGAGACCCGGGGCGTGGAAAGCACGCTGGTGATTCCGGGCGACATTCCCCTGATCCGGGGCTGGGAGCTGGAAAAGATTCTGCAATCGGCGCCGGCGCAGGGATCCGTGCTGGTGCGCGCGGCTGACGGACGAGGCACCAACGCCATCTACCGCCGCCCCGCCGGATTGTTTCCCGCACGCTTCGGCAACGACAGTTTCGAACCTCACCATGCCGCCGCGCAAGCCACCGGGAAACCCTGCGTGGTGCTTTCCCTGCCCGGCATCGCACTCGACGTCGACACTCCCTCCGACCTGCGCGCCCTGGCCGCCGCGCCCGGCGAAACCCGCGCCCAGCGCCTGGTCCGGCAATGGCGCCTGGCCGATCTTCCTGTAGCCGCGAATGAGTAAGCCGCCAGTCTTAAAACCTCAAAAAGCCCCGCAGGGGCGAAAGAATGCAGCCCACGGCGCAAGCCGTGGGTGGGCGGGGCGAGCCGACCAGGCCCCAGCGGGGCGAAAGAAAACTTCGCCGCTCCGGGAAATTCGCGTCATCCCTCTCCACTTGGCAGCCGAGGTGCGGCCCGGCGATTCCATCTCCGGACTTCTTCTGGGCGCTCTCAAATCCCAAAAACCGCGAACCGGCGACATCCTGGTCATCAAACACAAAATTGTTTCCAAGGCGGAAGGTCAATGGGTGAACCTCGAAACGGTGAGGCCCTCGGCCTCATCCCGCCGCTGGGCGCAGCGCTATCACCTCGACGCCCGGGTCATCGAGCTGGCTATCCAACAGAGCCGCCGGATCGTGCGTCGCAAGCGCGGCGTCCTGATCACGGAAACCCGTCACGGCCTGATCTGCGCCAACAGCGCGGTGGACGTCTCGAACGTCGACGGAGGCCGCCACGCGCTGCTGCTGCCGCAGGATCCCGACCGTTCCGCCGCGCGCATCCATCGCCAGCTGAAAAAGGCCCTGGGGATTTCCCTCCCGATAATAATCACCGACACGTTCGGCCGGCCCTGGCGCGAAGGTCTGACCGAAGTTGCCATTGGAGTGGCCGGCATGCAGGCCCTGCACGACTATCGCGGGCTTCCTGACTCGCACGGATACAGGCTGCAGGCTAGTATTGAAGCAGACGCCGACCAGCTGGCTTGCGCGGCGGGCCTGGTCTGCGGCAAGCTAGCTCGTACGCCGGCATGTATCATTCGAGGATTCGCGTATCGGCCCGGCCGGGGCAGCGCGCGTGATCTGATTCGCCCGGCGGCGAACGACCTGTTTCGTTGAGTCGTTGTCTCGAGGAGGAGCTGTGACCCGAGTCTTACCCGATTCTGAACTGGAAACTTTTCCTGCCCTCGAATGGCCAGGCATCGCCGAGCGCATGTCTTCGGAATCGCGTAACGCGCTCGATCAGGTCATGGCGTCGCAGGATGGCAGCGTCCTCTCTCGCGAACAATGCCTGCTGCTGGCGCATGCCGAAGGCGACGATCTTCTGGGCCTGCTGGTGGCAGCCGACATGCTGCGCCGCGACCTGGTGGGCAATCTGGTTACCTACGTGGTCAATCGCAACATCAATTTCACCAACGTCTGTTTTGTCGGCTGCAAGTTTTGCGCTTTCAGCCGCGGCCCGCGCGAGGAAGACAGCTACTTCCACAGCCTTGAGACCATGGCGCAGAAGGCGCTCGAAGCCCGGGCGCTGGGGGCGACTGAAGTCTGCATCCAGGGCGGGCTGCCGCACGGACTGCCTCCGTTTTATTACCGCGACATCCTGCGCGCGATAAAGGCCGCCGTGCCGGAGATCCACATTCACGCCTTTTCGCCCATGGAGATCGTGTACGGCGTGGAACTCACCGGAATGCCGCTGCCGGACTACCTGGCCATGTTGCGCGACAACGGCCTCGACACTCTGCCGGGAACGGCCGCGGAAATTCTCGACGACGACGTGCGCTTCGTGCTCTCACGCAACAAGCTCTCCACGGAACAGTGGAAGCAGGTGGTCCGCACCGCCCACCGGTGCGGCATTCGCAGCACCTCGACGCTGATGTACGGGCATGTCGAAACCCCTACCCATTGGGTCAATCAGCTGGAACTGCTGCGTGACATCCAGCAGCAGACCGGCGGCTTCACCGAATTTGTGCCGCTGGGCTTTGTCCATCAGAACACGCTGCTCTTTCACCAGGGCATCGCCCGCCCGGGCCCGACTCTGGCGGAGCATCTCAAGATCCACGCCCTCGCGCGGGTGATGCTGGCGGGCGCCATCAACAATATTCAGGTCTCCTGGGTCAAGCTGAACCGGCGGCTGTCGCAGCTTTGCCTGCACGCCGGCGCCAATGATTACGGCGGCACGCTGATGGAAGAAAACATTTCGCGCGAAGCCGGGGCCACCGCGGGACAGTACACCAGCGGCGAAGAGTTTCAGTCGCTGATCCTCGAAATCGGACGCATCCCCGCGGAGCGCAATACGCTCTACACCCGAATCAACCTGAAACTGCAACCGGATGCCATCGCGTTTGAAGAAGTGCTGGAACCGGAGTTCGCCTGATCATGCCCCGCGTCATCGCCGTCCTGGGAGGCACCGGTCCTGAGGGCTTTGGACTGGCCCTGCGCTGGGTTCGGGCGGGCGAGACCGTGATCATCGGATCGCGCGACGCGGGACGAGCTCGGGAGGCCGCCGCAAAAATCACGGCAAGAGTGGGCAGCGGCGCCAACGTTTCAGGAGACGAAAACAGTGCCGCCTGTGCCAGAGCGGATCTGCTCGTGCTCACCATCCCGTTCGAAGGCCACGCCGCTCTGCTTAAACAGATCAAGCCGGCAATTACCGAGGGCAGCATTGTGATTGATGCCACCGTGCCCCTGGCGGCGAGCGTGGGCGGACGCGTCACTCGCACCCTCGGCGTCTGGCAAGGTTCCGCGGCGCAGCAAGCCGCCGAACTCGTGCCCCAGGGAGTTTCCGTGGTGGCCGCATTCCATAACACCTCGGCGGAAGTGCTGAACGGTGATGCCCGCGTCGAATGCGACGTCATTGTTTGCAGCGACGACGCCGATGCGGCGGCCACGGTAAGAACGCTGGCGGCAAAGATTCCCGGGGTCCGCGCCATTGACGGCGGCAAGCTGGAAAACGCGCGCATCCTGGAGCAGATCACCGCGCTCCTGATTGGCCTGAATATTCGCCACAAGGGCCACTCCGGCATTCGCATCACCGGCCTGCCGGAAAAAGCATACGAAGTATCGTAGTGCCAGCCCTTCGACCGCGCTCAGGGCAGGCTCCGCAGTCGCGAGTCTCGTCCTTGCAGTAGCGTCGATTTTTATTGTTGGCGAGAAAGCAGCATGAACAATTCTCCCGATGCCGGCCCCGCCATCAAATTCCGCGATGTCGGTTACCGCCTGGACGATGGCCGCGACCTGCTTCGCCATCTCAATCTCGAAGTGCAGCGCGGCGAAACCCTGGTACTGCTCGGCCGCAGCGGCTCCGGCAAGACCACGACACTGAAGCTCATCAACCGGCTGCTCACCCAGAGCGCGGGCGCCATCTACGTGGACGGCCGCTCCCTGGAAGAGTGGGACGTCATTCGCCTGCGCCGCATGATCGGCTACGTCATACAGGAAGTCGGCCTGTTCCCGCATTTCACGGTCGCGCGCAATATCGGAGTGGTGCCGCAGATTGAAGGATGGTCTGCCGACCGCATTCAAAGCCGGGTCACCGAATTGCTGCAACTGGTGGGCCTTGAGCCTCAACTGGCTTCGCGCTACCCGCGTGAACTTTCGGGTGGACAGCGGCAGAGAGTCGGCGTAGCCCGCGCCCTGGCGGCCGACCCCGAGTTTCTCCTTATGGACGAGCCTTTCGGAGCGCTTGATCCCATCACCCGCGCCGAACTGCAGCGCGAATTTCTGTCGTTGCAGCAACGCCTGGGAAAAACGGTGGTCTTCGTCACTCACGACCTGCGTGAGGCCCTATTGCTCGGGACCCGGATCGCTCTTATGGAATCAGGTCAACTGGTCGTCGCGCTCCGGCCGGACGAGTTTCTGCGCAGCAGCGACCCCATGGTCGCCGCCTACGTCGACGCCTTCAAGACCGAAGTCTCGCCCGCTCCGAGGAATCGCGATGAACGGTCAGAGTAGCGCCGGCGTCCCGCCGGCTGTCCCGAGGGCATCCAGCCCTCGGAGAGGCGAACAAACTCGTTCCCACGAGGTCACTCATGAACGTGCTGCAATTCATCCTGCAAAATCACGCCGAAGTACTCCAACTCACCGCCGAACACCTGTGGCTGGTAGGAGCCTCCATTGTCCTGGCGGTGCTGATTGGAATTCCGCTCGGCATCGTGATCACGCGCTGGCCGGTGTTGAGCAAACCCGTGCTGGGGAGCGCAAACATTATTCAGACCATCCCCAGCCTGGCTCTATTCGGATTTCTGCTGCCCGCGCCCTGGATCGGCGCCCGTGCCGACCGCCTCGCCATACTTGCGCTTACGCTCTACGCGCTACTGCCGCTTATTCGCAACACCTATACCGGCATCCGCGGCGTGGATCCGGCTGTAGTCGAGGCCGGACGAGGCATGGGCATGACCGATCGCCAGTTGCTCTGGCAGGTACAATTCCCGCTGGCGCTGAGCGTAATCATTGCGGGCATCCGGGTTGCCACCGTGCTCTCCATCGGCGTGGCCACCATCGCCGCCGCCATTGGCGCCGGAGGCCTGGGAGAATACATTTTTCGCGGTCTGGCCATGGTCAATAACCAGGTCATCCTGGCCGGCGCAATTCCCGCCGCCGCGCTGGCCATACTCGCAGACGCGAGTTTGGGATGGCTGGAGAAACGCCTCAGCCCCGCCTAAGCGATAGAACGAGTTTTCATCCGCGTGGATCTCAGCCCACGATGAACCTTATGCATCGGCTTCACGCCGTTATCAGTCTCGCCTTCGTTGTCCTGCTCGCTGCGTGCGGACCGCCGCGCGCGGATATCATCGTCATCGGCTCCAAAAACTTCACCGAGCAACTCGTCCTCGGCGAAATCATGGCCCAGCAGATCGAAAATAAGACCCACCTGCCGGTAGAGCGGCGTTTCTACCTGGCCGGAACGTACATTTGCCAGCAGGCCATTCTGGGCGGCCGCATCGATATCTATCCGGAATACACCGGCACCGCCCTGACGGCGATTCTGAAGCAGCCGCCGTCCGGCGATCCCGCGGAGGTTTACCGCCGCGTCAAGGCAGGATACGCAGGGCAATTTAATCTCGCGATCGGCCGGCCTTTCGGATTCAATAACACTTTCGCCATCGAAATCCGCGGCGAGGACGCCCGCCGCCTCGGCCTGAAGACCATCTCGCAAGCCGCCGCTTACACGCCAAAATGGCGCGCCGGCTTCGGCTATGAGTTCATGGGTCGTCCCGACGGCTACAAGGGATTGGCGGCGACTTACGGACTTCATTTCGCTGAGTCTCCCAGCATCATGGATCTCGGATTGCTTGCCCGCGCGCTCAAGGACAAACAGATCGACCTGGCGGCTGGAAACATGACCGACGGCCTGATCCCGGTACTGGATTTATTCGTTCTGGAAGACGATCGCCACTACTTCCCGCCCTACGAGGCCGTACCGGTCATGCGACAGGCGATGCTGGCTCATCACCCCGAGGTCGGAACCGCTCTGGAGCAACTCGCGGGAAAGATTTCCGATGATGACATGCGCCGGCTCAACTACGCGGTCGACGGCCAGCACCGAGATGTGAAACAAGTGGTAGGAGAATTTTTACGGAACAAGGGTTTGTAGTTGTAGCGCCGGCATCCTGCCGGCTGTCCCGAGGGCGTCTCGCCGTCGGCGGGCGCCACCAGCGCCGGGACAGCGGCGCTACTCACATCAGCCACACGGCATCGACGTCCACAATCACCTGCGTCCGCGGAATCTTCTGCTGGGCCGCGTACGCCAGCATCGTCCGCAGCAGTGCGTTCAGCTTCTCGCGGCTAGCGGACTTCACTACAAAGTGATAGCGATAGTCGCGCTTCAAGCGCACGATCGGCGCAGCCGCGGGCCCAAGCACGCGAATCCCTTCATGCCGGGTTTTCTCAAACCACTTCCCCAGCATCCCCGACCAGCGCAGCGCCTCGTCCAGCTTGTCGCTCCGCACCAGCACATTGGCCAGGGCGCTATAGGGCGGATAGTGCATCCAGCTGCGAAAGCGCAGTTCTTTTTCATAAAAGCCCACGAAATCGTGCTGGGCTGCGTATTGCACCGCGTAGTGGTCGGGAAAATAAGTCTGCAGCACGACTTTTCCCGGCGTCTGGCCGCGCCCGGCCCGTCCCTCAACCTGGGTCAACAACTGGAAGGTGCGCTCGGCGGCGCGAAAATCAGGGAAGCCCAGCGCCATGTCGGCGCCCACGACGCCGACCAGGGTGACGCCGTGGATGTCGTGGCCCTTGGCGATCATCTGCGTGCCCACCAGCAGATCGAGTTCGCCTTCGTCGAGCGCATTCAAAGCGCGCTCGAAGTCTTCGCGGCCGCGCACCGTGTCGCGATCGAGCCGCCCGATGCGCGCCTGCGGAAACATCCCGTGCAGCAACTCTTCCAGCTTTTCCGAACCGGTGCCCAGGAAATATACGTACTCGCTGCCGCAATGGATGCAGGCTTTGGGCACCGGCGCCGTGTATCCGCAGTAATGGCATTCCATGCGGCGGGAGCGCTTGTGATGGGTCATCGCAATGGCGCAGTTCCTGCATTCGAGAGTCTTGCCGCAGGCGCGGCACAGCACCACCGGCGAATATCCCCGCCGGTTCAGCAGCACCATGACCTGCTCTTTACGTTCGAGGCGTTCCTTGATTTCTTCGGCCAGCTTGCGGGAGATCACTTGTTCGCTGCCGGTTTCCTGGAATTCCTGCCGCATGTCGATGATCTCGACTTCGGGCAGTGGACGCTGCTCCACCCGGTCGGGCAATTCGAGCAGCTTGTACTTACCCTTTTTGGCGTTGAAGTAGGATTCCAGCGACGGCGTGGCCGATCCCAGCACCACGGCCGCGTTCGCCATCTTGGCCCGCATCACCGCCACGTCGCGAGCGTGATAGCGCGGCATTTCTTCCTGCTTGTAAGACGGGTCCTGCTCCTCGTCCACGATCACCAGCGCCAGATCGGCGACCGGAGCGAACACCGCCGAACGCGTTCCCACCACCATGCGCGCGTCTCCGCGCTTGATGCGATGCCACTGTTCGGCGCGCTCTTTGTCCGACAGGGCGGAGTGCAGAATGGCAACCTGGTCTCCGAACAGTTGATGCAAGTCGGCAGCCACCGCCGGCGTCAGACCAATCTCGGGGACCAGCAGGATGGCGGAGCGCCCGGCCTCGAGCACCGCCCGCATCGCAGAAAGATAAATGGCGGTCTTGCCCGATCCGGTGACGCCGTGCAGCAGCATGCCGGAAAACCTGCGCGCATTCACGCTTTGCTGGATCGCCTTGAGCGCCGCCTGTTGCGCCGGGCTGAACTGCGAGTCGAACAAACTGGGACGGGCTTTCAACACGGACACGGTGAAATCCGCCGGCTCTTCGACAATCTCCACCAGCCCGCGCTTCGCCAGCGTGTTCAACGTGGTGCGCGGGACCTCCAGCGACTGCAGGGCCTCGACGGCCACCTTGCCTCCGGCGGCGGCCAGAGTGTCGACCAAAGTCTGCTGATTGGAGTTCAGCTTGCCTTCGCTGCTTTTCAAGACTGCGAACTTGACCGTGCGGGTCGCCTCTTGTCCTTCCGACAAATCTTCGCGAACGATCCACTTCTTCCGCACCATTCCCGCGAGCAGCGGCTTGGACGCCCGGGTCGCGGCCCGCAAACTCTCTTCCCGCGTCATCTCGCGTTCGGCCAGATAATCGAGCACGCGGAATTCAGCCAGCTGGTCTTCGGGAGTTTTCTGGGAGCGCGCTGACGATCCCGACATTCCCGCCAGGTGCAGTGCCAGTTGCCCTTCTTCGGTGATGCGGTAGCCGACCGCCTTCTTGAATTCCGCGCCCAGGGGCAGCATGGTCCGGAAAACTTCTCCCACTGGGGCGAGATAGTAGTCGGCGATCCACTGGCCCAGACGAATCAGCTGTTCGTCGAGCACAGGAGAAAGATCCAGTACTCCGACGAGATTCTTGGTCTTAACTTCCGGCTTGTGATCATGCAGGGCGGTGACGATCCCGGACATGCGCTGCTGGCGGAAAGGCACGAGCACGCGCCCTCCCACAACCGGCTGCATCCCGTCAGGAACAGCGTAAGTGAAGACCAGGTCCAGCGGCACCGGCAGAGCTACGTCGCAGAATTCAGACATGATCAATGTAGGCGCGAGCGTCTCGCTCGTGCCGCAGCGAGGAATCGTTGGCAGTCTACTCCGGGCTCCTGGGCGGAGCCACCAGCCCCAGATCTTTCATCACCATCTGCAGATCTTTCCAGGCTTCCTTCTTCTGACGGGGATCGCGCAACAGAAAGGCGGGATGGTAGGTGACTGCAAGCTTGGTGCCGCGGAAGTCATACCACTTGCCGCGCAGCTCGGTCATCGGCGCATTGATCGCCAGCAGCGTCTTGGCCGCAACCGCGCCCAGGGCCACGATCGCTTTGGGCCTGATGGTGGCAATCTGCCGCATCAGAAAAGGCGAGCAGGTTTCGCACTCGTCGCGCTCCGGCGTGCGGTTGCCCGGCGGCCGGCATTTAATGATGTTAGCGATATACACGTCTTCGCGCTGCAGTCCCATGGCCTTGATCATGTTGTTAAGCAGCTGTCCGGCGCGGCCCACAAAGGGCTCGCCCTGCTGGTCTTCGTCGGCGCCGGGCGCTTCTCCGATGAACATCAGTTCGGCCCGCGGGTTGCCCACGCCAAAGACGATCTGCTTGCGTCCCTGTTTGGCCAGGCGGCAGCGAGTGCAGTCGCCGATATCTTCGCGGATGGCGCGCAGTCCCAGCGCGGGATCGCTCAGGGCAGACGCGGGCGGGGAAAGCTCGACTAGCTCCTGCGTGGGAAGCACGACTGCTGTTTTGGCTCTGGGCAATGGGTCTCGCTCTTCTGGCTGAATTTGGACGGTAGTCTCGCGCCGGTAGAAATCCCGCCGGTAAAAATCATAGATGCCAAGTTCGTTGTAATAGCGGATGCGGTCGGCCAGCGCGCGCTTGAGTTGCGGATCCAGGATTGGGGACATGGGGATTTCAATACGATTGCAGATCTCAGATTGATGATTTCAGATTGAACTTCCTCGTGCCGAGGGTTGGTGCCCAATCTTAAATCTAAAATCAAGAATCTGAAATGTTTTTGGGATGTGCCTGCTACCGGTCCTGTGGTACCTTCCGCAGGCGAACTGCCTGGTCGAGGACGCGCTGGGCCACTTCCCACTTGGTGGTCTCGGGCACTTCGATCACGTCCGTGTGGGTGATGATGGTGACTGCATTGCGGTCGGAATCGAAGCCCACGCCTTCCCGCGACACATCATTGACTACGATGGCATCGAGCCCTTTCGCCAGCAGCTTCTTGCGCGCGTTTTCCAGCACATTCTCAGTCTCCGCCGCGAAACCGACGATGATTTGCGAACTCTTGCTGCGCGCCAGTTCCGCAAGAATGTCGGCGGTGGGCTCCAATTCCAGCGAGATTGCGCCCTTGCGCTTGATCTTCTGCTCGGCTGCGCTTTTGGGGCGATAGTCGGCCACGGCCGCGGTCTTGATGACGATGGTGGCCTCGGGCAGCAGTTTCATCACCGCCTGGCGCATCTGCTCGGCGGATTCAACCCGCGCGACTTCGGCGCCGCCCGGAGGCGTCAGGGTGGTGGGTCCGCTGACTAACAGAACCCGCGCCCCGCGCCGCAAGGCGGCTTCAGCCAGCGCGTATCCCATGCGGCCGCTCGAGCGATTGGTAAGATAGCGCACCGGGTCGATCTTCTCCCGGGTGGGACCCGCCGTGATCAGCACGGTTTCGCCCGCCAGTTCCTGCGAGGCCCCCAGAGCTTCCATGGCAGCGGCAACGATCAGGTCGTTTTCCGCCAGACGGCCGGGGCCGGTCATGCCGCACGCCAGATAACCATCACCCGGCTCCACGATCCGCACGCCGCGCTGGCGCAAAATTTCCAGATTCGCCTGGGTTGCGGGATGGTTCCACATATTCACGTTCATGGCCGGCGCAACTACTACCGGCGCGGTCGTAGCTAAATACAACGTGGTGAGGAAATCGCTAGCGATGCCCTGGGCGAATTTGGCCAGGATGTCAGCGGTAGCAGGCACGACCAGCAGTGCGTCAATGGATTGGGCCACCGCGATATGCTCGATTGCGGAGTCGATGTTGGGCTGGGCGTTTTCGTCGCCGCCCGGGGCAAACATGTCGGTAATGACTTTGTCGCCGGAGAGCGCGGCAAAGGTGAGGGGACGAACAAACTGCTGCGCGCCCTGGGTCATGATGACCTGCACCCGGATGCCGCGGTCCTGCAGCAGGCGCACCACTTCCGCCGCCTTGTAGGCCGCGATTCCGCCGCTGACTCCGAGCGCAACTTTCATGGGTCCACATCGATCGCAGATTTCAGATTTGAGATTGGAGATTTCAGATTGCGTCTCCAGGAACGGCCGACAGAGGCTACAAATCTAAAATCAGAAGTCTGAAATCTGCAATCTGCCGTTCACACGTCCTTCGCGATCGCCTTCTCCAGCATTTCGCTGGCGACTTCGGCCGCGGAGCGGGGTATTTCGGGGATCACCCACTTCACCTTGCCCGCCTTGATTTCATCCTGGGCAATCCGGCAAGGCTTGCGGGAAGGTGTTTCGATGACCGGCGGCGCGCCACCCTGCAATTGCCGCGCACGCCGCGCGGCCACCAGGATGTAGCGATAGTTGCTGTCAAACCCATCCATCAACTTCATTGTGTTCTCCCCTGCCGCTAACGTCTACCCGGCACCGCTGCCTTTTCAAACGAAGCCAGAATCGGCTGCAATCGCTCCCGCACATTCTTAAGGCGGCAGCGTTCTGCCTTGGCCATCAGGTCGGTGTCGTCAGCGGATCGTTGTCCCTGTACTTGGGCTCCTGGCCGCATCAGTCGCTCCGCGAGCAGGATCGACTTCAGCGCGTCGATAGATTCGTCGAGGCGGTCGTTCACCAAAATATAGTCGTATTTGTCATAATTCTCAATCTCACGAGAGGCCGTGACCAACCGGCGCTGGATCACCTCTTCCGCATCCAGGCTCCGGGTACGCAGCCGTTTCTCCAGTTCCTGCCGGTTGGGAGGCAGAATGAAGATGCTTACGGCGGCTGGAATTTTCCGCTTGATCTGGGCCGCGCCCTGGACGTCGATGTCCAGCAGCAGGTCCTTTCCCTCTTCTTCGGCCTCGAACTGAAAACGGCGCGCCGTGCCGTAGTAGTTGCCGAACACATCGGCGTACTCCAGGAACTCATCCCGGCGGACCATTTCCTCAAACTCCGACCGGGGAACGAAATAATATTCGCGGCCGTTCTGCTCGCCCGCCCGGGGCGCCCGGGTGGTGTAGGAAATGGAGAATTTCAGGCCCGGAACGATCAGGCGCACCTGGTTTACCAGCGTGGATTTGCCCGAACCGGACGGCGCCGAAATGATGTACACGCCGCTCATTCGAGGTTCTGCACCTGTTCCCGGGCCTTTTCGATTTCGGTCTTGATGGCCAGCCCCATTTCCGTGATTTTCAGCGCGTCGCCCGCCAGGCCGGAGGTCTTGGAGAGCAGCGTATTGGCCTCGCGGTTCATTTCCTGCAGCAGAAAATCGAGCTTCTTGCCCACTTCGCCTCCCTGGTCGAGCAATCCCAGGAAATGCTTCACATGGGTATCGAGCCGGACCAGTTCCTCCTGGATATCGCTGCGGTCGACCAGCAGCGCCGCCTCCTGCAGCAGGCGTTCCGGATCCACCTGGCTTCCCATCAGATCCTGCATGCGCGTCTTCAACTTGTCGACATAGGCCTGTTGCACCGCCCGGCGCTGTTTCTCCACTCCGTCGCCGGCCTTCTGGACATGGGCCATGCGCTCCCGCAACTCCCGCTCAATGCCGCGTCCCTCTTCCTCGCGCATCTGGTTGAGGTGACTGAGCAACTCCTCCACCTTGGCCAGCACCGAGGCCTCAAGAGCACCATCGGCAGGAAGGGTCGCCGAGTCCAGTGCGCCAGGGAGGCGCAATACCGCGTTCAAGTCCGGCTCGGCGGCCAGCCCGAACTCCGCCGCTGCCGCCCGAAATGCATGAATGTAGCCTCCCGCAATCTGGCGGTTGAGCGCAAAACTCTCGTTCCCGCCCCGCTCCAGATTGAGCGTCAGCTCCACATGACCCCGGGCCAGTTTCTCCTTGAGGAGACGGCGCAATTTCATCTCCAGCGAATCGCTGTCGGACGGCATGCGGAAGTGTACGTCGAGGAAGCGATGATTCACCGACTTCAAAGACAACGTGAAACCCATCGGGCTCTTGCCCGGCAAACCGCTGCGCGGATCCGCCACCTGTCCCTTCACCTGCGCGAACCCGGTCATGGAACGAATAGGCATGATGTTTATAGCGCCGGCGTTTCGGGGTGCCGGCTCTTCGACTACGCTCAGTGCACGCTCCGCTGTCACGAGGGTCTTTCGCCCTCGCCTCGTCAACTACCGAACCGCATTCGCCTTGGGCGACTCCCCTTCCGCGAATTGAAGATCATACAACCGCCGGTAGGTCCCGGGTTTCTGCATGAGTTCTTCGTGCGTCCCGATGTCCTCGATGGTTCCGTTCTCCAGCACTACAATACGATCGGCGCGGCGGACCGTCGAAAGCCGGTGCGCGATCACAAACACAGTCCGTCCGGTCATGAGGTTCTGCAACGCCGACTGCACCAGCGCCTCCGACTCGCTGTCCAGCGCCGACGTGGCCTCGTCCAGAATCAGGATGGGCGCATTCTTCAGCAAGGCGCGCGCAATCGCGATACGCTGCCGCTCGCCGCCGGAAAGCCGTACCCCGCGCTCGCCAATCATGGTTTCGTAACCGTTCGGCAACTCCATAATAAAATCATGCGCCAGGGCGGCGCGGGCCGCGGCTTCCACCTGCTTCTGCGAAATGGAGGGCTGCCCGTAGGCGATGTTGTTGCGCAAGGTATCGTTGAAAAGCACGGTCTCCTGCGTGACCACTCCGATTTGGGAGCGCAGCGAGGCCAGCGTGGTATCGCGCACGTCGCGTCCGTCGATGAGGATGCGGCCCGCGGTCACATCGAAAAAGCGCGGGATCAGATGCACCAGCGTGCTCTTGCCCGCGCCGCTCGATCCTACTACGGCCACCACTTCCCCCGCCCGCACGTCGAGATTGATGTCGCAAAGAATTTCGCGCGACTCGTCGCCATCCGCCTCGTATGAGAAGCAGACCCCCTCAAGCCGGATGTTTTTGGTGAACTGCGGTATGGCTTTGGCCCCCGGCTTCTCCTTGACGTCGTCCTCGGTATCCATGAACTTGAAAATCTCCGAGGACGCCCCCAGCGCCTGCTGGAAATTATTATTGAAGAGCGCGAACTTCCGCACCGGGTTATACAAGCTGAAGACCGCCGTGATGAAAGCGCCAAATGTTCCCAGCGTGAACTCGCCGTGCGCGATCCGGTCCCGGCCCAACAGCAAGAGCAGGGCAATGGCAATCGCGCCGAAAATGTCCATGAGCGGCGAACTCATGGCCGCCGCCGCCACCGAGCGCAGATTTGCCTTGAAGAGTTTCTGCGCCGCCTGGCGAAAGCGCGCCATCTCCCAGGATTCCATGCTGAAGGCCTTCACGATCCGGTTGCCGCTGATGGTTTCCTGAAGGATGTTCTGGATGTCAGCCAGCTTGTCCTGGCCGCCGCGGGTCGTTGTGCGCACGCGGCGTCCAATCCGGACCGCCGAAAAAATGATAAAAGGCACGAACAGCAGCAGCACCCAGGCCAGTTTTCGCCCCAGCACAACCACCGCGATGGCGGTGAACAGGAAGGTGAAGAATTGTTGAAGAAACTCCGCCAGCACGCTCGACATGGCGTATTGCACGCGCTCGATGTCGTTGATGATGGTTGAAATCAGCGTGCCCGTGGTGTGCCTCTGGAAAAACGCCGCCGAGCGCCGCAACACGGAGTTGTACAGATCGTTGCGCAGGTCGGTGATCATGCCGAACCCGGCATGGTTCACCAGGTAAGTGCCGGCATAATCGAAAATGCCCTTGAGGATCGTAGACGCCACCAGCGCGTAGGCCACGATGGTCCAGGCATTATGAAAATGGGCGGGAACGAACTGCTGCAGGTAGACGATGTGGCCGCTGCCGGGAATGGTGAAGAGCTGAATATTGTCCGATCCCGAGGACGGGTTCAGAACGCGGTCAAAGATCGGCTTGACCAGCACCAGCCGAAATGCTTCCAGGAATCCGACCGCGGCCAACAGCAAAACGCCCGGCAGCAACTGCAGTCCAAAAGGAAGCACGTACCTCAGAAGGCGGGTCAGTTGCCGCATCCGGGGCTCCCGATGCGCGGCCGCCCGAGGCCCGCGCCTGAAGAAATCGACATACGTCGCAAGGTCCTATTCTACTTCAGTCGTCAGTCTTCGGTCGTCAGCCAGACCAATCCTTAAACTCCGGTTCGCTGACGACTGAAGACCGGCGGCTGACGACTGTCACTTCGGACTATCCCGGTGCACCACCTTCACCCGGTAGCCCGCCTTGCGCAGGCGTTTGCCTACATCCTCGGCGATCATCACCGAACGGTGCTGCCCACCGGTGCAACCGAACGAAATGGTCAGGTAACTCTTGCCTTCGCGAATGTAGTGCGGCAGCAGGTAGACCAGCAACTCCGAAATTCGCTGGATAAATTCGCGGCTCTGGGGAAACGAGCGGATATATTTGGCAACCTTCGGATCCAGACCGGTCAGCGGCCGGAACTCGGGCACGAAGTGCGGATTAGGGAGGAAGCGCACGTCGAAAAGCAAATCGGCGTCATCGGGCACTCCATGCTTGAATCCGAAGCTTACGCAGGATACCAGGATGTTCTTGCCCGACTCCCGCTTGTGAAAGCGCTCCGTGATGTACGCCCGGAGTTCGTGGACATTGAACCTGGAAGTATCGATAACCAGGTCCGCCATGGCGCGGATGTACTGCAGGTGACGGCGCTCGGCGGCCAGCGACGACTTGACCGGAGCGTGCGTGCCCAGGGGATGCGGCCGGCGAGTCTCGCTGAACCGTCGCAGCAGAATGGATTCCGCGGCTTCGAGGAAGATGACTTTAGTCGGCACCATCCGCTTGACCGAGTTCACGATTGCCGGCAGCCCCTCCAGCTGCGTGCCCTCGCGAACGTCGACCACCAGGGCGGTGCGCCTGATCTCGGAGGACTGCCCGACTAGCTCCGCGAAACGCGGAATCAACTCGACCGGCAGATTGTCCACACAGTAGTAGCCCAGGTCCTCGAAGGCCTTGAGCACGGACGCCTTGCCCGAACCGCTCATGCCAGTGATGATGACCAGCTCAGGCGAGGGGCGAACCGCCGTCCTCGGGCTTTTCCCGGATGCTTTCCGGGCTCCGATTTTGACCTTTTTTCTGGGCTTGGGACGGGCCATCTGGTGGGATGTTAGCAGGCACCGCACGGGCTCGCCAGTTGCATCGCGGTTGCCGGTAAGGTCCGCGGTTGCCTTTCGGGACTGAGCCGAAAAATAAAAAGGGGCACGGAATGTGCCCCTTTTCATGCCTCGCTACCCAAGAAGTGCGCCTTCCCCCGAAGGGCGCCCCTAATGCAGCGTTGCGACTACGACAACATTCTGCTTTTCTGACCCTGGCAAGAACTCTGAGAAGCCTGGGCGCTACGGTTGATTGCAGGTCGCATGCCAGATTTGGCTCCGGCATGCTCCTGGATCGATCGGTGCTCTCAACTGGTTGATGGAATTGATGTTCTCAACGGATGAGGTAGACCGCCAAGCATTCGGAGTCAGGTTCAAGGGGCAGCGCCGCTAACCCAAGGGTTAGAAGCGCCAACCCGATGGTTAATCGGCGGAGGGTTGGATCCCGGCTTTGATGGTGTGGGACCGGGTTTCAGACCCGGTCGGGCGGTGCGCAGCACTGCAGGGTCTCAAAAGGCAGGCCGGGAGATCGATTGCGCCTGTGCCAGGACTGCGGACCCTCGGTCCGCCTGACCGGGTCAGAGACCCGGTCCCACACGGTCAGTGCGTGTACACGCAGGCGGATATGTGCTAAACAGCGGAGTATGGCGGAGTCGAATCCCAGGCTGGTCGGCATCGGCGGTCCTCTAAAAGGCGCGGCTTTCCCGTTGCCCGCCGGCGAGGTGTCGATCGGACGAGACTCCTCGAACCACCTTTGGGCGCCCGATCCCGCCTTGTCGCGCCGGCACTGCGTCGTGGTCGCCAGCGGCGAACAGGTTTCCATACGCGACCTGGGAAGCCGCAACGGCACGCTCGTCAACGGTGTCCCCATCGAGCAGCAGCAGATGCGCCACGGAGACCAGATTTATATCGGCGATTCCGTTCTTCTCTTCCTGCTGAACGACGACCGGGAATACTTCAACCGGAATCCGGTTGAGTTCCAGGACACCGCGGCTTTTGCGGGTCCTCCGCTTCTGCTTCGGGCGGAAGATGCGCTCTACCTGCAACCGGAGAAGATGAGCGCGACTTTGCCTCCCTCGGCGCGCCGTGCCCGCGACCTGAATTCCCTGCTGAAAATCGCCACCGGCATCGGCGGCATTCGCGATCAGGACTCGTTGCAGTGGCAACTTCTGGGTTTCATATTCGACGTGGTCCCAGCCCAGCGAGGCGCCGTTCTGCTTTGCGATCACCCCGATGAGTTCAATTCGACGGCTGCCTGGGACCGGGTGCGTGGGCCCGGCCATCCGGTTCAAGTCAGCCGCACTGTGGTGCTGCGCGCCCTGAAAGAGCGCGTCGGCATGGTGGTGAGCGATGTTCTAGGCAACGACGCTTTGCGCCAGGTCAAGACCCTGTTTGAATCGAAGGTAAGATCCTTGCTTTGCGTTCCCCTGGTGGTTGCCGACCGGGTCCTGGGCGCCATCTATCTGGACACGACCAGCCCGACGGTGCAGTTCGATGAAGAACATTTGCAGGTGATGACCGCCGTCGCCGGCATCGCCAGCCTGGCTTTTGACAACGTGCGCCACTGGGAAGATCTGCGCCAGGAAAACCAGGAGCTGCGGGCTGAAATCGCCCTCGAACATAACATGGTCGGCGGCAGTGCCGCCATGCGCAAGGTATTCGATTTCATTCGCCGGGTTGCGCCCACCGACTCCACTGTTCTCATCCAGGGCGAGAGCGGGACCGGAAAAGAGCTGGTGGCCCGCGCCCTGCATCGCAACAGCCCACGCGCGGAGCAGCCCTTCGTGGCCATCAACTGCGCCGCCATCACCGAAACGCTGCTGGAAAGCGAGCTCTTTGGACACGAAAAGGGCGCCTTTACCGGCGCCGGCGCGCAAAAGAAAGGCAAAGTGGAAGTCGCCGAGGGAGGAACGCTGTTTCTCGACGAAGTCGGCGAACTCGCACCCGCTTTGCAGGCCAAGCTGCTGCGGGTCCTGCAGGAACGCGAATTCGAGCGCCTGGGCGGCACCAAGCCTATCAAGCTGAACATCCGCGTGGTTGCAGCCACCAACCGCAGCTTATCCGAAGCGGTCAAGGGCGGCACGTTCCGCAACGACCTGTTCTACCGCCTGAACGTGGTCACGCTCAATATGCCGGCGTTGCGCGAGCGCCGCGAAGACATCGCTGTGCTGGCCGACCATTTCGCTGCCAAGGCCAGCCGCAAATGCGGCATGCGGGTTAAGCCGGTTTCATCCGAAGCACTGGCCTGTCTGATGCACTACGACTGGCCGGGCAACGTTCGTGAACTGGAGAACGCGCTGGAACGCGCATTCGTCCTCGGATCCACGGATTCCATTCTCCCCGACGACCTGCCCGAGACCGTCCTCGAAGCCAGTTCCACAACCCCGGCGTCAACCGACAAATACTATGGCAGTATCAAAGAAACGAAAAAGCAACTCATCCTCGAAGCCATGCAGCGGGCCAACGGCAGTTACATACAAGCCGCCAAGGCCCTGGGGATGCACCCCAATTCCCTGCTGCGGCTGATCCGTAATCTTGATCTGAAAAAATCAGGAATGCAGGAACCGGAAGGGAAATAAGGACTTCACACCCGGAAGGGCGCGCTCAGCAATCGTGCCGGCAGCATGACCACGGCCCAGACCAGCGCCAGCGCACCGTGGACCGCAATCCCCACCAGTCGAAACGGCAGCAGAACCACCCAGACAAACGGGTAAAGCACCAGCGCCAGCAGCGCCAGGGGCCAGCACACCACAAACAGAATGCACCACAGCAGAAAACCTACCATGACCGTACCTCCCGGGAATCGCTCCTGCTTTGACTTACGACGGAAACTCCCGAAAAGTTCCCTCCGGAAAACTGAGAACCGGGAACACAAAACTGATTACTGGGTTCTTATCAAAACAGCCGTCTTGACTGGAACTCTCGCGATGAAGCTTAGAGCTTCAGCCCGCGACTGCCGCCTCCGGCGCCAATCTTCGCAGCGACTCCCCGTAAGGCGCTCGCGCAATCCCCCGTTCGGTCACGATCGCGGTCACATACTTCGCCGGGGTAACATCAAACGCAGGGTTTTCCACCTCCACACCATCGGGCACCATCTGCCGGCCGGCGATGTGGGTGACTTCTTTCCCGTCACGCTGCTCGATGGGAATCCCGCTCCCGTCAGGCGTTTCAAAATCCACGGTTGACAGCGGGGCGGCGACATAAAACGGGATACCGTGTTCCTTAGCCAGCACGGCCACCGAATAAGTCCCGATCTTGTTGGCCACATCGCCATTCGCGGCAATGCGGTCAGCGCCCACCACGATGGCGTTGATCTTCCCCTGGTTCATCATGGCGCCCGCCATGTTGTCGGAAATTACCGTGGTGGGAATGCCATCTTTCATCAGCTCCCAGGCGGTCAATCGCGAACCCTGCAGAAAGGGACGCGTCTCATCGGCATAAACGTGGATCGTCTTGCCCTGCTCGACGGCAGCGCGAATCACTCCCAACGCCGTGCCATATCCGCAGGTGGCGAGGGCCCCGGCATTGCAGTGGGTAAGGACACCGCCATTTGCTGGCATCAGGGTCGCGCCGTGCCTGCCCATGGCCTGGTTAGCGGCAATGTCCTCGGCGTGCATGCGCTGGGCTTCTTCAATCAGCGACTGCCTGATCTGGGCCAGCGGCCGCACTCGCAACACTTCAAACTTGTCGCGCATGCGCTTGATCGCCCAGAACAGATTTACCGCGGTCGGCCGGGTCTTCCCCATCACGTCGCAGATCTGGTCGAATTCCTGCTTGAGATCGCCGCCATTTTCAGCCTTGGAAGTCTTCACTCCGAGCGCGATGCCCATCGCCGCAGCCACGCCAATGGCCGGCGCGCCCCGCACCACCATGTTGCGGATGACGTCGGCCACCTGGATATAAGTCCTGCAGGTAACGTAGGTCTCTTCGGTCGGCAGCTTCGTCTGATCGATGAAGCGCACGCCGGAATCAGTCCATTCGAGAGTTTGAATCATAGAGCAGTCGTCAGTCTTCGGTCGTCAGTCGTCAGCAATCCGCCGCCCGCTGATGCTTGCTGACGACTGAAGACTGACGACTGACGACTGTTTTTCAGTTCCTATGCACCGCGCAGCGGATTCGCGGGTTATGCACTACTGCCGGCTTTCCGCAAATCTCGCAGCCCGACCCTGCCGCCGGCATTCCGGGAGAGGTTTCGTCATTTTGCAGCAGATGCTCTCGCCGTACATCGCTGGCAGTAAACAGGGAAACGAATGGCGCCGGCGCAGCCGCTTTCTCGACAATCGGACGCCCTCCCGCCTCCTCGCGTTCCACTAGACACAAAACGCCCACGACCTCAAAGCCGAATTCCCGCGCCGCCTCAATCGCCTGCACGGTCGACGATCCCGTGGTACAAACGTCATCCACAATCACCACCCGCGCGCCTTTTTCCTGAAAGCCTTCGATGCGGCGCCCCGTGCCGTGCTGCTTTTCGGCCTTGCGCACCAGAAATCCATCTACATCGCCGCTGACCACGGAAACCGCCACCACAATGGGGTCCGCACCCATGGTCAGGCCGCCAAT
>Ga0187822_10000027_pt1 | contig 20817 bp, 20 predicted proteins | sample NC_wetland_sal_i_18_FD_132967 | JGI IMG/M metagenome (GOLD analysis project Ga0187822, IMG submission 132967) | Wetland sediment microbial communities from Neuse River Estuary, North Carolina, USA - SourceSoil_2 | ecosystem: Environmental > Aquatic > Freshwater > Wetlands > Sediment | place...
CGGAACAGATAGTTCGCGGAAGAGACGGCAACGCCGCTGCTGATCACTCCTTTAATGAAGCTGCGCCGGGAAACCCTCTTCAACAGCGCTTCGGTTGCCTGGTGGTTTTCGCTGTCTGCCATGCCGGAACCTCGGATCACACACAACCGCTAGATACCTAAAGTTTTACACCGCGACAGCCATGGGATGTCAAACGAGAAATTCTATGAGAAACGTTCAGCTATGCAGAAGGATCCGGCGAGCCTGGCAAGAGGTTAAGGAGCAGGAACGCGGCCCGGAGATTGGAGTTGGTCTTCGACTTGAGCCAACTGATCACGCAGGCGGGCAGCTTCGGCGCGGTATTTTGCGGCTTCGGCATTGTACTTGACGGCGACGACGCTACCCATCGCGTTAATGACCTTGGCGACGCCACCGCTCTTGCCGTTGCCGGTAGGTCGGACCTGGTAGGAATATAACCGATATTTTCCTGAGCCTGGGCATTGCCCTGCGCTGCGGCTTTGTAATACCAGGAAAGAGCCTGGGGGTAATTCTGGGGCCGGGGATGGGCCGGAAAGATAACGTAAGTAATGAATGACAGGCCGCCGCCTTACCGGCAGCGGAACGCGGGAGCGAGGAGAGGCATCAGGGAATTTCGCCAGAGGCTTGAATCCTAATGTTCACCGACTGATCCACACGCAGCACGAATGTGCTTGGATTTTTCATTCCCCACTTGACGTAGGGAACGGCGAAGTCCAGGGCAACGGTCCACCAGTCAGGGCCCATCTCGACGCGGACAGGAATGGTCACTTCGTGCTCGGCGCCGTGGATAGCGAACATGCCATGCACCTGGACGGCGGAGGCTCCCATGGTCGCGACCTGTCCTTCTACTCGATCGGGCCTGAACACGATGTCGGGATAGCGGGCGCTTTCCAGTACCTGCTCGTGCATTCTCTGGTCGCGGCCGTTACTTCCACTGTGACCGCTGGCCGCGTCAACCCGGATTTCCCCGCTTATTTGGTTGGTTGCCGGATCGAAATGAACGACGCCGGTTTTCGCGCTGAATGATCCGTGTACAGTATGGAGAACATCGCCCAGGGTGAAATCGATCTTCGTTTTTGCCGGGATAAAGTTAAAGTCGATGGCGCGGGACTTGACCTGGGCGAGAGTTGTCCCGACCAGGCACAGAATGATCGCGGTCGAGACGCCAAAGCGAATCACGGTCTTCATAGGCCCAGCACATCCCATCCCAACGAGAGTCCGATCCCTGCGAGAGCGAAAGGCGTTACTGCGCCAACATGCAGGGCCAGCATTCTGGCAAAAGCCCGAGGCTCAGTGGCGAATGCCTGCATCACCCGTCGTCGAAGGGCGTCGCGGCTTTCGAGCGTGAGCATGAGCCATGACATCAGTGCCGGACGTCTCGCCAGATTCCGATGCCCGGCCTGATACGGCTCGAGGTTGCCGGCGGCAAAGCTCTGAGCCAAGAGAGTGGCCTGGCGAAACGCAAGGCAAAGCCCTTCGCCGGTGATCGCATCCACGCTGCCGGAAGCATCGCCGATGAGAGCGATCCGCCCGCGATATACCTGGCGCAATTTTCGGGTTGCCGAAACTGCGCCGCGCTCGGCCGAAGTGCGCTCCAGTCCTTTCAGGCGGTCGCCGACCGCAGGAAGCTTGGCGAGTACCGCGTCGAGGCGCAAGTGAGGATCGCGCGAGATGGCGGCCACGCAGATTTCATCGTTGGCAACCGGGGTAACATACAGCTGGCAGTTGTCGCCCCAGTGAAGTTCCATACAACTGGTCCAGGGAGAAACACGATAGTGGCGGCGGAAGGCGAAGCGCTGCTGGTGACCGACGCTTTCGCCGAGACCAACCCAGCGGCGCACCCGGGAGTGAGCGCCATCGGCTCCAACAATCCAGCGCGAACGGACCAGGTCATTCCCCAGCCAGACACCGTCAGGATGCAGCCCGGTGACGACCGTCTGCCAGAGCAGATTGACACCAACAGCCGCGGCCCGCTCGATCATGAGGCGGTGCAGCCTGGTCCTACGTATGCCGACACCGTGCCCGACGGGAAAACTGGCGTCCACCTTGATTCCTGAACTCAGAAACCGGATGCCCCGGAAGGGATATGAATCCTCCGGCGGAATGGTGACGCCCAAATCGGCTAACGCGGCCATGCCGTCCGGCATGAGGCCTTCACCACAAGGTTTGTCGATGGGAGGAATCGCGCCATCGGCAACCACCACATGCAAGCCTTGCCGGCGCGCGGCAATCGCGGCGGCGAGGCCTGCGGGTCCGCCTCCGATGATAAAAACGTCAGTGTCTACCGGGTGAGCTGAATTTGTCATTTAGGCGTAGATCATTAAACGAAGATCAATAAACGAAGATCAATAGACGAAGACCAGCTAGAAGTTGGCCGCTCTCCGTGCCAGCCCGAGCGCCTCCGACCAAAAGCTGGAAGAAGAGTGGGCCAGTTCCACGACGCTCCGAATCGCGAGAACGAATTCGTCCACTTGCGCTTCGCTGACCACCAGCGGCGGCGCGACTTTCAAGACCATGAAATCGTTTCCGCAAATCTGGGTGAGAATTCCGTGGTCGCGGAACAGCCGCATGACCAGGATCTGGCCGAACATGGCGGGATGAATCCTGGAGAACGCTTCGAATGGAAGCCGCAGGCCCAGGCGGCGAGGAACGGCGAATTCAATTCCCATTAACAGCCCCATGCCGCGAACTGCTTTCACCATTTCGTAGGAGGACAGCTCGTCGGCCAATCGCCGCTGCAGCTCTGCTCCCAGTCGGGTGGCGCGCTTGCCCAGTTGCTCGCGTTCCAGTACTTCCAGCGTGGCCAGTCCGGCGCGCATGGCGAGGCTGTTCTCGCTGAAGGTCGAGGCGTGAACGATGGCCCGTTTCATGGAGCTGAAAACCGAGCTGTAGACGGCATCCGACATCAGGGTTGCGCTGACTGGAATCAGGCCTCCGCTCAAAGCCTTAGCCAGCACGACAATATCGGGATCGAGGCCAAAATGATATGCCGCAAGAAATGGGCCAGTGCGATACATCCCGGTCTGCACTTCATCCAGAACAAAGAGCGATCCGTACTGCCTGCATAGCGCCTGCGCCGCCAATAGGTATTCATCATCGGGAATCCGTATGCCGCCCTCAGATTGCAGCGGCTCCACGAAAAATGCCGCGTAGCGCCGAGTGGCGAGTTTCTGTTCGAGGGACGCGAGATCGCCGAAGGGCACCGCTTCCGTTTCCGGAAGGAGCGGCCCAAATCCGTCGCGCCAGTACTCGCCATTCATAAGCGAAAGAGCGCCGCAGGTCAGCCCGTGGAAGGCGCGATCGGCGAAGAGCAAGCCGGTTCGTCCGGTATGGGCGCGGGAGAATTTTATGGCGGCTTCGATGCCTTCGCTGCCCGAGCTGGCAAAAAATACTTTGGACAGGCGACCCCCGGCACGCCGGCAAAGGCGATCCGCCAGTTCGCCCGCCAGCTCTGGAACGTGGCTCTGCAGCATGACGGGGCCGCGCTTTTGCAGCTCATCCATGACTGCGGAAATCACGTCCGGGTGATTGTGGCCCACATTGTGAACACAGTATCCGGAAAGGAAGTCGAGAATGCGGCGGCCGTCCGTGGTGAAGAGCTCGGCGCCCACGCAGGTTTCATAGTTGACGGAGAGGTCCAGCACGTTGAGCAATTTCACCCATTGAGGGTTCACGTGTTGGGAGTAGGAGGAGCTGGGAGCAATGGGTTCCGCGATCGGCATAGTGATCTATAAAGTTTACTTACACGGCACGGCACGAAGGTCCGCAGGATATGGGTAAAACCACTCACAAGTTCCAAATTGGTTCACGCTCGAGCCGTGAACCTGACGCAGGGATGCAATGACCAGTGTGCTCCGGACCTTGAATGCCATGTACAAGGGCCGGTGCTGGTGAAGGAACACGAAGGAAGATGCCCCTACCCTGCGTATGAAGGAATGGATGCCGTTGGGCCTGCGGCCGTGGCCGAAGATGAACAACTTGTCATGGTGCAGACACATCGAATTCATTCGCAGCGAGCGGTATCCGCTGTGAGTCGTTGTAGAATCTCATAGAGTCTGCTTCACCATCGTTAGAACTTTCGCCGCTGCCGGTCGACCTCGTGAGGCCTTGTCTGCTCAGAATGGGAGCCCATCGTTGAGCCGTATTTTCAGGCCAGGTCTTGTGCACGGCCGCCTTTTTGCGCTTGCGATGATGGCCGTAATCATGTGTGGGGCCTATGCGCGGGCCCAGGACAACTACGAAATACAGGTGTACGGATACGATCTGGTTGAGCCGAAACATACCATGTTCGAGCTGCATAGCAATTTCACCATCGATGGCTCGAAGGCGATGGTGGACGGTCTCTACCCGACCAACCACGCGGAGCACGAGACTGTCGAAATTACCCACGGATTTAACGACTGGTTCGAGTGCGGCTTTTATATGTTCACTTCGATCACCGGGGGCCAGGGATGGCAGTGGGTGGGCGATCACATCCGGCCGCGGGTTGCCGTTCCGAAGAAGTGGCATTGGCCGGTTGGGGTCAGCCTCTCGAACGAGATTGGCTACCAGAGGCGGCAGTATTCCCCGGATACGTGGACGTGGGAAATTCGCCCGATCGTCGACCAGAAGGTTGGGCGATGGTATTGGTCCCTGAACCCCACGCTGGACCGCTCTTTCCACGGCGAAAATGTGAACCAGGGGGTGGTCTTTTCGCCCAATGCGAAATTCAGTTATGACTTGAGCCGCAAGATCGCTGCCGGGCTCGAATACTACGGGTCGGTGGGCCCGGTGACCGGATTCGATCCGCTGGCGCAACAGGAGCACCAGATTTTTCCTGCCATCGATTTAAATCTAGCTCCGCAGTGGGAGCTGAATTTTGGCCTGGGGGTGGGCCTTACCGGCTCAACCGACCACCTGATAGCCAAAATGATTCTGGGTTATCGCTTCAATTTCTGAGTGGGGAAGAAGAGGTAAAGAAAAATGATCAAGGGCGTCGTGATCGGCATTCTGCTGACCGTCATGTTTGGAGCAGGAGGCGTTTACTACTACTTTGCCAGTGGCATGGCGCCGGTGGCCACGGCCGATCCTCCTATGCCGTTTGAGAAGAGACTGGCGCACATGGCGCTGAACGCCCACATTGAGAAGCAGACCGTGGGCCAACCTCCGGTGGCAGCCGATGAAGGCGCCTATCTGGCCGGGGCCGAGGTCTACAAAAAGCAATGCGCCTCGTGCCATGGACTGCCCGGCCAGTTGCCCAGCGACTATGCGACCACCATGTATCCCGAACCACCGCAGTTGTTCCGGGGCAAGGGAGTGACCGATGATCCCGTCTCGGAAAGTTACTGGAAGGTGGCCAATGGCATTCGCATGACCGGCATGCCCGCTTTCAAGACCACGCTGACCGAGGCCCAGTTATGGCAAGTCAGTCAACTGCTGGCGCACGCCAATGAAGTCCCTGATTCAGTGAAGCGAGTGCTGGTCCCGGACGTAATCACGCCGGCACCGCCCCCGGCATCCACTCCGGTTTCAAAGGTAAAGTGAGCTGTTGTCTGGACCTGAGTGCCATCAAGCGCTCCGGGAGAAACGTCCGCGAAAAGACGTCCCATCGCCGATAGACCTGTTCATGCAGACCATCCAGTTACTTTCGTGACTTGCGCCCACCCAGAGTCGGGATAGCATCGGGATATCAGAAGAATCTAATTTGATGTCTCGCGCCGTCAAAATCTTCGCATCCTTATTATGGCTCGCAGTTGCCGTCGGGGCTGCCGCCCAGAGCTACCAGGTGGTTCAGCTCAACCAGACGGGGACAATTTCCGGCACGGTCAAGTGGTCGGGGCCGTTGCCTCACATACCGTCCTTTACCATCGACAAGGACCCGCAGGTTTGCGATCCGGATTCGCACAAGACTCGAGACCTTGAACGATTGGTCATCGGGCCCCAGGACGGCGTGGCCAACACGGTGGTTTTCCTGAAGGACATTACCCGGGGGAAGGCAATGGACATTCCCGAGCCCCGGCGCTCGCTGGACCAGAAGCAATGCCGTTACGAACCCCATATCCTGCTGGTGCCGGAGAATGGCCCGCTGCAACTGAAGAGTTCGGACGCAGTGCTGCACACGGTTCACATGGATGGCGCCGCCACATACAACCTGCCATTTCCCTTTGTTGACCGGCCCGTGACCCGCACCATGCCGACAGCCGGCCTGGTCAACGTGAGATGTAATGGCGGTCACGCCTGGATGAATGCGGAGATCATGGTTGTTTCCCATCCTTATTACACCGTGACCGACGAGAGCGGAAAGTTTGAACTGACGGACGTGCCGCCCGGTCAATACCAGATTGTGGCCTGGCATGAGGGCTGGAAGCTGGAACGGGAGGAAGCCGCTTTCGACGTTCTGACCGAGCGCAAGGTTCGGCGTCCGGTTTTCTCGGATCCCAAGACCCTGGAGAAGCAGGTCCTGGTGAAGCCGGACGAAAATGCCGTGGTCAATTTCTCCCTCAGCGAAAAGTAATCCTCGATCGGATCCTGTTCTGCCCGCCTGTAACATCAAAACTGCAAGATTCAGGGACAATTACCCGACGCTCGGCGGCCGGCAAAGCGGGCCTGAATCCAGGTCAGCTGGTCCCTGACCGAATCTCCCAAAACAGCGGCGAAATCGGAGCTCTGGTATTGGTGGAACTGGATGGTGTCGTGTTGCTTGCACATCCGGGTCAAGGCCCGATGCGTCATCCCCGTTTTCACCGCCGGGTCGGCATCGCTGCTGATAATCAGCAGCGGGCCGTAGGCCGGCTTCTGTCCTAACGTATTCCGGGCGAAAAACCGCCGCACAAACGAGTTGTCCTCCCAGCCGGGCCTGAGCATCTGGGCGACAGGATCTTCACGACCTGACACATTGGCGGCGCAACTTCGCTCGATCTGGCTGTAGGGTGCGAGCGCCTCTTTCGAAAGAATTTGGCTCGCCTGAAACTGCGGATAGAGGGTTTGAAGCCCATAGGCCAGGAAAAGCAGCGGTTCGGGTGAATTCGCCTGGGCGAGTTGCTCGTAGAATTCCCTGGCGTCGGCAACACCAGAAACTGCAATGGCGCCGAGATAACCGGGATCGCGAATGTCGCTTTCCAGTCCGGCTACGGCAACGGCAGCGAGGCCTCCGGCTGATTCTCCCATCGCGATCCACTTGCGCCCCAACTGTGGCACCGCGGCGCGAGCCGCCGCCATCGAATAGATCACGTCGGCTGCGTTCGATTGCATGTCGACCGACGCGTTCCTGAAATCCGTTCCCAGCCCAACATAATCAGTGGCCACGACGGCATAACCAAGCTTCACATACATGGAGAGGAAGGGCCCCTCGTTCAGATTTCTCATGAGAGAGGGGGCGCATTGGCGCGCTACACCTGTGAAGCCGTGGGCCCAGGCGATGACCGGCCAGCCGCCGGGTGGCGGAGGCTGGTCAGGCGTGAGGACCACGCCGGACGCCGCCACATCCGTGCCACCGGCAGAACGGGAGTGATAGAGAATGCGGGAAGCGGACACTCCCTCGGGAAGCTGATATTCGTAGAACTCTTCCGAACGGATCAACTCCCCCGGCCGACCTGCCGGGAGTGGAGCGGGAATGGAATAAAAGCTGGTAAGGGGAAGGAGCCTGCGAAACTCGCGTTGCTCTCGCGGAGGTTCGGTTGGGCTTTGAGCAAACGCGGCCAAAACGCTACCGGTCGCGACCCAGGTCGCAAGCAGAAACAAAAAGACGGCCCAACCAAGATTAGCGCGGCAAGCAAAACCGGTTTTCCGCACACACCACCATGTCAGCCCGCTTCAATCCGGCCTGGTACGGATGCCGGCCAGTCCAGGTTTACGGCTTCCAGGCCATCATGGCTCCCAGGACTACCGGCAAATAGATCACGGAGGCGTGAACCACGCGGCCGGCCAGCACGCGGGAACCCGACCGGGCCAGGTTGGCCGTGTGATACACAAAAAACGTTCCTGCCGCGAACATGATCGACAGGTAGAGGGCGCTACTCCGGCCCGCCCAAGGGAGCATGGTGACGATCACCAGAACGACCGCGAATATCACGATCTCCGCTTTGGTGAAGCGGCCATCGACATCGAAGCCAGGCAGCATCCGAAAACCGGCGTTAGCGTAGTCTTCGCGGTAGAGCAGCGCGATGGCCAGGAAGTGAGGGAACTGCCACAGAAACAGAATTCCGAAGAGCAGCCAAGCGTCGCGCCCGATACTGCCGGAGGCGGCTGCCCAACCGATCAAAGTAGGCATGGCGCCCGGTATGGCGCCGAGCAATGTACAGAGGGGCGTCTTCCTCTTCAGCGGCGTATAAACCAGCAGGTATCCCAGGAGGGTTCCGATCGCCAGCCCAGCCGACAAAAGGTTGACCGACGCGGCCAGCAGCACACCCCCGGCGACGCTCAGCGCCAGCCCAAACCAGCAAGCCTCGCGGCTGCCGAGCCTGCCGGACACTAGAGGCCGATTTGCGGTGCGCCGCATCTGGGCATCGTAACGCTTCTCCATCAACTGATTGAGAGTCGCGGTGCCGCTGGCGACCAGCAGCGTGCCCACCAGCGTAATGAACAGCCTGCCCAGGCGCAGCGGTCCCGGCGATCCCAGGTAGTAGCCCGCTGATGTGGTCATGAGAATGAGCAGGTTCACTTCTGGCTTGGTCAGGGTGTAGTAGTCCCGCAGCTTCGAAGGGAGGGGATTAGCGGCGGCAGGATCGATGATTGCGTGAGTGGATGCCATGGGGTCGTCGCTACAGTCGATCAATCAGTCGCGGGCCAGACCGCGTCGGTGTTCGCAGCGCCGGCCGCGTCCCGGCACCGGTTCCGATTGCGATACATTATGAAGACCATCGCAACCGACATCAGAGTGGGGGGAACGATCAAGATCAGGATTCCACTCTTTAAAGCGTCAATCATACGGGTGCCCGAGGAGGCCGCCTGGGTGTAGCACAGGGCGCAACTCTGGGCCAGCGCGGGCAAGGGGCTCGCGAACAACACTGCCACCGCCACCGCGATCAGAGCAAGTCTTACTGGCGCAGATCCCCGGTTCATGATGTGAAGGTTCTCCCTGGAGGCCCTTGCGGCGCGGTTTTTTCCCGATAATAAATCTCTTGCCGCCGAGCGCTCACGAACAGTATCCCGCACAATGGCTGAGGCGGGAACTGTCAGTCCAGCCAAACTGCATCGACAGCAACACGAAAATCGTGAAAATCACTACGAACAATAAGAATCCACGCTTCTCGGACCACAGGTGCATGAAGAACATGACGGCAATGCCGGCCTCAACCAGGGCCACGGAAAACATGCGCCGGAACATTTGCGCGGCATGGATATCCTGATAGGCAATCACGAATTGCAGGGCCGCCAGCGCCAATATGCAGAAATAGACGACCAGCGACTTGCCGATCCCATCCGGCTTGTGTTCTGTGACTGTAGTCATAGTGTTCCGCTCCCGGTTGTCATCTAGTGGGCAAGATTCATCAGATAGATAAACGGCACGACGAACATCCACACCAGGTCGACGAAGTGCCAATACAACCCCACGATTTCAATGTCGTCCGAATTATAACGGCCGCCTTTGTAGCGCAGGCCCACTGCCAGCAGGGCGATCACGCCTCCGATGACGTGCGTGATATGCAGGCCGGTGACACTGAAGAATGCCGCGCCGAACAACCCCGTGCCCCAGGGGTTCTTGAACAGCGTCATGCCTTCGCCGATCAACCCCATCCACTCCCGCAGGTGCAGGACGGCGAACAGGATGCCGGCCACGGCGGTGATCATGGTCCAACGAAAGGCGCCTGCTTTGTCCCCCGCCTTGGCCGACTGGACACCGAGATACATGGTCAGGCTGCTGGTGAGAAGGATAAAGGTCATGACCGCCACGTTGGTGATGCTGTGAAAGGGCCTGGGCCAGTCCGGAGTGGCATTGCGCAGGAACCCGTAAGCCACCAGGCAGGCGGAGAATGTCATGGTGTCAGCGATGATGAACAGCCACATCGCCAGTTTTTTGGTGGGGATGGCAAAGGGGCGATCCGTCATCATGCCGGCGGAGTGTCCCTGCATCGTCAAATCGGCTTGACTCACGGCGTCTCCTGTTCGCGATCGCGCTAAAGTTTCATCCAAAGCAGCAACAGCAGATACACCCAGAGTAGGTCCACAAAATGCCAGTAACGCGAGGCCGCATCCAGCGTGCTCCGGCGCAGCTCGGACTTGCGCAGTTTCGCGATCACGTAGAGCAGTCCGGCCAGCCCGCCCAGCACGTGCAGTACATGGGCGGCCGTAAGCAGGTAGAAGAATGAGCTGCTGGGATTGGTGGCAAGATAAAGCCCTTCCGCCCGGAGACGGGACCAGGCCACGTACTGGCCGGTTACAAAGAGCAAACCGAAGACCAGAGTGATGTAGAGCCAGCGCGCCGGACTCTCACCCGGAATCGTTATGCCGCCCATGAAGGTGGCCACGCGACGGCGGGCGATTTCGAGAGTGACGCTGCTGCATAGAATCAGCGCCGTGTTCAGGTAGAGGACCGACGGCAGTGTGAAGCTCTGCCAGTCGAGGGATGAGCCTTTGCGGACAATGAGCGCGCTGGTCAGCGCGGCAAAGGTCATGGTGATGGCATAGACGACCACCCAAATGCCGGTGCTGGCCGGTGGCGGAGAGTAATCCCGGACCGCGCGCGGGTCGCCATCCGCTGGAACCAGGTTGCGCCAGCCGCCGTTCCCCGAGTCGCGCTCGCGACGCAATCCGGTTTGCGGTGGTTCGTGGACTGTCGTTGCCATAATGCCCAGACTCTCCCGTCAGACTTCCAAGATTTCGCGCCTTACTTCTCGTCGTGCTCGGTCGCAACCTGCTCGGGCGACGCCTGCATCACGTAGTCCCCGGTCGAACTCTTCAACCCATACTGGTAGGGGTCGTGATAGACCACGGGATGCTTTCCGCCGAAATTATCGAATGGTGGCGGCGTGGGCGTGCTCCACTCGAGCGATGTTGCTTCCCACGGATTGTCGGGAGCGGTTTTGCCCCAGTAACGGCTGTGGATCAGGTTGTAAAGGAAAATGAACTGAGCGATGCCGGTCGCGATGGCGGCAACCGTGATGAACTTGTGCACCGGGATGAGGGGCTGGAGGTAGTCATCCACGAACGCCTGGTAGCGGCGCACATTGGCCGCGATTCCCAGATAGTGGAATGGCATGAAGATGCAATAGGCGCCCACGAAGCTCAGCCAGAAATGAATCTTGCCCAGGGTCTCGTTCATCATGCGTCCGGTCATCTTGGGGAACCAGAAATACGTTCCGGAAAAGATCCCGAAGATGGCCGCCACCGCCATGACCATGTGGAAGTGGCCCACCACGAAGTAAGTGGCGTGCAGCATGATGTCAATCGAAGGCTGGGCCAGGAAAAAGCCGCTGACGCCGCCGCTGACAAACATCGAAATGAAACCCAGCGCGAACAGGGAAGCGGTGTTGATGCGCAACCTGGAGCCGTACAGGCTTCCGACCCACATCAACACGATGATGGTCGCGGGGATGGTGATGATCAGCGTGGGGAAGGAGAAAGCCAGCGAGGAGAAGGGATTCATCCCGCTGACAAACATGTGGTGCCCGTACACCATGTAGCTGAGGATGGCAATCGACCCCATGCACGCGATGATGACCCGATGACTGAGCAGCGGCCGGCGCATGTTGGTGACCAGGACATGAGAAACAATACCCATCCCGGGGACGATGGCGATGTACACCTCGGGATGTCCGAAGAACCAGAACAGGTGCTGCCAAAGCAAAGTTGATCCGCCGGAGTGCGGCTGCAACTGATCATTGATCACCAGGTTTGAAGGAACGAAGAAGCTGGTACCGGCGACGTGATCCAGAATGACCAGAATGCACGCCGGCATCAGTACGGCAAAGGCGGTCAGGCCCATGCAGGATGTGATGAACCATCCCCAGGCGGTGAGGGGCAGGCGCATCAGGCTCATGCCCTTGACCCGCAGATCCAGGGTGGTGGTGATGAAGTTCAGCGACCCCAGCAACTGGCCGACGCAGAAGATGGCAATCGAAGCCGCCCAGAGAACTACGCCGCGGCCCTGGCCGGGACCGCCAACCGATCCCACGGCATTCAGGGGGGCGTATTGCGTCCATCCCCCGAGGGTGGGTCCGTCGCCCACGAAGAATGACGCCATCAGGACGATAAAGGCGGTGAAGGTGACCCAGAACGACATCATGTTGAAGCGGGGGAAGGGCATGTCCTCGGCGCCGACCTGGATGGGCAGGAAGTAATTGCCAAAAGCCGCGAAGGGCGCCGTGGTGAGCACAAAGAAGACCATGATGGTGCCGTGCATGGTCATCAGTTGCAGGTAGTACTCGGGCGTCATGATGTCGCCCGGGGCCCCGGTCTTCGAAAGCAGATGCAGTCCGGGAATGGCCAGATTGGTCCAGCCCAGATGCAAGCGCATGATCCAGGACAACACCATCCCCACAAAGACCGCCACCAAGGCCAGGCCGTAGTACTGCTTGCCGATCACCTTGTGGTCGAGGCTGAAGACGTGTTTCCGGATGAAGCCCTGCGGAGGGGCATGGTGTTGCGCCGCATGTGCCGATACGTCGTGCATAGAATTCACCTCAACCCAGCAGTGCGTGGCTTCGAACTATTCGACTTCGTACCGACCTGCCTGCTACTGCAATGCCGCTTGCTTTTTCAGCCAATTGTCAAAGTCTTCCTGCGAATACACCGAGAGATAGGCCTTCATGTTGTAGTGACCCAGGCCGCAAAGCTGGGTACAAACGATTTCGTACCTGCCGATCTTGGTCGCGGTGAAGTGAATGGAAAGGTCGAGTCCCGGGACAAAATCCTGCTGCACCCGCAACTCGGGCACGTAAAACGAATGGCCGACGTCCTTGGCATGCATCAGCAGATGAATCTCCCGGTTGACCGGAATCGCCATTTCAGCGGTCACGATGTCGTCTTTAGAATCCTGGTCATTGGTCTGGTCCAGCCCAAAGAAGTTTTCGTTGGCTTCATTAATGAGCGAGGGGTGGAGCGGACCGAACTTTCCGTCCGGACCGGGATAGCGGAAATAAAACGCAAACTGGCCGGCCTGCACCTGAATCGGCAAAGAGTCCGCCGCCGGAGGGGTGAAATAGACACTGGCCCAGGCCCTGGTCCCAAAAATTCCCAAGGCCAGGACTTCGGTGCCCACCAGCAGGAAAGCGGCAATGACCAGACCCTTGGCGCCGCCGGGGAATTTGCCGATGGTCGCGTCCTTTGGCCGGTTGGAAAACTTCCAGATAAAAATGGCGAGAATGAACTGCGCGGCCAGAAACGAGATTCCCGCCTCCGCCATGGTCTCGGACATCTGTTCATCGATCAGATGTCCGTGAACCGAAATGTCAGGTGGCTCCGGCCAGGTATGCCGCAGAATGGGAATCGCAGAAGCGATTGCAATCACGATGATGGTTACGGCGAAAAATTTGGCCATGGAGTCTCGCTTCCAGCCGGGCTTGTTGATCCGGCCGTATCATCTGGTTTACAGGCTCGTCTGCGGCCCCCTGATGCAGTAAGGGCCCGCGTCATGCTAACTGAACCACCTAAACATCAGCTGAACTCTGCATGAATGTTTGTTCATCGGCTTCGAATCCGAAAGAGTTTTCATGCAAGAGGGAAGAGCTTGGTGACGCCATCCCCGGCGCTATCTCGCGAAGCGAACACTGCGATTGCGGTTTCCATGCGTCCTCCTGCTTCAGCAACGAAGGGTCACGCACCCGTGTCTTCAGCCCGCAGCGGTTTCTGTGAAGTTGTCAGAAAACGGGGTACCGCGTTCTCGGATTGAATCTTGTCCCGGACTCTTCACTTGGCCTTGAATGTAAAATCAGCGGACCCGGGCTTCCCGGCGGCAACCGTTACCTTGGCCGTCTGTTTTCCGTATTCTTCCTGCCAGGCGGTTACGGTGTAGTTCCCGGGGGGAACGTTTTCAATAGTGTACGAACCTTTCTCGTCCGTCACCGCATACGGTCCTTTCACGACTACGAAGTAACCGTGCATCCAGGGGTGGATGTTGCACTTCACCGGTATGGCGACCTCTTCCGCCTTCCAGCTGGTCTCAATCGCCGGGGCTCCCGGGGGCTGAGACTTGTTCCAGGGAATATTTCCGGCGAGCGGGTCGGGCAGGGGATGAATGTTATGGGTGGTCTGATCGCTGGTGACCACTTTGAATTTCTGATTCACATCCATGGCCAGCACGTGGGGAGTGTACATGCAATTCTTCTGGTCGAAGACTGGCACCTGTGACGGTGTCGAGCTGGCCTCGGCGGCGCTCAACCCCTCGGAGATATAGAGCACGACATTCTGCAGGCCTCCGCCGGGACCGACGACCACATTTTCGAGATGGGCCGGGCTGTTCTCGTGTTGCTTGACGCAATACGGGTCCTTGGACATGTCGATGCCCTTCATATGGGGGGCCGCGCCGTCCAGCTTCACTGTTCCCGTGATTTTGCCCTCAGCCGCCGCGTTGGCGCTTCCGGGGGACCACAAGAGACCGACACCGACGGCCAGCAACGCGCAAATCATGGCTGCCACTCTGCTATACGCTTTCATTTGTTTCTCCCTCATTTCCATATTCGTTTTCCGGGCGCACTCTCACTGCTGTGGAGCCGGCGCGGCGGCGGCACTGGGAGCACCCGGCTTCAACCCGATTTGCCGGGCCAGCTCTTTCTCTTTGCTCTTCATGGGCTGCAGGGAACGCAAGTAGAACACCAGGTCCCAGGCCTCGTCGGGCTTGATGTTATCCGACCACGAAGGCATCGGTGTTCCATCCAATCCAGTCATGAAGATGCGGTAGAGGTCTTCGTCGGTGGTGCCGCATTTGAAGCGAGTGCCGTCATGAAAGTCATAGGGCACAATGGGCCGGTTCTGATCGTCGGTGAGGGTGGCGGCGGAGGGACCGTTGCCCCTGCCCGACGGCCCGTGGCACTTCCAGCATTCCACGCGCTGAAACACTTCCTGCCCGGCCTTGAGCCGATCTGCTGTGAGTTCCGGCTCTTTCGGAATCTCGATGGGCGTTCCCGGTTTTTCAGTCACGAAGCGCGCCGAGAAGTGCTTCACATAGGCCACCAGGTCGGCTCGCTGTTGCGCCGACAGCGGGTTCCACGACGGCATGTTCGAACTGTCGATGCCGCGCCCGATGGTATTGTAGATATCGGAGTCCAGGGGCAGGGTTCCGGTTGTCGTCGAACGGCACTTGAAAATTCCGAGAGTAAAGTTGCGCGGTTTGGGATCGATCCATTGCGCATTCTCGCCCTCGCCATCGCCTAACTCCCCGTGGCAGCCCAGGCAGTACCTTCGATAACTGCCCTTGGCGGCCATCGCGTGGCCGGTTAGCTGGCCGATGTGGCTCTCCATGTTCAGCCGCTGATCTTCCTCAGCCTTGGTCACTTGAGCCCAGGAAAGGCTGCCTAGAGCGAGCACCGCGACCGCCGTCAAAACCAGGGAAGCATTCGATATTAGTCTTCGCATCGGCGTTCCTCGTTTAGAAGTCGAAGTCGAATCCCAGCATCAGACTGTTGCTGGTAAGGTCGGACCCATCGGGCGCCCCTCCGCGTTGACGGATCCATGAGTACTCGTTATGAAAAGCGAAACCGGCGCGGCTGTTCATAAACGGCATGTAGCGGTATCCAATCACATAGTTGTCGATATTTCCCAGGTTGGAGGGCGTGCCGGGAATCGCCTGCTGCGACATTCGTATCCACTCCGAGCGCTGAATGAAGATGAGCTGCGGGTTGTATACGTAATGGGTCTCGACAAACGCGCCGTTCCAGGTTGCCGAGCGGGCGCCGGCGGGAAGCGGTCCGGGAGCTGCAGTGCTGGTGGCGAAGAATGCGTTATCCGAACCATGCTGGGTCACGACCTGGAAATCCAGCTTGTCGAGATAGAAGATGCCATTGAATCCGTATCGACTGAAACTTTTATTTCCGAAGCCTCCGCCCGCGATGGGAAACTCTGGGCCGCCGGAAGTCAGGAAATTGGTCGGCGCCTGCCCTACCATGGCGTAGAAGCCTACGCGCTGGGTTCCGAGTTTCCCGACATCGAAGGCCTGACTCCCGGCAAAGAAACCGGTGTAAGTGTTGCTTCCAGGCAAGTCCACGTTGCCGTCGCTGGAGTTCAAGAGCGCGGCCGAAATACGGGTGCGGTCATTGGCCGAGTGCCCCATCCACTCCAACCCGAACTGGTTGTCTCCGATCGCCCCGAAGAAATTGTTGTCCCCGACCGGAACGAAGTGATAAAGCTGGAAGCCACCGCCGTTGGCCGTGAGGGTCAGGCCGCGCTTTTCCGAAACGATGTTGTCCAGTTCGAATTTGCCCATCTTGATGTTGAGCCAGGGGCTGCCGAACAGGTTATCCAGCCGGGCGTTGACCGATTCAAAGTGGAATTGGGCATTCTCATCCGAGGAGAGGACGAACAGGAAGGAAATGTTCTTGTCGAGGGTGCCGCCGGTAAGCATGTCGAGGCCGCCGACGTCAAAACCGTGCGCGGTGATCCGCTGCTGCCCGCCGGTCTGGTCAACCGCCACCTTGTCGGTGCTCTCGCGGTGCCAGCTCGGGGTGATGCGAATGGTCATCGGCCAATAGCCATTGCTCTGCCAGATTGGCGAGTCCCGATCGTTCATCAGCTGATAGCCATTGTCCTTGAACTTCTGGCCGAAGTAGTTGAGCATCGGCCACGCTTCATGGCAGGCGGAACAGCGCAAGCCATATTTGCGGGCGAAGGCAGGGAGGGCGTGGGCTTGGTCCACCAGACAGGTGGAGAAAAGAACCAGCAGCAAACTACCGACAATGGCGTTCCGAAAAGCGCTCATGCAGTCCTCCTGAGCGATGCAAAGCTGATGCAACAGCATCCACTGCAAAAAGACAACCAGGTCAGACCACGCTTCGCCGCATCCGCATCCCGGAGGGATGCGGATGCTTCAGCCAAAGTTATTGGGAGAATCGGCGAACCTGTGAAGAGGTGCGTGCACGCGCACTCAATAGTGCGGGCGTAAAAAAACCGTCAAGAACACTCCCCGACCATCCCGGGGACAGCGCGATCAAACGCTTTCGTTCCTGACGCACCGCACTACAATATGTCGGGAACATTACAGCATCATTTCGGTTAGATGACATTTTGTTCATCTTATAATCTCCTCCATTACCTTCCCGGTCCCGGAGCCGGCGAAGACTCGGGATGGGCCAGCGGGTCGAAGGCTTCGGGAGGATCGAAGAAGCAGCGGCGCCAAAATGCTTCTTCGGACAAGGTGCCGGCCTTCCATTGACGGAGAACCGGCACGGTCACAGCCGTCATTCCGCCATCGGCGGAATCAAAAATAACCACCACTCCGTCGACACTGGTCACACCCTTTGCAACCTCGGCATATGTCTTGTCAAACAAGGATTTAGCGAATGCGAGTTTGGCCGCCGGCCCGGTGTCGGCCGCGCCGTCGCCCTGCTGAACCGAGATGATGCTCACGGTCTTTCCCCGAAGCGGCACCCATTCCCCGGGAAACGATGCGACCTGTTCGCTTTGGACGTGAAATGACTGCTGGTCACCGGGGGTGGGAGGGTTGCGAGTCTCCTTCTCGTTATGACTCTCAACGGGCTCGTGGTGATTTTCCACGGGCTGCGGATCGGAGTCAGACTTCGGCATCTCCACATTGGAACGCCGGATCCAACCGCGGGAGAGACCAGAAATGCGGACGTGCACCCAGTTCGGGTTCGAATCCAGAATCTCAAACTCATCTTCCACGGCGGCTAGAAATAAAACCTGGGCGTCCTGACTCGGACTCGCCAGCACCGGCGTCCTGGCCTTGGCAACCGCGGCGAGGTTGCCGGGCCGGGCCTGGTGATGCAGAATTTCCTCAAGAGCACTGGCTTCTTTTTGCTGCTCCTCGGTGTGTTTGTCGATCATGGCTTTCTGGGTGGCCAGCGACGCCATTTGACCGGGATCCAGAGGATCCCCCAAGTGAAAAGGTGAACCGGCAGGGGCGCCGGCGGTTCTGGACTTCAGGATGGGAGAGCGCTCGCCGGGTGTGGGAGCGGACAGTGTGGGCTCGGGTGTGGTTGCCTTGTTCCCGGGCGGTGGCATCGAACTCGGTTTTGTCCTGGCATCGGCGGAGACGGTCGAAGCGCCGTTGCCCAGCGCTTGCTGCAAACGGTCCAGAAAGTCGTTCTCCAGACGGCCGTTGGAAGGCAGCACCTGATAACCAGATTTTTCCGCCACCGGATCGGTGTACCAGGCGGTGATGGTGGCGTTGACTCGCACCAGGGAACCGCCCGACGGAGTCGAGATCACCTGAGTCTCGCATTGATAATAACCGCGCTGGAAACGGCTCAAGGGTTGATCGCCAGGAACCGTGAAGCCATCAAGCACGGGGAGACGGCCGGCGGATGACTGCAGTTCCTTGATGCGCTTTTCCACGATGGTTCTGGATTGCGGGAACGCGCGCTCGTAGGGAACGCTTTGAGCGGCGCTGGACTGGGCAAAGGCCAGGGTCAGAATCTGGCAATAAATTAAGAATAGCTTCAAGGCGGAAATTCCCCGGAGATTCGTCCGCCTCATGGGAGCGGCTCCAGTTCGCGGTGGTTTACCCAACCGTGTTGCCCGTCGGTGGTTTCGACGCCATACCAATAACGAGTCACCACCAGAATTACGACTTCCGCTCCGGCCTCCAGGGTCTTTACATTTTTGGCACTTTGGAAAGGAGCGGACTTCAACGAGGCTCCCGGGGCCTTGATGACGCGCTCCGCCTGGTGGCGGAGCGCGTCGACGCGCTGGTCGAGGGTTTGAGCCGAGGTCTGCGCGGCGGCGAGAGCGGAAGCTTCATCGGCTTCCTGCTTGCGCTCATCCATCTGTTTGGCCAGTTGCTCCTGGTGTAGCTTTTCACGCTCCGCAGCCTGTTTCTTTTCCGCTTCGACGGCGTCGACGCGGTCCTGGACGTCCTGGCTTTCAGCGTTCTCAACGCTGCCGTTCGAGGCATGCACGGTATGGAGGAACTCTTCCGCGAAAACTGCGTCAATCCGCAGAATGGTTTTGGAATCATCTTTGGCCTGCACTACATAGCGCACGGCGAGCGTCCCCTCGTCCTGGCTCTCTTTGAAATTGAGCGGTGCCAGCACGCCGGTGCGCACCTTGTAGTAGACGTGTCCTGGCCCTTTCCACTCGGGAAACAACGAGGAGGAATCCGCCGGGGTTGCTCTTTCGATGTATTTATCCTTGCTGAACTCCTTGCTGCCCTGAATGATGCCATCGTTCACGACATCTTCCACCGCCTGCAGGACTTCGCGCTCGGGCGCGGCGATTTCGGTGGAGAAGCCCACGCCATAGTCTTCCGCCTTCACCTTTCTTTTGTGTTCACGGCCGTGCAGGAGAGGAACCGCCGATAGCCACCACGCTGACAAGACGACCAAGATCAGCCACTGCCGGGGGGAATGGAGGGAGGTTGGCCGGCATGGAGCCGCGCCTCTCCGGAAGCGGTGAAGCGGTTCCTGTCCGGCATTCTGACTCATGGGCCCGGGACTCTGGCTTGCTGGCGCGGCGACAGCTTCCATCTCCTGATTCCTTACTCTCGACCGAGGGACGCTGTCAACTGCCGGTCGCGCCGGGCTGATCGTGAAGACAGGAAGTCGGGAGATAACGGGAGGCGAAATTTGGCGATCGGAGGGCCGGTGAACTGGTTGATTTTTTTCGCCACGCGCTCAGTTGCTCTCCAAGAGACAAATCTTTTACAAAATGCGCGCGTAAGAAGTGCTAATCTTTCGGGCTACAATCAGGCCGAAGATGCTGCCAGGCAAGTCATCCAATCGCGGCTCCGTGAGAAGGCAAATTGCCCCGGGCAAAGTTATGCGGAGCGAAACCCGGCACCGGACGGGACGAATGCGGGATCGCGACGCTAAACAGCGAGCCCTGATCGTCGCCGCGCTCAAACTGTTTGCCAGCAAGGGCTACGACGCCACCACCACGCGCGAAATCGCGAATTGCGCGGGTTGCGCGGAAGGCCTGATTCACAGGTATTTCAGGGGGAAGGCCGGGTTGCTCTCGGCGCTGATCGGGCACCGCATTTCAAAAGAAGTGGCAGACCTGACGCACCACGTCCGCCCGGCCCAGTCTCTCAAGGATGAATATCTTCAATTGGTCGATTGGTCGGTGCAGCATATGTGGGCCGACCGGGAATTTCTGCGGGTGGCGCTGCCGCGCGCCGTTCTCGATCCCAGCTTCGGGCGGGCTCTGCGCCGGGTGAGTCCGCAACAGAAGGCCCAGGCAATCGCGCAGCGTCTGCGGAAATTCAAAGAGTGCCGGGCGCTTCCAGCCGCGGAACTCGACGCGCTCATACAACTTGTAACCGTGCTGGGATTCATGTTCGGTTTTATGCGCCCGGCGGTCCTCCGCCAAGACCGGAAGAGTGCGGCCAGCAGCGCCTCCACGCTGGCCCGGTTAGTCGTGCGCAGCCTGCCTCCCATGTACGGTTAAACCCTCGCGGTCCGCCGCGCCTTCGAACTCACCCTGGTAGCGGCTTCGTGAAATTTCACCTCTCAACCCAGGCGTCATCCTGAACGGCCGTCAGCCGTGAAGAATCTGGCGTGCAGCGGATACACGCTTCGCGTCGCCTAGTGGCGATGCGCGCTGGATCCTTCGGGACTGAAGTCCCTCAGGATGACGCCGCGCACGGGGATGGCTTCGAACCACCGCCAACTCCCTTTATAGGTTTGAGCCCATACAGTCTTTGGGTGTAAAGTCTTGGTCGGGAGCGGATGTCCATGCGATTACTTCTGGTAGAGGATGATTTATCCATTCAGC
>Ga0187822_10000028_pt1 | contig 20730 bp, 17 predicted proteins | sample NC_wetland_sal_i_18_FD_132967 | JGI IMG/M metagenome (GOLD analysis project Ga0187822, IMG submission 132967) | Wetland sediment microbial communities from Neuse River Estuary, North Carolina, USA - SourceSoil_2 | ecosystem: Environmental > Aquatic > Freshwater > Wetlands > Sediment | place...
AACCCCCTGGCCGAGCTCACCAACAAGCGGCGGCTCTCGGCGCTGGGGCCGGGCGGCCTCACGCGGGAGCGGGCGGGGTTCGAGGTCCGCGACGTGCACTACTCGCAGTACGGGCGGATGTGCCCGATCGAGACGCCGGAAGGGCCGAACATCGGCCTGATCACGAGCCTCTCGACGTACGCCCGGATCAACGATCTGGGCTTCATCGAGACGCCCTACCGGCTGGTGAAGAACGGGAAGGCCACCAACGACATTCGCTGGCTGTCCGCCTCCGAGGAGGAGGGCTACGCGGTGGCGCAGGCCAACGCGCCGCTCGACGCGGACGGCAAGTTCACCGAGCAGCTGGTCCTCTGCCGCAAGGGCGACGACTACCCGCTGCTGCCCCCGGAGCGGATCGACTTCATGGACGTGGCGCCGGAGCAGCTCGTCTCCATCGCCGCAGCCCTGATCCCGTTCCTCGAGCACGACGACGCCAACCGGGCCCTCATGGGCTCGAACATGCAGCGGCAGGCGGTGCCGCTCCTCTTCCCCCAGGCGCCGGTCGTGGGCACGGGGCTCGAGGACAAGGTCGCGCGCGACTCGGGGGCGGTCATCGTCGCCCGCCGGGCGGGCGCCGTGACCCGGGTGACCGCCGATGAGATCATCGTCGACGCCGGCGTGGACGGTCCCGCCAGCAGCGACCAGCCGCTGGCGCGGCTGCACCAGTACGACCGGTACCGGGTGCGGAAGTTCTGGCGCACCAACCAGGACACCGCGATCAACCAGCGGCCCCTGGTGCAGGTGGGCCAGCGGGTGGCGGCCGGCGAGGTGATCGCCGACGGCGCCGGCACCGAGCGGGGCGAGCTGGCGCTCGGCAGCAACGTGCTGGTGGCGTTCATGCCGTGGTACGGGCACAACTTCGAGGACGCGATCGTCCTCTCCGAGCGCCTGGTGAAGGACGACGTCTACTCGTCCATCCACATCCAGGAGCTCGAGCTCCACGTCCGCGACACCAAGCGCGGGCAGGAGGAGATCACCCGCGAGATCCCGAACGTCTCCGACGAGAGCGTCGTGGACCTGGACGAGCGGGGCATCGTGCGGATCGGCGCCCACGTGAAGCCGGGCGACATCCTGGTCGGCAAGATCACGCCCAAGGGCGAGACCGAGCTGTCGCCGGAAGAGAAGCTGCTCACCGCTATCTTCGGCGAGAAGGCCAAGGACGTGAAGGACAGCTCGCTCAAGGTGCCGCCCGGGATGGCCGGCGTGGTGATCGACGTGAAGATCTTCAGCCGGATCGAGGATCAGGTCGTCGAGAAGGACCGGGGCGAGCGGATCGGCGAGGTGCGCCGGATCGAGACCGACGAGAAGGCGCGGATCGGCTCCGTCATGATGGAGGAGCTGGGGCGCCTGCTCGAGGGACAGGAAGTGGCCCTCATGCTCCGCTCGGGCACGGTGGAGGAGTACCGGCCGGCGGGGACCAAGCTGACCAAGGCCGTCCTCCAGGACGTGGACCTGAGCGACGTGGATCTCAAGACGCTCCGGGTGGCCAACCGGGCCGCGAACGAGCGGATCCGCGCGGCGATCGACGCGGCCACGCGCGAGCGGGCCAAGGTCGAGGAGAAGGCCGAAGACCAGATCGACAAGATCCTCCAGCCGGACGAGCTCCCGCCGGGCGTCATCCAGCTGGTGAAGGTGTACATCGCCGAGAAGCGCAAGATCTCGGTGGGCGACAAGATGGCGGGCCGGCACGGGAACAAGGGCATCGTCGCCCGGATCGTGCCGGAGGAAGACATGCCGTTCCTGCCGGACGGCTCGCCGGTGGACATCGTCCTGAACCCGCTCGGCGTGCCGAGCCGGATGAACGTCGGCCAGATCCTGGAGACCCACCTCGGGTGGTGCGCCCAGCTCCTCGGGTTCGACGCCAAGACCCCGGTCTTCCGCGGCGCCGACGAGGGCGAGATCGGCACCCTGCTCCGGCTCTCGGGCTTCAAGTGGGCCGGGGAGAGCCTCCGGCTCCGGAACCAGCCGCCGGCGCTCGACTCGGCGACGATCGTGAAGATGGTGCAGGACCTCAAGAAGGCGGCCCCGGCCACCCTGTCGGAGGCCGGCATCGAGGCGCTGGCGGGCAGGGGCGCCTCGGCGGAGACGAAGGAGCTGTATCACGCGCTCCGGAAGTTCCTGGTGGACGCGGCGCGGGAGCTGGCCGAGCGGGAACTGGAGCAGCGGAAGCACGAGTTGGCGTTCCACCAGGCGCAGGCCGCGGCGGACGAAGCCCACCAGAAGCAGTGGGCCAAGGCCGGCAAGGAGGTCGAGAAGGCCGGGCAGCTCTCCCCGGCGGACGCGCTGGAGGCGGCGGGCAAGCCCGCGCTCGCGGCGCTGCTCGCCCACAAGGCCGACGCCAGCCTGGATGCGGCGGCCAACGAGGTGCTGCGCGCCGCCGGGCTCACGCCCGCGGGCAAGGCGCGGCTCCGCGACGGCCGCACGGGCCAGCCGTTCGAAGGCGACGTGACGGTCGGGTCGATCTACATGCTGAAGCTGAGCCACCTGGTGGACGACAAGATCCACGCCCGCTCCATCGGCCCGTACTCGCTGGTGACGCAGCAGCCGCTCGCGGGCAAGGCGCAGTTCGGCGGCCAGCGGTTCGGCGAGATGGAAGTGTGGGCGCTCGAGGCGTACGGGGCGGCTCACGTGCTCCAGGAGATGCTCACGGTGAAGTCGGACGACGTGAACGGCCGCAGCAAGGTCTACGAGGCGATCGTCAAGGGACAGAATCTGCCCGAGCCCGGCATCCCGGAGTCATTCAACGTGCTGGTGAAGGAGCTGCAGGCGCTCGGACTCAAGGTCACGCTCGGCACCACCGAAGCCGGCGACGAGTAAGAGGGACACAATGATCGATTTTCGCAGCGGACGCGAGCCCAAGAGCTCGAGCTTCGACTATATCAGCATCCGTATCGCCGCCCCGGAGGAGATCCGCGGCCCGCGCGATCCCAAGGAGCGCGAGCGCCTGGAACTCCAGGGCCAGCGCACCTGGTGGTCGTGGGGCGAGGTCACCAAGCCGGAGACGATCAATTACCGCTCGTTCAAGCCCGAGAAGGACGGGCTGTTCTGCGAGCGCATCTTCGGCCCGGTGAAGGACTGGGAGTGCCACTGCGGCAAGTACAAGCGCATCCGCTACCGCGGGGTGATCTGCGACCGCTGCGGGGTGGAGGTCACGCTGTCGAAGGTCCGGCGCGAGCGCATGGGCCACATCGAGCTGAGCGTGCCGGTGGCGCACATCTGGTTCTTCAAGACGCTCCCGTCGCCGATGGGGAACCTGATCAACATCACGCTCCGGGACCTCGAGCGGGTCATCTACTACTCGAACTACATCGTCATCGACGCGGGTGACCAGGAGGTCGAGCCGAACCAGCTCCTGGACGAGGAGGAGTACCTCGCCCTCCGGATCAAGGCCAAGGAGGAGGGCGACAGCACGTTCCGAGCGGACATCGGCGCGCCGGCGGTCCGGGCGCTGCTCGAGCGGCTCGACATCAAGAAGCTGGCGGAGGAGCTGCGCGCGGGGGTGGCCACGGAGACGAGCCAGCACCGCAAGAAGCAGATGCTCAAGCGGCTCAAGATCGTGGACGCGTTCCTGTCGTCGGGTGAATCGGGCGACCTCCCGAACCAGCCGGCCTGGATGATCCTCGACGTGGTCCCGGTCATTCCGCCGGACCTGCGGCCGCTGGTGCCGCTCGACGGCGGGCGCTTCGCCACGAGCGACCTGAACGATCTGTACCGCCGGGTCATCAACCGGAACAATCGGCTCCAGAAGCTCATCCAGCACAAGGCGCCGGAGGTGATCCTCCGGAACGAGAAGCGGATGCTGCAGGAGGCGGTGGATGCGCTGTTCGACAACGGCCGGCGCTCCAAGGCGATCCGCGGGCGGGGCAAGCGGCCGCTCAAGTCCCTGAGCGACATGCTCAAGGGCAAGCAGGGCCGGTTCCGCCAGAACCTGCTCGGCAAGCGCGTGGACTACTCGGGTCGCTCGGTCATCGTGGTGGGCCCGGAGCTCCGGCTGCACCAGTGCGGCCTGCCCAAGGCCATGGCGGTCGAGCTCTTCAAGCCCTTCATCATCCACAAGCTGGTGGAGAAGGGCATCGCGGAAACGGTCAAGCGGGCCAAGAAGATCGTGGAGCGGGAGAGCCCGGAGGTGTACGAGATCCTGGAGGAGATCATCCAGGACCACCCGGTGCTCCTGAACCGGGCGCCCACGCTGCACCGCCTCGGCATCCAGGCGTTCGAGCCGGTGCTGGTGGAGGGCAAGGCCATCCGGATCCACCCGCTGGTCTGCGCCGCGTTCAACGCGGACTTCGACGGCGACCAGATGGCGGTGCACGTGCCGCTCTCGTTCGAGGCGCAGCTGGAGGCCCGGCTGCTGATGATCTCCTCGAACAACATCCTCAAGCCGTCCGACGGCCGGCCGGTGGCGGAGCCGTCGCAGGACATGGTGCTGGGCAGCTACTTCCTCACCAAGGACCCGGCCGGGTTCGAGGAGGAGCTGCGCCGCGCGGGAACGGGGAAGAAGGACGAGACCGAGAAGCGCCTCTGGAAGGACGCCAAGCACTTCGGCTCGCTGGCCGAGATCGAGATGGCGCTGCTCACCGGGGCGGTGAAGTACCACACTCCGATCCACTTCTGGTACGTCCCCCCGCGGGAGACCGTGGACGAGGAGGCCAGGCGGCCGCGCTGGATTCGCACGACCGTGGGCCGGGTGCTGTTCAACAGCATCGTTCCCAAGGCCGTGATCGTGGAGAAGGGCTACCGGAACTACGTGATGAAGAAGAAGCAGCTCTCCGAGCTGGTGCTCGAGGCGTACCGGCGGGCCGGCCTGGCCGACACGGTGCTCTTCCTCGATCGGCTGAAGGAGTTCGGCTTCGGCTTCGCCACCCGGGGTGGCGTTTCCATCGGCATCGAGGATCTCGAGATCCCGGCGGAGAAGGCCGACCTCCTGAACGAGGCCGACGCCCGGGTGAAGCGGTTCCAGCGGGCGTACAACACCGGCCAGATCACCTTCGGCGAGCGGTACAACAAGGTGATCGACGCCTGGACCCACGCCAACAACGACGTGGCCGAGGCGATGGTGAACAGCATGCGGCAGAGCCGCGGCGGGTTCAACCCGGTGTACATGATGTTCGACTCCGGGTCGCGCGGCTCGCGCGACCAGATCCGGCAGCTGGCGGGCATGCGCGGCCTGATGGCCAAGCCGCAGAAGAAGCTGACCGGCGGGATCGGGGAGATCATCGAGAGCCCCATCAAGTCGAACTTCCGTGAGGGGCTCACGGTGCTCGAGTACTTCATCTCGACCCACGGCGCGCGGAAGGGTCTCGCGGACACGGCGCTCAAGACCGCGGACGCCGGCTACCTCACCCGCCGCCTGGTGGACGTGGCGCAGGACGTCACGGTCACCGAGGAGGACTGCGGCACGATCCTCGGCCTGGAGATGACGCCGCTCAAGGAAGGCGAGGACATCATCGAGCCGCTGCGGGAGCGCATCCTCGGGAGCGTGGCCTCGGAGGACGTCTTCGACCCGCACGAGCTGGACGAGCACGGCGATCCCCAGCTGCTGGTGCAGGCGGGCCAGCTGATCGACGAGGAGATCGCCGACGACATCGAGGACGCCGGCATCGAGAAGGTGAAGATCCGCTCGGTGCTCACCTGCGAGGCGCGCCGGGGCATCTGCCGCATGTGCTACGGCCGGAACCTGGCCACCATGGACATGGTGGACATGGGCGAGGCCGTGGGCATTCTCGCCGCGCAGTCCATCGGCGAGCCGGGCACGCAGCTCACGCTGCGCACCTTCCACATCGGCGGCACGTCGTCCCGCATCGCCGAAGAGGCGGAGCGGCGGGCCCGGTCGGACGGCATGGTGAAGTACACGTCCGGCCTCGAGTGGACCGACCTGGCCGTGGAGTACGAGGACGGGACCAAGTCCAGCATCCGGATCGTGCTGACCCGCGAGGACGAGTCGGCGGCCGAGGAGCACAAGGAAGGCATCCTCGTCGTCGACCCGAAGGACCCCAAGCGGGTGCTCAACCGGTACCCCGTGCCGGAAGGCGCGCTGCTCGCGGTGCGGGAGGGCGACCTCGTCACCAAGGGCGACAACGACCGGCGGGCGACGATCCTCTACACCTGGGACCCGTACAACGATCCCAGCATCATCAAGTCCGACGGCGAGCTGCGCTGGAAGGACCTGGTGCCGGGCGTCACCCTCCGGGAAGAGCTGGACGAGGGCACCGGGCTCCGGTCGATCGTCGTCATGGCCGACCCGGACCGCGAGCTCCATCCGAGCGTGCTGGTGTACACCGGCCATCGGAAGGACCCGCAGGAGTACACCCTGGCCGAGGGGAGCCGCATCATCATGGGCTCACCCACCGACCAGGTGAGCCGGGCCATGGAGATCCCGGACGAGGCCAACCCGTGGAGCAACAAGTTCCACGTGGAGGAGCGTCCGATCAACGAGGCGTGGCCGTCGAAGAGCAAGAAGGAGAGCAAGGACAAGACGGTCTTCCTGTCCACGCCGGTCAAGGTGTCCAAGGGGGTCACGGTCACCAAGATCCCGCGGCAGGCATACAAGACGCGCGACATCACCGGCGGCCTCCCGCGGGTGGCGGAGCTGTTCGAGGCGCGGCGGCCCAAGGATCCGGCCACGATCTCCGAGGTGGACGGCGTCGTCAAGTTCGGCGAGATCAAGCGCGGCAAGCGCGAGATCTACGTCTATCCGGACGGCACCGACAGCGAGACGCCGCCGCAGCTCTACGAGGTGCCGGCGGGCAAGCACCTCCGGGTGCACGAGGGCGACCGGGTGCGGGCGGGCGACCGCCTCACCGAGGGCCCGGTGAACCCGCACGACATCCTGCTCATCAAGGGCCCGCGGGCGGTCCAGGAGTACCTGCTCAACGAGGTCCAGGAGGTGTACCGTCTGCAGGGCGTGCGGATCGCGGACAAGCACATCGGCGTGATCGTGCGCCAGATGCTGCAGAAGGTGCGGGTCACCGATCCGGGTGACACCGACTTCCTGGAGGGCGAGACGGTGGACCGGCTCACCTTCCGCGACGAGAACGAGCGGACCCTCAAGCGAAAGGGCACCCCGGCGCAGGCCGAGCCGGTGCTGCTCGGCATCACCAAGGCGAGTCTCACGACCCAGTCGTTCATCTCGGCGGCGTCGTTCCAGGAGACTACGCGGGTGCTCACCGACGCGGCGATCCGCGGGGCCAAGGACGATCTCCTGGGCCTCAAGGAGAACATCATCATCGGGCACCTCATCCCGGCCGGGTCGGGCATCTACCGGTACGCGGAGATCGACATCGAGCCGCCCGAGGGCTACGAGCCGCCCCCGCCGCCGCCGGAGGGCGTAGAGGTGCCGGCCGCGGCGCCGCAGATCCCGGTGGGGATTCTGGCGGACGACGAGTAGGGAATCGCCATCAGGTATCCGACGGACTGAACGCGCCCGAGAGTGAATGGCTCCCGGGCGCGTTCGGCTTGTGGGAAGGCTGCCTTGGTCGAACGGCGGAGCGGCGTCAGGCTGAGTCTCGCTGTGCCTCTTCGTCAGAGGCCGAAGAACGCCAAGGGCGCGTAGTCCGCCAGCTCCTTCTGATGAGGGCCCACCAGCTTCTGGGTTGCCGGTGGACCGGTGGGTCCGAGCGGCAGCACGCGGTCCGGTTGAGCCGGCTGCCGCCCGTTGCGGACGTCCTCGATCATGGCGGCGACGTCGAGGTCCATCATCGGCATGCCGAGGGCCGCGTACGACTGTTTGCGCACCCAGCGATACTCCTCGAGCGAGAGACCAGCCTGGTTGAGCGCGTCCACCTGGGCCCGCTTGCCGTCGACGTAGCCCGCAGCCAGATCGCTGTAGGCGGAGACGAGCTCCGGCATGTCGAGGGCGGTGGCCTCCTTCTTCGCCAGCAGGGTCCGGTACTTCTGCTCCATCTCCGCACCCCGCGCACCCAGGCGGGTGCGCACGACCTTCTGGACCTCGAGTAAACGTTGCAGCTGTGCGGTGGAGACCTCGCCGGAGGGGGGCGGTACGTAGGGGGAGCGATTGCGAACCGACCGTTCGAGTTCCGGGACCTTGCGCAGCTCGGCGAACCCTCCCATTGCCGACCTGACCTTGTGGTAGACCAGGTACGATCCCACCGCCCCGCCTACCACGAGCACGAGCGCCAGAATCGCGCAGCCGATCGCGAGCTTCTTCATAGATGCCTCCTGGCTGTCGGGTGGGGGGCGGCCGGCGGCAGCCGGCGTCGTCACCAACGTGTCGGTCGGAGCCGGGATTGTCGAGCCCGGAGAGCCGGCCGGTGGACCCGGCCCTGTTCGACCGTCATGCGTCGCTGCACCTTACCGCATGCCTGATCACAGCGGTCGCACCGGCGGCCGGGCCTTTCCCCCCACCCGCCAGTCGGTCGTCGCGGCCACCAGGGGCGACGACGCCGACGCACGCCGGGCCGCGTTCGAGGTCCTCATCGCGCTCTACTGGCGCTCCGTCTACAGCCACCTCCGGATGAAATGGCGGGCAGAGCCGGCCGACGCGGAGGACCTCGCCCAGGAGTTCTTCGCCCGGGCGATGGCCCGCGGGTTCTTCGACGACTACGACCCCGCCCGTGCGCGCTTCCGCGCGTTTCTCCGCACCTGCCTCGACCGGTTCGTGGCCAACGCCCGGCGGGGCGAGCGCCGGCTCAAGCGGGGCGGCGGCGCCAAGGCGCTGTCGCTCGATTTCGCCGGCGCGGAACGTGATCTGGCCGCCGCGACGATGGATGCCGCTCCGGAGTCCGATGGCGACGCCTGGTTCGACCGGGCATGGGTCCGGAGCCTCTTCGCGGACGCCGTCGAGGCCCTTCGGGCCGAATGCGCCGGCACGCCGCGGGAGATCCGCTTCCGTGTCTTCGAGCGGCACGACCTCGCCCCGGGCGACGGCACTCCGCGGCCCGGCTACCGGGCGCTGGGCGAGGAGCTGGGACTCCCCGTGACCCAGGTGACCAATCACCTGGCGTGGGCGCGGCGCGAGCTCCGCCGCCTGGTGCTCGACCGCCTCCGCTCCCTGTCCGGGAGCGACGCGGAATTCCGCGCCGAAGCGGAAGACCTGTTCGGGGTGCGGATCCCATGACCCTGCCGGAGCACGCGCTCGCGCACCTTCAGCAGGTGCTGCGCACACCCGAATCGGCGGGTGAGCGCTACACGCTGCACGAGCCGGTGGGCCAGGGCGGCATGGGCACCGTCTATCGCGCGTCCGACCGCGCGCTCGGCCGGGACGTGGCGGTCAAAGTGCTGCGGGGCGACGTGGCCGACGCCGAGGCCGCCGTCCGCCTGGAGCGCGAGGCGCGGATTCTGGCGCGGCTCGAGCATCCGGGCATCGTGCCGGTACACGACGTCGGCACGCTCGGCGACGGCCGGGTCTTCTACGTCATGAAGCTGGTCCGCGGCCGGCGGCTCCAGGAATTCGCCGGCGCCGCGCCCCGGAGCGACGTGCTGCGGGTGGTGCTGCGCGTCTGCGAGACCGTCGGCTTCGCGCACGCGCACGGCGTGGTCCACCGGGACCTCAAGCCGTCGAATATCATGGTCGGCGCGTTCGGGGAAGTGCTGGTGCTCGATTGGGGGATCGCGCGGGTGGTGGGGACCGGGCGGGCAGCGGCGCGGGGCGAGGCCCGACCGGGCCTTGCCGCGCCAGCGTCATCCGGCGACCCCCTCCCGGCGCTCCACGGGGTCCCCGAGCCGGACACCGCACCCGGCACGGTGCTCGGCACCCCCGGGTTCATGGCGCCGGAGCAGGCGCGTGGCGAGCCGGCGTTGGTGGACGCCCGCACCGACGTCTACGGCCTGGGCGCCATACTGCGCGCGGTGGTCGTGCGTGAGGGGGACGGGCGAGGCGTGCCGCGCCCGCTGGAGGCGATCTGGACCCGCGCGCTCTCGCCCGACCCGGCGGCGCGCTATCCCTCCGCCGCCGATATGGCCGCGGACATCACCCGGTTCCTGGACGCCCAGCCGGTGGCGGCGTACCGGGAGCCGCTGACCGAGCGGGCCGGCAGGGTCTTCCGGAAGTACCAGACGGCCATCCTTCTCGTGCTTACCTACCTGGCCGTCCGCCTGCTCTTTCTGGTCATGCGTGGCTATTAAAGGACCGGGCGCCCGCGGGTAATAGGACGGTAGGGCCCTGCATGCCCCATCCACACCCTGACCGGAGGTCGCTCGTGAACAAGCCTGTCCTCGGCCTGCTGCTCGGCGGCGCCCTCGGCGCGCTCGACGGCCTGACCGCCCTCATCTCGGCGCCGGAGGTGAAACCGGAGATCATGTCGATCGTCATCGGATCGACGGCCAAGGGACTCGTGGCCGGCGTGCTGATCGGCTTCGTCGCCCGCAAGCTGAACAACCTCGCCGCCGGCATCGTCCTCGGGATCGTGATCGCGGCGCTGCTCGCGCTACCCATCGCCTTGCACGCCGACCCCGTCACCGGGAAGGCCTATTTCTGGGAGATCATGATTCCGGGGTCGATCGTGGGCCTCATCGTCGGATACGCGACCCAGAAGTTCGGCCGGCCAGCGGTGGCCCGGCCCTGAGTCTTCCCGGCGCCGCCACCCCCAACCGAGAGGAATGCCTCCATGCCGCGTCCGGTGCACTTCGAGATCCCCGCCGACCAGCCCGAGCGGGCGGTCGCGTTCTATCAGAAGGTGTTCGGCTGGGAGTTCCACAAGTGGGATGGCCCGATGCCGTACTGGCTCGTCAGCACCGGCGCCGAGGCCCGCGGGATCGACGGCGGCCTGCATCCCCGGGCGCACCCGGGGCAGGGAACGGTGAACACGATCGACGTGCCGTCGTGCGACGCCTACGTCGCCAAGGTGACGGCGGCCGGCGGGGCGGTGGCGATGCCGAAGATGGCGATTCCGGGCGTCGGCTGGCTGGCCTACTGCACCGACCCGGAGGGGAACACGTTCGGCATCATGCAGGCGGACACGGCGGCACGGTGAGCATCCGGAGGCGGCGCGGGACGCGCCGCCTCCGGGCTACTTCCAGCGGAACAGCCGCAGCGCGAGAGGGAAGCTCAGCGCCATCCAGCCGGCGATGATCAGGAGCTGGGGGGTGATTCCCCCGGGCCCGGCGCCCCGCAGCATGTTCGCGCGGAGCGCGTCGATCACCGCGGTGAGCGGCAGTACGCGGATCAGGGGCTGCACCACGTCGGGGAAGCGGCTCGCCGAAAAGAAGACCCCGGAGAAGATCCACATCGGCAGCATCACGAGGTTGGAAAGGCCCGACACGCCCTCCACCGTCTGCACCCGCGATGCGATCAGGAGGCCGAGCGAGGTGAAGGCCAGCGCCGAGAGGACGCAGATCAGCCCCAGCGTCCAGACCGAGCCCCGGAACGGCACCCCGAACACCAGCACCGCGAATCCCAGCAGGGTGCCGACTTCGACGACGAGCAGGCTCAGCCGGGACAGCACGAACGAGGCGAGGTATTCGGCGCGCGACATCGGCGTCGCGATCAGGCGCTTGAGCAGCCGCTTGCGCCGCGCGTCCACGACGGCGAACCCGACGCTCCAGATTCCGCTGCCCATCAGGTTCATCCCCAGGAGACCCGGCACGACGAAGTCGATGTAGCGGGCTCCCGCCTCGGCGACCCGCTGGTCGGCGGCGCTGACCGGGTCGGCGCGGCCGGCGGCGCGCTGGAGCGCGTCGTCCACCAGAAGCCGGGCCGTCCGGCTCTCCGGCCGCGTTTCGTCGTAGCGGTACTCCACCTGGTGCTCGGGCCAGCGCTCGGGCAACACCACCAGCGCGACACCGCCCATCCGCAGGGAATCGGCGGCGGCCGCCGCCGGCAGCCGCAGGACGTCGAGGTCCGGGCTTCGGCCCAGCGCTTCGGCCACCGCCCGAGCAGACGAATCGGCCCCGGCCACCGCCACGGCAGTCCGGTCGGCCGGCCGGCTCCGAAACGCTACGCCCAGGCCTGCGGCGAGCAGGATGGGGAAGAGGAACACCCAGAAGACGGCTTCCGGCTCCCGCATGAACTCGCGGTACCGGACGAGCGTGAGCTGGACGAGCGAGCGCTCGGTCCATTTGGGTCGGGCGCCGTCACTCATCGCGCAGGTACCGCCCGGTGAGCGAGACGAACACGTCCTCGAGTGTCGGGGAGTGGGTGCGGAGCTCGGTGAGGTGGGCGCCCCGGTCCCGGAGCGCGTGGAGGAGGGCGGGCATCGCGCGGTGCAGCTCGGTGACCTGGAGCCGGTAGACGCCGTCCCGGCGGTCCGCGCCACGCACACCCTCGAGCGTCCCGAACATCCCGTCGTCCACCGTCCCCTCCCCCACCGCGAACTCGAGCACGTGCTCCGCGCCCAGCGAGGCGATCAGGGCGCGGGGCGTGCCCTCCGCGATCACCCGGCCGTGGTCCACGATCGCGACGCGGTCGCAGAGCCGCTCCGCTTCGTCCATGTAGTGGGTCGTGAGCAGAATCGAGCGCCCCTCCGAGCGGAGCCGTTCGATCAGCTCCCACAGCTGCCGCCGCGCCTGCGGGTCGAGGCCCGTGGTCGGCTCGTCCAGAAAGAGCAGCTCGGGATCGCCCACGAGGGCGCAGGCGAGGGCGAGCCGCTGCTTCTGGCCACCCGAGAGCCGCCCCACCCGGGCGCCGGCCTTTTCCCCGAGCTGCACCATATCGATCACGGCGTCGGGCCCGGGCCCGCGGCGGTAGAAGCTCCGGAACAGGCTCACCGTCTCCCCCACCGTGAGCTTGTCGGAGAACTGGGTTTCCTGCAGCGAGATGCCGAGCCGCTCGCGCAGCTCGCGATCCTGCTCCCCCCAGCGGCGCCCGAGGACGACCACGTCGCCCGCGTCCGGGAGGGAGAGGCCTTCGCAGATCTCGATGGTGCTGGTCTTGCCCGCGCCGTTCGGCCCGAGCAGCCCGAAGCACTCGCCGGCCCCGACCTGGAGGTCGAGGCCGTCCACCGCGAGCACGTCGCCGTAGGTCTTCCGGAGCCCGCGCACCAGCAGCGGAGGGGAGGGCATGGCTGGAATGGTAACGGGTGCTTCGGGCACGGGGTACATTTCGGCCATGAACGTCATCGGCCACGGCATCGACCTCGTCGAGATCGACCGCATCCGGTCCGCGCTCGAGCGGCACGGCGACCGGTTCGCCAACCGGCTCTTTACCGCGGGCGAGCAAACCCAGGCGGGCACGGGGCCACTCCGGGTCCAGTTCTTCGCGGGGCGGTTCGCCGCCAAGGAGGCGGTCATGAAGGCCCTGGGGACCGGATGGGCCCGGGGGGTCTCCTGGACCGACATCGAGGTGCGGCGGCTCCCGTCCGGGAAGCCGGAGGTTCTCCTCAAGGGCAAGTGCAAGGAGATCGCCGACGGGCTCGGTGTGGGGCAGTGGGAGATCAGCATCACCCATACGGCTGGACACGCCGCGGCCAGCGTCGTTGCGGTGGCCGCCTTGACCTAAGGTCAGTCCCCCGCTAAACTTGCCGGTCTGCCCCAAACCGGGGGCTTGGGTTTCAGGCCATTTTCCGCAGGGTTATGCCAACCATCAGCCAGCTCATCCGGCAAGGCCGGAGCGACGTCGAAGCGAAGGACAAGGCGCCCGCGCTCAAGGGGAATCCCCAGAAGCGCGGCGTGTGTACCCGCGTCTACACCACCACGCCCAAGAAGCCCAACTCGGCGCTCCGCAAGGTGGCGCGCGTGCGGCTCACCAACGGGTTCGAGGTGACCGCCTATATCCCCGGTGAGGGTCACAACCTCCAGGAGCACTCGATCGTGCTCATTCGCGGCGGCCGGGTGAAGGACCTGCCGGGCGTGCGCTATCACATCGTGCGGGGCACCCTGGACGCGGCCGGCGTGAACGACCGGCGCCAGGGCCGGTCCAAGTACGGCGCCAAGCGGCCCAAGGCGGCGGGCGCCAAGGGAGGCGCCAAGTGAGCCGGCGGTCCAAGTCCGTCAAGCGGCCCGTCCCGCCCGATCCGCGCTACGACAGCCAGACGGTCTCGAAGTTCGTGAACAACCTCATGTACCAGGGCAAGAAGAGCCAGTCCGAGGGCATCTTCTACAAGGCCATGGACCTGATCGAGGAGCGGACGGGGCAGCCGGGCGTGGCCGTGTTCAAGCAGGCGGTCAACAACGCCAAGCCGGCGCTCGAGGTGATGAGCCGGCGGGTTGGCGGGGCCTCGCTCCAGGTTCCGGTGGAGGTCCGGCCGGACCGGCGGACCGCACTTGCCATGCGCTGGCTGATCCAGTTCTCCCGGGCCCGCACCGAGAAGACCATGGCCGAGCGGCTCGCCGCGGAGCTGATCCTGGCTTCGAAGGGCGAGGGGAACACGATCAAGAAGAAGGAAGACACCCACCGGATGGCCGAGGCCAACCGGGCGTTCGCGCACTACCGCTGGTAGCAGGGCGGGTGCGCCCGGGCCCGCCCTTAAACGCAACGCCGCTCGTGGGTTGACATCGGAGCCCCGCCTCTTAGATTTGCGGGGCTTCGGCTTTTTCGGGGCGAACATCGGGTCACGTGACGCCGCCCAAGCAGCGCCACCTCTGGTCCTCCAAGACACAACGCGTGGGGTCCTTCGGGGGCCCTCATCCAGGGCCGGCTGCCCGGATGCGCGCGGAGCGATACCACCGGAAGCGCCGGAACTTGGGCGCGGGCCGGGTCGGTCGCCCCGCTTTTTCGCTGGATTTTAGAGACGACTCCATGGCTCGTGAGACATCGCTCGACCGGTACCGCAACATCGGCATCATGGCCCACATCGATGCCGGGAAGACGACTACCACCGAGCGCATCCTCTACTACACCGGGAAGAACTACAAGATCGGCGAGGTCCATGAGGGCGCCGCCACCATGGATTGGATGGAGCAGGAGCAGGAGCGCGGGATCACCATCACCTCGGCCGCGACGACCTGCTTCTGGAACCGGCACGACGTCCTGTACCGGATCAACATCATCGACACGCCGGGCCACGTGGATTTCACCGTGGAAGTGGAGCGCTCGCTCCGCGTGCTGGACGGCGCGGTGACGCTGCTCGACTCGGTCGCCGGCGTGGAGCCGCAGACCGAGACCGTCTGGCGCCAGGCCGACCGCTACGGCGTGCCGCGGATGATCTTCGCCAACAAGATGGACCGGGTGGGCGCGGACTTCGACCGCTGCCTCGCGATGATCCGCGACCGGCTCACCAAGAAGGCGCACCCGCTCCAGCTGCCGGTGGGCTCGGGCGAGCTCTTCACCGGCCACATCGATCTGCTCCGGCGGGTCGAGATCGTGTTCGACGAGGAAACGCTGGGCAAGACCTTCACCGAGATGCCGGTCCCGGAGTCGATGCGGGAGAAGGTGGAGAAGGCCCGCCACGAGCTGGTCGAGGCGGCCGTGGAGCACGAGGATGACCTGCTGGAGAAGTACCTCGGCGGGGCCGAGCTGACGGTCGAGGAGATCACCCGGGCCATCCGCAACGCCACGATCAAGCACGGATTCGTCCCGGTGTTCTGCGGGGCGTCGTTCAAGAACAAGGGCGTGCAGGCGCTGCTGGACGGCGTGATCGACTACCTCCCGAGTCCGGTGGACATCCCCCCGGTCCAGGGCCACCTGCCGCTCCACGACGAAACGCACGTCGAGCGCTGCGCCTCGGACGCGGAGCCGTTCTCCGCGCTCGCGTTCAAGATCATGACCGACCCCTACGTGGGCCGGCTCACGTACTTCCGGGTGTACTCGGGCTCGCTCAAGGCCGGGAGCTACGTCTACAACAGCACCAAGGACAAGCGGGAGCGGATTGGCCGGCTGCTCCAGATGCACGCCAACAAGCGGGAGGAGATCGAGGAAGTGCTCGCCGGCGACATCGCGGCGGCCATCGGGCTCAAGGAGACGCGCACGGGCGACACGCTCTCCGACGAGTCGAAGCCGGTCATCCTCGAGGCGATGAAGTTCCCGAACCCGGTGATCGACGTCGCGATCGAGCCCAAGACCAAGGCGGACCAGGACAAGCTGGCTATCGCGATGCAGAAGCTGGCGGAGGAGGATCCGACCTTCCGGATTCGCTCCGACCAGGAGACCGGCCAGACGATCATCGCCGGCATGGGCGAGCTGCACCTCGAGATCATCGTCGAGCGGATGAAGCGGGAGTTCAAGGTCGAGGCCAACGTCGGCCGGCCGCAGGTGGCGTACCGCGAGACGATCCGGAAGAAGGTCAAGGACGTCGAGGGCAAGTTCATCCGGCAGTCGGGCGGGAAGGGCCAGTACGGCCATGTCGTGATCGATCTGGAGCCGGCGCCCCAGGGCTCCGGATTCCTGTTCGAGGACAAGATCGTGGGCGGCGTCATCCCCCGTGAGTTCATCAAGCCGGTGGAGGCGGGGATCCGCGAGGCGCTTGAAGGCGGCGTTCTGGCCGGGCATCCGCTGGTCGACGTCAAGGCGTCACTGGTCTTCGGCAGCTACCACGACGTGGACAGCTCGGAGATGGCCTTCAAGATCGCGGGCTCGATGGCGGTGAAGGAGGCGGCGCGGCTGGCGCATCCGGTGCTGCTCGAGCCCATCATGGAAGTAGAGGTCGTGACGCCGGCGGACTTTCTCGGCGACGTGATCGGCGACCTCTCCAGCCGCCGGGGCAAGATCGGCGGCATGACCCAACGGGGGGACGCGCAGGTCGTGGCCGCGGACGTTCCGCTGGGCGAGATGTTCGGGTACTCCACCCAGCTCCGCAGCATGACGCAGGGCCGGGCCGTGTACTCGATGCAGTTCGATCACTACGAGGAAGTGCCGAAGAACATCGCGGACGCGATCATTTCGAAACAGAAGAGCTGAGACCCAAGGGAGCATCGGACCATGGCCAAGGCCAAATTCGAGCGCACGAAGCCCCACGTGAACGTGGGCACGATCGGACACGTGGACCACGGCAAGACGACGTTGACCGCGGCCCTCACGAAGGTGTCGGCCGACAAGGGCTGGGGCACCAAGTACGTGTCGTACGACGAGGTGGCCAAGGCCTCCGAGGCCCAGGGCCGGCGCGACGCCAGCAAGATCCTGACGATCGCCACGAGCCACGTCGAGTACGAGACGGCCAAGCGGCACTACGCGCACGTGGATTGCCCGGGCCACGCCGACTACGTGAAGAACATGATCACGGGCGCGGCGCAGATGGACGGGGCCATCCTGGTGGTGAGCGCGATGGACGGCCCGATGCCGCAGACCCGCGAGCACATCCTCCTGGCGCGCCAGGTGAACGTGCCGTCGATCGTGGTCTTCCTCAACAAGTGCGACCTGGTCGACGACCCCGAGCTGCTGGACCTGGTCGAGCTCGAGGTCCGCGAGCTCCTGAGCCAGTACGAGTTCCCCGGCGACGACACGCCGGTGATCCGGGGCTCCGCGATCAAGGCGATCGAGGGCGACCCGGCGTGGGTGGAGAAGATCATCGAGCTCTACAACGCGCTCGACACCTACATCCCGGAGCCGGTCCGCGAGACCGACAAGCCCTTCCTGATGCCGGTCGAGGACGTGTTCTCGATCACCGGCCGCGGCACCGTGGCCACCGGCCGCGTGGAGCGGGGCAAGGTCAAGAGCGGCGACGAAGTGCAGCTCGTCGGGTTCGGCGCCGAGAAGAAGACCGTCGTCACCAGCGTGGAGACGTTCCGCAAGGTGCTCGAGGACGGCCAGGCGGGCGACAACGTCGGCCTCCTGCTCCGCGGCGTGGAGAAGACCGACATCGAGCGCGGCATGGTGCTCGCCAAGCCCGGCAGCATCACCCCGCACACGAAGTTCGAGGCCGAGGTCTACGTGCTGACCAAGGAAGAGGGCGGGCGGCACACGCCGTTCTTCAAGGGGTACCGGCCGCAGTTCTACTTCCGGACGACCGACGTGACCGGCTCGGTGGAGCTGCCGGCCGGCGTCGAGATGGTGATGCCGGGCGACAACATCCAGATGACGATGGAGCTGATCACGCCCATCGCCATGGACGAAGGCCTGCGGTTCGCGATCCGCGAGGGCGGCCGGACGGTCGGCGCCGGCGTCGTGACGAAGATCCTGAAGTAGGAGCCATCATGGGCCAGCGCATTCGCATCCGTCTCAAAGCTTTCGACCACGTCGTCCTGGACCAGGCGGCCGCGGACATCGTCCGCACCGCCGAGAAGACCGGGGCGCAGGTCGCGGGCCCGATCCCGCTGCCGGTGAAGACCGAGCGGTGGACCGTGCTCCGCAGCCCGCACATCGACAAGAAGAGCCGGGAGCAGTTCGAGCTGCGCACCCACAAGCGGCTGCTGGACATCAACGACTCGCGGCCCCAGACGATGGACGCGCTCACCAAGCTGGATCTGCCGGCGGGCGTGGACGTGGAGATCAAGGTCGAGTAGCGATGACCAACGGACTGATCGGCCGCAAGCTCGGCATGACCCGTGTGTTCGCGGAGGACGGCACCGCGGTGCCCGTCACCGTGATCGAGGCGGGCCCCTGCCACGTCGTGCAGGTGCGCGACGGCGGGGTGCAGCTCGGCTTCGGCGCCCGGCGCCCGAAGACGACGACGAAGGCCGAGATCGGCCACGCGAAGAAGGCCGGCCTCGACGGGGCGCCCCGCGTGCTCCGGGTCTTCACCGTCAACGGCGAGGCGCCGGCGCCGGGGTCGGAAGTGAAGGTGGACATCTTCAGCGCGGGCGAGCTGGTGAAGGTCACCGGCACGACCAAGGGCCGGGGATTCCAGGGCGTGGTGCACCGCTACCACTTCGGCGGCGGCCCGGCCACCCACGGCAACACCCGGCACCGGAAGCCCGGCTCGATCAGCCCGGGCACCGACCCGTCGCGCGTGATCAAGGGCAAGCGGATGCCGGGCCACATGGGCGCGGCGCGCCACACCGAGCTCGGGCTCACGGTGGTGAAAGTGGACGCCGAGCGGAACCTGCTCTTCGTCCGCGGCGCGATCCCGGGCTCCCGGAACGGGATCGTCACCGTGGCGAAGCAGGGAGGACGGAGCCGCCATGCTTGAGGCCCCGCACTACACCGCGGCCGGCGCGCGCCGCCCGAACGGGTTCGCGCTGCCCGCCGATTACTTCGACGGCACGGTGAACGAGCCGGTGCTGCACCAGGCCGTGCGCGCGTTCCTGAACAACCAGCGGCAGGGCACGGCGCAGACCAAGACCCGCAGCTTCGTCTCCGGCGGCAACCAGAAGCCGTGGAAGCAGAAGGGGACCGGCCGCGCGCGCCAGGGCTCGACCCGGGCGCCCCACTGGCGGGGCGGCGGCATCGTCTTCGGGCCGCAGCCGCGTGACTATACCACCGGCATCCCCCGGAAGGTCCGCCAGCTCGCCCGGCGGTCGGCGCTCAACGCCCGCGCCCGCGAGACCGGCCTTCATGTGGTGGAGCGGCTCGCGTTCCCCGCGCCCAAGACCCGGCAGCTCGCCGAGCTGCTCGGCAAGCTGGGGGTCGATGACCGCAAGGTGCTGGTCCTCACCGCCGCGCACAACCCGAACGCGTACCTGAGCGGGCGCAACCTGCCCGACGTCCAGGTGATGCGCTGGGCCGACGCGTCGGCCTACGACGTGCTCTGGGCCGACGCGCTGGTGGTGGAAGAGGGCGCGATCACCGGGGTGATCCCGGAGGTCGAGCCGACCGAGGCGGAGGCCGCGCCGGCGGCACCGCGGAAGCGTGCGGGGAAGAAGGCCGCCGCGGCCCCGGCCAAGCGGGCGGCGCCCAAGGCCAAGGCCAAGGCTCCGGCCAAGGCCAAGGCGGCCAAGAAGGCGTCGGCCCGGGGTGCGGCGAAGAAGCCGGCCCCCAAGAAGAAGAAGGGGGAGTAGGATGCCGTCCCTGCACCAGACGATCGTCCGGCCGGTGGTGACCGAGAAGAGCTCGGCGGCGTACCAGACGGGGAAGGTGTACACCTTCGAGGTGCACCCCGAGGCCAACAAGACCGAGATCCGCGCGGCGCTCCAGCAGCTCTTCGGCGTCACCGTGACCGCCGTCCGCACGATGCAGGTGCGCCGGCGCGAGGTGGTCCGGGGCCGGACCCGCGGGGCGACCGCCCGATGGAAGAAGGCGATCGTGACCCTCAAGGAAGGCGACTCGATCGCCGTGTTCGAGGGCTGAGATGAGCATCCGACAGTTCCGGCCGATGACGGCCGCCACGCGCTTCCGGTCGGTCTCCGGGTTCGACGAGATCACCCGGATGACGCCCGAGAAGTCGCTGCTCGAGCCCCGGAAGCGGACGGGCGGGCGCAACAACATCGGCCACGTCACCGCCCGCTACAAGGGCGGCGCGCACAAGAAGATGTACCGCCGGATCGACTTCAAGCGCGACAAGTTCGGGATCCCGGGCACGGTCGCGGAGATCGAGTACGATCCGAACCGGAGCGCGCGCATCGCGCTCGTGGTGTACGCCGACGGCGAGAAGCGCTACATCCTCCACCCCAAGGGCCTGAACGTGGGCGACCACGTGGTCTCGGGCCCCGGCGCGGACGTGCGGACCGGGAACGCGGTGCCGCTGGGCGAGATCCCGCTCGGCACCCAGGTGCACAACATCGAGCTCAAGATCGGGAAGGGCGGCCAGCTCTCCCGCACGGCGGGCTCGAGCGCGCAGGTCGTGGCCAAAGAGGGAGACTACGTCACCCTCCGGCTCCGCTCCACCGAGATGCGGCTGGTGCACGCCCGCTGCCTCGCCACGATCGGCGAGGTGGGTAACGCCGAGCACGAGCTTCTGTCGGTCGGCAAGGCGGGCAAGAGCCGGTGGCTGGGCAAGCGCCCGCGGGTGCGCGGCGTCGCCAAGAACCCGGTGGACCACCCGTTGG
>Ga0187822_10000029_pt1 | contig 20620 bp, 19 predicted proteins | sample NC_wetland_sal_i_18_FD_132967 | JGI IMG/M metagenome (GOLD analysis project Ga0187822, IMG submission 132967) | Wetland sediment microbial communities from Neuse River Estuary, North Carolina, USA - SourceSoil_2 | ecosystem: Environmental > Aquatic > Freshwater > Wetlands > Sediment | place...
AGAGCGGTGCGGTGGCAGCGGAGATCGTAGAGCAGCGCGCCGGCGTCGGCGTCGTCGCCGGGGAGCACCACCAGCCAGTCGGAGCCCACCCGGGCGACCACCGCGAGCCCGCTCGCGGTCTCCAGCACGGCCGTCTCGAGAGTGCCCAGGCCGGTCGCGTCGGTGAGCGCGCCCGCGTGCCGGGTGAAGGTGGCCGCGAGCGCGGCCGCGGATTCGGCGTCGAGCGGGCGGCGCCCCGCCGCCTGGATCGGCAGGCCGTCGCCGCTCAGGAGAACGACGGCCGCCACGTCGGCGCGTTCGGCGAAGGCCCGCACCGCCTCTCCCAGACCGTTCAAACGACCCCCTCGGCGGGCGATGTAAAAAAGGTGAGCGCAACGTAGGGGTCGGATGCAGCGAAGTCAAGCAATGACGGCGGGTTGACCCCTCTCCGTACGGCGCTTAACCTTCCGGTCTCATGCGTCGACTCGGGTTCATTCTCCTGCTGCTGCCGCTCGGCCTCGCCGGCGGGGCCTGCACCGGCAATCCGCTCGGCACGGCCACCCTCAGCAACGTGGTGGATACGGTCGTGCTCGGCGCCCTGGTCGGCACCAACTTCCAGGTGCCCAGCGCCTTTTCCATCGCGGGCTCGGTGGCCGTGCGGACCGATCAGACCTCGGCCTTCGACTTCGCCTACAACCTGGAGCCCGATGGGCGGCACGTGCTCCTGCCCGCCGGCGCGCTGGGCATCAGCAACTCCACGGGATTGCAGCCAGGCCTGCAGCTGAGCGACCAGACGTTCGACCAGATCACCGACGCTCCCCTCAACGGCTACGTCGGGTTGGACACGATCGCCGTCGCCGTGAACCAGGTTTACCTGGCCCGGAGCAGCGTCGTCTGCACCACGTTCGGCGTGCCGGTGTACGCGAAGCTGCACATCCTGTCGTTCGACGACGCCGACCGTGAAATCACCTTCGAGGTACTCGCCAACCGGAATTGCGGTTTCCGCAATCTCCAGCCGGGTCTGCCGGGCAACTGACCCCACCATGATCGACCTGAGGCGGCTCCGGCAGGACGCAGATGCCAGCCGGGCGAGTCTCGCTCGCCGGCTGGATCCGGAGCTGGCCGCGCAGGTGGACCGCGTGCTCCAGCTGGACCGGGGATATCGCGAGAGCCTGGCGCGATTCGAGGTGCTGCGCGCCGAGCGCAAGGCCGCGAGCGAGGAGGTGGCGCGGCGCAAGCGCGCCGGGCAGCCCGCGGACGACCTCCTCGCCCGGCTCAAGACATCGGGCGAGGAAGAGAAAGCGCTGGACGCGACGGTGCGCGCGGGAGAGGACGAGCTGACCCGCGAGCTGAGCCTGCTGCCCAACTTCCTCCTGGACGAGGTCCCCGACGGCACCGCCGCCGCCAACCGCGTGGTACGCAGCTGGGGCGCCGCACCCGCGTTGGCGTTTGCCCCGAAGCCGCACTGGGAGCTGGGCGAGGCGCTCGGGATCCTCGACCTGCCCGCCGGCGCCCGGCTCACGGGCTCCGGCTTTCCGCTCTTCCGCGGCCTGGGCGCGCGGCTGGTGCGTGCGCTGGCCAACTTCATGCTCGACCTCCACGTGCGCGAGCACGGCTACGTCGAGATCGCGCCGCCGTACCTGGTGAACTACGAGTCGGTGTACGGCACCGGCCAGATGCCCAAGTTCGCGGAGGAGCTGTACCGGACGCAGGACGACGATCTCTACTTGATTCCGACGGCGGAGGTCCCGGTCACCAACATCCACCGGGGCGATCTCCTCGACGGCGCCCGTCTGCCGATTGCCTACGTGGCGTGGACGCCCTGCTTCCGGCGGGAAGCGGGGGCGCACGGCAAGGACACTCGCGGGCTCATTCGGGTCCACCAGTTCGACAAGGTCGAGTTGGTGCGCTTTTGCCGGCCCGAGGAATCGGAGGCTGAGCACGAGGTGATCACCCGGCACGCGGAGACCGTGCTCCAGCGGCTGGAGCTCCCGTACCGCGTCGTCGATCTCGCCGCGGGGGATACCGGCAGCTCGAGCGCCCACACGTTCGACCTCGAGGTTTGGGCGCCGGGTGTCGCCGCCTGGCTCGAGGTGTCGAGCGCGAGCACCTTCACGGACTACCAGGCCCGCCGGGCGAGCATCCGCTACCGGCCCGGCCCCGGAGCCAAGCCGGAATTCGTGCACACGCTGAACGCGTCCGGAGTCGCGTTCCCGCGGTGCCTGATCGCCCTGCTGGAGAACGGCCAGCAGGCCGACGGCTCGGTCCGCCTCCCCGACGCGTTGGTGCCGTATGTCGGCGTCTCGCGCCTCGAGCCGCCCGCGTAGGCCGCGGCTCGAGCGTCTCGCGCCCGCCCTGGTGGTCGGGCTCGTGGCGCTGCTCACCGGCTTGAGTCTCGGCACCGGCTGGCTCGTGGTGCGGCACTTCCGGGAGGATGCCGAGACGACGAGCCGGTTCTATTCCGAGGTGCTCACCGGGCTCAACAGCTCCCGGCCCGGGGCCGAGCTGGAGGCACTGCTGCGGCTCGGCGAGCAGGTGCGGGCCTCCGGCATTCCCCTGGTCGTAACCGACGCAGCGGGACGGGTCACCTCATACGACAACCTGCCGTTCAACGCCAGCCTCGACGACCCGCGCTTGCAGCAGTTCGTGTCCCGGCTCGACCGCCAAAGCCAGCCGGTCGTGGACTCGACCATCGGGTCGGTGCATTACGGCGTGCCGCCGGCGCGATTCCAGCTGACGGTACTGGTGCTGCTCCAGGCCCTCACGATCGCGGTGATGGTGGGGGTCGCGGTCTTCGCGTACCGGAGCGCCATGAACGCGCAGCGCGACCGGCTTTGGGTGGCGATGGCCCGCGAAGCGGCGCACCAGATGGGTACGCCGCTCACGAGCCTGCAGGGCTGGATCGAACGCATCCGCTCGCTGCCCGAGGCGCCGCCCTCCCTGGCCGAGTTCCTCTCGGCGGACGCCGAGCGGCTGGACCGGGTGGCCCGGCGGTTCGAGCGCATCGGCAACCCCGCGGCCCGGGAGCCCATCGGGCTCGGGGCGCTGGCCGACCGGGTGGCGGGCTACTTTCGCCCCCGGCTTCCCAAGTGGGCGAACCAGATCGAGCTCCGGGTGGAGGCGCCCGGGGCCGGCCCGATGGTGCTGGGCGATCCGGTGCTGCTCGAGTGGGCGCTGGAGGCGCTCGTGAAGAACGCCATCGACGCGCTGCAGGGGCGCTCGGGCACGATTATTCTCCGGGTGGAGAGCGACGAGCGGACTGCGGCGATCCGGGTGCTGGACGACGGTCCCGGGATTCCGAAAGAGATCCGGCGGGACATCTTCGAGCCCGGCATCACCACCAAACGCGGCGGCTGGGGGATCGGTCTGGCCCTCTCCCGCCGCGTCGTCGAAGAAGCGCACCACGGCGAGCTGGCTCTCGAACCGAGCGACAAGGGCACGTGCTTCCTCATTCGCATTCCGCTGGCCGAGACGCCGGCCTGAGCGACCTGGCCGACGCCCCGGACTGGACCCGGGGGCTGAACCCCGCCCAGCGGGAGGCGGTCGAGCACGTCGAGGGGCCGCTGCTCGTGCTCGCGGGCGCCGGGTCCGGCAAGACCCGCGTGCTCACCACCCGGATCGCCGGCCTGATCGAGCGCCACGGCGTGCCTCCCGAGCGGATTCTCGCCGTCACGTTCACCAACAAGGCGGCCGGGGAGATGAAGGAGCGGATCGGGCGGCTGCTCTCGCGCGATCCGTCGGGCCTCTGGATCGGGACCTTCCACTCGCTCTCCGCGCGGCTGCTCCGGCGGGAGGCCGAGCTCCTCGGGTTCACCCGCCGGTTCACCATCTACGACGAGGACGACCGCCTCGGGCTGGTGAAGCGGCTGATGGAGCAGCGCGGCCACTCGACCAAGCTGTTCGCGCCGCGCGCGGTCGCGTCGCTGATCTCCCACGCCAAGAACCGGATGCTCGAGCCCGCCGCGCTCGGACAAGGCTCGCCCTTCGATCGCCTGGCGCAGGTGGCGGCGGACGTCTTCGCAGCCCTCGGACCGGCGCTGCGCGCCGCCAATGCGATGGATTTCGACGACCTCCTGCTGCACCCGCTCACGCTGTTCGACCGGCACCCCGAGCGGCTGGAGGCGTACCGGCACAAGTTCGCGTTCGTGCTGGTGGACGAGTTCCAGGACACCAACAAGGCGCAGTATCAGCTCATCCGGCGACTGGGGGCCCACGGCAACATCGCCGCGGTGGGCGACGACGATCAGTCCATCTACGGCTGGCGCGGGGCCGACGTGCGCAACATGCGCGAATTCCAGCGCGACTTCCCCGGCACCCGGATGGTCCGGCTGGAGGAGAACTACCGCTCCACCCAGGTCGTACTCGACGTCGCCAACAGCGTCATCGCCGAGAACAAGGGACGGCTGGGCAAGACTCTCCGCACCTTGCGGCAGGGCGGTGAGCCGGTCACCGTCGTCGCGGCCGCCGACGAGCGGGACGAGGCCGAGTGGATCGTCCGCGAGCTCGAGCGCCGGGCCCACGCGAGCGACTGGGTCTACGGCGAGATGGCCGTGCTCTACCGGACCAACGCGCAGTCGCGCGCGCTCGAGGAGGCGTTCCGCCGGGCGGGCGTGCCCTACCGGCTCGTGGGCGCGATCAGCTTCTACGAGCGGCGGGAGGTGAAGGACCTGCTCGCCTACCTCCGGCTGATCGCCAATCCGGCCGACGACGAGGCCTTCCTCCGCGCCGTCGGCGTGCCGCGTCGGGGCCTCGGCGACTCCAGCGTCGCCGCCCTCGGGCGCGCGGCCCAGCAGTGGAGCCAGCCGCTGCTCGAGACGGCCCGGATCGCCGACCGGATCGCGGACCTCCGGCCCAACGTGCGCGAGGCGTTCCGCCGCTTTACGGAGCTGGTGGACGGCTTCCGCGCCCGGGCCGCCACGCTGGCGCCGGCGGAGATTCTCGAGGAGCTGGTGCGGGCGCTCGACTACGAGGCCTGGCTGCTCGCCGAAGGTCCGGAAGGCGCCGACCGCTGGGAGAACGTGCGGGAGCTGATCGCGAGCGCGGCGGAGTGGTCGGAGGTCGTCGCGCCCGATGGGGAAGACCCCTCCACGCCGCTGGAACGGTTCCTGGCCGAGGCCGCGCTCCTCACGGCCAATGACACCGTCGTCGGCGCCGAGGAGGGCGTGACCCTGATGACCCTGCACACCGCGAAGGGCCTCGAGTGGCCGGTCGTGGTCCTGGCGGGTCTGGAGCACGGGCTCTTCCCGCTCGCGCGCGCCGAAGAGCAGCCCGACGGCCTGGAAGAGGAGCGGCGCCTCTGCTACGTCGGGCTCACGCGCGCCAAGGACAAGCTGTATCTCACGTGGGCGCGCGCCCGGCGCCGGGGCGGCGAGCTCCGCCCCGGGATCCCCTCGGCCTTCCTCCGCGCCCTGCCGCCGGCCATCGTGGAGGAGCGGCGCACCAATGCGCTGTGGGCGCCGGGCTGGGACGCGCGCTCCGGCGCCGGCCGGCATCGGTGGGAGGCGCGGGAGCCGAGCCGCCCGCCGGCGGCCCGCGCGGCCGAGGCGGCTGTCGAGGACGCGTCGCAGGACGCGCCGCGCCTCCTCAAGGGTGAGCGCGTGCGCCATCGCCGCTTCGGCAGCGGGACGATCCGCGGGTTGAGCGGGGGCGGCCGGGACCTCAAGGTCGAGGTGGCCTTCGACGACGCCGAGGTCGGCGTCAAGCAACTGCTCGTGGCCTACGCCGGCCTCGAGCGCGACTGGGAGAGCGCATGAACATCGGGCCGGACGGAGTCCTGCACGTGGCGAAGCTGGCGGAGATCGGCGTGGACGACCACGAGCTGCCGAAGCTGGTGGAGCAATTCAACCGGATCGTGGATTACGTCGCGCAGCTCGACGACGTGCCGTCCACGGCGAAGGTGCAGCCGTTCCTGGCCGGCCCCGCCGCGACCCCCCTGCGCGAGGACGTGGTGAACCCGGTCCCGCTGGCCCGTCCCCCCGCCGCGCTCGCGCCCGAATTCGCCGACGGGTTCTTCCTCGTGCCGCGGCACGGCGCCATGGAGGACCTGTGACCGCAGCCGAGGTCGCCCGCGAGACGGGCGCGCGCCTCGCCCAGGCTGAAGGGCTGAACGCCACCCTCCACTGGTCGCAGGACGCGCTGAACGCCGAGGCGGCCCGGGTGGACGCGCTGCCGGCGCGCGGAGCGCTGCACGCGCTGCCGGTCGCGGTGAAGGACAACATCGTGACCACCGACGCGCCGACCACGTGCGCGTCGCGCATTCTCGAGGGCTACGTCTCGCCCTTCACGGCGACCGCGGTGGCGCGGCTCCGCGCCGCCGGCGCGATGGTGGCCTGCAAGGCCAACCTCGACGAGTTCGCCATGGGCTCGTCCACCGAGCACTCGGCCTACGGGCGGGTGCGGCACCCGCTCGATCCCTCCCGGGTACCGGGCGGCTCATCCGGCGGATCGGCGGCGCTGGTCGCGGCGGGTGTGGTCCGGGCGGCGCTCGGCTCCGAGACCGGGGGCTCGGTGCGGCAGCCCGCGAGCTTCTGCGGGGTCGTCGGCGTGAAGCCGAGCTACGGCCGGGTGAGCCGGTACGGGCTCGTGGCCTTCGGCTCCTCGCTTGACTGCATCTCGGTGTTCGGGAAGACGGTGGAGGATGCGGCCCGCGTGCTCGAGGTGATGGCCGGGCCGGACCCGCTCGATGCCACCACCAAGCCAGGCTCCGCGCCGGTCGCGGCCGCGCCGCCCCGCGCCGATCTCAAGGGGCTCAAGGTCGGCCTGCCGAAGGAGTACTTCCCGGCGGACCTGCACCCCGGCGTCCGCGCCGGCCTCGACCGCGCCATCAAGGCGCTGCGGGCGCTGGGCGCGGAGACGCGGGAGGTCTCCCTCCCGTACTCGAAGTACGCCGTTCCCACCTACTACATCATCGCGCCCGCGGAGGCGGCGGCCAACCTGGCCCGTTACGACGGGGTGCGCTACGGCCGCCGGAAGGTCGGCCCGGAGGGCGATATCCGCGCGCTCTACCGGGCCACCCGCGGAGAGGGGTTCGGCCCCGAGGTGCGGCGGCGGATCCTGATCGGGACCTACGTGCTGAGCGCAGGCTACTACGACGCCTACTACCGGAAAGCCCAGACGGTGCGCGCGCTCATCGCTCAGGATTTTCAGCGCGCCTTCGGCGGCGGGGTGGACCTCCTGCTCACACCCACCACGCCCACGCCGCCGTTCAAGGCCGGGGAGAAGACCGAGGATCCGGTGCAGATGTACCTGGCCGATATCTTCGTCTGTCCCGTGAACCTCGCCGGGTTGCCGGCGCTGAGCCTGCCGGTGGGGCGGGACGCGGGGCTCCCGATCGGCGCGCAGCTTATCGCGCCCGATTTTGAGGAGGCGCGCATGCTCGCGGTGGCGGGGGCGCTGGAGCGGGTGCTCCGCCCCGAGGAGGAGGTGCGCGGATGAGCTGGGAGACCGTCATCGGGCTCGAGGTGCACGTGCAGCTCCTCACCCGGAGCAAGATGTTCTGCGGCTGCTCCACCGCGTTCGGCGATCCCCCCAACACCAACGTGTGCCCGGTATGCCTCGGCCTGCCGGGCGCCCTGCCGGTTCCCAACGGCCAGGCCATCCGCCTCGCTGCCCGCGCCGCGCTCGCGCTCGGCTGCTCCGTGCAGGGGCGGAGCGTGTTCGCCCGGAAGAACTACTTCTATCCCGATCTGCCCAAAGGCTATCAGATCTCGCAGTTCGACGAGCCGCTCGCCGTCGGCGGGTCGATCGCGTTCGATTCGCCCGACCGGGGCCGCATTCGCTGCGGCGTGACCCGGCTGCACGTGGAGGAGGACGCCGGCAAGCTCCTGCACGACCGCTTCCCCGGAAAGACCGCCGTGGACTTGAACCGCGCGGGCACTCCGCTGGCCGAGATCGTGAGCGAGCCCGACATCCGCTCTCCGGCGGAGGCGCGGGCCTATCTCACTACGCTCAAGCAGATCCTCGTGTACGCCGAAGTGAGCGACTGCAGCATGGAGCAGGGGAGCCTCCGGGTGGACGCCAACCTCTCCGTGCGCCGCGCGGGCGATCCGAACCTGGGGACGAAGTGCGAGGTGAAGAACCTGAACAGCTTCGCCAACGTCGAGCGGGCGCTCGAGGCCGAGCGCGACCGCCAGGTGGCACTGCTCGAGGCAGGGCAGCGGGTGGTGCAGTCCACGCTGCTCTTCAACGCCGGGACCGGCCAGGTCAAGCTCCTTCGGTCCAAGGAAGAGAGCCACGACTACCGCTACTTCCCCGACCCCGACCTGCCCCCGCTGGTGCTGACGGGCGCCTGGGTGGAGGAGCAGCGGGCGGCGCTGCCCGAGCTGCCCGACGCCAAGCGCGACCGGCTCGTGCAGGCCTACGCCCTGCCGGCCGATGCCGCGCGGGTGCTCGCCGGCCATCGGGTGATCGCCGACTACTTCGAGGCCGTCGTCGCCGCCGGCGCCGACGCCCGGACCGCGGCGAACTGGGTGATGGGCGACGCGATGACGGGATACAACGAGGTCGGCCGGTTCGCCGTGCCCCCCGCCCGGCTGGCCGAGCTCATCGCGCTCGTGGCGGGCAACGTGGTCAGCCACCAGGCCGCGAAGAAGGTGTTCGCGAGTCCCCGGCTCGCCGATCCGTCCGCGGGGTCCACCCGCGCCGTCGCCGAGGCCCTCGGGCTCACCCAGGTGAGCGACACCGGGGCGCTCGCCGGGTGGGTGGATGAAGTGTTGACCGCGTACCCGAAGGAAGTCGAACGCTACCGCGCGGGCGAAGCCAAGCTGATCGGCTTCTTCGTGGGGCAAGTGATGAAGAAGAGCCAGGGGAAGGCTGATCCCAAGGGGGTGCAGCCGGTTCTGGTGGACCGCCTCAACGGCAAGTAGGAGGGACTCCGAGGGGGGGCCCTCTCACCTCTCACCTCTCACCTCTGACCTCTTCCGCAGTCCCAACAGGCTCATCGGGTCCACCGTGATGTGCCCGTACCGGGCTATCCAGTGCAGGTGCGGACCCGTGACCCGGCCGCTCTGGCCGACCCGTCCGATGATCTGCCCCCGGGCCACGGTATCGCCCTCGGCGACCTCCACCCGGCTCAGGTGGAAGTATCCGGTCACGAGTCCCTCCCCGTGGTCCACGTAGACCACGTTCCCCGCCAGATAGAACTGGCCCACCAGCGCCACGACGCCGGCGTTCGCCGCGCGGACCGGGGCGCCCACCGCGCCGGCGAAGTCGGTGCCGAGGTGCCGGCTCTGCACCTCGCCGTTGAGCACGCGGGCCGTGCCGAACGGGCTCGTGACCCGGCCGGATCGGGGCGGGCGAAACGCCGCAGACCAGAGCCTCGGCGTCTCGTGCGCCCGCACCGAGATGGACCGCGCCATCGCGATTTCCTCCAGAATCCGGCGCTGCTCCGCGGTGTCCGGCTTTGCGTACTTAGGCGCGACCGACAGCCGCTCGCGGCGGTAGGAGCCCTCGGTCACGCGGAGCGTCACGGCGACGGTGTCGCCGGCTGCCGCGCGGGCGGGAAAGAGCGTTACGACCAATGAGTCCGGGCCCTCGATCGGCACGCCGATCAACGCCGCGAACCCGCCGCCGGGCGCGGGCTCGAAGTGGAGCGGCTCGTCCGCGGCCCGGCCTCCGAGCGAGGCGACATCGCTCCCGGGAGCCGGGTGGACGGTGATCACACCGACCGTTCCCCGCACCAGCGTGGCGGGGTCGGTCCCGACGGTGAAGGAGGATGGGGCTTGCGCGGCGAGAGAGGCGGCGAGCCAGAGGCCGGCCACCGGCGCCGCAGCTCGGCGAATCACCCGTCCGAGGCGGCGAGCAGGCGCGGCGACGGCGCCGCACTCTCGGGCTGGCGCCACGGCAGCCGGTTCTCGAGCGCGGGCCACGAAACCAGCGGCGCCGGCGGGAGACCGAACGCTTCCTCGGCGAGCTCGTGGAGGCGGCCGCGGTTCCTGCGGCCCAGATCCCGGAGCGCCTGGCGCCGCCGTTCCTTCGCGGTGGCGAGCGGCACCTCGCCGGAGGGGTCGAGGTGGCGGGCCGCCGGGTTCCGGTCGGCGAGCACGTCGACGACGTAGTCGAACGAGAGCCCGAGATGGCGCTCGACGTCGTCGTCGCCGAGGTCCCAGCGGCTCACCTCGCGCGCGGCCTGGGCGGCGCGCTGCCAGCTGTCGGTCTCGGTCAGCCGCACCAGGCCCCGGAACAGCCGTCGGTTGGTGCGCACGCTGAAGAGGGTCGGCGAGATGATCCGGTCGAGGTGCTGGTCCGCCTGGACATGGTTCAGCAGGATCACGTCTTTCGCCGCCTTGGCGTAGGCATCGCCCAGATGCAGCTCGACCCGGGTCTCCCAGTACGAGTGCCCGAACGACGCCGTGCTGCTGGTGATCATCAGCTGCCGGGGAACGAAGTAGTTATGGGCGACCGAGTCTGCGGCGAGGTGGGCGAGGTACCCCAGGCCGAACGCCCGCAGGGCATCGCTGGGCGCGAGGTCGTGGATCTCCTGGCCCACGTGCCAGAAGTGGCAGTGCCGCCCCACCGGCGCGTACTTCTTTGCGATGGACGAGTCGGCCGCGATGTTGCCGTAGAGGAAGTCGAAAGGAAACGCCCGCAGCAGATCGGCCACCCCGGCCGGCAGCAGGCGCAGGTGGCCGAGCACCGATTCGGCGAGATAGATGTGCGTACCGGGAGTCCAGGCGTGGGCGTCCGCCGGCAGGACCAGGACTAGCAGTCCGACGGCGACGAGTGCGGCGGCGAGGCGGCGCCCGCTCATCGGCGCCGGGGCACGAGCAGGCGGCGGATCCGTCCGAGCACGCCGCTGCCCGTGCGCACCGTGCGCAGCGCGGCCGCGACGTCGAGCGCGGTCTCTTCCACTTCTTCGTGGACCACGTCGTACAGCGTCTCGAGGTCGGTGAGACGGGTCTGGATCCGCTCGGCGCCCCTCACCACCTGGCGGCGGAGCCGCCGGCTCGTGTGGGCGAACGCGCCGGCCTCGTTGCGCACGACGGACAGCAGGTCCTGGCTCTGCTCGGTGACCTGGCGGATCCCCTTGAGCGCCCCCGCCAGATCCTCCTGCAGGCTCTGGATGACCCGGCTCAGCTGGTGCACCGGCTCGATCAGCCGCGACGCGACGATGAGGATGCCGACGGCGATGCCGAGGAAGGCCAGCGCCACCACCAGCAACGAAACCGCCACGACCGGGCCGACCCATCCGGGCCCGCCGACCGCCTGCAGCAACGCGAGGATCAGGAGCATGGCCGACCGACTCCGCCCGAGGGTACAGGAGTCCGAAAGTTAATGCGCCGACGCCATTGACGCCCCCTCGGGCCCTGTCCAGCTTTGGCCATGCCCTTGCGCTTCTCGGTCCGCGGCGGCCGCCCCCTCCGGGGTACGATCCGCCCCGCGGGCAACAAGAACGCGGCCCTCCCGATCCTTGCGGCGACGCTGCTGGCGGACGGGCCCGTCACGCTCGACAACATCCCGCGCATCCGCGACGTCGAAACCATGCTGGCGCTGCTCGCCGACCTGGGCTCGAGCGTCGAATGGACGGCGGCCAACACCGTGCGCGTGGATACGGCCGGGGCGCGCCCCAAGCCGCTCGACCCGCAGCTGTGCGCCCGGATCCGCGCGTCCATCCTGCTGGCGGGACCGCTACTCGCGCGCTTCGGCCACGTGATCCTCCCCCCGCCCGGCGGCGACGTCATCGGGCGCCGCCGGGTCGACACCCACTTCCTCGCGCTGGAGCAGCTCGGCGCGTCGGTCACGGTGGGCGACCGCTACGAGCTCGAGGCCAAGGCGCTCAGGGGCGGCGACATCTTCCTCGACGAGCCCAGCGTCACCGGGACCGAGAATGCCCTCATGGCGGCGGTCGCCGCCAGGGGACGCACCACGCTGCGGAACGCGGCGGGCGAGCCCCACGTCCAGGACCTCGCCCGGTTTCTCGTGGCCCTCGGCGCGGGGATCGACGGCATCGGGAGCAACGTCTACGTGATCGATGGCGGGCGGCCCCTCCGCGCCGTTACCTACGCGATCGGTCCCGATCACATCGAGATCGGCAGCTTCGTCGGGCTCGCCGCCGTGACCAACGGCGAGATCACGATCGACCCGGTCCGCCCGGAGGATCTCCGCGCCACGCTGCTCGGCTTCGACCGCCTGGGCATCCGGCCGCGGGTGGATGGGACCCGCCTGATCGTGGATGCCGGCCAGGAGCGCCGGATCCGGCCGGACCTCGGCGGGCACGTGCCCAAGCTCGAGGACGGCCCCTGGCCCGCGTTCCCCGCGGACCTCATGTCCATCACGATCGTGGCCGCGACCCAGTGCTCCGGCATGCTGCTGGTCTTCGAGAAGATGTTCGAGTCGCGCCTCTTCTTCGTGGACAAGCTCATCAGCATGGGCGCGCAGATCGTGCTCTGCGACCCGCACCGGGCGGTCATCTCCGGGCCAGCGCGCCTCAAGGGCGGCACGGTCGAGTCGCCCGACATCCGCGCCGGGATGGCGATGCTGCTCGCCGCGCTCGCGGCCGAGGGACGCAGCACCATCTACAACGTCGGCCAGATCGAGCGAGGCTACGAGCGGATCGACGAGCGGCTCCGCGCGCTCGGGGCCGAGATCGAGCGGGTGGACGACTGAGCCCGGGCGGCGGCGTCGTCCGGGAGATCCCGCTCGACGGTCCGGTGCCGCGCTACGAGATCCCCGGCTGGCGCGAGCGCTTCGGCGTCGTGGCCGGCATCACCGCCCGCGGCGCCGGGGACCGCGGCTTCGATCTGGGCCTCTGGACCGCCGAGCCCGTCGGCGAGGTCATGACCCGCTGGCGGGCGTTCCGCAGGGCGGAGCCCGGCTTCGGTGGCTTCGTTATGGCGCACCAGGTCCACGGCGCCGAGGTCCGCTGGCACGACGAGGCCTCGGGGTGGACGGTGCACGAGGGCCTCGATGGGCACCTCACCGCGGTCGCAGGCGTGATGCTCCTGGTCACGGTCGCGGACTGCATCCCGATCTATCTCGTCGTTCCCGGGCAGGGCATCGTGGGGCTGTTGCACGCGGGCTGGCGAGGCACGGCGGCCGGGATCCTCGCTCACGCCGTCGACCGCTTGGTCATGCGCTCAAGTGCCGGTCCGGCCGACATTGTAATGCATTGTGGTATTGGCATTTGTGGTGCTTGCTATGAAGTCGGTTCTGAAGTTATGACGGGCTGCGGCGTTGCCGCTACCGGCCCCGGCCCCTGGCATCTCGACCTGCGGGCTCGGCTCATCGACCAGGCCCGGCGGCTGGGCCTCGGGGAGGTGTCGGCATCCGACTGGTGCTCGGCCCATGATCGGCCTGCGTTCTACAGCCACCGGGGATCCCGCGGTTTGGACGGGCGGATGGTCGCGTACGTGGGCCGGCCCGCGGCGCGCCAAGCGGATTGACGCTCGCCCGCTCCCGCACTAGCTTTTCCCTGCTGTCCCGGACGGCTGCGGTCAGGGCCGTTGTGTGACGATGTGGGGGAGTTCCCCCACATTTTTTTTCCCGGATCCGATGGCACCCGACGCCGCGCTGCTGCAACTGATCCGCGAGCATGTCGAAGCCCTCGGATTCGACCTGGCCGACCTTCGGCGCACCGGGACCCTGGAGCGCCCCATCCTCCAGCTTCGGGTGGATCGTCCGGACAGCCGTCCCGGCTACGGGGTGACGGCGGACGACTGCGCGGCGATCAGCCGCTCCCTCGAGCGCTTCCTCGAATCCAGGGGTCTGGTCGGGCCGCGCTACGTGCTGGAGGTCTCGTCCCCCGGCATCGAGCGGCCGCTGCGCCGGCCGGAGCATTGGCGGCGGTTCGTGGGGCAGCGGGCGCGGGTACGGGCCGTAGGACTCCCCGGGCATCCGACGGTGGAGATCGTGGCCGTGCCCGACGACGAGCACGTGGTGGTCCGGCTGCCCGGCGGCTCGGATTGGACCCTGGCGCTCGCGGACGTCCGCGACGCGACCCTGGCGCATGACTGGCCCGCGCCCGGACGCGGCGGACCGGGACGCAAGCCGGGACGACACAAATAAGGAAGCGAAGGGCGTACCGACGCCCATTCATGGGAGTTCGAGGCATGACGAGTTCTCCGGAAATGTTGGCCGCGTTCCGCGAGCTGACGACGACGAAGCAACTGGAGCGGTCCGATCTGCTGGAGCTGCTCCGCGACGGCATTCAGGCGGCCCTGGTCCGCAAGTTCGGTCCGAACGTGAAGTTCGAGCTGAACGTTGACGAGCTGCAGGGCACCATCCGGATCAACCGGCTCCGCCAGGTGGTGGAGACCGTGGAGGATCCGAGCTGGCAGATCGCGCTCGAGGAGGCGCGGTACGAGGACCCCGACTTCGAGGTGGGCGACATGCTCGAGGAGGAGGTCCCGTTCGCGGAGTTCGGCCGGCTCGCGGTGCAGGCGGCCAAGCAGCGGATCATCCAGCGGGTCCGCGAGGGCGAGCGGGCCCGCATCCGCGACGAGTTCGCCAACAAGGTGGGCGAGCTGCTGTCCGGCGAGGTGCAGCAGATCGAGCGGGGCAAGCTCGTGATCATGCTGAACAAGTTCCGCGAGGCCGAGGCGATTATCCCCTACCGCGAGCAGAACCACCGCGAGCATTTCCACCAGGGCGACACGGTGCGGGCGGTGCTCAAGCGCCTGGAGGAAACGCCCAAGGGACCTCGGCTCATCCTCTCCCGCGGCGATCCGCTCTTCGTGAAGGCCCTGTTCAAGCTCGAGGTGCCCGAGATCCAGCAGCAGATCGTGGAGATCCGGGCCATCGCGCGCGAGGTCGGCAGCCGCACCAAGGTGGCCGTCATCTCCCGGGACGACGCCATCGATCCGGTCGGTGCCTGCGTCGGCCTCAAGGGCTCGCGGGTCCAGGCCGTGGTGAACGAGCTGGGCGGGGAGCGGATCGACATCGTGCCCTGGTCGCCCGACCCGGAGCGGTTCGCGCGGCTCGCGCTGGCGCCGGCGCGCGTGGCCAAGGTGTTCTCCGACCCGGAGAGCAAGACGATCCAGGCCGTGGTGGACGAAGACCAGCTCTCGCTCGCCATCGGGCGGAACGGGCAGAACGTGCGGCTGGCCTCCGAGCTCACCGGCTGGAAGATCGACCTCTACTCCAGCCGCGAGTGGCTCGAGCGCGGCGGCGAAGGGCCGCTCTTCGCACCGCTGCCGCCGGAGGAGGAGGTCGTCTCCCACGTGACGCTCACCGAGCTCAAGGGCCTGTCGCCCGAGCTCATCGCGCTGCTCAACGGCGCGGGCTACCGGGAGCTGGGCGACATCCTCGATCTCGACCGCGAGGACATCGCCAAGATCCCGGGCATGACGCCGGAGACGACCGACCAGCTCCTGGCGTTCCTCGCCGAGCTGACTGACGAGGACGGCGCGGAGGAGGCCCGGCCGCGGGCATGAGCGGCCTGCTGGGCCTGCTCGGGCTGGGGCTCAGGGGGCGGCTGGTGGTCGTGGGGGTGGATCCGGTGCGGGCGGAGCTTCAGAGCGGCAAGATCCGGTGCGTGGTGCTGGCGTCCGACGCGAGCCCCCGCGCCGTGGCGAAAGTGGTGCGGCTGGCGGAGGGCCGCGGCGTCCCGGTGGTGCCGGGGCCGGCCGCCGCGGAGATCGGCGGGCGGCTGGGCCGGCCGCCGGTGATGGTGGTGGGCGTGCGCGACCGCGGACTGGCGGACGGTATCCTGCGCGCAGCGTCCGGGCGTGATGTAACGGAGGACTGAGTGGTCAAGACGAGAGTGCACGACCTCGCGGCGGAGTTCGGAATGCCCCCCGAGCAGCTCCTTGGGCTCCTCAAGGACATGAACATCTTCGTGCGGAGCCATCTGTCGACGCTGGAGAACGACCAGGTCTCCGCGGTCCGCGTGCGCTGGGAGCGGGAGAAGCGCAAGCACGCCGAAGAGGCCGCGCCCAAGAAGGGTCGCCGCAAGGCGGTGAAGGTCGCGGCGCCCGAGCCGGTGCCGGTCGCGGCGGAAGGGCGCCCGAGCAAGCGGCGCCGCACCGCCGCCGAAGTCGCCCAGGTGGAAGCCCAGCAGCAGGCGGAGCGCGCCGCGGAGCTCGCCGCGCTCGAGCTGGAGCGGCCCATGGTGCACGAGCCGGAGCCGCAGCCGGTCCAGTCCCTGGAGGAGCGCGCCCGCGCCCTCTTCCGGGAGCTGCCGCCCGCGCCGGCCGAGGCCGAAGAGGAAGCGGGCACGGCCCTGGCCGAGCCGCCCGCCGTGCCGGCCCAGAGCGCCGCGCCCGCGGGCCCCACCCGGGCGCCCTTCATCCCGCCGCGCATCCAGCGGCCGGCGCCCGCCACCGGTGCGCCCGGTCGCGCCGGCGGCGCCTATCCCTCCCGGCCCAAGCCGGTGTTCTCGAGCAGCGGGCCGTCCGCGCCCGGCCGCCCGCCCGCCGAGCGCGCGGGGGGCGGACCGCCGGCGCGGCAGTTCGGGCCGGACGCTGAAAAGGGAGGCGGCCGCAAGAAGGGCAAGAAGGGCAAGCGGTCGATGGTGGACCAGGAAGCGGTGCAGGCGAACATCCTGCGCACCCTGCAGAACATCAAGGGCGGCACCGGCGCCCGGAAGGGCGTGCGCCGCTCCGACGAGCCCTCCTATCGGGAGCAGGTCGCCGGCCGGCTGGCGGAGGAGCGGGAAAAGGAAAAGACCCGGATCCGGGTCAACGAGTACATCTCGGTGTCCGAGCTCGCCGAGGCAATGAAAGTGCCGGCGACCCAGATCGTCCAGTTCGCCTTCAAGGAGCTGGGCATGATGGTCACCGTGAACCAGCGGCTCGACTTCGATCAGATCGAGCTGATCGCCTCGGAGTTCGGCTTCCAGGCCGTCCGTGAGGAGGAGTACGCGGCGGAAGCGGCCACGGAAGAGGTGGACCAGCCGGGCGAGGTCACGCCCCGGCCGCCCGTGGTCACCATCATGGGTCACGTGGACCACGGCAAGACCTCGCTGCTCGACTACATCCGCAAGACCAACGTCGTGGCGGGCGAAGCCGGCGGCATCACCCAGCACATCGGGGCGTACCACGTCACGCTGGGCGACGGCAAGGCCATCACCTTCCTCGATACCCCGGGCCACCAGGCGTTCACCGCCATGCGCGCCCGGGGCGCGCAGGTGACCGACATCGTCGTGCTCGTGGTCGCGGCCGACGACCAGGTCATGCCCCAGACCATCGAGGCGATCAGCCACGCCCGCAACGCGGGCGTGCCGATGATCGTCGCCATCAACAAGATCGACCTGCCCGCCGCGGACGTCGACAAGGTCAAGCGGGACCTGCTCCAGCAGAACGTCGTGCTCGAGGAGTTCGGCGGTAAAGTGCTCTCGGCGGCGATCTCGGCCAAGAAGGGCACCGGCGTCGACCACCTGCTCGAGCAGCTCCTCCTGCAGGCGGAGCTCCTCGATCTCAAGGCGAACGCCGGCGCGCCGGCGCACGGCACCGTGCTCGAGGCGACGCTCGACCCGGGCAAGGGCCCGCTGGCCACCGTGCTGGTGCAGCGCGGCACCTTGCACGTCGGCGACAACTTCATCTGCGGCAAGTTCTCCGGGCGGGTGCGCGCGCTCTACGACGAGCGCGGGAAGACGGTGAAGGAGGCCGGCCCCTCCATTCCGGTCCAGATCCTCGGATTCGAGGGCGTCCCCTCCGCGGGCGACTCGTTCGCCGTGGTGACCGACGCCGTCGAGGCCCGGGAGATCGCCCAGAAGCGCCAGCGCCTCGAGCGCGAGGCGCAGAACCGCCGGAGCCAGCGCGGCGGGACGCTCGAGGACATCAGCCGGGCGCTCAAGGAAGGCGAAGTCACCAACCTGCGCATCATCATCAAGGCGGACCAGGGCGGACCCGCCGAGGCGCTGGCCGACGCGCTCGCCCAGCTGTCCACCAGCGAGGTGCGGGTGGACGTGGTGCACCGCGGCGTCGGCGCGATCACCGAGAGCGACGTGCTGCTCGCCAAGGCGTCCGGGGCCATCGTCCTGGGCTTCCACGTCCGGCCCGACTCGAACGCGCGCGCCGCGGCCGAGCGGGAATCGGTGGACGTGCGGACCTACCGCATCATCTACGAGGCGGTCGAGGACGTGCGCAACGCGCTGGAGGGCCTGCTCAAGCCGGAAGAGAAGGAAACGGTGCTCGGCGAGGCCGAAGTGCTGCAGCTCTTCAAGGTGAGCAAGGTCGGTACGATCGCCGGCTGCACCGTGCGGAGCGGAACGATCCAGCGCACGGCCAAGGTCCGGGTGATCCGCGACGGAACCGTGGTCTACACCGGCGGGCTCGCGAGCCTCAAGCGGTTCAAGGACGACGTCCGGGAAGTGCGCGAGGGCCTCGAGTGCGGGATCGGGATCGAGAACTTCAACGACCTCAAGGTCGGGGATCGGATCGAGTCGTTCCGCATGGAAGAGGTGAAGCGGACGTTGCAGCCGGCGGCGGCGGCGAGCCACTAGCCGTTGGCCTTCGGCTGACGGCTCGTGGGCAACGCCCAACGCTATGTTCCTCGCCCTGCGAATCTGGGACCTCCACCTCGAGGGCTGTCAGTCCCTCAAGGACAAGCGCTCGGTTCTCAAGCCGCTGGCGGGCGGGCTCCGGCGCGAGCTCAACCTGTCGGTGGCTGAGACCGGCCACCAGGATCTGTGGCAGCGCGCGGAGATCGCCTGCGCGGCGGTGGGCAGCGCCCGCGCCGTGGTGGAGGAGACGCTGCGCGCGGCCGACCGGATGGTAGAGGACGCCGACGGCGTTCGCATCCTGGATACCGTGACGGAGTACCGATGAGATCCCGTGCGTCCTCGAGGCGGCCGGAGCAGGTGTCCGAGACGGTGCGCCAGGCGGTGACCGACGCGCTGATGCGGGGCGAGGTGCGCGATCCCCGGGTGGGGCTGATCACGGTCACCGCCGTCCACGTGACCAACGACCTGTCGCACGCGCGCGTGCTGGTGGCGCCCGCGGGGGACGAGCCCGCCAGGCAGCGGGCGCTCGAGGGACTCCGGAGCGCCGCGGGCTTCCTCCGCGGCAAGGTGGCCCGGGCGCTCAGCACCCGGACGGTGCCCGAGCTCCACTTCGAGCTCGATCGCGGGGTGGAGCACGCCGCGCGGATCGATGCGCTGCTGGCGGAGCTCAAGCGGGGGCCGCAGGACTGACCGGGGCGCTGCTGGTGGACAAGCCGTCGGGGCCGACGTCCCACGACGTCGTGGCGCGGGTGCGGCGTGTCTTCGGCATCCGGTCGGTCGGGCACACCGGCACGCTGGACCCCTTCGCCACCGGGCTCCTGGTCCTGCTGCTCGGCCGCGCGACCCGGCTGGCCCGGTTCGTCGAGGCCGCGCCCAAGACCTATCGCGCGGTCGCTCGGCTCGGCGTTCGCACCGAGACCGACGATCGGACCGGTGCCCCGCTGGGCGAGCCCGCGGACCCGGGCGGACTCTCCGAGCCCCGGGTGCGGGAGACGGTCGCCGGCCTCGCGGGAGCGCGGCGCCAGCGCCCGCCCGCCTACTCGGCCAAGCACGTGGGCGGAGTGCGAAGCTACCGACTGGCGCGGCGCGGGCGCGCCGTGGAGCTCGCGGAGGTGCCGGTGACGGTGCATCGGATCGAGCCGGTCCAATGGCGCCCGCCGGACGTCACCTTCCGCGCGACGGTCAGCGCGGGCACCTACCTCCGCGCGCTGGCGCGCGATCTCGGCGACGCGCTGGGCGTGGGCGGGCATCTGGTCGAGCTGCGGCGGGAGAGCATCGGCCGGCTCTCGGTCGAGGACGCGGTGCCGCTCGACCGGGTGACGCCGGACACGCCGCTGGTCCCGCTCCGGACCGTGCTCGGCGACCTTGCCGCGGTGGCGCTCGACGATGCCGAGCAGGCTGCGGTGCGGCACGGCCGGACGGTGGCGGATCGGTGGGCGGCGTCTCGGACCGAGGACGAGCCGGTGGCGCTCCTGGGGGAGGGCGACGTGGTCGCGGTGGCGCGGGCCGAGCGAGGCCTGCTCCGGCCGATGGTCGTCCTGGAGGGCGCGTGATCACTCCGCTCCCGCATGCCCCGGAAGGGACGGTGGTCACCGTCGGCTCCTTCGACGGCGTCCACATCGGGCACCAGGCCGTGCTGGCGGAGGTGGCGCGCCGGGCCACCGCCGCCCGGCGCACGAGCATGCTGGTGACGTTCGAGCCGCATCCGCTGGCGGTGGTCAACCCCGAGGCGGCGCCGAGGCTCCTTACGACGGCGTGGGAGCGGCGCGAGATCCTGGCTCAGCTGCCGCTGGACTACGCGCTGTTCCTGCGGTTCGATCGCCGGCTCGCGGGCCTGTCGCCCGAGGAGTTCGTCCGGGAGGTGCTGCTCGCGCGGTGTGGCGTGCGCGAGCTCGTCTTCGGCTACGATCACGGCTTCGGCCGCGGCCGGAGCGGCGACGTCGAGACGCTCCGGCGCCTCGGAGCCGAGCTGGGGTTCGCCGTGGACGCCGTCCCGCCCGTCGACCTGGGTGGCGAGCCGATCTCGAGCGGCCGCATTCGCCGGGCCGTGGCGGGGGGCGATCTCCGCACCGCGGCTAGGCTGCTCGGCCGGCCGTACGGCGTCACCGGCAAGGTGGTGCCCGGCGAGCGCGGGGGGCGCGTCCTGGGCGTGCCGACGATAAACCGGGGCGAGGTGCCGCCCGAGAAGCTGCTGCCCCCCGACGGGGTGTACGGGGTATGGGTGGAAGGGCGCGGGGGCCGGGTGGGCGGGATGATGAATCA
>Ga0187822_10000030_pt1 | contig 20453 bp, 14 predicted proteins | sample NC_wetland_sal_i_18_FD_132967 | JGI IMG/M metagenome (GOLD analysis project Ga0187822, IMG submission 132967) | Wetland sediment microbial communities from Neuse River Estuary, North Carolina, USA - SourceSoil_2 | ecosystem: Environmental > Aquatic > Freshwater > Wetlands > Sediment | place...
TTTCCGCTCGGATGACAGGGCCTCATTCCCATTCGATCGTTCCCGGAGGCTTCGACGTGATGTCATAAACCACCCGGTTTACCCCTTTAACCTCGTTCACGATCCGGCTGGAAATGGTTTTCAGTACTTCGTGCGGCAGCGGAACCCAGTCGGCCGTCATGCCGTCTTCGGAATGCACGGCGCGCACCGCGCAGGTGTAGGCGTACGTGCGCTGGTCGCCCATCACCCCGACCGACATCACCGGAAGCAGCACGGCGAACGATTGCCAGATCTTGGTGTACAGGCCGGCCTTCTTGATTTCAGTCACCACAATGTCATCGCATTCGCGCAAGATCTTCAGGCGCTCGGGAGTGACTTCGCCGAGAATTCGTACTGCCAGGCCCGGTCCCGGGAACGGCTGGCGCTGCAGGACCTCTTCCGGCATGCCCAGATCGCGGCCAATCTTCCGCACTTCGTCCTTGAATAAGTCTTTCAGCGGCTCGATCAGCTTGAGCTTCATCTTGTCAGGCAGGCCGCCCACGTTGTGGTGGGTCTTGATGGTCTGCGACGGGCCGCGCACCGAACGCGACTCGATCACGTCAGGATAGAGCGTGCCCTGCACCAGCCACTCGACATCGCCTTCCGTCTGCTCGATGCGCCGCGCTTCCTCGTCGAACACCGCGATGAATTCCTTGCCGATGATCTTCCGCTTCGTCTCCGGATCAGTGACGCTGGCGAGTTTGCTGAGAAAACGATCGGTGGCGTCGACCGCCACCAGGCGCAGGCCGAGGTTATCGCGCAAGCCCTGCTGCACTTTTTCGAACTCGTTCTTGCGCAGGACGCCGTTATTGACGAACACGCAGGTGAGCCTCGAGCCGCCCTTGCCGTCGCGCATGGCGCGATCGACCAGCGTGGCCGCTACCGCCGAATCCACCCCGCCCGAGAGCGCGCAGATGGCGCGCCCCTGGCCCACGCTCTGGCGCACGCCGGCAATGGTCGCGTCGATGAAGTGCTGCGCCGTCCAGGTCGGCTTGGCGCCGCAGATGTCGAGCGCGAAGTTGCGCAGAATATCCGTGCCCGCCTGCGTGTGCCTCACTTCTGGATGGAATTGCACCGCCCACATCTTCCGTTCCGGGGCCTCAATGGCCGCCACCGCGCTGGGAGAGCTTGCAACCAGGTGGAAGCCGGCGGGCAGTTCCACCGCTTCATCGCCATGCGACATCCAGACCGAAAGTTTTGCGGGCAGGCCTGCGAAAAGCCGCGAGCCGTTCTGGACTTCGACATTCGCATGGCCGTACTCGCGCTTGTCGGCGGCGCGCACCTTGCCCCCGAGCGCGTGCACCATGAACTGCAGTCCGTAACAGATGCCGAGCACCGGCAAGCCCAACTGAAGCACGCCCGGATCGGCCGGCGGCGCGTCGGCGTCATATACCGACGAGGGTCCGCCCGAAAGAATGATTCCGACCGGAGAGTAGCTGCGAATCTCTTCCAGCGTGGCAGTGCAGGGAAGCACCACCGAAAAGACATTTTGTTCACGGATGCGGCGCGCGATCAGCTGAGAATATTGCGCCCCGAAATCGAGGACGACGATTGACTGTGTTTCCACGGACGAGTTTCTCAGATTGCAGAGTGCGTGTAAAGGGGCAGACTATCAGGCCGGCGGCTCAATTTGAATTCTCTCTACTCTTACATCCGGGTCATCCTGAGCTTGCGAAGGATCTGGCGCGAAGCGGATATACCTGCCGGCCGATGATACCGTGCGGGCTAGATCCTTTTCACGGCTGAAGTCGTTCGGGGATAACGCCGGTAGTGATGGTTAGTTCAAACCGGCCCACTGCCCCATGCATCGATAGTCGGACGTCCCCAGGCCACGATCCTCAGCCTCCCGCGGCCTCGAGCGGAGGCACCAGGCCCGGGATGTCGCTGAGAATGTCATCATCCGACTGAGGCCGTGGCACAGCCTCAGGCTCTGGTTCAGGCTCCGGCGGTTCGAGCAGGAAGACATACGTGGCCAGGCGGCCGACGTAAAGGAAATCCACCGCGGCGAAGTAGAGCAGCGTAACCAGCAGAACGCCGCCCAGCACCATTCCTCCGGGGAGAACGTCCGCAAAACCCAGGGGGACGGCGGCCGCCGAGGTGGCAACGACGAACACTACAGCATGCGCAATCCCGAACCAGGTGCCGGCGGCGAACAGCGAACCGGGCCGCATGCGGCAAAGGTCGACGGCCTTCACCAGAGCGCCGAAAGCCGACTCTCCATCTCTTACCACGAAGATCGCCGCCAGCGAGAGATACCAGTTCAGGAGCGGGCACGCCACGCCGATCAGCATCGCCAGCAGCCAGAAGATCAGCAGCGCTTTTCCCGGGGAAGGATCGTCCGGCGGCGAAACCGCGCCCGCCATGAGCACGGCGCCCACCAGCCCCACGGTCGCGGCCAGCATGGTGGCCGCGCGCAGCCAGTTCAGGACCAGCAGCGCAGGCAGGCCGGGGGCGGCTGCGACCGGCAGCGTCTCCGGTGCGCCCGCCAGTCGCCCGCGGTCCGAGCCGCGGAAATATTCGAGCAGGGCTTTAAGGATGACGCCGCGGCTCAGGGAAGCAAGCACGATCCAGGCTACGGTCAGGGCCAGCGTGAGCACCACGAAAGCGGCGGCGGCGCGCGGTGCGCTGCCCCGGAAGATGCGGGCCAGGGCTTGCAATATCAGCGCCGGCTGCCGCGTGCGCAACAGAAACATCTCCCCTGCCGTCACCGGTAGCGTGGACAGGAATTCGCGGATGAAAAACAAGAACGCCGCGCTGGCCGCCAGGCCGAAACTCCATCGCCATGAAATTTCCGCCAGGCCCATCGCGGGCAGGCGAAAAATAGTCTGAAAACCTTCGAGCGTGGGCGAGCGCCGCTTCATTCGTTGTTCAGGATAACTCAAGCCCGCTGGCGGCCACGGGCTGGGTCGCCAAAAATCGCCGGGATTTACGGCCAACTCATGCCGGAGCCAGCGCATCTTTCCTAGTGAGGCCACTTCTTAATCTTGTTAACCCACGGCCAGGAGGCGCCTGCCTCGCGCAAGGCGCCCTCCTTACCTTACTTCGTTACATGATCTTCAGGAGACCAATTCATGAAATACATAAAGTATCTGGGCGGAATGGCGCTGGCGGGTTTGCTGGCGTTGCCCGTCACCGCTTTTGCCAAGGACAAGAATGAGGGCAACCTGACGCTCGCGAATCCAGTGCAGGTCGGATCGACTCAGCTGGAGCCCGGCAATTACAAAGTTGAGTGGCAGGGCTCGGGACCCAACGTCAACATGAATATTTTGCAGGACAACAAGACCGTGGTCACCGCCCCTGCCAAGTTAGTTACCTATACCGAGGGACAAGACGCCGTGGTGACCGGCCCTGCGGTCAACGATCCCCAGAAGACCGCCCTCCAGGAAATCGATTTCGGGAAGCAGAAGGAAGGTCTGCAGTTAACGCAGCCCGGACAGAAATAGCGACGGTCGTTTCCCACCAGGCGGGCGAGAGCTCGCCTTTTTTTGCGCTCTCAGCACACACCATAGGGCGCCCAGAACGCCGAAATCCTGCCGCGCCCGTTTCGGGAGGCCCAGGGGAAGCCGGCCCTAAACCTCGATTCAAGAAGTTAACCCCTCCAGCCGATCAATCTATTGAGTAGTTCAAACTTTGTCGCCCGAACATCGCGAAAGCTTCGAGGTCTCAATCGTGGCCGCTACCGTCCTTCTCGTCGAAGACAACCGGATCCAGAGACTGGTGAATGAAAGAATCCTGCACAAGGCAGGCTACAACGTGCTGTACGCGGCGGACGGCGAGGAAGCCTTGCGGCTGGCTCGCCAGGCGATACCGGACATTATTCTGCTGGACATGCTCCTGCCCAAGCTGGGGGGCCGGGAAGTCATGCGGGCGCTGCGCGAAACTTCATCCACCGCGCAGATCCCGGTGCTGGTGTTCAGCGGCCTGCCTCAATCCAACGAGGACAAGTTAAAAAAGGAAGGGGCCGCCGGCTACTTCCAGAAGTCGCGATTGGCGGCAAAAGGCGACGGCGAAGCCGAACTGCTGAGCCTGATCGAGCGCCTGATTCAGGAATCCAAAGTCCGCCGAAAAGACCAGCCAGTCTCCGCTGCGCACCTCGCCGGCTGATGGTTGGGGAGAAATGGAGGACGGGCGTCCCGCCCGTCAGGCTACGGCCCGTGCACGGGCGTCCCGCCCGTCCCAATTATTTACTTTGCCTCAGCGTACGACGATATTCACCAGCTTGCCCGGCACCACGATCACTTTCACCACCTGCTTGCCGGCAATGCTGGCGCTGATTTTCTCATCCCCCTGGGCGCGGGCGCGGACCGCGTCTTCGGGAGCGTCGGCGGGAACCACGATGCGGCCGCGCAGTTTGCCGTTGACCTGCACCGGAATCTCAATCTCATCTTCTTTGGCCAGGGCGGCATCGTACTTCGGCCACGGAGCTCGCAGCAAAACTCCTTTTTCCCCCAGCATCTCCCACAGCTCGTGGGCCAGGTACGGGGCGAAGGGAGCCAGCAGCAGGGCCAGGGTGCGCTGGACTTCGCGCAACAGAGGGACGGGGACGGCCGCCGCCGGCGAGTCACCCGCGCCCACACTCACGGCATACAGCTCATTTACCAGTTCCATGATGGCCGCGACGCAGGTGTTGAAGTGCCACCGGCCCTGGAAGTCATCGCTCACCCGCTTGATGGTCTGGTGTAGTTTTCGCTGCACCGCCCGGGCCGGCGGGCTCAAATGTTCCGGCACGGGGGCGTTCCACGCCGGATCCTCCGGCCGCGCGTTGCGGACTGCGAACCTGTAGACCCGCGACAAAAAGCGCTCTATGCCTTCCACCCCTTCATCCTGCCAGTCCAGTTCGCGGTCCGGAGACGTGGCAAACAGCGTGTACATACGCGTCGCGTCGGCGCCATAGTGTTCGACCATCTCGTCCGGCGAAACCACGTTGCCCAGGCTTTTCGACATTTTCGCCCCGCCCTTGATGATCATTCCCTGGGTGAACAAGCGCTCGGCAGGCTCGTCGTTCCGGATCAATCCCATGTCGCGCATGAACTTCGTCCAGAAGCGCGAGTAAATCAGGTGCAGGATGGCATGTTCAACCCCGCCGATGTACTGGTCGATGCCGCGCTCGCCGAACCAGTACCCGGCCTTTTCGCGGTCGAACGGCGCTTGATCATTGCTGGCGTCCGTGTAGCGGTAGAAATACCACGACGAATCCACAAATGTGTCCATGGTGTCAGTTTCGCGCCGCGCCGGGCCTCCACATTTTGGGCACGTGACGTTGACGAACTCCGGCACGCGGCCGAGCGGAGAGCCGCCGGTCAAGGTGATGTCCACATTCTCCGGCAGAATCACCGGCAGTTCTTTCTCCGGCACCGCGACAATACCGTCTTTCTCGCAGTACAGCATGGGGATCGGCGTGCCCCAGTAGCGCTGCCGCGAGATGCCCCAGTCTTTCAGGCGATAAGTGACCGTAGCCTTGCCGAAACCATTCTTCTCCGCGTGCTCCGACATGGCCCGGATCGCGGCCTCGCACTCCATGCCGCTGAACTGCCCGGAGTTCACCAGCCTGCCTTCCATGGTGGTGAATGGCAGCGGAGGCTCGACCGCGGTCTCCTCCGGATCGGTGTTCTGCGGCAGGATCACCAGCCGAACCTCGAGCTTGTATTTTTTGGCAAACTCGTAATCCCGTTCGTCATGGGCGGGCACGCTCATGATGGCCCCGGTGCCGTAGTCCATCAGGATGTAGTTCGCCACCCAGATCGGCACCTTCTCGCCGTTGTAAGGATTGATGCCGTAGCGGCCGGTGTTCACGCCATGCTTTTCGATCTCGCCAATGTCGCCTACTTCGCGGGCCTTACGCTGCTCCGCGATGAGTTTGTCGACCTCTGCGCGCAGCAGGTCGTTATGTTTGGTCAGCCAGCCGACCAGGGGATGCTGCGGAGCCAGTTGCAGCGAGGTGGCGCCGTAAATCGTGTCTACACGCGTCGTAAATACGGTGATTGTGGAATTTGCCGCATCGGTCGCGCCCTCCAGTTTGAAATCGACCAGCGTGCCTTCGCTGCGGCCAATCCAGTTGCGCTGCATGGTGCGGACTTTTTCCGGCCAGCCGGGCAGCCGGTCGAGATCGCGCAATAACTCGTCCGAGTAGTTGGTGATCCGCAGGAACCACTGTTCCAGTTCGCGCTGCTCGACCAGCGTGTCTTCATGCCGCCAGCAGCGGCCGTTTACCACCTGCTCGTTGGCCAGCACGGTGCAGCATTTCGGACACCAGTTGACCAGGCTCTTCTTCCGATAGGCCAGGCCTTTTTCAAAAAGCTTGATGAAGAACCACTGGTTCCATTTGTAATAGTCCGGCAGGCAGGTGGTGACTTCGCGCGACCAGTCGTAGGCGAAGCCCAGGCGCTTCATCTGCGCCTTCATGGCGGCGATGTTGCGCAGCGTCCACTCCCGCGGCGGCGTGTTGTTCTGGATGGCGGCGTTCTCCGCCGGAAGCCCGAACGAATCCCAACCCATGGGATGCAGCACGTTGTAACCGTTCATCCACATGTAGCGCGCCAGGGCGTCGCCGATGGCGTAGTTGCGCACGTGTCCCATGTGCAAGGCGCCCGAAGGGTAGGGCAACATTTCGAGCACGTAATATTTCTGCCGGGTGGAATGCGGTTCCGCGGCATAGAGCGACGCGTCCCGCTGCCAGCGCTCAAACCATTTGCTCTCGATGCGCTGGGCATCGTAACGCTCGTCACTTTGTCCGTCGCGGATCGCGGTGCTCTTTTCTTCCTGCGGCATAGCTTAGACCGGCGCCCTCAGCGTAACCACTCATTTTACAATGCGCAAGCCCGTATGGCCTGATGTCCTGTGTGGTCTGCAGGGTCCTGTGTAGTCTGCAGGGCCTGTGTGGTCGCGGGCGACTCGCCCGCGGCTTTTGATTTTGATCCAGCCCTGGCTCCTGCCTCAATTCTGCTGTTGCCCCTCTCCGGCTCTCGCGGGCGAGTCGCCCGCGACCACACAGACCACACAAAGACCTGCAGACCACACAGCCCCGGCGCCGGGCCCGGTATATAATCGCGTGACTTTTCGGGCGCTGCCCAACCCAACCTGACCTTCGCTGAGAAAAATTTGCCCGCCCCGGCCACTCTCGCCCATGACGTCGCTCGCCGCGCCCGCCGCCGGATTGCCCTGCGTCTTCTGCCCTATGTCCTGCTGCTTTACATCATTGCTTATCTTGATCGCAACAATCTGGCAACCGCCGCCCTGCAAATGCCGCGCGACCTTGGCTTCAATGATCGCGTAATCGGCTTCGGTGCGGGCATCTTCGCCCTCGGCTACATCATCCTCGAAATCCCCGGCACCATGATCATCGAGCGCTGGAGCGCCCGGCGCTGGATCGCCCGCATCATGGTTTCCTGGGGGATCGTCACCATCGGGATGGCCTTCATCCGCACCCCGCATCAGTTCTACACCATGCGTTTTTTGCTGGGACTGGCCGAGGCGGGATTTTTCCCCGGCATCATCGTCTATCTCACCCACTGGTTCGTCTATGAAGATCGCGCCAAGGCGGTGGCCGGTTTCATGGCGGCCATTCCCTTGGCCTACGTGGTTGGATCCCCGGTCTCGGGATTGTTGCTGGGCGTCCACTGGGGCACTCTGCACGGCTGGCAGTGGTTGTTCATCCTGGAAGGTCTGCCCGCGCTTTTCTTTGGGGTCATAACCTGGTTTTACCTGACCGACTGGCCGCATCAGGCAAAGTGGTTGCCCCCTGACGAGCGCGAATGGGTCATTAATCAGCTGGAGAGCGAGAGGCAGGCCAAGAAATCCGTCCACGCCTACACCGTGTGGCAGGCGCTGCGCCATCGCGACGTTGTGATCCTCACTTCGTTGCACTTCGTGCAGAATGGCTCAGCCTACGCATTGGCCTTTTGGCTGCCCACCATGCTCAAGCGCCTGTCCGGATTGAGCGACCTCAAGGTTACCTTGCTGGTGGCCTTGCCGAACCTTCTGGGTTTTCTTGCCATGCAGGTGAACGGCTGGCATTCCGACCGCACCGCCGAGCGCCGCTGGCACACCGCGATTCCGCTGTGGGTGTCGGCGGCTGCGCTGCTGGTGCTGAGCCAGGCGGACTGGGGAACCGTGCCTTCGCTGTTTCTCTTCTCTATTGCGGCCGCCGGCCTGCTCGCCTTCTTGCCCAGCTTCTGGGCCATGCCGTCCGCCTTCCTTTGCGATTCCGCCGCGGCCATGGCTACCGGCACCATCAACTGTGTCGCCGCCGGCCTCGGAGGCTTTCTCGGCCCCGCCATGGTCGGCTACCAGGCCGCGCGGACCCACTCCTTCAGGTCCGGCTTTGCCGTCCTGGTGGTCGCGCTGCTGATTGCAGGCGTCCTGCCCCTGACCCTGCGTGTTCGTCGCCCCCTGCCGCCTGCTGCCGGGCAATGACTCCTTGTCCTGCCGGTGGAGGACGGGCGTCCTCGCCCGTCAGGCAATGGCCTGAGCACGACCGGCGGAGACGCCTGTCCTCCATGGTCTTCATTCGGGGAGACCGCCAGCGCAGCCCCATCAGAAAGGAAGCCGCAACCCCAGGCCTTGATTTCTATTTGCCCTCTTCCAGTATGGCCAGGTCCCATGGGGCAAGGCTGACACTGCTGCCCTGGGCAACGGCATGCCCGGTGAGCAGATCGCGGCTCGCGGCATAGGCGTAGGTGAAGTTCGCCGGGGCACCGGAGTAATTCAGATAGTAGTGGATCCGTTTGCCGGCCTGATTGGTCCCGTGCTTGACCCGCACCGCTTCCGGAAGCTGCTGGTCGGAGCTGGTGAGGCCGGAGTCGCGAAGTACATCCAGCACAACGGCCTGCTGGAGTCCGTCGGAGAGCGCGGTGCCTTCGTACGTAAGCGTGCCCGAGCCGAACTGGTTGCGGGTAATGGCCGGCCAGCGCCCGAAGAATGGATGATCATAGAAAGCCAGCGCTTTGGCGGAAGTAGGCATGAGAAACTCCGCCCACGTGCTGACCTTGTTATCCGCGTCCGGGACATGCCACGGGTTGTCTTTCAGCGCCAGCGGGTGCTCGAGGTTGGAGAACTCCTGATAGGTGAAGCCGGCCGCTTCGCGCAGCGGGCCGGGGGCGCGCTCCCAGCGGACCGCGGAATTCTCATTGGTGAAGCCGCTCTTGAATGTCATCAGGACGTGCCCGCCGCCGTGAACGTAATCCACGATCTTCTTCAGCAGGGCATCATCGGAAACATATAGCGCAGGCACGATGAGCAGTTTGTAAGGCGAGAAATCGGCCGTCTCCGGAAAGACAAAATCGGCGCCGACATTCGCCCGATAGAGCGAGCGGTGCAGTTGCGAGAGAATGGCATTGTACCCGCCCGCAGCTTTACCCGGCACCCATCCCAGTTCCTGCTGACGTTCGAACGGCATGAAGCTGATTGCATTGGACGAATCGACGCTGTAGAGGATCGCCACCTGATTCTTGATTTGAAGGTTGACGATCTCGGGGCCGACTTTCTGCAGTTCATGCGCGATGCGCGAAACCTCGGCGTAAGCGCGGTTCGGTTCGAGGTCGTGGCTCAGCACGCCCTTCCAGTAAGTCTCCTGACCCGCGTGGATCGAGTGCCAGTGCCAGTACTCGACCATGTTGGCGCCGGAAGAGAGATCGGTGTAGACATCGAGCCGGAGTTGCCCGTCGTAGGGCGGGAACTGGCCGGCCGAGTCCCAGCCCAGCGTCTGCGCATTCGTTTCCGTCACCAGGAAATTCTGGTGTTTGAGAGAGCGGGAGAAGTCGCCCTGCAACGCCTGCCAGGCCCCGTCGAAATGGTCCTGCGTACCGTGGTAAGGATTGTTGGCGACCACATCGAGCGACTTGGCAACCTCGACCTCGTTGACGTCGAGCTTCATCATGGAGCCGTAGTCCTGGGTCACGAATTGGTCGGGCCGCCGGAATTTGCGTACCAGCGCAGCCTGAAAAGCGAGGAAGTCGGCAACCCGCATCTGCTGCCAGCGCGACCACTCCAGTTTGTAACTGGTGCTGGTGGCGTTGTCGCGGGTCGGCATGTCGGCCCAGTCGTTGACGTCCTGTCCCCAGTAGTTCAGGAACCAGGCCTTGTTGAGCGCGTCGGTGGAACCGAACTTCTTCTTCAGGTGGTTGACGAAGCCGTTGAAGACGTCCTCATTGGAAGCGCCGTACGAGCCGGTCTCGTTATCGATCTGCCAGCCGATGACCGCGGGATTGTCTTTATAGTGCGCGACCAGGTTGGTAATGATGCGCTCGGCGTAGAAGCGGAACTTCGGGTTGTCGGTGTCCATGTTCTGGCGCATGCCGTAGCCGATCGAAGCCCCGCCCAGCGGTCGGGCGTAGAACTCGGGATGGGCCTTGGCCATCCAGGTCGGCATGGAGTAAGTGGGCGTGCCCATGATGACCTTGATCCCGGCCTTCCCCATGGCATCGACCACCCGGTCCATCCAGGCGTATTCGAAGACTCCATCCGCCGGTTCCCAAAGGCTCCACGTTGACTCTCCCATGCGAACCACCGAAATGCCTGCCCCTTTCATGAGGGCGACGTCTTTCTCCAGACGACCGGGCTGGAGATCGGCGGGCATGTACTCGTTGTAGTACGCAGCCCCATAGAGAACATTGGGCAGGCGTGCTCCGGGAGGCGGAGCCGAATCCTCCGCCACTGCCGCCAGGGATGCAAGGCCCAGCGACGCGAGACTAAGAGCCAGGAAAGTATTGCGAAGACGCAGGGAAAGGCGGGGCATGGGTCCCTCTCTAGGTTTCAGCACTGGAGTCGAGGAATGTTAAGCAGTATGCGCAGGCAAGTCAATGAAAGCTGTGGAGTTGTGGCCGGCAAGGAAAGCTGGTTGTCGCAACCTCGCCATAGGCTCGACCGATCGTCCCGCCCGCCCCCGCCCCTCCCCATCCTGTGGTATAGTGGCCGAAATTCCAGTTGGGATAATTGATGAGTAACCAACTGCTACCTCGCTACGTCAATCCAAGTAGCACAGAAACGCTCGCAGCGGAGCGTTGCTGCAATCCGCGGCCCATGCCGCCAAAAAAATCGAGGAATTCAGCCATGAAGAAACTGCTAGTCATCTGTTTCGCTCTCTCCCTCCTATTTCTGATGGTGGCCGTGGTCTCCGCCGACGATATGGGCAAGTCCCAGACCGTGAACGGCTGGGTCAGCGATTCCAAGTGCGGGGTCAAGGGCGCCAACGCCGGCGCCGAGGCCTGCACCAAGAAATGCATCGCAGGCGGCGCCATGGCAGTCGTGGTCACCGACGGCGATAACAAAGTCCTGACCGTCGACAACCAGGACGCGCTCAAGGGTCATGAAGGCCATCACGTGGCCGTCACCGGACACATCAAAGGCGATTCCATTCACGTCGAAAGCGTCAAAATGCTCTGAAGCACAGTAGCGCCGCCGTCCCGGCGGCTGTCGTGAGGGCGTCCCGTCCTCACACCCGAGGGCCGAATCAAATGCCCGCCGGACAGCCGAAGAGACAGCGGCGCTACATCATTTCGCCGATACCCGCCGCACCCCATCCATCAAATTCTGCAGCAGCGGCTTGGCCGCGTCTGCCTCGCGGGCCGCGGCAGTCTAGCTCGCTTTGCTTTCTTTCATCAAACGGGCTTGCGTAGCATCGTAGCTCTCGCCATAGATCGACGGCACCTTGGCGCCCATCGGCCGCAAATACATGGAAAGCTGTCCTCGATGATGAATGGAATGGTTCATCGCCAGCTGCACGAACGCGACCGCGGGAGCCTGGAACATGCCGCGGAAATCTATCATCCGCATTAGCGCTTCACCACTGAGCCCTTCGAGCTTGCGCAGACTCGCGGCAAAACTTTCATCAAACCAGGCGACAATGCCGGCCGAGTTCGTGATGCTGTCCGGCCGGGGCACGGGACTGAAATCAAATACCCCCGCGGCGATGGCGCTGAAAAAGCGCTGCTCAGATGCCGCAATGTGCCACGCCAGCTCCAGCGCGGTCTTGACCACCGGGTCAGGACGATAGTCGCCCTTGTCCAGCGGAATCGCTTCGATCACCCGCCGGGTGGTTTCGTGTTCCTTCTTGAGCGTGGGCAAAGCCATGCCCAGAACGAATTTCGCCTGCTCGGGCGTGAGTTGCGGAGAGGTCATCGGTGCCGTCCTTTCAAAGAATTCTGGGCTATTCTAATCGATGAATTGGAAGTCGGTGAACCACAAGTTCCGCGAAAGCCGCGGTGGATGAGGCCAAAAGGGAGCGCGCAGTCGTAACTGCCTTTGCATAAACTTCTGCTACCCTGTGGCCGAACCAGTCTCAGCACCAAGGAGAGAATCGTGCCAGTCGTTGCCGGAATCGATCTGGGCGGAACCGCCATCAACTACACCCTGCTGGACCAGCAGGAAAAGTTCCTGATTGAGGGCCTGCTCGAGCATCCCGCTTTGGCCAGGCAGGGCCCTGACATCTGCCTGCAGCAGATCGCGGACGGCCTCAGGATCGCCACGCAAAAAGCCGGCGTGCTGCTCGACGACGTGGTTGCCGTCGGCCTCGATACTCCCGGCCCGGCCAGCGCCTCGGGCCAGCTCAGTGCCCGGGGCTCCACAAACTTTGTCCATGCCGACTGGGCTGGCTTCGATATTCGCGAAGGTCTGGCGCGCAAACTCGGCAAGCCCGTCTCCTATCTGAATGATGCCAACGCCGCCGCGCTCTGGGGACACTACGCCATCTTCGGCTCTAACAGCCGCGAGACTTCCATCTCGAGCATCATCGGCACCGGCAACGGCGGCGGCGTCATCCTCGAGGGCAACGTGGTGAAAGGCAAAAACGGTTTCGGCGGAGAACTCGGCCACGTCCTGATTCCGTATCAGAGCATCGCCGGAATCGCCGGCATCAACCCGCAATGCAACTGCGGACGCACCGGCGACCTCGAGTCTCTCTGTTCCTTGACCGCCATTGAGAGAAATATCCTGCCTTATCTGCTGCCCCGCTATCCCGATCACGACCTGGCCAAAGTCGATCTCCACCAGGCTGCCAAACTGGTGCGCGGCCTCGCAGAGAAAGGCGATCCTCTGAGCAAGGAAGTCTTCCGCGTGCAGGCCCACGCCCTCGGCCTCTTCTTCGATGAAATGGTTAACACCTTCGACCCCGACGCTTTCATCGTCGGCGGAGGCGCCCTGGAAACCGCCAAGCCGTTTCAGGACTGGTTTATCGCCGAGATCCGCGCCGCCATGCCCGCCCAGCGCGAGGAGCAAGCCGGCATTCCCATCTACGTGATGCCCAATGGCGACACCGCCGGAGCCCGCGGTGCCGCCATCGAAGCCCTGAAACTGGCGCGGGAAGGCGGCCTTGCCTAGCGGCAATGCTCACCGGATGAAAATCGCAGGCGGGTCAGGGATAATACGAGTCAGGGACACTAGACGATCAGTTGTATCGAGGAAGAGGCATGACATTTCCTATCAAAGTTTGTGCTGTCTGTTCGGAAGAGTTCGAGCTGAAGCCCGATAAACCCGGTTTTGCCAATCGCTGCCCAGCCTGCAGCGAACCTGAATCTGCCGGCCCCGTGACCCGGCAGGCCATGGACTCCGACGAACGCAAGACTCTGAAGGAAGCTAACGAGGCTCGAAGACAGGCGATGCGCAACCTCCTCTACCGCAAAGACAGCTGACCACGTAATCGCGCGGCGTACTCTCCCGACTCAGCCGGGGTGCCCCACACATAAACGCCTTTGCGATGTGTGGGTGTCGCGTGCGCCCCGGGCGTGACGTAATGCGATCCGCCCCAACCTCACCGCACCACGCCTTCCAGCGGAGAGCTGGCCGTCGCGTAAAGCTTCCGCGGCATCCGTCCCGCGAGATAAGCCTGGCGTCCCGCGAGTACAGCGTGCTTCATGGCCTCAGCCATCAGCACCGGATCCTGCGCATTCGCAATCCCCGTATTCATGAGCACTGCGTCGGCTCCCAGTTCCATCGCGAGCGCAGCATCAGAAGCCGTGCCTACGCCCGCATCGAGAACCAGCGGCACCCCGGTTATCATCTCGCGCAGGATGCGAATATTTGCCGCATTCTGAATCCCCAGCCCGCTTCCAATCGGCGCTCCCAGAGGCATCACGGTGGCCGCTCCCGCATCCAGCAGCCGTTTGGCAAACACAATGTCATCAGAGGTATACGGAAGAACGGTAAAGCCTTCCTTTACTAACACCCGGGTCGCCTCGAGCGTGGCCTGCACGTCGGGATAGAGGGTCGCCTGGTCGCCGATCACCTCCAGCTTCACCCAATCCGACAGTCCAACCTCGCGCCCCAGCCGGGCCGCCCGGATCGCTTCATCCGCGGTATAGCAACCGGCGGTGTTCGGCAGCAGAAAATATTTCTTCGGATCCAGATAGTCGAGCAGCGATTCCTTGCTGCGGTCCAGATTTACCCGCCGCACCGCCACCGTCACCATGTCCGCGCCGCTGGCCTCAAGCGCCCGCGCCGTTTCCTGAAACGACTTGTACTTCCCGGTGCCCACAATGAGCCGGGAACGAAACTCGCGCCCCGCGATAATCAGTGGATCAGCCATGGCGATATTGTAATGAAAATGTGGCCCGTGTGGTCGATGTGATGAGTGTGGTCGCGGGCGACTCGCCCGCGAATGCCGCAAACCTCCAGGGCCGGTTCAATCAGTCAGGAACACGTGAGAACAGCCGCCCTCGGCTGTCCAGTCGAGCGCAGCTCGACGGATCACGGCACGAACCTCCGAGTCATCCTGAGCGGAGCAGTTGCTTCGCTCCGCGAAGCAACTCCGAAGTCGAAGGACCCCTATGAGCGGCACAGACGTTGGCCGCACAGAGCGTGACGGCAGACCAACTGAACACGGCCTCTGCCGATCAATTCTACGTCGGCACCAACGCGCGGCTCACCCAATCGGGCCCTACGCGGCCGGCTTGATGTTCTGGTTCACGCAGAAAAAGTTTGTCGGATCATACTTCTTCTTGATGGCCGCCAGGCGTCCGTAGTTATCCCGGAACGACGCCTGAACCCGTTCCTGTCCTTCATCCATCATGAAGTTGATGTAGGCGCCTCCGGCTGCGTAGGGATGTAACGCGTCATAATAGTTCTTGCACCATTCTGTAATTTTCCCCGCGTTGGCCGGATCGGGATCCACTCCGACAATGACTTCGGCGAACAGGGCTTCCCGGAAGCTGTAGGCGGTATCGTTCTTGCCTACGCGTTGCGCCGCGCCGTTGACCGGGTACAGGTGCATGGTCGAAAGCATGGTCGGCAGCTTGGAACCATGTTCCACGTGCTTCGCAATGGCCGCATCGCTCAGCCCGGTGAAGTTGTCGGCCCGCCAGTACCACTGCAACCCCGGAACAAACAGACCGTCAAAAATACTCTGCACAACGGGAAATGGCGTGGGGCCAACCGCATCGAGCAAGGGTGTTCCCACGCTGCGCATGCCGCGGGTCGCCTTCTCCATTTCCTCAGCCGTTCCGGTGCCGCACCACACAATGGCACAGACCTTTTTCATATGAAGGTTTTGGGGAAACATGGGCGCGGGAGGCACCACGAGAAAGGCAAAGAATCCATTCACTTCTTCGGGAGCGGTGAGAATGAATTCGCGATAAGCCTTCAGAACGTCCGCTGCCTGCTCCAGGGGCCAGAACGTGGGCCCGAACTGGACCGTGCTCACCGGATGCAGCCGGAACTCGAAGGAAGTCACAACTCCAAAGTTTCCCCCGCCGCCCCGTATGGCCCAAAACAGATCTTCGTTCTCTTTGGCGCTGGCGGTGACGAATCGCCCGTCCGCCAGCACCATGTCGACGGAGAGCAGATTGTCAATGGTCAGACCATAGCGGCGCGTCAGGTAGCCGATGCCTCCTCCCAGCGTGAGTCCGGCAACGCCGGTGGTTGAGATGAAACCGCAAGGCGTCGCCATGCCGAAAGCATGGGTCGCATGGTCCACGTCGCCCCAGACGCATCCTGCCCCGACGCGCACCGTGCGCGCTGCCGGGTCGACCCGGACCCCTTTCATCGCCGAAAGATCGATCACCAGCCCGCCATCGCAAGTTCCGAGACCGGCCCCGTTGTGGCCGCCTCCGCGAATCGCGGTGAGCAATCCGTTCTCCCGTCCATAACGGACGGCAGCCATCACGTCGCCCACATCCACCGCACGCACAATAAGCTTCGGCCGCTTGTCGATCATTCCGTTATAGACCTTGCGGGCTGCATCGTAAGCGGCGTCTTCCGGCTGGATGAGCTGTCCCCGGATGGCTGCCTTCAATTGTTCGATAGACTGTGCCATGGATGGCCTCCTCCTGAAGTCTTCCTTTTATTTTTTGCGAGACGACCCACAGACGCTCAACGAGCGTCGTGCGCATTCAAAGTGGCCGCTCCTTTGGTCTGGGCAGCCATCGGGGCCAAATCTTAGGACTTGTATTCAGGCAAGTCAATCAAGGCAATGAACCTGACGGCTTCTCGGGCCAAGGTTTTTCCAGCGCCCGCAGACAGCGTCACTGCGGGAGGCCCATGCGCTTCAGCAGGCTGACGAAGCGCGGGTCGGAACGTAGCGCATCCAACGGGTGGGCGACCTTGAGATACTGTGAGCTCCCCGCCTTCTCCGCACAGGCCTTCTCCAGCCAGGCGAACGCCTGATCTTTGTCGCCGATCACGGCATAATCGAAGGCAATGTATCCGGGATCCACATAGCGTCGCTTGGCCAACCGCTCTCGCAGTTCAGCATCCTTGAGGTTGGCGGCCCTGAACCCCGACTGTGCATAGACCCTTGCGACTTCGTCATTAATTTCCGTTTCTTCCGGGTCGTCGCTGAGGGCCGCGCCTTTTTTCAGCTCCTCCATCCACAAGTCGTACTTACCCATATCCTGGTACACGAAGGCCAGGTTGAAGTGCTGGGAGACGAAATTGGGGTCCATCTCCATCCCTTTTTTTGCCTGTGCGACGGCCAGGTCGTATTTCCCCATGGCCTGATACTGCTGGGTGAGATTGCTGTTGAACATCAAGTTCAGGGGATCCAGTTCCACCGCGCGCTTGACTTCAACCAGTGCCTCTTCCTGCCGCCCCACGGTAGCGAGGTAAAGGGAGTAGAGCTTATGAGCATTGGCCGCATTCGGATTCAATTCCAGGGCTCGCCTGAATTCCCGCTCCGCGATGCTCCAATCCCACAAACTTTGATGGGCAGAGGCCAGGGTTGCGTGAGCATCCGCCAGCGTATCGTCGATAGCCAGAGCCTTCTCTGCGAAAGAGATGGCCTTGGGCGCTGTATCGCGGACCGATGCCGGGGCGTAGTCGGGCAGAACATTGTAGTAGTCCGCCAGACCTAAGTACGCCAAAGCATAGTTTGGATCTTTTTCGATGGCCTGGTTGAAGTAGTCTCTGGCCTTGTCCAGGGATTCCTGCGTGCGCTTTTCCCAATAAAAGCGCCCCTTAAGGTAGAGCTGATAGGCCTCGGGATCGTTAGTGCCGCCCTTGATCGCCTGCTTATTGGTTTCCCCGGATAAGCGCTCCCGCAGCTTCGATGAGATGGCGCGCGTGATGTCCTCCTGGACCGCCAGAACATCGGAAAGCTTGCGCTCGTACTGGTCGCCCCAAAGATTATGATTGGTGCGCGCGTCGATAAGCTCCGCGCTGATGATGAGTTGGTCTCCACGCTGCACGATGCGGCCCGTGATTACTCCCTCGACTTTCAGCGCGCGGGCGGCCGCCTGCGGGTCAACGTCACCCCCCTTGTAGTGAAAGACGGATGAACGGGACATGACGGCAAGATTCGGAATTTGGGACAGGCTGTTGATCAGGCTTTCGGTGAGTCCATCGCTGAGGTACTCCGTGTTGGGATCGTTGCCGGCGTTAACGAAGGGCAGCACCGCTAAGGAGGAAATTTCTTGCTGGCTGCCTCGGCTGTGGTAGAGAAGAGCAACGGCTCCCACCAAAGCTAGTATCAGCCCTACAGCCAAACCAGCCACCCATGATCGCTTACCAACGGCAGGCAGCGCGCCGGTCCCTGAAGCCCGAATCTGGGAGTCGCTGCCGCGGCTGGTATCGGGAGTTGGTACCGTGCCTGCTGTCGCTATCTGCACCGGGCCCGGCGTAACCGGTTCCATCGTAGTCTTGAGCACGCTCCGGCTGGACTCAGTGTCTCTTTTCAGGCGCTGTAGCTCGGCCCGCATTTCCGATGCGTGCTGATAACGCAGATCTCGGTCTTTCTCCAGCGCCCGGCTGATGATCCGCTCCAATTCGGCTGGCACGTCGGGATTCAGTCGCACCGGAGGAATGGGTGCACGGTTCAGGATGCTCTCGAATATCACTCCCGAGCTCTCCCCACGAAAGGGCAATGTCCCGGTCGCCATCTCATACAAGACCGCTCCGAAGGAAAACAGATCACTCCGCGCATCCAGTTCTTTCGCCCGTATCTGCTCCGGTGACATATAGGCGACGGTGCCGAGGGTGGAACCGGGACTGGTGAGATGCTGTTCGTCAATCGTGCCTGTCACCACGTTCGCCGAAAGGGACCAGTTCGAGGAACTGGCTGTGGGTGCGACCTTTGCCAGCCCAAAATCCAGAACCTTTGCGTGGCCGCGCTTGGTCACAAAGATGTTGGCCGGTTTGATGTCACGGTGAACGATGCCGGCGGCGTGCGCGGCATCGAGCGCGTCGGCAATATCGATGCCGATCGGAAGAAGAAATTCTGTCTCCAGCGGACGTCCCCCAATGCGATGCTTCAGCGTCACGCCATCCAGAAATTCCATGGCGATGAACGCTTCGCCATGCTGGTCGTCAATTTCGTAGATAGTGCAAATGTTGGGATGATTCAGGGCGGACGCGGCCTTGGCCTCGCGCTGAAAACGGCTGAGAGCTTGCGGATCCTTTGCGACTTCGTCCGGCAGAAACTTGAGAGCAACAAACCGGCCGAGCTTTACGTCCTCAGCCTTATAAACCACACCCATCCCACCGCCACCCAGCTTTTCGATAATGCGGTAGTGCGAAATGGTTTGGCCGATCACTGGCGCAGAATGTTACGTCTGTAAAACAGGCAAGTCAATGAACGCCATGGAGTTCGCCACTCTAGGAGGAGTGTTGTCGTAACATCACGATTACTCATTAACCCGCCCTCTATCACTCTGGCCCGCCCACCACATCCGGCGCATCCCCTTTCAGCTCCAGATTGGTTCCAGGTCCACCTTGGCTCCAGATCAAAGCAACACGAGCAGCCGCCACATCAGCTGAAGTGGTACGCCTAAGCCTCGCATACAGCCTTCCCCGTTCCCGCGTTGACTTGGTCTGGTCGTCCGCCTAACATGGGACGCCGGTTTCCTCGTACGTCAGGGAACCGGCTTGAAGACGACCTCCCAATAATGATTGGCCAAACTATCTCGCATTACCGCATCGTCGAGAGACTTGGCGGTGGCGGCATGGGCGTCGTCTATAAGGCCGAAGACACCCGCCTCGACCGCTTCGTTGCCCTGAAATTCCTTCCTGAAGACGTCGCGCAGGACCGCCAGGCGCTGGAGCGGTTCCGCCGTGAGGCCAAGGCAGCTTCCGCCCTGAACCATCCCAACATCTGCACCATTTACGACATCGGCGAGGAAAATGGCCAGGCTTTCATTGCCATGGAGTACCTCGACGGCCTGACCCTCAAGCACCGCATCGCCGGACGCCCGCTCGATATGGACGTGCTGCTCGGCCTGGCCATCGAAATCGCCGACGCGCTCGATGCCGCGCACAGCGAAAACATCGTCCATCGCGACATTAAGCCCGCCAACATTTTCGTCACCAAGCGCGGACACGCCAAAATTCTCGATTTCGGCCTGGCGAAAGTGACCGCAGCCGCGGCCGACGCCACAGGGCCGGCAAGCTCTCAAACTCAGGCCACGGCCGCGGTCAGCGTCGAATTTCTTACCAGTCCGGGGACCGCCATCGGCACCGTCGCGTATATGTCCCCGGCACAGGCCAAGGGCAAGGAACTCGACGCCCGCAGCGACCTGTTTTCTTTCGGGGCCGTCCTCTACGAGATGGCGACCGGCATTGTCCCCTTCCGTGGCGACACCTCCGCCGTAATTTTTGACGCCATCCTGAACCGCGAACCCACCCCCGCGGTCAGAGTCAATTCCGATCTCCCGCCGAAACTCGAAGAAGTGATCAATAAGGCGCTGGAGAAGGATCGCGACCTGCGCTACCAGAGCGCGGCCGAGATCGGCGCCGACCTCAAGCGCCTCAAACGCGACACCACTTCCGGACGCGCCCACGCCGCCCATGAATCCGCCCCGGTCGCGGTGGTCACGGATGCCGCCAGCGCCTCGTCGAAGTCGGTGCCTCTGCCGGTTCCGGTTGTGTCCGAAAAGAAGGGTCTGCCCAAACTGGCGATCGCCGCCGCCGTCGTGGTGGTGCTGGCGGCCGTCGCATTCGGCGGCTACAAACTGCTGACCCGGCCCCGTGGCTTCAACCTGCAGAACATGCAGATCGCCAAGCTCACCGAGAACGGAAAA
>Ga0187822_10000031_pt1 | contig 20398 bp, 19 predicted proteins | sample NC_wetland_sal_i_18_FD_132967 | JGI IMG/M metagenome (GOLD analysis project Ga0187822, IMG submission 132967) | Wetland sediment microbial communities from Neuse River Estuary, North Carolina, USA - SourceSoil_2 | ecosystem: Environmental > Aquatic > Freshwater > Wetlands > Sediment | place...
CGAGTGAAGACCCAGTACCGCGCGGGGTTCATCCGCGGGATCGAGCGGATCGGCGGGTTCGGCGGCAAGTCGGACGTGCTGGCGCAGGGCCAGGTGTTCGCCGGCCGGCCGGACGCCTACAAGACCACGCTGGCCCGCGTCGCCGCCGCGACACCCGCGGATCTGCTCGGCGCCGCCAAGCGCTGGCTCAGCGACGGCGACTACACCCTGGAAGTCCGCCCGTTCCCCCAGTACCGGACCGCGGCGACGGGCGCGGACCGCTCCAAGCTGCCCGAGCCCGGCCCCCCGGTCACCGCGACCTTCCCCGCCGTCGAGCGGGCCACGCTCTCCAACGGCCTCAAGGTCGTGCTCGCGGCCCGGCCGTCGATCCCGCAGGTGCGGTTCGACTTGGTCTTCGACGCCGGCTTCGCCGCGGACCAGTCCGGGCTCCCGGGCACCGCGAACATGGCCTTCGCCATGCTCGACGAGGGAACGACCACGCGGACCTCGCTCGAGATCAGCGAAACGCTGCAGCGCCTCGGGGCCAATCTCGGCACTTTCTCCCGGCTCGACTACTCGACCGTCTCGCTCGAGGCGCTGAAGGAGAACCTCGACCCGTCCCTCGCGCTGTTCGCCGACGTGGTCCTCCACCCGTCCTTCCCGCCGGCCGACTTCGAACGGCTGAAGAAGCAGCAGCTTGCCGCCATCGAACGGGAGAAGGCCGAGCCCGTCTCGATGGCCTTCCGGGTCCTGCCGAGCCTGCTCTACGGGCCGGGCCATGCCTACGCCGTGCCCTGGACCGGCACGGGGACCGAGGAGTCGGCCTCCCGGATCACCCGGAGCGACGTCGAGGCATTCCACGGCACCTGGTTCAAGCCCAACCACGCGACGCTCATCGTCACCGGCGCCACCACCATGGCGGAGATCCGGCCCAAGCTGGAGCGGCTGTTCGCCGGCTGGAAGCCGGGCGACATCCCCGCCAAGAACGTCGTGGAAGTTCCGCCTCCCCAGAAGCCGACCGTGTATCTGATCGACCGCCCCGGCGCGCTCCAGAGCGTCATTCTCGCGGGAGACCTGGCGCCGCCCAAGAACAACCCGGACGAGCCGGCCATCGAGACCATGAACGCCATCCTGGGTGGCGAGTTCGGCTCGCGGATCAACCTCAACCTGCGGGAAGACAAGCACTGGTCCTACGGCGCCTTCAGCTTCGTCCGGGACGCACGGGGCCAGCGGCCGTTTGTCGCCTACGCGCCGGTGCAGACCGACAAGACCAGGGAGTCGATCGTCGAGCTGGAGAAGGAGCTTCGGGGCATCCTCAAGGACCGTCCGATCGAGCCCGCCGAACTGGCGAAGGCTCAGTCGGCGCTCACGCTGAGCCTGCCGGGCGAGTGGGAGACCATGGCGGCGGTAGCCGGCACGCTCCGGAGCATCGTCACCTACGGGCTGGACGACCGGTACTACGATACCTATCCGGCCAAGGTGCGGGCGCTCACGCTCGACCGGATCCCGGCCGCCGCCGCGGAGGTCGTACACCCCGACCAGCTGGTTTGGGTGATCGTGGGCGACCTGTCGAAGATCGAGGCGGGGGTGCGGGAGCTTAACCTGGGCGAGGTGAAGGTCATCCCGGCGAGCTAGGGCGGGTGAGAAGTGAGAGGTGAGACGTAAGAGGGGGCCCCGAGAATCACCGGAGCCCCCTTCTCACTTCTCAACTTCTCACCTCTTACTTCTTGGTGCTGTCCTTCGCGACCGCCTTGGTCGTCTTGTGCTTCATGGCCTTGGAGCGCGTGTGCTTCTTGGTCATGGTCTTGGTCGCGGCCGGCTTGGTGCTGTCGGGCTGCTGGGCCACGACGGGCACCGCGAGCAGCATCGCGCCGAGCGCGAGGGTGGCGAGCGAGAGCTTCCGGGACATGCTTTCCTCCAGATGGTGGCGGAGACGGGGACGATGAAGGTCATGTCGCCGGCTTCTCCCGGGCCGGCGTGCGCCAAGCCGCAAAAGCAGGACTCGCGCCAGCCGGAGACCATCGTGCATGTGCTTTGCAGCAAACTACTTGCTGGACGCGCGCCCGGCGCTCTCCGCGCCCCCGGCGCCAACCCGACCCGCTGTCGAAGGACAAACCGGTCGGCGTCGTGACAAAATGTCCCGGCCTCGTTAACATCCCAGCGCCTGCCCGGGCGGTCATCCTACCATCCTCGCCCCCAAGGATCGCATGCGTCTCAAGCTGATGCCCGCACTGCTCTCCTGCCTGGCTCTCGCCACGCTCGTCGCCCCCCGCGCACTGGCCCAGCGGGTGGGACCCGGACCCGAGCTTACCGCGGGCGTCCGCGGCGGTCGCGACTTCGAAGACCATGCCTGGAGCCTCGGCGCGCAGATGGGGATCCGGCTCCAGGACCGGATCGAGATCCGGCCGAGCGGCGACTGGTACTTCGGAGACCGGACGCCGTTCCGCTGGCAGCTCAACGGCGACGCGACGATCACGTTCGGGCCGGGCAGGAGCATCTACGCCGGCGGCGGCATCGCCTTCGTGAAGGTGCTGCCGCTCGACAAGGTCAAGACGGGGTACAACGGGTTCTTCGGGCTCAACTTCGCGCCGCCGTCCGCCCGCAGCCGTCCCTTCGCCGAGTTCCGCTGGACCTGGGTGAACAGCACCAGCCCGTTCCGGCTGGTCCTGGGGTTGAACTACCGGCTGGGAGGGTAAGAGGTGAGAGGTAAGAGGTGGGAGGTGAGAGGGTGGTCCCTCTTACCTCTCACCTCTTACCTCTCACCTCTTACCTCCTACTTCCCCGTCTCCGGGCTCGCGGCCTTTGCCGTCCCCTCCAGCTCGTCCGCGATCCGCCCCGCGTCGTACACCTTCCGGAGCGCCTCGGTGATCGCCCGCGAGTGCACCGCCACGGAGCGGGCGACCGCGTCGGTGTAGATGAACCGGTTGGGCAGCTGCTCGATGTTCCCGTCGAAGATGAGACCCACCACCTCGCCGTCCCGGTTGATGACCGGGCTCCCCGAGTTGCCCCCGATGATGTCGTTGGTCATGACGAAGTCGAACGGCGTCGAGAGATCGAGCCGGTCGCGCGCCGCTTCCCAACGCTGGGGCATACGGAACGGGGGCTGGTCGTCGAAGTCGGCGGCGCGGCCGTAGAGACCGTAGAAGCTGGTCTTGTACGGCGCCTTGGTGCCGTTCATGGGATAGCCCTTCACGACCCCGTCGCTGATCCGCAGGGTGAACGTCGCGTCCGGCGGCAGCGAGGTGCCGTAGGCGGCGAAGAGCGCCTGGCCGATCCGCTCCGCGTTGGCCGACGCGGTGGACTCGAGCCGGTCCACCCGCATGGCGACCGCGCGCGAGAGCGGCGCGATCCGGCGGGCCGCGACGATCATGGGATCGGTGGAGGCCCGCACCGCCGCGGCGCCGCCGTCGAGCAGCGCCTTCCGCGCGGCGGGGTCGGCCAGGGTCGTCTGCTCGACCAGCGCCTCCGCGGCGACCTCGGGGCTCCGGCCCTGGAGCAGCGCGGCGAGATACGGATCGGAGGCGGGCAGATCCTGCCTGGCCGCCGTGAGCTGCGCGGCCAGCGTCAGCTTCTCGAGATCCTTGTCGATCGGCACGTCGCCCCCCACCACCCGCCGCGCGTTGTCCAGGCCCTCGCCCCGGTAGGCCGGGAGCCGGGCCGAGTCGGGCAGCGCCCCCTGCTCCGGAACCCGCACTATGATGCCGGCGAGCGCCAGGAGCTGCGAGCCGCCGAAGCCGTAGTACCGCGACTTGGCCGCGACGGTGCGTTCCTGCCGGAGCGCCTCCGCGATCCTGGTCCAGGCGTCGCCGTAGCGAGCCCGGAGCTTGGGATCGCGGTTCACCCGGGCCCGGAAGTCACGCTCGAAGGTACGCTTCCTGGCCATGATGGCGGTGTCGAGCAGCCCGGCCTGGTACCCGGTGATCGCCTTGAAGGAGTTCTGAGCGTAGAAGAGCTGGTTCTCCCACTGCCGGCGGGCGTCCTCGCTCCGTGACATGACCTCCTGGTAGATGCCGATGGTCCGCTTGAGCTGGGCCAGCTGCGCCGGGTAAGTCACGTCCCTCAGGTATTCCATCTGGGCCACCGTGAGCAGCCGCCCCGTGGAGCCCGGATTCCCGATCACGAAGACCAGGTCGCCTTCCTTTGCGCCGGCGGCGCTCCACTTGAGGAAGTCCTTCGTCTTCATGGGCGCGTCGTTCTCGTAGACCCGGAGCAGCGTCAGGTCGAGATCGTACCGGGGATAGGTGAAATTGTCCGGGTCGCCGCCGTAGAAGCTGATCTCCTCCTCCGGCGCCATCACCAGGCGCACGTCGGAGTAGCGCTTGTACTGGTAGAGGGAGTACCGCCCGCCCTGGTAGAAGGTGACCACCTGGCAGACGTTGCCCGACTGCTGTTGGCATTCGTCCTGTATCGCCTGGATCGCGGCGTCCCGCTGCGCGACCTGCTGGCCCGCCGTGGGCGCGGTGACCCGGGCGCGGATCTTCTGCGTCACGTCCCCGATCGCCACCAGTTGGTCCACGTAGAGACCGGGGCACTTCTTCTCCTCCGACACGGTGCGCGCGACGAAGCCGGTCCGCTGGTAGCTCGTGTCCGGCGGCGACACCGCCGTGATGCAGGCGCGGCCGCAGTGGTGGTTCGTCATCACGAGACCTTCGGACGACACGAACGAGGACGAGCAGATCGGCAGGCGCACCGACGCGAGCCGCACGTGGTCGAGCCAGGCCTGGTCCGGGCTGAACCCGTAGCGCGCCTTCCAGTAGTCGAGCGGCGGCGCGTCGAAGGTCCACATCGTCCCGAACTCCTTGACGAAGCCGGGCACATTCGCCGCGTCCGTGCCGGCGGGCGCCGCCTGCGCGTTCACGGGCCGCCCGGCGGCGACCATCAATGTGAGGACGAGGACGGGAGTTGCGAGGCGAAACAAGGCGCGGCGCATCGGCACCATCCGGCGCTGGAGGGGGGGTTCGGGAAACGGCGTACAACCTAACCCGACGAGCGCCGGGTCGGGAAGGATTCGGTGTAGATTCGGAAACGACCCACTTGGGGAGAACGACATGGCGACGACGAGCAAGGCGAGCGCGGTCTGGGAGGGCGTGCTGCGGACCGGCAAGGGGCGCTTCGAGGCTGCTTCGGGCGCATTCCGGGGGGACTACTCGTTCCCCACGCGGTTCGAGGGCGCGAAGGGCACCAACCCCGAGGAGCTGATCGCCGCGGCCCACGCCGCGTGCCTCAGCATGGCGCTGGCGGCCGGGTTGGAGATCGCGAAGACGCCGGCGACTCGGATCAGCACTACCGCGGCATGCACCATCGACAAGGTGGGCGACGGGTTCCGCATCGTCTCCATGCGGCTCGAGGTGCGCGGCAAGGTGCCGGGGATCGACCAGGCCGCGTTCCGGAAGGCCGCGGAGGGGGCAAAGGACGGGTGTCCGGTGTCGCAGGCGCTGAAGGGGAACGTGCCGATGGAGCTCGTGGCGACCCTCGAGTAACGGCGTTCAGGGAGGGCTCAGGAGCCTCGCCATCTTGAGGTATCCCTCGAGCAACTTCTTCAGCCGCTCCTCGACCTGGGGATCCCTGAGCCCGCCGCCGTCGCCGAACGCCTGACCGGCGAGGGACAGCGGGAACATGCCGGGATAGACCACGACGCCGCATCCCTCGAGCGGGATGCGCAGCTGCCAGAGCCCGCGGACCCCGCCGATCATGCCGTTGGAAGCGGCCATGAGGAAGGCGCTCTTCCCGCTCAAGGGCACCGGCCTCATGCGGGACACCCAGTCGATGGCGTTCTTGAGCGTGCCCGGCAGCGAGAAGTTGTACTCCGGCGAGGCGATCAGCATACCGTCGGCCGCCAGCACCCGCCGGGCAAGTTCCTGCGCGCCGGCGGGGAATCCCGTCGCCTCCTGCACATCATGATTGAAGAGGGGCATGTCGAACTCGGCGAACTCCGCCAGGTCGACGACGGCGCCGGCGGCGACCGCCAGCTCGACCGCCCGCGCGAGCAGCCGCCGATTGAGCGAGCCCCGGCGGAGCGATGCCGCGAACGCCAGGAGCCGGAGACTCACCGCGAGGTGATCGTGAAGCGGACCAGCACTCCCTCCACGAACTCCGCCCGCACCCGCCCCGAGGCGCTGTCGTAGGTCCGGACGTTCACCGCCAAGGTGCCTTCCTTTCGATCGCTCGTGCTCGCGGGCGCGCCGAGCAGCCGGTCCGCCTCGTCCACCGCCATGCCCTTCCGGAGCGCGAGGGGTCCTGCCTGCGGCTCGGCCGGCGGCGGCGCCTCCGACGGGCCCGCGCCGTCGCGGGGCGCTCCCGGCGTCTCGAAATCCACGTACTCGGCGAGCGCCGCCTTCACCGCCTCGATCGTGAGCGCCGCTCCCGGCACGCCGTCCCGGTATCGCAGGTTGAATCGGGACCCGCCCTGCAGCCGGCGCTCCTGGATGTACTCCCGCTTCCGCTCCGTCGCGGTGGCCGCGATGGCCCGGTTGCGCCGGTCCTCGCGCTCGCGCTCCGAGCGGAGCCCGTCCAGCTCACCCTGCAACCGGCGCTTGAGGGTGGGATCGGTCTCCTGCTTCACGGCCTGCTCGAGGTCCTTCTCCCGCTGGGTCTTGGGCATCGATTGCACGGAGACCGTCGGGTCCGTCGGGTCCCCCGCGGTGCCGTAGCCCCCGCCGTCGAGCTGGAACTCGATCAGATTGCCCTTCACCTTGAGCTTGGTCACGAGGGCGGGCTGGCCGGCCTGGATGGCGATGCCGTTCTTCTTCATCCGCTTGGCCAGCTCCGGGTAATCGATGGGCTGCGGGGTGCCGGGATAGACGTCGATCCCGGCCTCGGTCGCCGGCATGGCGACCTTCACCGTGACGGTGCGGCCCTCGAAGTAGGTGCGGAGGGCGGCCTCGTCCTGCGCGCGAGCCGGCGCGGCGAGGGCATGAAACGCGAACGCGATAGCAAGCGTACGTTGCATGGCGCTCAATGTACCGCGGAGATGAGATGGCATCCACCCGGCTCGACCCCGACGCTTCCGACCTCGCGCGCTGGCGCGCCGACACCCCCGGCTGCACCACTCGCATTCACCTCAACAACGCAGGCGCGGCCCTCGTGCCTCGCCCCGTGGCGGAGGCCGTGACTCGGCACCTCGCGCTCGAGTCCACGCTCGGGGGCTACGAGGCTGCCGACGCCGTGGCGGCCGCCGTGGCGGAGGCGTACGCCGCCCTGGCCCGGCTGGTGCGGGCCGAGCCGCGGAACATCGCGCTGGCCCAGAGCAACACGATCGCGTTCACCCAGGCGCTTTCCGCGTTCGACCTCGCGCCCGGCGACATGATCCTCACGACGCGCAACGACTACGCCTCGAACCAGATCACCTACCTCTCGCTGGCCCGGCGGCGGGGAGTCGAGATCGTGCGCGCGGACGACCTGCCGGAGGGAGGGGTGGATCCCGATTCGGTGCGCCGGCACCTGCGCCGCCGCCGTCCCGCGCTCGTCGCCGTCACCTGGATACCGACCAACTCGGGGCTGGTGCAGCACGTTGAGGCGGTGGGCGCCGCCTGCGAGGAGGCCGGCGTCCCCTATCTCGTGGACGCGTGCCAGGCCGTGGGTCAGATGCCGGTGGACGTCGCCCGGCTCCGCTGCGACTATCTCACGGCCACCGGCCGCAAATTCCTCCGAGGACCCCGCGGCATCGGGTTCCTGTACGCATCCGACCGCATCCTCACGTCAGGCGCGCATCCGCTGATGATGGACATGCACGGCGCCACCTGGACCGATCCCGACGCCTTCGAGGTCGCGGCGGACGCGCGCCGCTTCGAGACCTGGGAGATCGCCTGCGCCGCCGTGCTCGGCCTCGGCGCCGCCGCGCACTACGCCCTCGACGTGGGCCTCGAGACCGCCCGGGACCGCGCTCGCACGCTCGCGGCCGACGCCCGCCTCAAGCTGGCCGAGGTTCCCGGCGCGCGCGTGCTGGACCGCGGGGCGGAGCTGTGCGCCATCATGACGGTGGCGCTGCGCGGGCTCGACGCGGACGCCGTGAAGCGAGAGCTCCGGCGCCGCGGCATCAACACCAGCGCCACCACCCGCGCCGCCGCGGTGATCGACATGGACGAGAAGGGAGCCGCGTCGGCCGTCCGCATCTCACCCCACTACTACAACACGGCGGACGAGATTACCCGCGCGGTCGAGGAGCTGGCCGCGGTCGCGGCCGAGAGGTCAGCGGGCTGAGCCGCGGAGCACCGGCCCGAGCGTCTGCCACACCGTCTGCGCGACGATGCGCTGCCCCGCCGCGGTCGGGTGCATGCCGTCCGCCTGGTTGAGCGAATCCACTCCGGCCACGCCGGCGCGCAGGAACGGGACGAGCGGGAGGTGGTTCCGCCTGGCGAGGTCGGGGTAGATGGCGCGGAACCGGCGCGCGTACAGCGGCCCGTAGTTCGGGAGGGCTTCCATGCCCACCAGCACGATGCGCGGCGGCGGCGCGAGGGCCCGGGCCCGGTCGATGATCGCCTGGATGTTCGCCCGGGTCGAGTCCGGGTCCTGGGCCCGGAGCCCGTCGTTGGCGCCGGTCTCGATCACGAGCACGGCCGGATGGTCGCGCAGGAGCCAGTCGATTCGGCGCAGCGCACCGGCCGAGGTCTCGCCGCTCACGCCGGCGTTCACCACCCGGTAGCGGAGCCCGGCCGAGTCGATCTTCGCCTGGACCAGCGCGGGATACGCCTGCTCGGGATCGAGTCCCAGGCCCGCGGTGAGGCTCGTACCCAGGAACACGACCGTCGGCAGCGCCGCGTCCGCGGCAGGCTGAGCCGCCGAGGCTGGCGGGCGCGCCGCCGGAGAATTATCCGGCCGCCCGCACGCACCCGACGCGAGCAGGCCAAGAAGCACCACATACCGGGATATCATTCGGCCATGCTCGAGTGCGAATCGCTCGGCCGCACCTACCTCTCGGGCGGACGCGAGCTCACGGTGCTGAAGGATATCAGCTTCCGGGTGGAGCCGGGCGGCTTCGTCGCGGTCGTCGGACCGTCCGGCAGCGGCAAGACCACGCTGCTCGGCCTGCTGGCCGGGTTGGACCGACCGACGACCGGCCGGGTCCGTCTGGACGGGCAGGATCTCGGCGCGCTCGACGAAGACGCGCTGGCGCGGCTCCGGGGCGAGAAGGTCGGCTTCGTCTTCCAGTCCTTCCAGCTCATCCCGACGCTCACCGCCCGGGAGAACGTGCAGGTCCCGCTCGAGCTGCGCGGCGACGGCGCGGCCGGCACGGCCGATGAGCTGCTCGCCCGGGTCGGGCTCGCCGAGCGGGGCCACCACTATCCCGCGCAGCTGTCGGGGGGCGAGCAGCAGCGCGTGGCGCTGGCGCGCGCCTTCAGCAACCGGCCCAAGATCCTCTTCGCCGACGAGCCGACCGGCAACCTCGACGCGGCCACGGGCGGCGGCATCATCGACCTCATGGTCGAGCTCAACCGCGATCTCGGCACGACGCTCGTGCTCGTGACCCACGATCTCGACCTCGCCGGCCGCGCCCGCCGCACGATCCGGCTGGCGGACGGGCGGGTGGTCGCCGACTCCGCCGCGTGATCTCCCCGCGATTCGTCCTCCGCATGGCCTGGCGCGAGCTGCGCGCCGAGGCGGGCCGGCTCGCGCTCCTGGTGGGGGCGGTGGGCGCGGGCGTGGCGGCGCTGGTCGCCATCAACTCGTTCACCGCGAACCTCCAGGACTCGGTCCACCGGCAGGCGCAGGCGCTCCTCGGCGCCGATCTCGTCGTCTCGAGCCGGGCGCCGTTCTCCCAGACGGTGGAGGCCGCGCTCGACTCCCTCCCCGCCGCGGCCACGGCGCGGCTCACCAACTTCCCGGCGATGGCCTACGTGCCGCGCACCACCGGCACTCGTCTGGTGCAGGCGTCCGCGGTCCAGGGCCCCTACCCGTTCTACGGAGAGATCCGGACCGAGCCCGCAGAGGCCTGGGCCGAGCTGCAGGACGGGCGCCGGGTAATCGTGGACCCGGTGCTGCTCACCGCGCTCGACGCCCGCGTGGGCGACACGCTCGCCCTGGGCGAAGGCCGGTTCGTCGTAACCGGCACGCTCGTCAACCTCCCGGGAGACGTCGGCGTGCGCGCCGCGTTCGGGCCCCGCATCTTCATCCCCGCCCGCTACCTGGACGAGACGCGCCTCCTCGGCTTCGGGTCCCAGGCGGAGCGGCAGGCGCTGGTGAAGCTCCGGCCCGGCGTCTCCGCCGCGTCGGTGGCGGACCGGCTCCGGCCGGTGCTCCGCCCGGATCGGGCGCGGGTCCGCACGGTGGCCGACGACCGGCGCGACCTCAACGACCTGCTCACCCGGCTCTCGAAGTATCTCGGTCTCGTGGCGCTCGTCGCGCTGCTGCTGGGCGGGATCGGCGTGGGCAGCGCCGTGCTGGTGTTCGTGCGGCGGAAGCTCGAGTCCATCGCGGTGCTGCGGTGCCTCGGCGCCACCGCGAGCCAGGTGTTCGCCGTGTACCTCACCCAGGCCGCCGTCCTCGGACTGGCCGGCAGCGTCGCCGGGGCGGCGGTCGGCGTGCTGGCGCAGCAGGCCCTGCCCGGCGTGCTACGGGGTCTCCTCCCCGTGGACGTGCACGCCACCCCCGCCCTCCGCGAGATCGCATTGGGGATAGGCCTCGGGGTGTGGACGGCGCTCGTGTTCGCCCTGCTGCCGCTCCTCGCGGTGCGGCGGGTCTCCCCCCTCGCCGCGATCCGGCGGCCGTACGAGACGGCCCCCGCCCCGCGGGACCCGTGGCGCTGGCCCGCGGCCGGCCTCCTGGCCGCGAGCGTCGTCGCTCTCGCCGTGCTGGAGGTCGGCAGCTGGCGGACCGGCGCCATCTTCGCGGCCGGTATCGGCTTCTCGCTCGGCATGCTCTGGCTGGCGGCGTGGCTGCTGGTGCGCGCCGTGCGGCGCTGGTTCCCCGGCAGATGGCCCTACGTCTGGCGCCAGGGACTCGCCAACCTCTTCCGCCCGGCTAATCAGACCGTCGCCGTCGTGCTCGCGCTCGGGTTCGGGGCGTTTCTGCTCAGCACCCTGTTCCTGGTGCAGCACAACCTGCTCCGGGGCATCGAGACCACGGGCGGCCCGCTCCGACCCAATTTGCTGCTGCTCGACATTCAGACCGATCAGGCGCCGGCCGTGGCGCGGGAACTGGAGGCGAATGGGCTCCCCGAGTACGGCCCGGTGCCGATTGTCCCCATGCGGATTCTGTCGGTGAAGGGGACGCCGGTCGCGAGCCTTCTGGCGGACACCGCCGCGGGCCCCGGCGCGACCGGACGGGAGCGCGGCCGGGACGGCGCCGGCAGGGACGGGCCGTCCAACGCCTGGGCGCTCCGGCGGGAGTACCGGAGCACGTGGCGGGACACGGTGGTCGCATCAGAGCGGGTGGTGGCGGGCACCTGGATGAAACCGGTGCCGCCCGACACGCCGGGCGGCACGGCGCCCGTCTCCGTCTCGGTAGAGGAGGACCTGGCGCGGGAGCTGGGCGTGACCCTGGGAGACGAGATCGTGTGGGACGTCCAGGGCGTCGCGATCCCCTCGCGGGTGACCAGCCTGCGGGAGGTGAGCTGGGCTCGCTTCGAGCCCAACTTCTTCGTGGTATTCGCTCCGGGGCGCCTGGAGCAGGCGCCGCACACGCTGGTGGCGCTCACGCGGATCGACGATCCGGCGGCGCGGGGCCGCTTCCAGCGCGAGCTGGTCGAGCGGTTCGCGAACCTCACGACGATCGACCTGGCGCTGGTGCAGGAGCAGATCGAGCGGCTGGTAGGGCGGGTGGCGCTCGCCATCCGGTTCATGGCCGGGTTCAGCCTGGCCGTGGGGGCGCTGGTGCTGGTCGGGGCCATCGCCACCAGCCGGCTCGCGCGGCTGCGGGAGGCGGTGCTGCTCCGGACACTCGGGGCCACGCGGCGCCAGATCTTCCGGATCGCCTTCGCGGAGTATCTGGCGCTGGGCCTCCTGTCCTCGCTCACCGCGGTGCTGCTGGCCGCGGGCGCGGGCTGGGGGCTCGCGCGGTGGTTCTTCGACGGCCGCTTCTGGCTCCCGCTGGCGCCGCTGGCCACGCTGGTCGCCGCGATCGTGGCGCTCACCGTGATCGTGGGCCTCTGGACCACGCGCGAGGCGGTCCGGCGGCCGCCGCTCGAGGTGCTGCGGGTGTAAATTCCTCCGCCCCTTCCACTCAGGGACGACCATGCTCGGGATCGACCTCCGCGGCAAGCGCGCGCTCGTGGCCGGCGTCTCGGACGACGGAGGCTTCGGCTTTGCCATCGCCAAGGCCCTGGCCGAGGCCGGGGCCTCCGTCTGCGTCGGGAGCTGGCCGCCGGCGCTCGGCATCTTCCTCAAGCTGCTCGAGCGGGGGAAAATGGAGGAGTCGCTCCGGCTCTCCGACGGACGCAAGCTCGAGTTCGAGCGGATCTACCCGCTCGACGCCGCCTTCGACACACTGGCGGACGCGCCGTCCGACATCCTGGAGAACAAGCGCTACAAGGAGCAGGGCGACTTCAGCATCGCCGGCATGACCGAGCGGATCCGTCGCGATTTCGGCGACCGCGGGCTTGACATCGTCGTCCATAGCCTGGCCAATGGTCCCGAGGTCAAGAACCCGCTGATCGAAACCAGCCGGGCCGGATATCTCGCCGCCGTGAGCGTGAGCGCCTACAGCAACATCTCGCTCGTGCGGCACCTGGCCCCGCTGATGCGCCCCGGGGGGGCGTTCCTCTCCCTCACCTACATGGCGGGCGAGCGGGCCATCCCGGGCTACGGCGGGGGCATGTCCAGCGCCAAGGCCGCGCTCGAGTCCGACACGCGGACGCTGGCCTTCGAGGCGGGACGCAAGTGGGGCGTGCGGGTGAACGCCATCTCCGCCGGGCCCTGGGCGTCGCGCGCCGCGACCGCGATCGGCTTCATTCACAACATGATCGCCTACACGAGCGCCAACTCGCCGCTACCGGGCGCGATCACCGCCGACGACGTAGGGCACGCCGCGGCTTTCCTCCTGAGCCCGCTCGCCGGCGCGATCACGGGCAGCGTGGTCTACGTCGACAACGGCTATCACGCGATGGGCATGGCGGTCGCCCCGGTGGCCCCGCCCGCGCCGGCCACGTGAGTCCGGCGGGAGCCGCGAATGGATGACCTGCTGAGCCGGGCCGATGGTCCCGCCTGGAGGCTCACGCTGAACCGGCCCGCCCGGCGGAACGCGCTCACGCCCGAGCTGGCGCACGCCCTGGCGGCTGAGATCGAGCGCGTGAGCGCGGCGGGCAGCGCCCGGGTGATCCTGCTCGAGGGCGCCGGCGGCCACTTCTGCGCGGGCCTCGACCTGCGCTGGCTCGAGACGCTCGGCGCCACGCCCAGCCAGGATGATATCCGGCGCGGCCTCCAGCGGTTCCAGTCGGCCATCCTCGCGATCGTCCGGGCGCCGCTGCCCGTGGTCGCCGTCGTGCGCGGCGCGGCCGCGGGATTCGGCGTGGATCTGGCCGTCGCGTGCGACATGCGCCTGGCGGGCGCGAGCGCCAGTTTCACGTCCGCGTTCTCCCGTATGGGCCTGGTGCCGGACGGCGGGTCCACCTACGGCCTTCCCCGTCTCATCGGCGACGGCGCCGCGCTCCGCTTCCTGCTCGCCAGCGAGACGGTGAACGCCCAGTCCGCGCTTCGGTGGGGCCTGGTGGACGAGGTGGTGGAGGAAAACGAGCTCGAGGCGCGCGTAACGGCGCTGGCCGAGGCGCTCGCGGCCAACGCGCCCGGGAGCCTGGCCTCCATCAAGCGGCTCTGCCGGGCAGAAGAGTTGGCGGGCCTCACCCGCGCACTCGAGGCCGAGGGCGAGGCCCAGACCGCGGCGTTCCTGAGCCCGGAGTTCCAGCGCCGGCTCGCCGCGTTTGTCGCCCGGAGCGCCCGGGACCAGGGGGGCCGGTGACCGGGTCCGTGTTCGCCCCGGATCTGCTCTCGGGCAAGGTGGCGCTGGTGACCGGCGGCGGTACCGGTATCGGCTTCGGAATCGCGAGCTGCCTCGCCGAGGCCGGCGCCGCCGTCGCGATCGCGAGCCGGAAGCCGGAGCACCTCGAGCCCGCGGTCGCCCGGCTCCGCGAGCTCGGGCCGCGCGCGCTCGCCGTCGCCGCGAACGTCCGGGAGCCGGAGTCGGTCGCGCAGATGGTCGAGCAGGTGACCGGCGAGCTGGGCCGGCTCGATATCCTCGTGAACAACGCCGCCGGCAACTTCTACGCGCCGTCGGCGACGTTGTCCGCCAATGCGTGGCGCTCCGTCGTCGAGACCGACCTCTACGGCACGTTCTACTGCTGCCAGGCGGCCTATCCCGCGCTCAAGGCCGCGGGCGGCGGACGGATCGTCTCGGTCTCGATGACGCTCCACTACCGCGGGTGGCCGCTCATGGCGCACGCGACGGCGGCCAAGGCGGGGGTGGACGCGCTCACCCGGACCCTGGCGCTCGAGTGGGCGCCGGACCGGATCACGGTGAACGCCGTGGCGCCCGGGCCGATCCCCACGGAAGGGGTGAGGAAGGCCTTCACGCCCCCGAACGCCGAGACCCCCGATCTCTTCAAGATGGACGCGTACGCGCGGCAGGCGATCCCCGCCGGGCGGTGGGGCACGCCGGAGGACATTGGCCGGATGGTCACCTTCCTCGCGAGCCCGGCCGGCGACTGGATCACCGGCTCGATCTTCGTGGTGGATGGCGGCCACTGGCTCGTCCCCGCCGACCGCAGGCTGTGACCGGGGCACGTCCCATGGATCGTCTCTTCTTTTCTCTCGGCGCCCTCTCGGGATTCGTGAGCGTCGCTGCCGGCGCCTTCGGGGCGCACGCGCTCCGCGCCCGGCTCCCGGCAGACCTCCTCGCGGTGTTCGAGACCGGCGCCCGCTACCAGATGTACCACGCGCTGGCACTCCTGGCCGTGGCCTGGGCGGCCGGCCGCTGGGCGGGCCCGCTGGTCGCCTGGGCCGGCTGGCTCTTCGTGGCGGGCACGCTGCTCTTCTCCGGCAGCCTCTATGTGCTGGCACTGACCGGCGTCCGCTGGCTCGGCGCGATCACGCCGCTGGGCGGGGTGTGCTTCCTGGCGGGCTGGCTTTGCCTCGGGTTGGCCGCCCGGGGGTGAAAAGCGTGCGGGGCCCGACTTCACACTGGCTTCATCCTGCGCGGCCTAGCTTCCCCCATACGCCCCGGCCCGGCGCGCGCCGGGCGGACCGCTCCCGGGAGGGCACGATGGGCCGAAACGCTTTGCTCGCCGCACTCGCCGTCACGCTCGCGGCGCCCGCCGCCGCGCTCGGCCAGGCGGTGCCGGAGCCGGCCTCCTCGACCGCGGCCACCAAGTGGGTGGTGGACCCGGTCCACTCTCAGGTGGACTTCCGCATCCGGCACTTGGTGGGCCGGGTCCGGGGAACCTTTACCGACTGGTACGGGCTCCTGGAGACGCAGAACCGCGACTGGACCCACGGAACGGTACGGGTGACGGTCCAGACGCGCAGCCTCGACACCGGCAACAAGTACCGGGACGCCGACCTTCGCTCCAGCCGGTTCTTCGCGGTCGACAGCTTTCCCCAGATGACGTTCGAGAGCACCCGCATCATCGCCCGGGGCAGCTCGGTGGAGCTCCGGGGGGTCCTCACGATCAAGGGCCGATCGCGGCCCATCGTTCTCAAGGGAGCGTACCGCGGCATCGCCCGGGACCGCGAGGGGCACGAGCGGATCGGCTTCGAGGCGAGCACCACGATCGACCGGCGGGACTACGGGATCACCTGGAACGAGGTCGTCGCCGGCGTGAGCACCATCGGCAACGACGTGGACATCACCATCACCATCGAGGCCGCGCGCATCACCTGAGCGCACGCCGGCCGCCGGCGCGCGCTAGCTCTCCTGCTTCGCCCAGATAAAGAACACCACGCCGATCGCGCAGAACATGTAGAGGTTGCCGGGGATCCACATCAGCAGCCCGCCGATCTTCTGGTCGTCCAGCGCCGACAGTCCCCAGGTGCGCGGCGCCGCCGCGTACCAGACGTACAGCACCGAATCCGCCAGCGTGATGATCGCGGCCACGATCTGCATCGGGATGCTCACCAGGAACAGGTAGAGCATCCGGAGGCCCAGGCCGAGCGGCGGCACCTCGGACGAGGGGCTCATCACCGGCCACCACATGATCACGGCCGTGACCATGAACAGGAGGTGGGTGAACACGTGCACGTCGTGGTCCCGCATCATCAGGTCGTAGGCCTGCGGGACGTGCCAGACGGCGATCGTGATGGTGAACAGGAGCCCGGCGACGACGGGATGCGTGAAGAAGCGGGCGGCGGCGCGGACGGAGGCCCGGCGGAGCAGCGGGCTCAGGAGCCAGCCCGGGGTCCCCGCGATGAGCAGCGGCGGCAGCACCAGCGTGAGCAGCAGGTGCTGCGCCATGTGGACCCAGAACAGGTAGTAGTCGCTCAGGTCGTGGATCGGACCGTCGAGCGACACGAGCAGGACGGCCAGGCCCGCCATGAAGCACGCCACCCGCCACGCCGGGACCGCCGGTTCCCACCCCTTTTTCCGGCGGAGCGGGCCGATGCCCCAAACGTACAAGGCACCGAGAAGCCCGGTGCCTATCAGTACGCTCGGATGGAGCGACCAGCTCGGCTCGAAGGGAACGGTGGGTCTCGGCCGCGTATCGAGCAGGAGCGGCGCGAGCCCGCCGAGTGTCACCCGCCCGACTTGGCGAAGGCCATGTGGTAGGCCATGAGGGTCGCCAGCGCCATGATCACCACCGCCGCGATGATCAGCGGGAAGACGAAGACCCCGGAGAAGAGCCGGTGGTCCTGCTTCAGGTGCATGTAGAACATGGCCACCAGCGCGAACTTGGCGAACGAGAGCGCGAGGAGCATGGGCACGAACACGAGGTGCAGGTCGCCCAGCGCTCCGGCGTGCTCCCCGAACGTGATCTCGTAGAGCGCCACCTCGAGCGCGGTGAGGATGAACAGCACCAGCCCGACCTTGGTGTAGGTGCCCGGGGTCGGGTGGGCGTGCGCGTGCTCGTCGGCGGTGGTGACGTGTGCGGTCATGCCTTGGGCCTCACTGCATCAGGTAAACGACGGGGAAGATGATGATCCACACCACGTCCACGAAGTGCCAGTACAGCGCGGCCATCTCGAGATTGACGGCGTTTTCCGGCGGGAGCTGCTTCCTGAGCGCCAGCACGAACATCGTGATGAGCCAGATCACCCCGATCGTGACGTGCGTCCCGTGGAAGCCGGTCAGGGTGAAGAAGCTGGCCCCGAACATGTTCCGCTGAAGGGTCAGCCCCTTGTGCACGAAGTGGGTGAACTCGTACACCTGCATCGAGACGAAGAAGATCCCGCACATGATCGTGGCGCCCAGCCAGCCCAGCAGCATCTTGCGGTTGCCCCGCTGGGCGCCGTAGAGCGCGAGCACGATGAACAGCGAGCTGAAGAGGAGCAGCGCCGTGCCGACGGTCACGAGCGGGATCTCGATGATCGCCTCGTAGACCTTGCCGGTGGCCGGATCGGTCCACGCCTGGTGCGGGAACGGACCGACCAGGCTCCGGTGACGGTAGACGACGTAGGTCGAGATCAGCGACGCGAAGAACATGCATTCGGACCCGATGAAGGTCCAAATGGCGAGCTTCCGGCTGTCGAGACCGGTGGCGGTGTCGAGGTGAGCTGCTTGGGCGTCGGACAAGACAGGGCTCCTGATGGCTGACGGCTAGTGACTGCTGCTCTTCCCCTTGACTCCGGGGATCGACGTATAGCTCGGCTCGAACAGCCAGTTGTAGACCCCGAAGAACAACGTGCTGATGCCGATCACCAGGCCCCACGGGCCCACCTTCGGCAGCAGCATGAACCCGACGAAGATCAGGGTCACCCCGACCGCGGCCACCAGCGGCCAGAACGACGGGGCGGGGAGGTGGATCCCCTTCCCGCTCACCAGCGGCGGCTCCGGCAGCGGGCCGCCCCGCTCGCGCTTCGCCTCCCACAGGGGGTCGCGGCCGTGCACGACCGGCTGCTCAGCGAAGTTCCATTCCTGCGGCGGTGACGGGATGGACCACTCCAGCGTGGCGCCGTTCCACGGGTCGGCCGGCGCTTTCGCGCCGCTCTTCATGGTCCTGTAGATGTTGACCAGGAACACCAGGAACGACACCGCCAGGATCAGCGCGCCGACCGTCTCCATCTGGTTCAGCAGCTCGAAGCCCAGGCCCTTGGGGTAGGTGTACACCCGCCGCGGCATCCCGTGGAGGCCGACGAAGTGCATCGGGAAGAAGGTCAGGTTGAACCCGATGAGCATGAGCCAGAAGTGGAGCTTGCCCAGCTTCTCGTCCAGCATCTTGCCCGACATCTTCGGCCACCAGTAATAGGCGCCGCTGGTGAGGCCGAAGATGCTGCCGCCGAAGAGCACGTAGTGGAAGTGCGCCACCACGAAGTAGGTGTCGGTCTGCTGGAGGTCGGCCGGGGGCGACGCGTGCATGACGCCCGACAGGCCGCCGATGATGAACATCGCGATGAACCCGAGCGCGAAGAGCATCGGCGTCTTGAACTGGAGCGAGCCGCCCCAGATCGTGCCGATCCAGTTGAAGATCTTCACCCCCGTCGGGATCGCGATCAGCATCGTGGCGAGCGAGAAGAACGTGTCCGCGATCGGTCCCATGCCGGTCGAGAACATGTGGTGGCTCCACACGCCGAACCCGAGGAACGCGATGAACGCGCCCGAGAACACCATCGCCGCGTAGCCGAACAGGGGCTTCCGCGAGAACACCGGGAGGACCTCGGAGATGATGCCGAAGGCCGGCAGGATGAGGATGTAGACCTCGGGGTGCCCGAAGATCCAGAAGAGGTGCTGCCACAGGATCGGGTCGCCGCCGCCGGCCGGCACGAAGAAGTGGGTGCCGAACAGCCGGTCGAACATCAGCATGATCAGCGCGACCGTGATCACCGGGAAGGCCAGCAGCAGCAGGACCTGGGTGATGAAGCTCATCCACACGAACATCGGCATCCGCATGAGCTTCATGCCGGGCGCCCGCAGGTTGATGATCGTGACGAAGAAGTTCACCGCCGCCGCCAGCGAGGCCACGCCCAGGATCTGCAGCCCCATCAGCCAGAAGTCCACGTTGAGCCCGGGCGAGAACTGCTTCGACGTCAGGTTGGCGTAGCCGAACCAGCCGGCGTTGGGCGCCGCGCCGAACAGGAAGCTCGAGTTCAGGAACAGGCCGCCCAGCAGGAAGACCCAGTAGCTGAAGGCGTTGAGCCGCGGGAAGGCCACGTCCCGCGCGCCGATCATGAGCGGGATCAGATAGTTGAAGAACATCGCCGACAGCGGCATGACGCCGAGGAAGATCATCGTCGTGCCGTGCATGGTGAACAGCTGGTTGTAGAACTCCGGCGTCACCAGCTTGTTGTCGGGCTTCGCCAGCTGCAGCCGGATCACTTCCGCCTCGAGCCCGCCGAGGAGGAAGAACAGGAACGCGGTAGCCCCGTAGAGGATCCCGATCCGCTTGTGATCGACGGTGGTGATCCAGCTCCAGAGGCCGGTCTTCTCGCCGTGTCCCGCCGCGACGTGCGCGTCCTGTCCCAGAACCGTGGTAGCCATTAGCCGTCCTAAAGTGGTTTACTGATGGGTGCGCAGGAACGCGACCAGGGCCTTCGCCTCGTCCTCGGTCACGCCGAGGACCGGCATCAGGACACCGTGCTTGACCTCCTGCGGATTGCGGATCCAGTGGGCGAGGTTCTCGTCCGTGTTCTTGAGGGTGCCCGCCGCGATGTAGGTCCGCGCCCCCACGTTCGCGAGGTTGGGACCGAGCAGGCCCTGCGGCGCGTTATACGCCACCAGCGAGTGGCAGCCCACGCACCCCTTGGTGAGGAACAGCTTCTGGCCCTGGGCCGCGAGATCCCCGGCCGGCTGCTGCACGGTGGCGCCCGCCGTCGACGTGTGGACCGAGTCCGTGGACGGCGCCGCTACGGCCGCAGCCGCCGGCTGCGCGGCCAGCGTCTTCATGTGGTCTACCCAGGTCTGGAACGCCGCCGGCTCCTGCGCCTCGACCCGGAACGCCATCCGCCCGTGCTGGATCCCGCAGAACTCGGCGCACTGGCCCGAGTACTCACCCGGCTCTTCGGCGGTGAACCAGAGCCGCGTCTCCCGGTTGGGGAAGACGTCCCGCTTGCCGGCGAACTCCGGCAGCCAGAAGCTGTGGATCACGTCGTAGGCGCCCATCTTGAGCGACACGGTGCGCCCGACCGGAACGTGCAACTCGTTGGCCGTGGTAAGGTTGTACTCGGGATAGCGGAACTCCCACCACCATTGGTGCCCGATCACCTCGACCGTGAGCACGTTGGGACCCTTGGGCGTCTCGTTCTCCTTGAAGATCGCCTTGACCGTGGGCACCGCGATCATCGCGAGAATAAGCGCCGGGATCACCGTCCAGATGATCTCGACCATCGTGTTCCCGTGGATCTGCTCC
>Ga0187822_10000032_pt1 | contig 20242 bp, 18 predicted proteins | sample NC_wetland_sal_i_18_FD_132967 | JGI IMG/M metagenome (GOLD analysis project Ga0187822, IMG submission 132967) | Wetland sediment microbial communities from Neuse River Estuary, North Carolina, USA - SourceSoil_2 | ecosystem: Environmental > Aquatic > Freshwater > Wetlands > Sediment | place...
GTCAGGCACGCAGGCGGAAGCGGAAACGCATGTCCTCGCCAAACCACATGATGTAGTTGGTGCCCCACGCATTGTTGAAGAGGTTGCAGTGAACCCCGCCGGCGAGGTCGGGCTGGGCGCGGGAAAAGTTCAGCGGAGATTTCTCGCCCAAGGCAATCAGAGGCGCATCGAGAGTTTCGACGGCAAACGAGTGCTGGCCGTCCTGGTAACTGAAGCCCGTGGAAACGGCATGCAGATGGCGGCTGCCGGCAGTGACGACATCGAAAGGTGAGACCGGCTCGCCGGATTTGTCCATCGTCCAGCCCTTCGGGTCGGAAACGTTCGGATTGAAGGTGAGCCAGAGCGCTTCGGGCATGCGGGTCGCGGGCTTCTGGAACCACGACAACTCAAGTTGGATGACGGGCTCGGCGCCAGGAAGAGTGAGCTTGAGATACATCTGCTGCGGAAATGCGGCGCGGCCGGAAGCAACTGCCTCGGGGTCGTGGATTTCGAGGTGAGCCAGCAGGTGGCAGTCGTCCCCAGCTTCGGCAATTTCGAGGTTGGACAGGCTGGGCTGCCATTGGCGGCTCTCAGCGCCGAAGCGCTCGATGTTGGGTTTGCCAAAGTCCTTCTTCGCCCAGTCGGCGGTGCTGATGATGTAGTTGGCGAAAAAACGCGCGTAGTCGGCGGGCGAGAGCGTCTGGTAAGAGATGAGCGCGAGGGGATGATCGGGAGAGGCCCACTCGCGGCCGCTCTGTTTGTTGCGGAGGCGATGAATGGCGCCGGTACGAGGATCGAGCGCGACGATGAAATGCGAAGTCTCGACATCTTTCCCGGCGGGGTGCAGCGATGACTGAGAGAGTTGCGGCGGTTGCGGCGCAAGCGCGCGAATAGCGGCCTGACCTTCGGCGCGCAGAGGCTCAGGGAGCGCCGTGATTCCGTCGAACAGGTCCTGCCGTTTTTCGCTCCAACTGAACTCGACGACTTTATAGTTCTTCGTGTCGAGCATTTTGGCGAGATCGCGGGGAGTGTAATTGTCAAAATCAAGCCAGGTTTTGGTGTCGGTGCCCCAGGTGTGCTCGGCTTCGAGGAGGAGCCGGCGGAGCAGCGCGATGTCGGTCGCATCGCCCGACTGGAATTTGCCGCCGGCAATCCAGGAGCGGCGGAGGCGGGAAATTTCGCGATAGCGGGAAACTTTCAAGGGATCGCTGGCGACCCCGTAGATCCAGGTATCTCCGATTTCCTGAGTGACGGTGGGAAGGTTTTTGCGGAAGGGCTCAACCGCATTGGCGATTTCGGTGAGGCCGGTGGCGGTGATCTGCGCATTGGGGAATTGACGGCCCAGGTCGGAATAGATGCCGGCGATTTCGGCGGGAGGGTGCGGGCCGCTATTGTCATCACGCACGATGATGGCGACGGCAAGGTCGGAGCCGGGCACCGGGACGATGCTGCCATAGCTGTGGTGGTACATGACCACGAGCGCGGCGCCACGCGAGTCTTTCCAGACGAAGAGCGGCGGGAGTTCCGCGGGAGTGCTGGCGTCGTTCACGCCGATATCGAGAAACGTTACGCCCTGCGCGGCCAGGGGAGAGATGATGCCGCGGGTGTGGCCGGGCACGTCGGTCATCTTGGCGCCCGTGGTGCGGCGGCCGAAGCGGGCATCGAGTGAGTGCGACAGGGCGATGCCGGCGGAGATCATGGAGGCGTCCATCATTTCCGTCTGCCAGCTGAAGGGGATGGCGTGCCACGCAATGTCGCCCTCCGCGATGGCCTGTTCCATGCGGCGGCGGTCCTGGGGCGAGGCCTGCTCCAGGTACTCGTATAGAAGCCATGACCCGGTGGTCCAAACGTAGCGCTGGTTCCCCGCCTGACGGGATTGCCCGGCGATGGTGATGGCCTGGGGAAAGAATTCCGAAAAATAGCGGTGGACGACGGCGGCTTGCGTGTCGATGAAACCCGCATCGAAGTGGCATTTGAACATAGCGAGGACACGCTTGACTTCTGGATTGGGCGGCGTCTCGAACTTGAGGGCGGGAAGAGACTTCGAGAGCAGCGCGCCGCTCAGGGTCAGGACGGAAGAACGGACAAAGTCTCGACGCTTCATGTTCACCTGGTGGGCGGGGATGGAAGCGGAACCATTCTAGCGCTCTCACGATCCTCACGGTCATGGAACGCCGGCGGTAGAATGATTTGGCTTACTGGAGCCGCATGGATGTTCACCTGATTGACGGGACGTATGAATTGTTCCGGTACTACTATGCCGTGCCGACTGCGGCCGACGTGAACGGCCAGGAAGTCGGCGCGGTGCGCGGGGTATTGGGCTCTGTCTTGTCGATGATCGAACAGGGCGCGACTCACCTCGGGGTTGCCACCGACCACGTGGTGGAATCTTTTCGCAACGATCTGTATCCCGGATACAAGACCAGCGAAGGCGTGCCTCCGGAGTTGCTCTCGCAGTTTCCGATTCTCGAAAAGGCGCTGGAAGCCATGGGAGTCGTAGTCTGGCCCATGGTCTATTTTGAGGCGGACGATGCGCTCGCTTCCGCCGCCGCCAAAGCCGCGCAGGACAAGCGGGTGAAGCAGGTTCTGATTTGCACGCCGGACAAAGATCTCAGCCAGTGTGTGGCGGGCACCCGAGTCGTGCAACTGGACCGCCGGCGCGAAATTTTGCGCGATGAAGCCGGGGTCGTGACCAAGTTTGGCGTGAAGCCGCAATCTATTCCGGACTACCTGGCCGTGGTCGGCGACAGCGCCGACGGTTTCCCGGGCCTGCCGGGATGGGGCGCCAAGGCGGCAGCGGCGACTTTGTCCCAGTATCCCCGCCTGGAAGACATTCCGAAAGACTGGCGAGAGTGGCATCCCTCGATCCGCAAGGCACGGCCGCTGTCCGAGTCGCTGTTCAACGGGTGGGACGACGCCCTGCTGTTTCGCACCCTCGCCACCCTGCGGCTGGATGTTCCCGTCTTCGATACGGTCGCTGAACTGCAATGGCAAGGACCGGGGCCGAGCTTTGAGGAATTCAGCATTCGATTGAAATCGCCCGACCTGCATCGCCGGGCGAGGGCAGCAAGTACGAAATCGGCGCATTGACTCTCCCGAGCGGCCAACCTAAGATTGCGCCCGAGCATTCGCGCAAACAATTCCACGCGGGTAGCGCCAGGCATTCACCTATGACAGTCGGCCCTCTGAAGAGATCTCAAATTCCTGCCTTGATGATTGTGGGTGTGCTGGCGGGCTGGAGCCTGATCGCAGGATCTTCGGCGGATGCACCAACCCAGGCTGGCGATGTCAACCAAGCGAGGGTCCTGGCAGAGGCATCGCACGGCGCCAACTGGATGGTAGACGGCGGGGATTTTGGCGAGCGCCACTTCAGCGCGCTGAAAGAAATTACCGACAAGAACGTGGCTAACCTGGGGCTGGCCTGGTGGCTGGATATCGACAGCCCGATGGGCATGGCCGCAGAGCCCATTGTTGTAGACGGCCGAATCTACGTGACCGACTCGCTCTCGCGGGTGTACGCGGTGGATGCGCTGTCGGGGCGGCTGTTGTGGAAGTTTGATCCCAAGATCTCGCTCGGCTTGAGCACCCAGAATTCCTATTCGGCCCGAGTCAATCGAGGCGCGGCGGTGTGGAATGGCAAAGTGTATGTGGGCACGGGAGACTGCCGTTTGTTTGCCATCGACGCCGGCTCGGGACAACAGGTATGGGCGTCGCCCATCTGCGATCCGGCGGTGACCGGAACCACCGGCGCTCCTCACGTCGCGAATGGAAAAGTGTTTATCGGTTACAACGGCTCGGATGACGACGTCCGGGGATCGCTGGTTGCTTTTGACGCCGAAACCGGGAAAGAGGCCTGGAGATTTTGGACGGTCCCTGGCGATCCCGCCAAAGGGTTCGAAACCAAGGCGCTCGAAATGGCGGCCAAGACCTGGACCGGCAAAGAGTGGTGGCGATTCGGCGGCGGCGATGTCTGGGACCCGATCACTTACGATCCGGCCACCGGTCTTTTGCTTTTTGGCACCTCCCGAGCGGGAGTCGGCGAAGGCACCGACTCGCGCGAAGACAGTCCGGGCGGCGACAAATTGTTTTCCGGATGCATCGTCGCGGTGAAAGCAGACACTGGAGAATATGTCTGGCACTTCCAGACCAGCACTCCCCGTTTCGATACTGAGAACTTCCACATCATTGTTGCCGATCTTGAGATCAAGGGACAAAAGCGGCACGTGGCCATGACCGCTCCGAAGAATGGCTTTTTCTACGTGCTGGATGCGAAGACGGGCGAGTTCATCGCCGGGAATCCCCTGGTAAAAGTGCCTTGGGCCTCGGCTCTCGACCCCAGGACCGGGCGGCCTTTGGAAATGCCTGGCGCAAAACGAGGCTGGACGGTGCACAACTGGTGGCACATGAGTTACAGCCCGATCACCGGGCTGGTCTATGTCCCGACAACCGATCGCCGGGCGCTGCTCAAGGCGGCCGAGGATAGCGATGCCGATAGCGATGAAGATCAGCCCCAAGGAGAAGGCGCGTGGGCATCTGCTTTCGACGGAAGACTCGTAGCCTGGGACCCGGTCAGCGAGTCCGTGCGCTGGTCTGTGGAGCAGCCGATCGCGGTCAACAGCAGCACTCTTTCAACCGCCGGCAATCTGGTCTTTCAAGGCGAAGGCACGGGCGAATTCAACGCTTATTCGGCCGACAGTGGGAAAAAGCTCTGGTCACTCAAGACCGGTTCGGCAATCGACGCCACGCCGGTGAGCTTCAGCGCCGGGGGGCAGCAATACATCCTGGTTCCGGTGGGGTGGGGATCGGCGTCGCGAATTTTCGGACCGGCCAGCATGATGGCAACGCCCGAGTCGAAACGCGGGCCATCGAGGCTGCTGGCTTTTAAGCTGGGAGGGACGACACCTTTTCCATATCCGCTGAACATCGTCCCACGAGTCCCGAAGCCGCCGGAGCAGACCTTCAGCAAAGAAGCGATTGCACAAGGCAGAGTTCTTTACGAAACCCACCTATGCAGCGGCTGCCATTCTCCCGGGCTCGATGGAAGCGGGGCCTGGACCGAGAAAGGAGCCATTCCCGACTTGCGTTATGCTCCGCCGCGGGTTCACAAAGAATGGCACGCTATCGTCCTGGCCGGCACTCACCGGGAAGCGGGCATGCTCGGCTTCGGGATTGACATGCAATTCCCCAACATCAAGAAGCTGACGGTGGAAGAAGACGACGCCATTCATGCCTATGTGATCGATGGAGCCTGGAAGGCATACAACGCGCAGCAGAAGGTGTCCGGCGAGAAATAGGGAAAGCCAGTGGCCGACGTTTTTTGGAAAAAGGAATGTTGTATCCCTAACCTGCGGTTGGTTCCCATTTCTTAAGCCAGGCTGGCGTGAATGCCAAGACCTTCGGCGGCCTATTTGGTCCGCCCCTAATCTTGCCCGGGTGCTTTACGCGGCCTGCGGGGTGGATTATTTTTCAATTCCGGCATTGTTCCTCCCAGATAGCGTTACGGGCGAGCCCATTTCCCCCATCCTCTCAATAACTTAGCGGCCCTACAATATCTGCAACCCTCATTCGTCTACAAGCGTAGGTACTGATAGAAGATGAGCGGCGCAACGAGCCTGGAGCGGATGGCAATCGAAGCGGACCAGCGGATCTCCGAAGTGGTCAAGCGGGAGCAGTCCCGGCTGCGCAACTTCATTCGCCGCCGCGTCCCCGATCCGCGCGACGCGGAGGACATTCTGCAGGACGTCTTCTACGAGCTGGTGGAAGCGAACCATCTGCTGATGCCCATCGAGCACATCACCGGCTGGCTGTTTCGCGTGGCGCGCAATCGCATCACCGACCTTTTCCGCAAGAAGAGGCCGGAGAGCTTCAGCGATGCCGCCATCGCGCACAATTATGACGAGGACGATGACGGCGGCGAACTGCCGGGGTTCGAAGACCTGCTGCCTTCGCCCGATGCCGGACCGGAGGCGCTCTATGCCCGCGGAATGCTTCTTCACGAACTCGAACGGGCAGTCGGCGAACTGCCGGAGGAGCAGCGCGCGGTGTTTGTGGCGCACGAACTGGAAGGGCGCAGCTTCAAGCAGCTCGCCGCCGAAACCGGCGTGAGCCTGAATACGCTGCTCTCGCGCAAACGCTACGCCGTTCTGCATCTGCGCGAGCGCTTGCAAAGCATTTACGACGAATTCACGAAAGGATAGGAACTGAACATGCGCAAGAAATGGAAACTGATTTTCATTGTTCCGCTGGCAATTCTGGGAATGGCGGCATTTGTCGCCATCGGCGGTGAAGTGGTGATGCGGCTGTGGAATTGGCTTCTGCCGCCGCTCTTCGGCTGGAGGATGATTAACTTCTGGCAGGCAGTTGGCATTCTGGCCCTGTCCCGCGTCCTGTTCGGCGGATGGGGATGTCACGGTTCCGGCCGCTCTAATTCCCGCCGCCGTATGGGGGAGCGCGGGGAACCCATGACCCCGGAAGAGCGGGAGAAATTCCGCCAAGCCATGCGTGCAGGTTGGGGATTTGGCCCCTCGACCAGCGAAAGCAAGGGACAATAACGCCATGCCGGCAGGACCCGGGAAACTGCCGTCCGTCCCGGGTCTTGTCAGTAATCCGGGAGCGCGATCTTGTCGGCAAAATCGCGGCCGACAGCAAAATCTGCGATCCAGCGAATAGCCATGAGTTTGAAGAACTGGTTGCGCAAAAACAGCGAGAGCTTCGACTTCGGCGCGAACGCACCAGCAAAGCGCAACGCAGCCTTCTGCTTCATGAGCACGAAGGGTCCGAACAGATCCTGATATCGTCGAAACGCTTCGGCGTAGTCGCCGGCGGCGCGATGCAGTTCGCCGGCAAGAATATAGGCGGCTATCATGGCCAGGGCTGTACCTTGTCCCGCCAGCAGCGAGACACAGGAGGCGGCATCGCCCACCAGCGTCACCCGCCCCCGCGTCCATAATCCCTGCTGCGGGTCCATTCGTATCTGGCTCACCCGATCGAAATACAAATCGTGGGCGGAATCGAGCGCGTCCAGAATCTGGGGGCATTCCCACCCGCTGTTTTCGAAGCGTTTTCTCAGCAGGGCTTTTTGGCCGTGAATGGTATCGGCTCCGGCAGGATCGTCGTCCTTGAAGATAAACACGAACATGGTGCGGTCGCCGTACATGGCGAACCGCGCCACCTGCTGGTTCACTTCGGTGTACATGACGTTGACCAGTTCGTCTCTCGGCCTGTAGCCCTTCGCCTCGAAAACTGCGGCTTTGTAACCCAGATATTTCTCAAATCGGCTTTCCGCGCCAAAAACGAGTTCGCGCACCCGGGAGTGGAGCCCGTCCGCTCCCACAACGAGATCGAATTCGCGGCCGCCACCACGCTTCAAGGTGACCTGGACTCCGCCTGCCGTCTGCTCAATGCGATCCACGCTGTCGTCAAATATCGTTTCCACCTGCCCTTCGATCTTGCCGAAGATCGCTGACGCCAATTCCGTTCGCGGAAGAGTGACAAACCGGCCGTGTGTCACGCGCGAAAATGCGACCACCGGGAATCCCGCTACCCGTTTCCCGCTCCGGTTTACAATTCTCACTTCCTTGACCTTGTATCCTTTGCTGTCGATCTCTGCCAAAAGGCCCATTCGGTCTGCGATGTCGAAACCTGCGCCCCAGAAGTCAATGAGGTAGCCGCCGGTGCGCAAGCGGGGCGCCGCTTCTACGATGGTGGGTTTGAATCCGTAGTGGGCAAGCCAGTAGGCGAGAGTTGGCCCCGCAATTCCCGCGCCCGAAATCAGAATTTTCATCGCCACAACCAAGTTTAGCCGATCAGAGGTGTCCCGAGAAATATGGCGAGACAGTGCCCCACAGGCTCGGACTTCCAGGCGCCGAGCTCGACTATTTCCTGGGACTCTGCCTGAGATCCGCCAGGTACTTCTTCACCATGGCCACATCTTGCGGGTCGGTGGCGGATTTCAGGTATTCGCGCAACTCGGCCGCTTCCGCCTCCGGCTTATGCTGCATTTCATAGATTTGGGCGAGCAAGAAATGAGTACGCGGTTCGCGCTGGTCCTTGTCGATCTCAACCGCCCGCAAAGCATTCTTCTCCGCATCGGGCAGGCGATGCAGTCCGAAGTACGCGCCGGCCGCGTAAAAGTAGGCGTGAAAATTGTTCGCCGGGTCGAGGGCAATGCTGGCGTTGGCGAGGCGAAGCATCTCCTCCCATTTTTGCTCGATGGCGCAGAGTTCGGCCAGGCAGAGACCGGCGGGAAGGTAGTTGGGATCAACCTTTAGAGCCTGGGAGCAGGCCTGGCGGGCATCGTCCAGCTTCTGTTGGGCTTTCAAAACCTGGCCAAGCAGGAGCCACGCCGCCGGGTATTGCGCATCCGCCTGCAGGGCCCGGCGAAGATGCTCTTCGGCCTTAGGCAGTCTATGGTCGCTGGCCGCCTTGCACGCCCGCTGAAAGTCTTTGCGAGCCGGCCCGGGCACCTCCAGCGACGCAACCCCCGCGGTTGGGGCACGCACGCCGGTCAGCGGCCACAGAAAACAGGACTCGTCAGTGGCGACCGAAAAGGCTGTCCCAGGATCCGGACCTGTGACCCGGTCGTCAGGAATCGGCGGAAGCGAACTGTGGATGAGAGAACCTGGCGCTTTGGTGGCGGAACCGCGAGTGGCCTGCCCACCCAGGCGAGTCGTAGACAGCGCCGCCACGGCGATGATCAGCGCCAACCCTGGCCATCGAAACCGTGAGAAGCCGAAATCGCCCCGACCGCGGCTGCTGCGGACACGCCACATAACTTTCCGCATGGTACTCCCAAACTAATCCTCCGCCGACCGATCTTCAGCACGCAGGGGCAGAAACAGTGCCTCGCAATCTGCCGTGCGTGACCTGCTAGGAAGGGCCATCGAGGACGGACAACTCGGCCAACCAGTAGCCCGAGGTAGCCGCGGCCTGGGCGGCTTGCTGGCGACCCGCATCGTCCATGGCCTTCAAGGCGGCTTCACGCCGCTGCTCAAAGACTTTCTCCAGGTGCGCGCCGTAGTAGCTTCCATCCTGCCGCGTGGCATATCGCTTCACCGATTCGGGGCTGCCGATCTTCAGCGTCTCGCCCAGTTCCAGAGCCGCTTCGCGGAAGAACTCCCGGTCCTGTCCGTCGGGCACGCCGAACACGAACGGCTCACCCCAATCGAAGGCGTTCTTGATCATCCCCGAGGGATATTTTCTCAGCAATTCGAGGCCGCCCCGGTTGAGATACTCCAGCAGGAGCGCGCTGCCCGGAGCGGATTCGGCAGCGATCGCGCGCAGGGTTTCTTTCATGCCTTCTTCCGGAACGTACATGCTGACACCCTCGCAAATGAAATAAGTCTTGCGTCCGGGCTGAAAACCGGCGCGGCGCAGCACCTCGCCCAGGTTTTCCCGCGTGAAATCGATCGAGGCATAGACCAGGTTGGCGGGCGCGCCGCCCAAAGCGGCTGCGACGCGCCGCTTTTTGTACTCCTGGGTGGCGCCGTAATCGACCTCGATGACCGTCGTGTCCTTCAACAGTTCGGTGAAGCGGTGGGCCCGGGTATCGAATCCGGCGCCCAGGATCACCAGCTGCGTCGCCCCGCCGCGGACAGCGCGCTCCATGAGTTCGTCGATGAAGCGCGTCCGCACCAGCATGAGCCAGGCGAAGCCGAAGACATCGGGATCGTCCATGGCCTCGTGAAAATCCCGGTCGAGAGCCTGGCTGATGGGATGGTCGGATATCAGAACCAACTCAGCCGGACTGATCAGCCGGTCGGCGACCCAGTCGGGATTGCGCACGCTGGCATCGGGTTCGCGTGACCCCAGCGCACGCGCCGCTGCGGTCAGAATCGAGGTGCGGGAGGGTAATCCGTTAGCTTCCATTGGAAATTATCGAATATACCGGATCGCGCCGCGCACTCAACCAACCCGCCAGAACCGCAACCCGCGCGAACTTGGCGGCGAGCACCCGTCGCACAAGTAAACTTAGGCGACCTGAAGTATTTCCCGGCTGCCGGTGACCCACAAGTCGGTATAGCCCTTCATCTTTTCGCGGAAGGCAGGGTTTGTACCGTAGTCTTTCAGGCGCGCCTCAAACCCAGCGACGTTCTCTACCTCAAATTCAAGGACGACCCGATTGAAGTCACCGGTCAGGTCAGTCAGAACCCGATGACTGGGAATCCTGGCAGCGCTGGCTGCCTCTTTCAATTGGGCTGCGAGTTTGCTCGCATTTCCCGGCTTGGCAACAAAGCAGTTGCGGACGACCAGCATAAATCCTCCTTCTATCTCGAGTCTTCTTTGCGATAATTTTCTGCGGGATTGTGCAGAAGCTGCAAATGATGCTACCTGCGCTTATTTTAACGAGGGTTTGCAGTGGGGTGAAAGGGCAGCGCGGTCCGGCTGCGGCCAGGGAGTGCGATTAGTGGAAAAACAATTAGGGAAATCTGGTGGCGGCGCGTGGACTCGAACCACGGACCTACGGATTATGAGACCGTCGCTCTAACCACCTGAGCTACGCCGCCACATTTTATTTACAACAACTTACGCGGATTACTCCCCCATGCGGCAGGGACAAATTACATGGGTCCACGACGAACAGGCTTTCGAGACGAAATACCGCGCCTTTCGTCCGCCGTCACACGATTGTAGATGGTGAGCCGCGATAGGCGCAACGTATGGGAACGAGCGCTCCAAATCTCAGGACGGCAATCCTCTGCTTAAGACGGCAACGCTCCGCCATTTTTTGATACGCTCTTCGTGATGATTCTGATTCATGCGAGGCCAACCGTGAAACCGCTCCCTACAATTCTCTTTTGTGTTTTCGCATTGTCCGCGCTGGCGCATGCTGCCGCCCAGCCGCAAGTTTTTCCCACGGCGGCGGGACCGGTCACGATCACGCCGCTCAATCATGCCAGCACTATGATCGCGGCGGGAGGAAAGACCATCTACCTCGATCCAGCCAAGCCGGTCAAATTTTTGGAGGACCCGAAAGCAGACCTGATTCTGATTACCGACATTCACGGCGACCACATGGATCCCGACTCGATCAAGGACGTCAGCAAGGCCGGAACCGAGATTCTGGCGCCGACCGCCGTGGTCCAGACCGTGACCAGCGCCCAGCCCATCGCCAATGGCGAAACCAAAACCTGGGGCGACTGGACCATCGAAGCGATTCCCGCCTACAACCTGAAGCGCGGCCCATCTCCGGGAAAGCTTTTCCATGACAAGGGTCGCGGCAACGGCTACGTCCTCACCTACGGCGGCAAGCGCTTTTATTTTTCGGGCGACACCGAAGGCGTGCCCGAAATGCGCGCCCTCAAGAACATCGATGTGGCTTTCGTGTGCATGAACCTGCCCTACACCATGCCGCCCGAAGAGGCGGCGGAAGCGGTCAAAGCCTTTCACCCGAGAGTGGTCATTCCCTATCACTATCGCGGGTCTGATCTCGCGGTCTTTCAAAAGGGACTGGAGGGGACGGGCATCGAAGTGCGGTTGCTCGATTGGTACCCGAAGTAGGCGTATGCCGGCTTCACGCTTGGCCTCAGCGTGTAGCGGCGGCTTTGCGGGCCACCAGGCCAAAGCCTTTGCTGCGGGCGCCGCTTTCAAGCGCAATCAGTTCAGTTCGCGATGCCGCTTCGTGCCCTGACTTTTTCTCCAGTTCCGCCAGCGCCAGCCGGGCTTCGAATTCGACCCCGGCGAATCCGTGATCGCGCGCATCTTTCAGTATTTGCTCCAGCTGCGCGCGGGACGATTCGGGATGGTCCGAAGCCAGCAGCACGCGCGCATTCGCCAGGCCAAACTGCAGGCGGGACAGGCAATTCTGGCTGCGCCCGGCCAGAGCCTTGCTGGCTTCCACTTCTTTTTGCGCCTCCGCCTGCTTGCCCTCGGCCAGCAGAGCCTGGGTCAGGACGATGCTGGCCGTCAGTTCGTCGTCGGCCTCCTGCTGTTTATCAAACTCATCTTTATATTTGAGCAGCGCGGCTTCGGCGGCGGCGGGATGACCTTCTTCAATCGCGAGGCGAGCCAGGGAAACCTGGGTTTCCGCCGCGAATTGTTTCTCACCTGCCTGGTCTCTCAGCGCCAGCGATTCTTCATAGGACTTGCGCGCGGCCGCCAGATCGCCTCGATCCGTAAACACGTCTCCCAAGCCGCTCAGCACGTACCCGATTGCGTTCTTGTCTTCGATCTCCTGCGCGGTCGCTTTCGCCTGCTGGTAGGTGGTCTCCGCGGCCTGCAGGTTTCCCTGCTGCCGCGCCAAATCTCCCAGATTGTTCAGAGACAGCGCCACTCCGCTCTTGTCTTCGACGGCCTGGTAGCCGGGGATCGATTCTTCCAGCAATTTCCTGGCTTCGCCCAGGTTCCCCTGCACGAGCTCCGCGCCCCCGACGTTAGCCAAAGCAGTGGCCACGCCATCCGGATTGCCGACCTGACGAAACTGCCGGATCGCCTGGCGCCACATCTTTTCCGCCTGCACCAGGTCGCCCTGCTCGTAATAAAGATCGGCAAGATCGGTCATCATCATGGCCTGGCCGTTCAGGTCTCCCGCCGCGACGGCACTCTGGAGTGCGATCTCGCAGTCGCGAATCGCGTCCGCGGAAACTTCGATCGACGGACCTTGCTGGCAAAGGATTCCATACGTCCGGGCCACCAGGGCATGCGATCCCTGCGCGCTGGCCTTGTCGATGGCGCGCTGCGCCGCGCTCCGCGCTTTCGTGAAGTCGGTATCGATCAGCGCGGAAGCCTCCATCATGTCAATGCGGGCATCATCGCCGGACGGCGGCGGAAGATGGCGGAGCGTCTCCAGGGTCTGCAGGGACTCAGCCGGGCTGATGTACATCTGCGCCGAGGCCAGCAGCAGGCCATAGTCAAGGCGGTCCGGAAAGAGGTGGAACAGCGTCTGGTACGCCTGCACGGCTTTTGGCCAGTCGGAAATCGCCCGGCGGTACTGTCCCTCGACCAGCAACTGTTCTTCCTGCGGGAGATGCTGCGAGAGGTCGAGAGCCTGCTGGGCTTCCGCGCGCGCCTTGCCCGCATAGCCCGTGTGCCACCACGCCTCAGACAGTGCAGAGTGCGCCAGGGGATAGTTGGGGTCGGCCGCGACCGCCTTGACCAGCAGATCGCGAGCGCTCCGGAAATCGAATGCCCACAAACTGGCGCGGCCTTCCGCATACAAGCGCACCGCCGCCTGATTGGAGGGCAGCGAAGCCCGCGCGGCGCTGATCGCTTCCGCGGAAACAGAATTCACGCCCAGGCTTTGCCGCAACTCGGCTCCTGCCTGCGCCGCCAGTTCGAAGAGTTTGTCCTCGCTGCCGGTCAGAGCTCGTTCGGCGATGGTCTCTCCGGCCGCGGTGTCTTGCAGCCGAACGTCCAGCCGGATGCGGTTCTCTCCCTTGCCGGGCAGCAGGGTGTAGGCGCCCAGGACCACGACGTCCGCCCCCGGGTTGGTCCGCAGCCTGTCCAGGGTGGCCTTGGCCAAGGTGTCTTCGTCGGCCAGCGACAGCTCGCGCTTGGCGCGGGCCACGTCTTCTCCGGGAACCAGGCGAAGTCCGCCGCCGGCCGCCAGTTCCGTACTCAGCATTTCGGTAAACGCGGTCGAGAGCCAATTGTCGTCCGGACGTCCCGCCAGATTCTGGAAACCCAGCACCGCCACCGCGCGGCGTGGCCGTACCCGGGACGTGGCACCCCCTTCAACCTTGGCTGCGGACTGCCGGGGGTTGGAACGGAATTCATAAACCGTGATTCCAACCATCAGCACGACCAGCGAGGCGATGACCCAGTAGCGACCGGTCGATGCCGTCTTTGCCGCCGTGCGGCTTGGCAGCTCAAGCGTTCCCGTAAGATTTCCCGCCCTGGATTTTCCTTCCGGCGCCCGCGGTTCTAAGACCTGATCGAGCCCGGCCGTTACACCGGGACCTGGCTGCGTGACCGAAGCCAGAAACCGGTAGCCACGACGGGGGACGGTCTCAACATAGCGGGGAGCATCGGCATCGTCGTGCAAGGCTTCGCGCAACTTTCGCACGGCCACGCCCAGGCTGTTGTCAAACGCGACGAAGGTATCCTGGGGCCAGAGCCGCCGGCGAACCTCATCCCGGGTGACGACTTCCCCGGGCCGCTCCACCAGTAAGACCAATAATCGTAACGGCAAGTCCTGCAGCTTTACCCGGACGCCCCCGCGCAGGAGCCGGCCTTCGACCGGGTCCAGCTCAAAGGGGCCGAAGCAGTACCGGGCTGATTCTTGAGGGGAACTGTCCATGATCCAGATCACCCCTGGTCCTCGCGGCAAGGGCACTGACGAGGCCAAATCTTATCATGGTAAATCGCCCGCCAACCCAGTTAAGACACGCGTGTAAACCCCTGCCTGACAGCCATTTCGCGGTTAATGAAGGCTTAAAGAGCAGTTTCATTGACTCCCCTCGCGACTTGCTTCACATTCGTGTTCGCACGCGAAGGGAATTTGGCAGCGTCGGCGTCCTGCGGGCTCTCCTGTGCGAGTCCCGGCCGAGGAATGAGCCGATAGAAGAAATGCCATCCCGATCAACGGAGGGTTTATGCGGAAATCGACGGTGGCCATCCTCGGGATTCTTACCTGCTTCGCCGGGCTTGCTCTGGCGGAGCCGGTCACGCCCAAAGTCCGCACCTATTACATCGCCGCCGACGAAGTCGACTGGGACTACGCTCCCGGCGGCGTCAACAAGATGATGGGCATGAAGTTCGAAGGTTACTCCAAGATCTTCACCGAGCGCGGACCACATCGCATCGGCACGGTTTACCGCAAGGCGCTCTATCGCGAATACACGGATGAAACGTTCTCGAAGCTCAAGCCGCGTCCCGCCCAGTGGGAGCACACTGGACTTCTCGGTCCCATTCTGCGCGCCGAAGTCGGCGACACCATTCGCGTGGTGTTCAAGAACAACGCCACCCGCCCCTACAGCATGCATCCGCACGGTGTGTTCTACGACAAGGACTCCGAAGGCGCGGGATATGACGACGGAACCTCTGGGGCGGACAAGGAGGACGATGCCGTCCCGCCCGGCAAGACGCATGTCTACACCTGGAAGGTACCGGAGCGGGCCGGTCCCGGGCCCAACGACCCCAGCTCGATCGTGTGGCTCTATCACTCGCACACCAATGAGCTGAAAGACGTGGAGAGTGGATTAATAGGAGCCATTGTTGTCACTCGTCGCGGCATGGCGGACGCCGATGGCAGACCGAAGGATGTGGACCGGGAATTCGTCTGCCTCTTCATGTTGTTTGACGAGAACAGCAGCTGGTACATCGATCACAACATCCAGACTTTCACCGGCGACCCGAAAGGCGTCGACAAGTTCGAATTCAAGCCTGAGGATGGGTCTGGAAACTTCTCGGCACTCGGATCAGGATTCACCGTCGCCAATGCCAAGTTCTCCATCAACGGGTACATCTACGGGAACGTGCCGCTGATGACCATGAAAAAGGGCGAGCGCGTGCGCTGGTATCTGGTGAGTTTGGGTGAACAGTTCAGCGTGCACACTCCACACTGGCACGGCAACGTGGTGTTGCAGGACGGCAAGCGCACCGATGTCGTGGAGCTCATGCAGGCGCAGATGCTGACGGTCGATATGGTCCCCGACAATCCCGGGACCTGGATGTTCCACTGTCACATTGACGACCACATGGACGCGGGGATGTCGGCGCTGTATAAGGTCGAGCCGTAAAGAACAAGCGGGTCGGGAGACGCGGTTGCCTAATACAGACAATCTGGCGAAAGAGATTTCCGCAGGAGAACCGCCCACGCGGGATCCTCATACGTCTCGCCAGATTGTCACTTATGTGTTGCTGGTTTTTGCTTTCAGCCTGATCTTTTACTGGCTGATGATTCGCGCCCACTCGGTGGGCGCGGGAGATGGCCTGTACGTTTTGGGAATCATGTGGTGCCCCGGTCTGGCTGCCATCGCCACCCTGAAGTTGAACGGCCGCCAGCTTTCGGAATTGGGCTGGGGCTGGGGCAAGACCAAATACCAGGTGCTGGCCTGGTTCATCCCTCTGCTCTACACCTTCATTTCCTACTCGATTGTCTGGAGCGCCGGCCTGGGTGGCGTGCCTGATCCGGAATTTGTGGGGCGGATCGCCTCGCGCATGGGACCAAATATGCCCGCGTGGCTGGCCCTGCTGCTCTACGTCGCGCTCGCCGGCACATTCGAGCTGGCGCGCAGCATGTCGAGCGCTTTGGGCGAAGAAATCGGGTGGCGCGGATTCATGGTTCCCGAGTTGGCGAAAGTATCCTCATTCACCGTGACCTCGTTGCTCAGCGGATTGGTGTGGGCGGTCTGGCACTATCCGGGACTGCTCTTCACCGACTACAACGGTGGAACGCCGGCCTGGTACGGGATACCGTGCTTCACCGTAACGGTCGTCGCTATCAGTTTTGTGTTTGCCTGGATGCGCCTGAAATCCGGCAGCCTTTGGACGGGGGTGATCCTGCATGCCAGCCACAATCTGTATATCCAGGAGATCTTCACGCCGCTTACGCGCAACACCGGCAAGACCAACTGGTATATCGATGAATTTGGCGCTGTCCTGCCGCTGGTGGCCATTGTCTTCGCGGTCTACTTCTGGCGCAGGCGATCTGAACTGCCGGTCCTGCTGGCGGTCTCCAGTTTGAGCGGTGGAAGCAAATTGGTGGGGTGTGGATGAATTTGTGCCTTCTTTCCCTAAGGGACGGGGTCATGCTGAGCTTGCGAAGCATCTGGCGTGGAGCTCATGGGAAAGAAGGCCGGCAGTTGTGCAGGGGCGCGCCAGATCCTTCGGGACTAAAGTCCCTCAGGATGACGCCACTTCGAGATCGCATTTCAAATTCAACCACCACCTATTGTTAAGGGTGCGTTGACATGAACCGAGTGACAGGAGAATTCGATCATGGCTAATTTTTGCAACAAGTGCGGAGCACCGGTCAGCGGAATATTCTGCGTGAAGTGTGGAGCTGACACCCGGCTGGCGGCAAGCCCGTCGGCACGACCGGCATCTCGACCGGCTGGGCCGACACCGGTTTCCGCCGCGCCGCCGGCTGCGGTCGCCAGCGCCACCCCGCCCGGCGCCAGGTTTTGCAACAAATGCGGCGCCGCGTCGAGCGGGACGATGTTTTGCAACCAATGTGGCGCGGACATGCGGCAGGCGGCGGCTCCGGCCGCGCAAATTCCGCCTCCGACTTTGCCGGCCTCGCAGCCGGCCCCCGCTTCGCAAACACCCGCCAAGAGCAGCCCGCTGGTCAAGGTTCTGGTCGCTTTCGTGGTGTTCGTGGTGGTGATCGGCGCGCTTGCCGCCGGCGGCGTTTACTACGTGGTGTACCGGGTCAGGCAGAAGGTGCACGAGGTCGCCCGCGATGCCGGCCTGAGCCCGAGTTCGGAAAACAACGCCAGCTCCAGCGGCGGGATCATGGGCTCCATCTCAAAGATGGTATCCGGATCAAGCAACAACGACGGCGGAGACTCCGGCAGCATCGGGAACAACAGCGCCATCAGCGGCGATCCTTGCCGCCTTCTCAGCAAGGAAGAAGTGAGCAACGCCATCGGAGTCGAAATCGTCGCCACCGAGCGATCCCCCACCGGATGTTCCTACTTGGCGCACGGCGACCCGGCAGACATGGCCGCCAGACATATGGCCGCCATGGCGGGCACGAAAGGCGCCGACGCCAAGACCCAGCAGATGGTCCAAACCCTTACCGGAGGCCTCGCCAAGATGGTTCAAGAAGGCCACGACACCACCATGGATAGCAACGGAAACGTTCCGGTTTTTGTTTTCGGCGTCGATAACACTGCGGCCGAAGCCCAAATGCGCCTCAACGCGAAAGTGATGGGAAGACTCGGCCCTGGCCAGGTGAGCATTCCGGGCATCGGCGATGAGGCCACGGACGAGTCCACCGCCATGATGATGGTCCGCAAGGGCGACAAGCTGATCCGCATCATGTATTCCACCTGTCCGTGCTCGGTGGAAAATATCAAGCCGCTGGCGAAGAAACTGGCTGACCGCGTGTAGAGGGCCGCAGATTTCGGATCGCTCGAAAAAAGGAGAAAGGAAACGACATGAACACATTCATTTTGAAGTCGCTTTTGCTTGCTGCCATCGCCGCGGCGTTGGCTTTCGCAATTCCCGCCTGGGGCGCGGACTCGGCGAAAGATCCCGTAAGCGGCCTTCCCCTGGCGCCAGGCATGACGCCCAGCGACGATTCGCTGAGCATTAACATCTGCGGAAAACCGGCACAAGCCAACCTATATTCGCTCAGCGGCAACGACACGGTGCCCGCCGAAATTGCCTGGTACAAAGCTCACCTGCCGGGGTATCACATGGTCCATGCATTCTGGGACAACCGGTCGCAGGACACATTCTTCAGCCCCGACGGCACCAAGGGAGTGAACATCACCGGAACTCCCAAGAGCGACGAAGCGTTTTCCGTGACGTATCTCAGCCTGAAGACCGGGCTCACGGAGCACCAGTGGCGGGTGTTCAGTCCGTCGAATCCGGCGTGCAAATGAGAAGCACTTTCGTCTGGACGGACAACTCTTGAACGGGAGAAGAACCATGAAGTTGTTTCGCACGCTCGCCATCATGATCAGCATGGCCTTTGCCCTCTCGGCCGGCGCCGCGACCCTGACCACGGACCCTTTGACCGGGCTGCCTGTCGATCCCGCTACCGACTCGCGTCTTCATCTCGGCAACGAACCCACGAGGATACGTGACTCGCAGATCTGCAAAAGTAAAATGCAGAGCGAGTTCTATTCGGTGTTTGATTCCAAGGTGGATGCCACCGTGGCCTGGTATGCCGCCCACCTCCCGGGCTTTCACAAGGCCCACGCCTACGCAGACGAACGCTCGCAAGACGCGTTCTACAACGACACCGGAACGGTGGTCGTGTTCGTGACCGGAAGCCGGGGCAAGGAGGGCGAGAATACCGACGCTTACGCCATCACCTACTACCGCCTTCAGCCCGGGCTGCCGGCGAAAACCATCGTCTCTTTCACCCAGCAGAAGATCGTCTGTCAGTGATTCCGGTCACTGATTGTGGTCAGAGAATTAATTCCTTCAACAGAGGAGAAACCTGGATGTCACGTTCATGGCTCATCGTTGTCACCGCCTTCGTCGGGTTGATGCTGGCCACACCAGCCTTGAGTTCTGCCCTCGACGATCCTACCTGCAAGGCACTGTACGATGCCTCGCGCAAGGCCAACCTCACCGCCAACCACATGTACGTCACCACCGTCGCGGCATATAACCACAATCAGCCGGAGAGCAGCGAGATGATCTCGACCGGCGGAGCGAATGGCGTCATGTACATCATGGTCAGAGGCAAATGGACTCGCAGCCGCCTGACGCCGGGAGAACTGGTAAAAGACAAAGAGCAAGGCCAGGCTTCCGCCAAAAACACCTGCCGCTATCTGCGCGACGAAACGCTCAGTGGCGAGGCCACTTCCGTCTACAGCTCACATGCCGACACCGAGACGGGCAAAATGGACACCACCATCTGGATCTCCAAGAGCAAAGGCCTGCCCCTGCGCGAAGACATCGACATGGACGTGGGCGGCAGCATGGGCAAGAGCCACAAGACCGTTCGCTTCGATTACGTCGACGTGCACCCGCCCGCGGGCGTGCAGTGATTGTTTCCGGGGATGACATCGGGCGAGGCGTGGCTGGAACCGTTATCCGGGGCCGGCCCGGGTTGGTCTTTGGGGTTCAGGCTGTGGAAAGCGGTTTCCCGGGATGAGGCAATTCCTTGCATGGGAGCTGCGGCAGGGGGCCTGCCGGCAGCGTTCGGACGGGCGGAATGGCAGGCCCAGCGCGGTGTTTGGCGCGGCGGGGAGTGCAAGAAATTGCACTGAATGCAGCCCCGGTTCGTCGCCAAGACATACACCGGGGGACAGCGTAATTCCGTTGACAGGCGGGCGATTCGAGGGCAGAATTCCAACGTTCGGCAAGAGTGTACGGGCCATAGTGCCGGGTGCATGTCAGTGGATGGTCCAACGTTGGTTGTCCGCTGACCATCAAACATCCGGGCTTAACCCGTTTCCCCCCGCGCCCCGCGCCGAGGACCAACCAACAGGTTGCGTCATACGAACAAAATACTCCGGGAATAATCATCTGGTTTGTGTTGTCCACAATTTGGCCGGGCAATTGCGGAAGAATGCTTCGGCCTGCTTGGAGCCCGAAGGCAGCGGTTGGGTTCCAGGACAAAAAGTTTGCAACATTCGCGTCAGGTCCAAAGGCACGACTGGGAAACCAGCGCGCGGTTTATAAGGGGGAAATTTATGAA